>Ga0114922_10000287_pt1 | contig 48744 bp, 34 predicted proteins | sample AartaG_FD_100975 | JGI IMG/M metagenome (GOLD analysis project Ga0114922, IMG submission 100975) | Deep subsurface microbial communities from Aarhus Bay to uncover new lineages of life (NeLLi) - Aarhus_00045 metaG | ecosystem: Environmental > Aquatic > Marine > Oceanic > Sediment | place... | reverse complement strand
TACATAAATCTTTAGAGCCAATATGCAGGGAGAAAAGCAGATGCGTTTGGTTGTAAAGCGAAATGGTCAAACCGTTAATGAGTTTCAATTCGACAGGGGCCCTGTCTATATCGGCAGACATGCCCACAGTCAGGTATTTTTGCCTGACAGAGCGGTATCGAGACAGCACGCATCAATCTTTACGACACAGGAGGGAAAATGGGTGGTCGAGGACCTGGATTCGGCCAACAAAACATATCTAAACGATAAGGCAATCCACAAGGCTGAAATTAAAACCGGCGACCTAATCCGTATAGGTGATTTTAGCATTGAAATCGACCTCAAAGCCAAGTCCGATACCGTCGAATCTCTTCATCTGGCTGATACGCTTATCCCAGACTCTCACAAATCGGTTGCCGCACTGACAGACCCGAGCCGTGAAGTTATAGTAAGAAAATCGGATGCCGAACGCGCCCCTGATATCATACTGCCGGCTAAAAGGGTAAAGGATTTTATGGAGGCCACCGAGGCAATCTGCAAAGCCAATGGTCTCGATGTGTTGGTAAAGACTTTATTGAGTCTCACATTAAAACATTTCAGAGGATATCATAGCTGGTGTGCCTTGAGGAACCAGCCTGACGGTCCAATGACCTGTCATGCAGGTAGAAGCCGGGACGGCCGTGGGGTAAACTTAAACGATTTGAAACTCAGTGGAAAAATCACCGAGGCTATCGAAACGAGACAGTTTGTACTTTTGCCGCGAGCCTCAGCTCCAACAGAAGAGAACAGAATACGTTCCGCGCTGATTGGGCCTGTTGTTGACCCTGCCGGCTGTTTCGGCGTGTTATACATCGACAACTCTATGGACCACGAGCACTTCAGCCTGAGTGACTTGGACTACCTGATGCTGCTTGCAATCCACACAGCCGCAATCATAGAGAACTTCTGACACCCATAGTATCTCGTACAAATACGAATCCCCGTTTTCACGGGGACAAGTATCGGATTTCGTATTTATCTTTTGTATTTGCCTATTAATTGTCCCTGGGCGAGGATATGCCCTTCCATGGCCTTGAGCAACTGGCGTTTATTGGCACCCGCTTCCAGTCCAAGTTCTATACCGAGCGCGTAAATCTTAAAGAAGTATCTGTGCGTGCCGCTGGGCGGACAGGGACCGCCATAGCCGATCCTGCCAAAGTCACTAACACCTTGTCTGGCTCCATTTGGCAAAATCTTATCAGCAGGGATGTTTTCAGCCAGCTCATTGACCTCGGCGGGCAGGTTAAACAAAACCCAGTGCACCCAGGTACCCATCGGTGCATCCGGGTCATCGCATATAAGGGCGATACTCTTGGTGCCTTCAGGGACTGCATCCCACCGCAGCGGCGGCGAGACATCCGCACCATCGCATGTATATTTGGCCGGAATCATACCGCCGTCCTCAAAGGCTGAACTCGTAATTTTAATCTCCATTTTTTTGCCTCCCGAATTATTTAATCCCAAAAGCTCACATAATAGACTTTATACTTTCAATCAAATTTGGTATTTGGTCCATCGTCAAAAATATCAGAGATAAAATTGCAATAATCCACATTGTAAGCTTAACATCTCTTGCCTTGCCCAGGATTATTTTGAGCAGTGTAAATGAGACAAATCCAAAAGCCAGTCCCGTACTGATACTGTAACTCAACGCTATCATCACGATTATGATAAATGAAGGAAAGGCCTCTTCTAAATTCGCTAAATCTATCCTTTTGACCTCCTTTGCCATAAAAAGCCCTACCATAACGAGTGCCGGGGCAGTTGCATATTTTGGCACTATTTCCACCACCGGCACAAAGGCCAGCGCCAGCAGAAATAACACGCCTGTGACTATCGAGGCCAATCCCGTTCGCCCCCCCTGCTCAATTCCCGCCGCCGATTCGGCGTATGCAGTAGTAGGTGATGTCCCCAGCACTGCGCCGGCCATTGTGGCTATAGCATCGATTGTCAACAACTTATCCAGTCCTCTTATCCTGCCCTGCTCGTCAGCCATCTGTGCTTTATAGCAGCAAGCCACCAGCGTCCCTACGCTGTCAAACATATCAATGAACATAAACGTAAAGATGCTCCCGAAAAAGCCCCACTTCAAAGCACCAATGATATTTAGCTTAAAGGCAATGGGGCTAACATCAAGGCTCGAAGATATGTACTGTTCGGGCAATGCTACTAACCTGAAAACGATAGCCAGAACGGTGGCGGTGGCGATACCTACCAGAAGTGAGCCGGTAACCTTTTTTATCTCCAGGTAAACCATTACGAGCAGTCCTAAAAGGCCTATCAGAACTGTTGATGTCACCGGCCCTGCGGTAACCAATGTATTCTCATCACTGACTATGAGGCCCAAATCCTGCAGGCCTATGAAGGTAATAAATAATCCTATACCAACACCGATAGCGGAAATAAGAGAAGTGGGAATCGCTTCAACAATCCTTCTTCTCAGCCCCAGCCCGGTCAATATTAGAAAGAACAATCCTGCTATGAATACAACACCCAGGGCTGTCGGCCAATCCATTTTTTCGGAAACAACCAGATAGGCAAAGATGGAATTAAGTCCGAGCCCCGGCGCCATAGCTATAGGTGCATTTGCCAAAAATCCCACGGTGAGTGTAGCGGCACCGCTCATTATACAGGTAACAGCTATAAGGGCCTCTTTGTCCATTCCAGCGGCACTTAGAATGGCCGGGTTGACGCAGATAATATACGCCATTGTAAGAAATGTTGTCAGACCCGCCACGCACTCAATTTTGATACTGGTTTGTCTTTCCCGCAGTTTAAAATATTTGTCTATCAATTAGATACCTCTATTTTGGGACAGTTTCGGCTCTTATCTTAGTTTAAGACCTTATACTTGCGACAGATTTCTAATGTTCTTTCGATAGGCAGAGGCTCGCAGAAGTGGTTATCTCTGCCAGTGATAGCAGTTGCTTTGAAAATTGAGTTGTACACAGCCTCTTCGGTCGCTTCTACTACGGCCGTAAATAATATATCCATTTTGCTGTTAGGTAAGGGTTCACCAGAGACCTTTTTTCTTTTCACCCCCAGTCTAAGCGCCTTGGCCGTCGAAAAGGCAATTACATAATCGCCGCTGGAATTGTTCATAACCGAGCCGGTCCGTGCTAAGCCAAGCACCGCTCTTTTGGCCAGTCTTTTCAGGTTCCGAGATAAAAGTGGGGCGTCGGTGGCTACAACTATCATGCAGGAGCCGCTTTTATTGCCGCTGTTCTTTTCCACAGCTAATTCCCTGCCCACAGGAGCACCGTTGATGGTCAAGGCCCCGCCGAAATTGCTCTGAACCAGCACGCCGACTGTGTAGCCGCCCTTTGACCTGGGCAGATGCCTCGAAGATGTGCCGATACCACCCTTGAAACCAAAGCATATCGTTCCGGTGCCGGCCCCCACCGAACCTTCCTCGACAGGACCGGCAGCAGCCTTTTCTATCGCTTCGCGGACATGATGTTGACGTACCGATCTGCTTCTAATGTTGTTCAACCAACCATCATTCGTCTCACCCACCACAGGGTTTAAAGACATCACGTTCTCGTTCCCGGGCAGACTCAGCATGTATTCGATTACACCGTCTGCTACTATCCCAACATTAAGCGTGTTGGTCAGCACGATCGGGGTTTCGATATTTCCCAGCTCCTCAACCTGAGTATAGCCCACCAGTTTGCCAAAGGCATTTCCCAAATAAATGGCAGCCGGGATTTTTTCCGCAAAGAGATTTCCCAAATGGGGGATGATGGCCGTTACACCGGTTCTAATATCTTTTCCCTCTATAAGTGTAACATGGCCGACCTTGACTCCTTCGACATCGGTAATGCCATTTAAATTGCCGGGTGACAGCACCCCAGGTGCTATTCCTGCTTCCCTGGCCCTTGGCCTGGCGTTATTGTGTTCTGCGCCCCACAACACAGCACCAAGTATGACCAACAAAACTATACAGAAATATCTTTTTGCCTTATTGCCCATTTCCTTTGCCTCTTGTTGACTCTTTAACCGTGTTTTCCCATACATAATGCTTGAGTACACTACCAAGCCTATCATTTCGAATCTCTTAAGTTTTCATTTCCACTGCTTTTCTTTGCAGGAAGTTCCGTCGCTAAAAGCCCGACCAATTCAGCGACCAGGCCGGAAGAGTTTTTAGCAGCCATTATATAAAACGTCTGCTTATCCAGTACCGCACCCTCATCGGCCTTATCGCTGATACTGCGTATTACAAGATACCCAATCCCTCGCTGATAGCAGATTTGAGCTACTGCTGCGCCTTCCATCTCTACGGCGTCGGCGCCGAGCTTTTTTCGCAATTCATTGCACTTATCAGTTGAGGCGATAAAAGCATCACCTGTAACAACCACGCCCTTTACAATCTTTGGCGTCCTTTGGCCGGAGATTATCTGTATCGAGCTGAGACCGACCAGCTCAGCTGCACGCTCAGCCAGTTTGAGAAGTCGCTCATCCGCAGGGAAGAACACTGGGTTCTCCCAGCCGTCCAGGCGGTTCTTCACCCCTTTATGGTATAGACCTTCCGGCCAGAACACTCCCATATCATGGTGTGCTGTTTTCTCGGCTATCACTATATCACCCGGCTGCAACTGCTGGTTCACAGCTCCGGCGATACCCGTAAAGATTACTTTGTTCGGCTGGAAGTGCTCTATCAGCAAAGTAGTTGTCATAGCGGCGTTGACTTTGCCTATCCCCGTGAAGGCGATGACAACTCTTTTACCGCTTAGTTTACCACTGACGAATTTGATCCCTTCGATTCTTTGTTCCTGCGTATCTATCAGCTCGTCCTCGAGCAATGTGATTTCTCTTTCAAACGCCCCCAATATTGCAGTAATCGGCTCGGAACTTACTTCTCTTGTTTCTCGGACAGGTGAGCTACACGAACAAAGCAATAAAATAGCTGATACGCAAACAACCACCACGAGTCTGCCGTGCCTCATTGGACTTTTTCTCCACATTTACGCGATTGAAAACTGCGAGCAAGTGTGGCTTACTACTCACTGAATCCCGAAAACTACCATATCTCGGAGCAGATTTCCACCGGAATTTTCATCACAGGGACTTTCCTGACCAAAAACGTGTCATACTATTTAGAAAAAATCGTGCGAATAATTTTTTCACTTAATCAACATTTTATTGAACTTTTGCTGCACTTTATGGTATAGTTAGAAGTTATGAAGTGTGTTTTTTCATCTCTCAAGAGTATGCTTCTGATAAATTAAGATGAGAGACATCAGTTTAGCGGCCTTTCAAAGGGCCAAGGAGAAGTATCAGTGAGTATAGGTACAGTAAAATGGTTCAATTCAGGTAAGGGATATGGTTTTATTAATCCGGATGACGGCGGCGATGATTTATTTGTCCACCACTCGGAAATTAAGACATCAGGCTTTGCATCTTTGAATGAAGGCCAGAAGGTCGAGTTCGAGGTAGGACAAGGAAAAAAAGGTCCATGTGCTACCAATGTAATCCCCAGTTAAGAAAACAATAAAGCTTGAAAGCCGAAAGACCCTGCAATTTAGCAGGGTCTTTTTTATTATGTTACGTGCTTTGCTCTATCGGTTAGTCGTGTGATTTTTTAATTTCTTGTCCGTAAAGTCTTAATGTTGTTGGCAACTCAGGCCAAAGAGTTTCAAAACTTCGACTTGTCGAGACATCAGGCCAATACGATTTATTGTAGTATCGCCGGGGTTTACAACATGAGCCTGAGGATCCATTGCCAGGCTTCATGTTTATTGTTGAAGTGCTCCGAAAATCTTGCGAAAATGATAGCCGTAAATAGAAAGAGCTATTGCCATATGAAGGTAGTGTTTTTTACGCAATGACCAGAAAACAAGTTTCCAGTAATGCCTCCTGCCTTTACTCAATATTCCGATATGCCACATTGACCTGAGCAAGCCCCGTATTTCGCGGAACCGGAAACGAATCTTAGTCGTCGAAGAGACCTTGTAGCTTTTCAGAAATGTCTTTATACGTTCACAGTAATGCTTTTCTGAATATTTATAAATCTTCATAAAAAGAGGATTGCGAGCGAGAGGAGTCGAACCTCCACGTCCATAAGGACACAAGGACCTAAACCTTGCGCGTCTGCCAGTTCCGCCACGCTCGCGAAATAAATTGAAGACTTTATTTATTTTTGTCCGGTATTTCGTCTTCTGAAGCTTCTTCCCTGGTTATCTTCTCAATTCGTTTTTCGGCCTTATTTAGTATCGTCCGGCAGTGCTTAATCAAAGCCATTCCTTTTTCATACTGCTGCAGGCTGTCCTGCAGAGGTATCTGGCCCTGCTCAATCTTACTCACTATATTTGTAAGCTCTTTTATCGAATCTTCAAAGCTTAATTCGCCGAGGTCATCTTTTTGTTTCTTGCCTGCCATTTCTTGTCCTTACTATCAATAATCTATATAAGTCAGTGTTTATTTTTACTTTTTTGTTACTTTACTTTCAATCAAATTCTGGTCAGCAAGCTCCGTCATTAAATAGTCTCCGATTCGGACATCCTCTATGTTTTTTACCAGCAAGCCCGTCTTTTTATTCGTGGTAATGCTGTATCCGCGGTGAAGAACCGATTTTGGATTTAAACCTGCCAGACGATTAGCCTTTGCTGTAAGTTGCAACCGGCAGTCGCCAACGATTGCACTTATCCCAACATTTACTCGGTTCTGCCAGTTGTTCAATTCGACTGTTTTGTTTTTTAGAAGGCGATGTGGCTCAATCCTGATAATCTGCTGATAACTTGCGGCTAATTTCTCTCGCGCTTCAGCCAACAAGACTTTTGTTGCTTCGATCATTCGCATATCCAGTTCGTCCAATCTCTCTTCAGCAGTGAAAACTATTGAAAGTGGATTTCTAAATACCCAACTTGCCAAAATAGTCTGTAAATTCTGCTGTGCCAGTTTCACTTTCGCCTTTGTTTGGCCTGTTAATCTGTGCTCTATACTAATCAATTGTCCCAAAACTTCCTGCATATCCGGAACGGCCACGACGCCTGCTTTTGTCGGAGTTGATGCCCTGGCATCGGCCACGAAATCTGCAACCGTAACATCTACTTCGTGGCCAACCGCACTTATGACAGGTATTTTCGAGCCGAAAATCGCTCTGGCTAAAACTTCCTCGTTGAATGCCCACAAGTCTTCCAGCGATCCGCCGCCCCTGCCGACAATCAAAACATTGAGTTTAAGTTTTTTATTACGTCTGTTTATGTCCCGCAACGCTGCCGCGATTTTTTCCGCCGCCCCCTCTCCCTGAACCGGCACCGGATAAAAAAGCAGCTTCACGCAGGGCCAGCGGTGGCGAATGCTGTCGATTATATCGTGCACCGCCGCCCCTGATTCGCTGGTCAGTATCCCTATCCTGTCCGGATATGTCGGAATTGGTTTTTTATGCACATCGTCGAAGAGCCCTTCGGCTTGAAGTTTTTTTACCATTTGCTCGAAAGCCAACTGAAGCGCCCCAACGCCCTCGGGCTCGAGCTTATCGACATAAAGCTGATACTTGCCGCCAACCGTATAGACGTCGATATGACCTGTCGCCAGCACCGCCATTCCGTCCTCGGGCGAAAACTTGACGTTTCTGAATTTACTGGCCCACATAACGCACGGCAGTATCCCGTTTTGGTCTTTCAGTGAAAAGTAACAGTGCCCGCTCGTATGATGTTTGAAGTCGCTTATCTCGCCCCTGACTATCAGCCGCGAAGGCAGGTTCTCTTCGAGAGCAACCTTGATTAGTGAATTGACCTGGCTGACCGTATATATTTGTGTTCTTTTCCGCATTTGTCACACACATCCGTACAATTTGTTACTGAATCAGGACCGCCCAATAGTCCTGGGATGGGCATCGCAGTACCATCTTACTTTGGCCTTCAATGCGTTTAGGAGATGACCATTGGCACTTCATTATATCCAGCCACCGAACTGTAGCCGGCTTTTTCATTGCCTCAATATTCAGTGTTACTTCGCCGCCATCCGGGAAATAGACCGCATATTCGGTGCCTGGGTTTGCCAGACAATAGGCTTCGTTAGGTTTCCTGTCCGAGAACAAATCATTGTCGAACCTGCCTGTATCGGCCTCGTAGATTTTCACGCCATTCAGCGGACGAACATTATCAGCTATTCGTGCCCGTTGACGCTGCGCATTGTCCCAGTGCGTTTGTCCCTTTTGATGGTTGTTCTGCGAGATGTCTACGAACGAGTAAGTTTCCGGATGGTCAAATGTTGGATTGTACTGTGGATGGGCAAGATCACACTTGCCCCACATCTCGGTGGTGTGAACCATAACACCTGCCGCTTTTGCTTTGATGTATTCCGACCATTTATATTCTCGTTTCAATCCTCTCATAATAAACCCTTTTGAGTAAACAAGGTGATTATAGTTTGTGCTTTCTTATTCGCAGCGATTATACATCCAAATCACCCGGCCATCAATGCCAAGTCTGCCTCCTGCCATCAGTTGTCTATTTTGAATCTTGTGTTTTGAGCCTGTGGTCTTTCCTTTTTCTACAAATTTCCGGGTTTCAATGTTGGGTTGCGGGGAAATCTCTTACATTTGTCCTCACGGAAAGATGTGAAAGTTCGCTCTCTATTATCAATAGCAAATAGTCAATATGGATACATACGCTTGCCCCTGTTGGAAGGGGTCTTCGACTAACAGGTGTATCGCAGATATGCTGTCTTTTGGCAGAATCAATCGCCAAGTGGTTCGTAAAACTTCTCCGGTCGGTCGCCGAGTGTGTTTATCAGTGTGCCTAATTTTTCAATGGCACATTCGATGCGAGCGCCCGGCTGTAAATAATCGCCCGTGGCCAGGCCTACGCCGGACGGTGTGCCGGTGGCTATGACGTCACCCGGCTCGAGTGTCATTATATTGCTTAAAAATGAGACAATGTCGGCCACCGGATAAATCATCTGTGAAGTATTTGCTTTCTGGCGGACCTGGCCATTGACGGTGAGGGTCATATTCAGATTTTGCACGTCAGCGATTTCGTCGCGTGTCAACAGGTACGGCCCCATCGGCAAAAAGCCATCAGACCATTTGCCGTTCAGCCAGTCGTAGAATTCGTCCCAGGGCCGTTCGGCCCTTGCCTTCTTGAAGGTTACGCTGCGAGCCGATACATCATTGGCGATAGTGTAGCCGGCGATGTAGTCAAGGGCACTGTCGGGTGTAACGGCCTTGGCTTCTTTACCTATTACAATCGCAAGCTCAAGCTCATAATCTATGTCTTTGCTGTAGGCCGGCCAAGGTATCTGAACATCGGGCCCGATTACAACTGTCGGCGGCATAAGAAACGGCCTGGGCACAGTCGTCAGGCGGGGCGAATCCGAGAGTCCGACCTTGAAGCCGCGAGTAACACTGGCCTCCTTGATATGCTCGCTGTAATTGCCTGCCAAAGCGAGCACTTTGCCCGGCCGAGGGATAGGTGCAAGAAGTTTTACCGAATCGAGCGGGATTAATTCATCGGCTGAATCAACCAACTCAGCGAGTTTTTCGAGGCAGGCCGAACCTCTCTGAAGAATTTCTTTTACGCTGCGGGGCGGATTTGGACCATCCCACGCCGATGGAATATCTATCAAACCATGGGCTGTCATAATCCCACAGGAAATCGACATATTTTTAGAGTATGTAACCAATTTCATTTATTTGTCCTTATAATCCGGTTTTCATTGTAATTGTAATTCGAAGGAGTATAACATCATTGCTTGTTTATTACAATGTCGATGGGCAGGGTCTGGTCCCTGCTCTTCGGCCGGTAGTACTCATATACGGTCGACGAAGGGACTCGTGCTCGAATTGGATACAATGCCTTCAGCTCATAGCTGAAATGCAGAGGTTTGTCCGGGACTATGCTTCTTATATACAAGATGCACTGATTAGGGGTAACTTCGTATTTAGCCAGAGTGCCTGATTCCACAAGTTTCTCAAAAGAGGACGTATCGACCCCGAAACCGGGCGGCACTCCTAAATCGATAATGGCCATACCCGTGGGTGTATCACTAAGCCTGGTGATTTGAACGTTGCATCTCAGTATGTCATCCACTACCAGGCGATATTTATCATAGTCAACCTGGATGTCGAGCTCCTTTTGGGCAGTGCTCTCTATTTCGGAGCCGGGTACCCAATAGGTTCCCACGAGGCGATAAGGCAGCTCTCCGGTCCGATCCGGCGTAATACGTATATGGTTGTCACCTTGTTGCAGGTAGTGTGTCAGGTCAAGGGTATAAAGCAGATCCCGCATTCCGGGTCTTATCTCAATGGCACCTGCGGGCTGGTTGTTGACCGCGACTTCAATTCGGCTTGATTGTTCATCGGTGCTGCGGGCCTCACCGGTACCGGCAATCAGGGCCTTCATTGCCAATACTGTGGCCTGAGTAGAGCGCCAGGTGCCGTATGGGTCTTTTTGCTCGGATAGCCAGGCAAGTGCTTTTCGGGCCGTGTCGGCATATGGATTTACTTTCATTATAGCCAGGGCCGACAATGCTGTTGTCTCAATATCCAGACATCTGCCCCGGGACTGCATCGCTCCAACGCCTGATGAAGGGATATATACAGAGCCACCTTGAATTTTGATTTGGGAGTTAAGAATTGATACCAATTGCGCGCCGAAAGGATCCTTGGGGTCATTAGCCAGAAAGGCGTTAGCAGCCAGGGCAATTGTGTATGGACTATCTGTCTCGGTCAGGTTCTGACGGAGAAAAGTGAGTGCTTTATCCAGCTCAGGACCTCGGATACCGGCCTCCACCAGTGCCCAGGCGACATAAGATGTATTGGCCGCGCTTACTTTATTATTAATCCGGGACGCTTTTGGCCCATGGCCGTCCCAGGAGCCATCGGCGTTTTGTCTTGAAAGAAGCCACCGGCTTGCCCGTTCGATTACGGCCCGATCGATTTCGTGGACCTTTGATATATCGGTCAGTTCCATAATTCCGTAGGCAGTCAAATTTTCCCGGGCCGGTGGTTTGCCAAACCAATCGAAGCCTCCTCCGTCGACTTCGAAGGTCAGCAGTCTCTGGTAACCGGTGGTTATGAACCTTCTCGTTTTGACTTCTATTTCGGGAGTCACCTGACCTGTACGCTCCATATAAAGCAGTGCCATAACATTCGGATATGTAACCGAAGAGGTTTGCTCGAAGCATCCATACGGCATACGGAAGATAGAATCCAGCCCCTCGATCACTTCGCTGAACCTGGAAGGATAAAAATTCAACAGGAGTTTCCGGGAATTGGGAATCGTCTCTGTAGGTATGTTAAAAGAGTGTTCGACTGAGTTTATCAATACACCGTTTTGCAGATTTACAACCTCTGTGCCGTCCGGCCGAACCTCAATGCTCCGCTTTAAAGCATCGCTCATACTGCTCCCTTTGGCAGAAACCGTCAGTTCGTATCTTCCTACTTCCCGGGCTTTGATGTGGAAACTTGCTGATTTGACATCGTTCGGCGCCAGCTCAATCATTTGCGTGGCAGGCCCCTGGACCTCGTACCAGGAAGCCGGCTGGAGCGTCAGCTGAATGGTTTGCGGCTGTTGCAGATAGTTATAGCATAAAACTGGAACGGATACCTCGTCATTGCGGGTCAGCGCAACAGGCAAATCAACATCAATGAAGAAATCCTGAAAGACGCGAATATCAACTTCCGAACTACCGAGTTTGCCCGCAGCAGAGACCGCATCAATATTCATCTTCCAGTTGGTAATTGAATCGGCAAGAGAGACATCTATGCTGGCACGGCCTTTATCGTCGGTTATCAGTTCCGGCTGCCAGAGAAGCGTCTCAGGGAAGTACTCACGGATTCGCGGAGGTTCTTCAGTCTTCGTATACCCTCCCATGCCGCCATAACCGCCAATACCTGTATAGTCCAGGCTCGTACCATATACACCACTATAACCACCATAAAAAGCTACCGACCCCCAGGCTGAGCTGACTATTATCCTTTGGGCAGGTGTCCTGAAAGTTCTTTTTAATGTTCGCATCGCATCTTCCGTCGGCAGCAGAACAACAAACGCAAGTATGAGTATGGTCTGGGCGAGTCCTATTACTAATACTATATGGCCTGACCGACCCAGTTCGGAGAAAAACCCGCCCGGCGGTTTTTGCGACACCCTGCCGGCTACTACATAAAGGGCAATGCTCAGCAGGAATAATATGCCAAACAACAGAAGGGCAATGTTGTCCGAAAAGATAATATCTGTGATAGCCATAGCAGTAATTGACATAATAATAAAGACAAGACCGATACATAACAGTGATAACACGAAGCCTTTGATCAAAGATGTTCTTTTCTGTTGAATTGGAGTTGTGCCGAAGGAACTTAAAAGGGGAAATGCGACAGTGGCGAGAGCTAACAGCAATAACACCAGGACACCAAGAAGAATTAGTAGGCCAATATCGAGATAGTGACGCAGAAAATAAGAACGAACAGGCACATCGCTCAATTCTGCAAGGACAATGAATACTGTATACATGAACGTTGGGAGCAGTACAATAAAAACGAAGAAATAGATGCGCCTGTTCAGGATACGTTGAAACCGTTCCTGAATCGGTAAATCCCCGTTCATTGTCACCTTGCGAAACAGCCTGAAGATAGTGTGAGCAAGGAGGCCGAAAAAACCGAGCGGAACAACCAACGCACCGAGGATAATCAGAAAAGCAAGCGGGATATTGATATGGCGATGACGAAAGATTTTTTTCTGGGCGAGCTTTTCAGGGTAGCTATCGGCCTGCAAGGTATAATCCTCACCCCTGAAGACGTTCTGTGATCTTGGGGCTTCATCATAGTCGGGCATCGAAAACAGCCTGCGCCAGTTTATGCTCTGTGCATCGGAAGAAAACAGTACGCGTGCCAGGTTCTGATATTTGTCTTCGCCGCTTAATACTTTTTCCGGAGAAAAGGCAAAGGCAATTTGATAAACCGGCCTTAGAAGCTCTTTATCAGTGAGGAAGAACTGCTCCATCAGGCCGGGGTGGTTCTCGCAAACATAGAAAACAGCTTCGTCAACAGCGGCCAGGCTCAGGGCCGCAGGTGTCGGTATTCCATTACTATCGGTAACCGTCAGGTTATACCTGGCGGTTTCGCCCGGCCGATAAACTGTTTTGTCCGGAGACGAATCGATTCGAAGCTGGTTCGCTCGGCGAACGTGAACAAGTCGGGAGTCCATGATGAAGTTATTGTTAGATCTGTAGCGATATAAGGGATAATCGCTGCTATTTGATGTTATGGTATAGACGTTGATTTTCAGAGTCCCGCAGAGGTCATCCGAGAGGTCGATGGCCAGCTCTGCTTTACCGTTATCTGCGGGTATTGTTTTTGTCAGCATAGTCTGGCCATTTTTAATGATGTCCAAAAAGAAGACGGTGTTTCGGAGCGATGACAGGATGGTTGCGTGGAGTGTTTCGCCCGCACGATATACGGCTTTGTCGGTTCTGAGAAGTAAATTGTTGACCGGGCGCCAGAATTCTATTTTCTCTTCCAGAGTCCCTGTCAGGCCGGCTTGATCCCGGGCTTTGATGTTGAGGCGCAGGGATTGAGTATTTACCTTCGTTTTAAAGATTGTGATTCCAGTTTCGTCCGATTTGTAATCTGTGCCGTTAATATCAACATCACACACAGCAGGCTGCCCGTTCGGGTAAGCCGTCATAATGTAGATGATATTCTCAATACCACGGGGGGAATAGTTGTCATCGGTAATTAAATAAATATTGATGGATTGCTGTGCTATGGGAAGTTTTTCTACTGCAATCTCTTCATGGCCGGCGCTATCCTTCACTTTTACCTCTATTTCCAGTGAGGAATTCTTAGCCGGGAGAGCCTTTCCGGCAAAGTAGTCGGCAAGGCGGGCCTCAAATCCGAATTTGCCGGTTTCATCCGTGGTACCCGTAACTTTGAATATGTCGGTTGGCTCTTCATAAACAGTCCGGCCGGTTACCTCGACCTGAGCGTTAGTGACGGATTTGCCAAAGAAGTAATCTGCCTTAATCGAGCTGCTAATCTTTTCGGATGGTAAGTAGAACGATTTGTCGGTAGTAAGTTCTATCTTGAACTTCGGCAGAACATAACGTTTCACTGTAATTGTCTTTTGAGACTCTACATCCTCGGCGGTTGTTCGGATCTCATAGCGTCCCAGGTTGACCTCATTGGCCAGCTCGAAATCACAGGAGGCTATGCCATATTCTGAGCTTGTGAGATTTGTCTTAAAGACCTTATTTCCTTTTGAATCTAAAATCTCAAATAGAATCGGCTGGTTCGCATACGGCTTGAGCGAAAGTCCGTTCAGTACCAATGCTCGTATGTGTATCGTCTGGCCGGGCTGATAAACCGGCTTGTCGGTCGTCAGGTACACTCGATAGGCTCTTTTTATCTCAATGGGTCTGACAATATGGTCTTGGCCGACTTGTGACCGGCTATCCACGACCAGATCGTATTTACCGGAAGGGACGGGGGGGACGTAAACGGCCTCAGATAGACTTCCATTCCGATCGGTAACAAACTTACCTAACTCATGGTTGATTCCCTGTCCTTTAATAGTCAATTGCACGCTCGCGCCGGCAATTGGCAGCGATTTTATGTGGTCTTTAACCAAAATGCGAAAAGCGGCGAAACTGTCGGCAAGCAATCTGGTTTGACCGAGTACGATTGTCCCCTGAGGATTGGGTTGATATCGAGTAACATATGCAGAGTACAGCAACAATCCGACCGCAACAGTAGCAGCGACAGACTGTACTATTCTGCTCTTAAGAATAATCTTGTAAACCGGCGTCACTTTCGGCCCGACCGGACCGCGGACAACATATTCCGTTGCTTGACGGCTGGTCCTTTTTAGCTTTATTCTTCTAACAAGCAGAGTTAGCCATCTCGTGACAAAGCAGAAATGGACAACTCCTGCAAGTATAGCCCACGCGATGAGGTAGGGTATTGTCAAGCCCTCCGGTATCAGCCGAATCAACCACAAAATCACAAGGGCAAGTGCAACAACCAACAGACAGATTGAAGTTATCCACCTTCGTCGGTGAGTGCGAGCCTTTTCCTGCTTTAGCATCCCTATGAACGCTGTACGTTCTGCCTCCGAGGTCCGTTCCGGATCAATACCATCCTGTTTCAAGAGTTCTTTTCCCAAGCCATCTTTATTCATTTTCACACTCCAGTTCTTTTCGGAGGGATTGCTTGGCGTAGTGCATCCGGGATTTGACTGTACCCAGACTACAGCCGACAATCCCTGCTATTGACTCATACGACATTTGCTCAAGAAAATGCAGTGTAAGGACTTCCCGGTGATACGGCTGAATCCTGGTCAGAGCTTTGTGTACCTTATCCGCCAGATTTGGCCCGAGGCTCAGTTCATCATCCTCTATTGGTAGCGTTAGTTCCTCCTGCGGCGTTTGAACCGCTCGCCGCTTTTGCTGTGACTGGCGATATGCTCTATTTCGTGCAATTTTGTATAGCCAAACCGGAAATGCTGTCGGATCTCTTAGCTTCGTTATTCCTTTAATTACCATCAGCCATGTATCCTGGAGCAAATCTTCGGTGTCTGTGCCGGTTTGGTCGAGACGCCTTAAGAAATAACGTAACCGTGGTTGAAATCGTTCGAATAACCTTTCAAAAGCCCCAGCGTCACCTATTTGGCATTGAAGAACCAGCGTTTCCAAGGTTTCGTTTGCGTTCATCATCTGCCTTTGTCCAAATCTTCATCCATAAATATAGATACGGCCAGTCTCAGATTGTTCAAATATCAGCTGGAATTTTTTATATAGATTGCTTAGTTATATTCTCAAATCTTCCGAGGCACCATTTTTTCCCAAATTCACCTTAAAACTTCCACCTTTTTCGCCCTTTCTTGTGCAGACCATATTTTGCACTTATCACTTATTTAAGGCACTTCACGACAAAAAAGTAACATATTATTTGGTAATTTCTTTCAATCACCCAGATAAGGCAGAACATCTTTTTGGGGGGTATCGGTTTATTTCTATGTGATGATAGCTTACTTGTTGTATTGAACTCAGTTATTGAGTATACAAGAATAGTTAATGAGGTGGAGTTTAAGAAGATATAGATTTAAACATCCCAACAGCCCATCAAAGGTTCCCGGCCTCAAGGAACTTTACAAGATTATACACAACAGAATTGTACGGGACATCAATGCCGAGCTTCTCTGCTAATTCGATAACAGCGCCGTTCAGAGCGTCAATTTCGGTTCGTTTACCGGCTTTTATATCCTGAAGAGTGGATGACCTGTGCTGAGCCGTGTCCGGTACAAGCGTGCTGTAGAACACATCGAGAAAAGCATCAGGCATCTGAAAATGTGTCTGGTAACCTGCCGCAGTCATAACGGCGAATACTTCTTGAACGATGTGGCCCATGATGCGACGTGTGGACTGTTCCTCGGCCAGAACTCCATATGGCACATCAAGCAGTGCGCCTAAAGGATTCAGTGCACAGTTGTAGAGCATCTTTGCCCAAAGGTATTTTCCTATCTCATCTGTAACCTCGCAGGGAATTCCGCCCTTTTTTATGGACTCACAGAGGCGTTCCATACATGATGAACTAACGCCAAACAAACTACCAACACGAATTGCGTCTGCGTGGACGGTAATAACAACTGTATGCTTATTCGGCCTTTGGAAGCCGGTGATAATCCGTGCATTGTACACTCGCTCTTGTTCGAAGAAGGTTGTGAAGGTCTCTGCATTACCCCAGCCGTTCTGACACAAGACAATTTTTGTCTCATGGCCAATCAGGCTTTTGTGGTCTGCAAGGTCCCTGGCAGCTCCATGAGAATCAAATGACTTTGTACAAACCAGAATGTAATCGTATTCTTTCTGAGAGAGATCTCGGAGCAAAGTATGGCTGCGAAATCCAGATGGGTCCATTTGAAAATCGCCGAAAATACCCGTTCTGTGTAAGCCGTGTTCGCGTAAGGATGCGACAGTATCGTCTTTGCCTACTAAATCCACCTCGGCTCCCGCTTTCAGCAGACAGCCGGCAAGGCCCAGTCCAACCGCACCAGCACCATATATCAGTATTACCATAGTTATGATTCTACTGAGATTGCTCCTTATTCGCCAGTCTCTTATCAATAAGCGATTTGCCGTTGGCAGCCATTATGGATGAGATGCGGACAACAAGAGTGGTTTACAGGAAAAACACGCTCCTGGATGGAATTTTCCATATTGAACAATGAGGTGACTTCGGAGTGTGTAAGGTTTTACAATCGAAGCCTATTAGTATTGGTCTGAAAAAAGAGAAATACGTCAACGAAAAAAGTTTTGCTGATTGATCAATTCAGTCTTATGTTTTTGTATCCGCACAAGGGATCGTAGATTTATCTTGGTGAGTGTGTTAAAAAAAACTTGAACTTGCCGTGGGAAAATTCTTTAATATGGTTATCAGAATATCAGGTTTCAGGAGATCAGGTTAGCAGGGCATCAGGTTGCAGGGTATCAGGGTTTGGGAATTGAGTTAGGAAATTAAAAATGACTATAAAAGACATCTGGGCGGAAACGGGTAACTGGCTGCGTTCTCACGGGTTATCCAGGGCTGCAAATTCTCAGCCAGACGTAGATGATGATGGTTTGATTAGCCAGGACGCCGAGTCCACAGAGACGGCTGTTGATGATGTCAGGCGAACCGGTCAGCAAAGTGATAAGCTTATCGTAAAAGCAGTTCCGCCGATGGACAAACATGAATCGCTCGAAAAACTGCATCAGGGCTTTAATAAACTCGTTGAGCAACTGAAGGATATTAACGAGCATTTGGGCCGACAGGTTACTCAGCATGAAAATTTGATGAGCCGAATGGAACAACTGCCCAGCTTGCTTGAGAGTTTTCCTTCTGTTGTGGAAAATCAAAAGCATATAACAGAGCAGCTTCTCGAGCAGTTGAGAGCCGCCGCCGCTAAGAACCAGCAGTTCTTAGATGCTGTTGAAAAAATTCCTAATGAAACCGCCAAACAGACTGATGCCCTGGTCGATATCGACCATCAGCTTGCCGCCGCTGCCGATACAGATGTCCAGATGGCTGAGAGCTTTAACAAATTTAACCAGTCTCTGGACAAACTGGACCAGAGCAGCCTCGCCCAGACCGATAGTATCATGCAGATGAGCCGCACCTTCGCTACGAGCGACAGATACCTGAAATACATCGTATCCAGGCAGAACAAACGCTTTATGTGGGTATTTATAACTGCTCTTTGTGTATGTGTAGCTGTTATCTTGATTCTGACCGGCATCGTCATTTATTTGAAATACTAACCCCAATATTCATTTGGGCTTTTTGGAAATTGGCTTTGATCAGTCCGGCAACTCCTTCGCAAACAACGCAGGCCTGACAAGATTGGGTTTGTTTTTCCAACTTAACCAAGTGTCCATTTTTTCATATTTAATTGTCATAAAAGGGCTTATGTTCATTTGAGCGTTCTTGACATTGGGTTTGTTTTGCATAAAAAGGAGTTGATTTGTAGAGGATTCTCGACAGATGTAGAGGGGTGCCTTATAGGCACGTAAATAACCGGATTCTCGATGCTTGTAAATGGTTCATAGTTCATGGTTCATTGGTTAATTTGACTGGGCATATTGGCCGTGCCGTGCTGAGGCGAAAAAAGCCCCCGGCCCCCTGTTATAGGCCAAGGTAGTGGTTCTCGGGGATAAGCTCCAAAGCAAGTGAGCTACCATCGAGGATAAACTCAGGGAGTAAAAAACACTCCCTCTATAATTAGAGCTACCTGCACTTTTGTTACGAAAATTTAGCCGTTTCTCGTCGCTCGTCGCTCGTAACTCGATTTGAGACGGTAAGTTAAAATTTTAAAAAATTTTTGATTTTTGCTCTGAGGTATCAGCGTTTTTGATTGAAAACACAGATTACCCAGATTAACAATCACAGGTTAAACGGATTTTTTAAGCAATAATTTGCCGCAGAGGGCACAGGGAGCACAGAGGTTTTTTGTTCAGCTTAGTGTTCTTGACAAGCAAGTCTCTTAAAGCGAGCTTTATCAACTTGGCTTGTCAGCGCCCACAGTTGCATTAAGATGCAACATTTTTGAAGCTGACAAAATTCTTTCCCTGCTGATAAATAAGCCGGCGGGTGTTTTTTTTGATCATCCTGATCCCGTTCGACTAAGATCAGGGTAAACTCTGTAGAAGGCAGATACGAATTATTATTTTATCTTGAAAATTTTATTTCAATTGTGTAAATTTCTCATTACTGAGGAGGACATCCTTGATTTGCTTTTTATGTTTTGGGCGGTTGTTGGACCCGCTACCCGCCTTCGCGGGCACAGGCGTAGGCGGATCTGCGACCCGTCAAACGACGCCGGATCTGCGACTCTTGTCTTGGCGGTTTAGTATTTTGATTATGCCTTGCGGAATAGATTTTATAGGTGGCTGTCCCTAGTATTTGTCCCTAGTATTTTTTGATTGATTTTTCGTTAATATTTTACCTATTTTAACGGCATGGATCCATTCGACCCATTGGACTGACCCTTCGGTTGCGCACCTTGGGCACAAGCTCAGGGCTTCGGCTTTTCAGGGCAGGCTCTGCTCAAGGCAAGTTTCACAGATTTACCAAGTGAGATGCTGGATGCTTAATGTAGGAGAATGGCAGAGTTACGGCTGAGCAAGATCGATGGGGCGGAGAGATGTTTGGAAAACCGCATAGAAATAGAGCGAACGCCTTTTCGACCCTTCGATTTTACTCAGGGCAGGCCAAGCTCAGGATAAGCTGAAAAGGGCTAATCAAGCGTGGTGTCAAGAAAAAAAACGGTGGCTGTGGGCTTGTTGAAAAAGTTGAGATTGCTTCGTCGCCACGCTCCCCGCAATGACACAAAATGCCTTTTTCATCTCATTGCGAGCACCTCACCTGATTCTCACGAAGTATGCAAAATAAACTAAAATATTGGCTTAATCGCGCTAACATGTTTCTATTACAATACTTACAGACAATATTGTGCCGAATGCGATTTCTTAGTTCATTAGGAGCGATTCGAAGAATCGCGAGGCAATCTCAAAATGCTCCTTTGGGACTTTTTCAACAGCCCCGCTGTCCCTAGTATTCCCCTGGAAGACTGGTCCATTGAAATCCTCCCCAAGAGTCCTGTTGGCCAGGCAGTAGGTTACGCCCGTGGACAATGGATCGCTTTGAATCGATACACAGAAGATGGCGACCTTGATATTGACAACAATCTTGTCGAACGTGTCCTCCGGATCGTCGCCATTGGACGAAAAAACTGGCTCTTTGCCGGAAGTGATGCCGGTGCCGAACGGGCCGCTATCATCTACAGTCTCGTCGCAAGCTGCAAGCTCTGTGAGATTGATCCTTTTGAGTATCTCCGCGATGTCCTTGACCGTGTCAGCACTTACCCAGCGAGTAAAATTACCGAATTGACGCCATTAGGCTGGAAGGGACATCTAACAGACCGAAGTTGAATTTTTTTCAGTTGACTACAGCTGTATCTATTGTGTACACTATATCTGCAACATAGGATAAAGCCGTTTGTGATCCTGTTTCTATAAACTGTAACCGTGGGGGCAGGAGGATAGAAATGGTGGCTTTGATCAATTCACGAGTTCTGCAAACAATCTCTGTTCTGATTGTTGTCTGCTTCTCATGTATTGTCCAATCAGCCTTCGCAGGCTCTATCGTAAGCTGGGGCAGCGTCATTTTTGATAGTGCCGAGCTGGGTGGCAACGACTTCGTGGCCGTGGCCGCGGGGGGCTATCACAGTCTGGCACTGAAATCCGACGGCTCTATCGTGGGGTGGGGATACAACAGTTCTGGCCAAGCCAGCCCACCTGACGGCAACGATTTCATCGCGGTAGTCGCTGGCATTTATCATAGTCTGGCGCTGAAATCCGACGGCTCTATTGTGGGATGGGGCTCTGAAGGGTCGGTTCCTGAAGGAAAAGACTTTGAGTCGATAGCAACCTGCAAATGGCACAGCCTGGCTTTGAGGTCCGACGGCTCTATCGTTGGATGGGGAAAAGACACGTCCGGCCAGGCAACACCGCCAGATGGCAATGATTTTGTGGCAATAGCCGCTGGCGGAGACTTCAGTCTGGCGCTGAAATCCGATGGCTCCATTGTTGGGTGGGGCGACAACTACGCTGGTCAGGCCACACCGCCTGACGGCAATGACTTTGTCGCAATAGCCGCTGGCTATAATCACAGTCTGGCACTCAAATCTGATGGCTCCATAGTGAGCTGGGGCAGGGACAACTTCGGTCAGGCCACCCCGCCCGACGGTAACGACTTCGTGGCCGTAGCAGCTCAGTATCTCCACAGTGTTGCCCTGAAGTCAGACGGCTCCATAGTCAGATGGGGTGCCAATTATTATGGCCAGGCAATACCACCGGAGGGTAACGACTTCATAGCGATAGCCGCTGGTGCTGAACACGGTCTGGCCCTGAAATCGGATGGCTCGATAGTTGGCTGGGGAACAGACCATTTGGCCCAAGCTAAACCACCCAAAGGCACCGATTTCGTGACAATAGCCACTGGGGGCTATACCATGTGTAGTAGTATGATAGGGTGTGAACATCTCGAACACAGCCTCGCTCTCAAGTCTGACGGCTCCATTGTAGGTTGGGGACGAAACAGTCACGGTCAGGCCACTCCGCCCGACGGCAATGACTTCATAGCGACAGTAGCTGGCGGTGCACACAGTCTGGCCCTTAAATCTGACGGCTCCATCGTTGGCTGGGGCGACAATGAATATGACCAGGCCACCCCCCCTGAGGGTAACGACTTTGTGGCGATAGCGGCTGGCAATTATCACAGCCTGGCTTTGAAGTACGACGGTTCCGTTGTGGGATGGGGCTTGAACGACGATGCCCAGGCCACATCACCCGATAGTAACGATTTTGTCGCAATAGTCGCAGGTGGGAATCACAGTCTGGCGCTGAAATCCGATGGCTCACTTGTGGGTTGGGGCTCTAACGATGTCTGGGTATTTGGCTGGAGCGACGAGTTGGAGGAGTACTATTGTGGTCAGGCCACGCCCCCTGATGGCAATGATTACGTGGCAATAGCCTCCGCTGGTGGCCATAGAGTACCAGGCCGCCAATGGGGTGGCGGACACAATCTTGCTCTCAAGTCCGATGGCTCTATCGTTGCCTGGGGTTGCGGTGGACCTGGTCAGCCACCTGAGGATAATGACTTTATGGCCATAGCCGCTGGCCCTGAACGCGATCTGGCCCTGAAATCCGACGGGTCTATCGTTGCATGGGGAGAAGAATACACAACCGGCCAGGCAACACCGCCAGAAGGCAAAGACTTTGTGGCAATAGCCGCTGGCGGAGACTTCAGTCTGGCAATCCGCAATACCTCGGGCAAATACAGCGGTGGAACGGGGGAGCCGAACGACCCGTACCAGATTGCCACAGCAGAAGATCTAATACTACTTGGTGCGACTCCCGAAGATTACGACAAGCACTTCATCCTGACAGCCAACATCGATCTGGACCCGAATCTGCCGGGACGAAAGGTCTTCGATCGGGCGGTGATTGCGCCTGATACAAACGACGCGGATTGGGCCGAATTTAATGGAATTTCTTTTACCGGTGCATTTGACGGCAACAACCACACAATATTGCATCTGACAATCACAGGCGGGAGCTTCTTAGCTTTATTCGGACATTTGGGTTATGAAGCGACGATTTCCAATCTGGGCTTGGAAGCGATAGATGTCAATGCAACCGGTGATTATGTTGGCGGCCTCGTAGGCAGCGTCGGGTACGAGAGACTCAGGGGAAACATCAACGGCAGCGTCACCAATTGCTACAGCACCGGCATGGTCAGCGGAAACGAGAATGTCGGTGGCCTTGTTGGTCGCAACTCTCATGGGAGCATTATCACCAACTGCTACAGCACTAGTACGGTAATAGGAAGTGAATGTGTCGGCGGTCTGGTAGGCTACAACTACCGAGGTGGTAGCATCGCTACGAGCTACAGCAATGGCACAGTCAGTGGAGATCGCCATGTCGGTGGTCTGGTGGGCAGAAACCAAGAAGGAAGGATGATGGTGGCAGGTCCTGGTAGAATCACGTTGAGCTACAGCACCAGTGCGGCTACAGGAATTGAATATGTCGGCGGTCTCGTCGGCAGCAATGGAGGCACTCTGGCCAACAGCTACAGCAGCGGTTCGGTGACAGGAAATGATCATGTCGGTGGCCTCGTTGGCTTTAATGATTGGATTGATGATGATGAATTACCCGGCACGGTTGTTAATTGCTATTCCACCGGAGCGGTATCCGGCAACAGTGGAACCGGCGGTCTGGTGGGCAGTAATGAAGGAACCGTCATCGCTTCCTTCTGGGACACTCAGACGAGTGGTCAGAGTACCAGTGCAGGTGGGATAGGTTTGATCTCGGCCGAAATGCGGGACTTACAGACCTATGAGAATGCGGGCTGGGGTGTTCACCCACACGACATCTGGATCGAGCCAGAGGGCGGTGGGTATCCCGTGCTCTGGTGGCAGCTATCGCCTCTGCCAACCCTACCCACATTTTCTGGTGGGATGGGAGAGCCAAATGATCCGTATCTGATCTCGACAGCAGAGGAATTGAACAGCATAGGCCACAACCCGAGACTGATGGAGTCTCACTTTGTGCTAATAGCGTATCTGGATTTGACGGATTATGGTTTCTATCCAATCGGAAGCCCCGACTACCCTTATTGCGGTGTCTTTGATGGAAATGGCCACACAATTTCACATCTGACGATCGAAGGCAAAGACTATCTAGGGTTGTTTGGCTGCTTGGGAGATAGAGCTGAGGTCAAACGCCTGGGAGTCGAAGATGTAAACATAACGGGCTTAGATTCGTGTATCGGCGGGCTGGCGGGTGAGGCCAACGGCAGCGTCACTAATTGCTACAGCACGGGCTCGGTCAGTGGAGGTGACGCTGTCGGCGGTCTGGTGGGAGTCAATCGCGGCAGCATCACCAACAGCCACAGCATCGCAACGGTCAGTGGCAATTTCTCCGCCGGCGGATTCGCGGGAACCAACTCATGGTCGGGCAGCATCGCCTTGAGCCACAGCACGGGTACGGTCAGTGGAGACAATGTTGTAGGAGGGCTTGTTGGCGAAAACGACGGCAGGATAACCACATGCTACAGCACTAGTGCGGTTAGTGGAGATGAGAGTGTCGGTGGCCTCGTGGGCTACAGTGGCTGGGATGGCAGCATCATCAACTGCTACAGCATCGGCAAGGCCAGTGGAAACAGAGATATCGGTGGCCTCGTTGGACGTGAAGATTCTCCCAACGTTCAAAACAGCGTCTGGGATGAGGAAACATCCGGCTTGTCAGTAAGCACAGGCGGATTGGGCTTGACTACATCTGAAATGATGGACTCATACATACTTGGATTGAATGGGTTTGCCAACGATCCGAACTGGGTCCTGGATGCCGGCCGGGACTACCCCAGATTGGCTTGGGAAGGTACTGTCGGAAACATTATTCCCGAGCCCGAAATTGGCTGGATGGAAGGGGATGGTACAGCGGAGAGTCCCTACCAAATTGACACAGTCGATCAATTCATGTTCTTAATCGAAAAAAGCAGCAGCCTCTGGGACAGATGCTTTCTTCTGATGACTGATATTGATCTTGATCCGAACCTGCCAAATATGCGAGTTTTCACAAAGGCGCCGATTCCGGTCTTTAGCAGCTTTTTCGATGGTAAAGGTCACCATATCTCCAACCTGACAATTGTGGGGGAAGGATACCTGGGTCTGTTCGGAGAATTAGGCTCCCAAGCGATGATTTCCAATCTGGCTTTGGAAGCAGTGGATGTCAATGGTATTAGTAACAGGATCGGCGGTCTTGTGGGTATAAACCACGGCAACATCGACAACTGCTACTGTATTGGTACTGTTAGTGGAACAGGTAACTCTGTTAGCCATGTCGGCGGTCTGGTGGGATGGAATGAAGAAGGCAGTATCACCATGAGTTACAGCACCGGCACGGTCAGAGGAGATAATTCTGTCGGCGGTCTCGTGGGTTCCAACGGAGGCAGCGTCACCACGAGCTATAGCACGGGCACGGTCAGTGGAAAGACGCGTGTCGGCGGCCTTATGGGTCACAACTACGGCAGCATCACCGCGAGCTACAGCACAGGCACGATCAGTGGAATTGTCACGATCAGTGGAACTGGTTGGGCTGTCGGCGGCCTCGTGGGACAGAATCACCGGGATGGCAGCATCACCACGAGCTACAGCACCGGTTCGGTCAGCGGAAACGATCGTGTCGGGGGCCTTACGGGCAAGAACAGTGGCACCATCACCACGAGCTTTTGGGACATTCAAACCAGCGGCCAGACAAATATGTGTGGGAGTAGTAAATGGGAAAGTGCTACTGGTTGTGATGATTCATTCGGCAAGACCACAGCCGAGATGCAAACAGCCAGCACATTCCTCGAAGCCGGTTGGGACTTCGTGGACGAGACTGCCAACGGCACCGAAGACATCTGGTGGATTGATGAAGGGAATGACTATCCGAGGTTGTGGTGGGAACTGATTCCTGAGAACTGATTCCCTGACTTCTTTTCAAAATATGGGGAGTGTGTTTGGCCGTACGGTTACGAATATTGACAAGGTTATCACTTCGGGCAGGTCGATTGCGAAAAGTGTTATCCAGGGATTTACGTGTATGGAGCCGAAGCAGCCGCAGGATTCAGCGCCGGTGATGGCCTTGTAGAAGGTTATCGTTGAAAATAGCGAAAAACACATCAATGTGGCCATCCAGGCGGCTTTTTTGAGGGCTCCAAATATTCGGCCTCTATAAGTAAGTGGTAAAAAATCATGAAATCTCCGAAAGAAAATCTGGATTTTTTTTTGAACTTTTTTCGTGTCATTTTATAAGTCCTGCTTTTTCAATTAGTTACAGGCGAAAATCTTTTTAATTTTTTCGTCATATTACCTTGCCGTTTTGGGAAATAACCGGTATTGTTCTAAGGCTTTATTTGAACTTAGCTAAGCGATATTAAAACCGAGATGAAATAGGCGGATAAAATTTTTTGTTTTTTGTTTGACCATTGCCGGGTAGTTTGGTAGCATTTTTTTGTTCTTTGATAAGAATATAGCCTGGCTGCAGGTCCTGTCCCGCACCATTTTTTGCGGCACAATCAATTATGCTGCAAAAAATAGTGCCGGATGGGATAGTCAAATGGGAACACGGTTGAATTCCGTGACGGTCGCGCCGCTGTGAGCGCCTGTTCCGATTGTTGAATCGGAAATCCGAGAGGCATTTTTATCCACTGTCCATCACTAATTTTCGTAGCACAAGAGATTGTTACTATAAAAAATTAGTGCCGGGTGGGAAGGAGTCTCGAGGTAAGACGCAAGTCAGAAAACCTGCCTGTAGTTGGTTGCACACTCGCAGGGGAGTCTGTTTCGCCCCACACCGATTAGATGTGAGCTAAAGCTCAATTGGTTGGTACGGGATTGCGAAACGGCAGTCCTGATGTTCTCGCGAACTGGAACGTAAGTGCAGGTCTGGGGCCTGATGCTATTGGCCGGGATGAAAATTGGACTGAATGAAAAAAGCCGCCGTTCCTTTCGTGGGAACGGCGGTTTTTTTATTGGTTTTTATACCCTTGAAGGGTAGTAAATGCCCGCGAGTAAAATCATAACCTATTATTGTAAAGTTACTTACCCGCGCACAAACGGGAATTTTCAATCGAGAGCACTATATAAATGCCCTCGCGATAAGGGCCAACAGAAAAGGAGGTAAGAAAAAAAATGCAGTGGAAAGTTTTTGAAAAGCAGATGGAAATTTTTGGAACCGGAGGGGAAAAGACAATGGCTTCGGTAAGAGGGATGAAATTTAGAAATCTGCTCTGTTTAATCGTTGTTTTGACAATAGTAAGTACAGCAAATTCTGACATAGCTACTTTTGACGATTTGAGCTTGCCGGCTGAATCATACTGGAACGGCTCAGATGAGTCGGGCGGTTTTAGCAGCGGCGGTGCCTACTTTAGTAATAATTATAATTCTGCGTGGGTTTCGTGGGACGGCTTTTCTTATTCGAACATAACAGATACTGCAACAGGCGGGATGGCGGCTCAGTATAATGCTATTGCGGGAGGTGGTCAGGGAAATTCGGCCAACTATGCTATCGGTTATGTCGGCTGGGCTTCACCGCCGAGGATTACGCTGAACACGGCGGGAGTTATCGACGGCTTGTATGTAACAAACAACAACTGCACTTACTACTCGATGCTTAACGGTGATGCCTTCACTAAAAAGTTCGGCGGCGACAGCGGCAATGACCAGGACTGGCTCATGCTGACTATTACCGGCAAAGATGTTGACGGCGTTGTGACCGGCACGGTTGATTTCTACTTAGCTGATTACCGGTTTGTGGACAATAGCGCCGATTACATCGTAAACACGTGGCGGTATGTTGATTTAACTTCGTTGGGTGCAGTAAAGAGCCTGGAGTTTGGCTTGAGCTCGAGCGATGTTGGTGATTGGGGTATGAATACGCCGGCTTATTTTGCGCTCGATACACTCGTTGGTGAGTCGGCGTTTGTATATTCCCAGCCTTATACCGAAGCGGGTATAAACGGATACATAAATCCCGACAAGCGCTGGGGACATGCCAGTCCACAGGACCCTAACGCGGTTATAAATCCGATATTTCGGGGCTGGGCCACGGAGGTAGTAAGCTACGAGCAGACGCCGGGTGTGGATCCTCGGTGGTCTGAGCCGGATAAGGCCTTAGGGCCTGCAACAGGTAAGGGAGATGAAGACATCTTTAGTCTGGGCGATCTCAGTAGAGAACAAATCGGTCAAGGTGTTCCACCAGGGCAGATAACTTTACTTTTCGGTGAGCCGATTCGCAATGGCCGGGGGTACGATTTTGCAGTCTTTGAGAATGGTTTGCTCTCTGAGTTCACGACGCCGGCCGGCTCTGCAGCGGGACAGATGTTCGCTGAATTAGCACACGTGGAGGTCTCTTCCAATGGTGAGGATTTCGTCAGATTTCCTGCGGTCTCTTTGACGGCGGAACCTGTAGGTTTGTTCGGGACCATTGAGATTAGCAATGTCTATAATCTCGCCGGCAAGCATCCGAATTCGGGGCGTAGGTGTATGGGAACGGGCTTTGATTTGCAGGAGATAGCCAGGGAACCGAGTGTCATATCAGGCCTGGTTGATATAAACGACATAAGGTATGTGCGAATAGTTGATATCCCCGGTACCGGCGACTTCTATGATGAGGCTGTGAAACACATCGACCCGGGTACCTGGCCTGTTTGGGATTGCTATACGCATAATCATCCAATATATGATGCCTGGGATACGTCCTTGGTGCCACTGTATCCTTCGGGCGGATTTGATTTAGAGGCGATAGGCGTTCTGAAAGAACAAAAGTATAGTGCTGATATAGATTTGAATGGTGTGGTTGATGTGTTTGATTTTGAGCTGTTTATCTCAGCTTTGGACAGTCACTTTGGCCAGTCGAACTGGATAGCCGGATGTGATTTGGCAGAGCCCAAAGACTTAGTTATCGACCTCGCTGACTTTGCCGTTTTAGTTGATCAATGGCAAGAAACTGAACAATGGCGTTATTGACGATATGTTTGCTTTGATTAAATCTATGCGTAACCAAAAACAAAAAGCTTTTACATTGGTCGAGATACTGGTAGTGATTTCGGTGATTGCCCTGCTAATGGCCATATTGGTGCCGGCGTTAGTAGCGGCAAGGTCCCGGACGCAGGATTTGGTCTGCAAATCTAATCTTCGCCAGCTTCTGATAGCAAGCATCGGTTATGCTACTGAAAATGATGGTTTTTATGTTCCGGCTGCGAGCGATATGTGGGACAGCGCCGGTTTGCATCGGTGGCACGGTGTAAGGGATGCTCTTGATGAGCCATTTGATGCCGGCAGAGGTCCTTTGGTTGGGTATCTTACCGACGGCCGGGTCAAAGTATGTCCGGCAAAAGTGGGGTTCGTAAAGGGAGAGGATTGGAGTGCAAACTTTGAACAGGGCTGTGGCGGTTACGGATATAATATGACTTATATCGGCAGTCGTGTCTGGCAATACGGTATCAACGGCGTGCAAGACTGGAAAGAAGCCTATGCCCGGACGACCCGTATGACGGAGATTGACGGGCCGGGTGAGACGTTGATGTTTGCGGATACAGCGATGTCTAATGATGGAGAGACTCTGATTGAATATTCTTTTGCCGAGCCGCCTTTTACTGTTAGCAACGGCCGGGCCTTGACGAGCTTTTACATGTCACCATCTATTCATTTCAGGCACAGGGGCCTTGCGAATATCGGCTGGGCCGACGGTCACATTGAGACACGCGAAATGGCAAAGTTCGGCGACAAAAATGCCTATGGCGTTGATTCTGCCGATATGAAATTGGGGTGGTTCGAGCCGATAAATAACACGCCATTTGACCTGGAATAAAAGGCACAATGTCAGCAGCCGGATATGAAAATACCAGATGCCTGACCTTGTTTCGATATAGATATTTATATCTACACCCCCTGCCGGGTGGTTACTGAGCAACGAGGAATTCAAATACCGATATTCGCCTGTGGCAGGAGCAGTAATCAAATAAAAGGGGACCTATACCGAATCATTCGGTATAGGCCCCGAATCGATACAATGCTGCGACCCTATCGCTCGCCAGTGCGAGCGCGAGCGAGGCGAAGCCGAGCGTGGCAACCTCAATTCAACACCAACTGAGGCCACATAGCTCATAAAGCCACTTGCCTTTCGGCCGAGCATAATCCTTCAGAACAACTGTTCCGACCGAGTTCAGGTCTTCCTTAATCGAGAACGGCGATCTTACAAACCCAAAATCTCCTGCTCAGACAGAGCGCGGTAGTAGATGCGGACATCATCAATGGTGCCATTCCATAATCTGTCGTCACTACCAACATCATATTGACGTCCAATATTAGCAATACCTCCACTATCTTGAAATCCCCCAGTTGCTTCTGTTGCCTGTTTAACTCCGTCAACATACAAGGTACCGGTGTTATTGCTTGCTACTCCGACGAGATGATGCCAATCGGTGTCGTTGTATGTAACATCACTGGAGGCACCTTGGAAACTACCGTCAGCGACTACCCAAAAACGAAAGACGTTCGAGGAGTGCCTAACCAATACAAAACCTCTATTGGCACCAGTAAAGCCACCCATTTTGCCGGCGATACCCATATAGGCGTCCTCATTGCCCGGTTCCATTTTAACCCATGCAGAAATAGTGACTTCTTCTGATAGCTGCAGGTGTTTGGGATTTCCGAAATCAACGTATTGACCGCTTCCATCAAGCATCAGAGCGCCGTCCAGAATACCAACAGTCCACTCATCGCCGGTCATGCCTATCAAAGTACCGTCGTTGCCGTAACCACTACTATCGGCGGCGGTTAAGCCCGAAGTCTCATCAAGCTTCCAGTGCGCTACCAGACTCCTGTCGCTGCCGGGGGTAGGTTCGACCACTGGCTGGGCTATCCGATACAGCGCGATGTCGTCCACGTAGAGCATACCTGGACCACTACCGTCAACGCCAATACTCACCGTTGTTATACTGCTCAGATTTATGCCCAAAGAGGCAAGGTCGATATTCCATTGCTTCCAAATTGGTTCAGATAAATCACCGCCGTACATAACCTTGGTGTCGTTAATCTTCAGATACAACTGATCAGCGGCAGCGTTACTCAGAGCGCCATGGATCCACAGAACCAGCGTTTCAGCACCACCTTTGGTCCAATCCTGGTCTACCTGTAGATCAGCGATATTCGCTGTGGCCTCTGAATTGCCGGCAGTGGTGTTGTCATAGCTAAACGGCATCGACTGTTTGCCGCCAGAAACAATACCTTGCTCAGCAAAAGGAGCCACATCATAACCAACGATAGATCCGTTTGTTGCCGGGTTGGCGAGCCCATCTATCCACGTATTAAATATCCTGTTGCTCTCTGGGTCATCGGGGTTAAGGTCATTGTAGAGCTCAAAATCGTCCACGACACGAAACTCTTGTGTCGAGAAGTTCCAGATATCGCCTTGATATGTTGTACCGCCTGGGGTTGCAGCGGGCACGAGCAAAAAGTCATCGTAGTATATCACATCGTCGCTGTTGGCCCACAGATCAAACCCTTCCAAACCAACGGCGTCGCGAGTCCCGAGCAACTCACCGTTGTAGTAAAAGTTGGACACGTTCGAGTCGAAATCCAATTCCACTCTGATCTCAGCCCAGGCGTCACGAACCAGAGGCAATCTGACAGTATCGCCACCCGTAATACGGACATCTCCTGCCGCAAAGTCGGACACTACCTCGGTGATCCAGGCCAGAGGTTCTTGTATATAGCCGCTCAGTACGCCATAATACGTATCGCCGCTGGTAACCGTGGAGGGAACGTACTGCATCGTTGTGAGAGTCCAAGTTCCTGAGGTTATCCTGTCCCAGTTAGGACACGCATCGACCGGTTTCACGCTTTCCATCGAATTATTCCCACTGTACGCCTGGTCAGCGGTAACCAATCCGGCCACAGTCTCATCACCGAACCAGCCTTCCCATCCATCAACGCTCTGCAAGTTGGTTCCTACAGCAAGGGAATCGAAGTTTTGATCATAAGCCGGCACCGGCGCGGCCGGTGTGTTATTGACCTCATCGACCCGCCAGTAGTAAGTGCTGGCCAAATCGACTGTGGTACTGTAGCTGTTCTCAGTCACGGTATTGACAGGGGCGGTACCATCTATGACAGCCTGCTCGTCGGTGCTCAAGTACACATCGTGCTCACCCGCCTCTCTTCCCGCTCTGAAGCCGAGGGTTACATCTATAGCAACATCCGTTGCGCCTGAATCAGGGCTTGGCTCTGTTGCATGCACAGGTATATAGAAGAAGCGAACCTCGCTGAGACCATATTGGGGCAGGAAGCCTACCCAGTTGCTGCTAACTGTAAGCCTGACGTACTTTGCTACTGCACCACCAAAATCAACAGTGGTATTGTGTTCATAGCCGGCCAAAGCAGTTCCCTGGGCAAACTCATGAGTAGTTCCCAATGTTGTATAATCGGTGCCGTTGACCGAATATTCAATGGTAACATCTTTGAACCCTAAAGCCAGCATTGCCTCCATCAATCCATTATGGTTCCATACCCACATCTCGTACAGCTTATAAGCCTTGTCGAACTCAAATTGGATCCAGGTTGGCTGCGGCCCCGCACCATCGCTGAGCCACATCTCTTCAAGCTCAGTTGAGTGCTGGTCATTCTCCAATCCGGAGCCGTTCACGGTATTTTCGGCCAGCTGATTGTCTGCCTCGCTGGAAGCTGTGACAGTTATGTTCTCGATGGGATAAGCAAATAGCTCGGTCCTAAAGCTCCAGATACGACCCTTAAAGATGGTGGAGTCGGGCGGGGCATTGACTTCATCGATGCGCCAGTAGTAGGTCTGACCGAAATCGAGACGGCCGGGAGGATCATAAGTTGTAGCGCTTTGATCTTCATTGGCCAGCACACCCCGCGGATCGCTTCTGTCGGCGTCGCTGACATCATCGAAAACCGTACCGAGATAAACATCATGCGTGTTGGCGAACTCTCCCACATCCCAGCTAAGAACCGCATCACGAAGTACATCTATGGCCTCATCCTCAGGAATGGGCTTAGAGGCCTTCTCAGGTGAAAGACCCAAACTGATAAGTGGAATCTCTTCCACTGTCAGTGCCCGGCTGAAGATGTACACATCGTCAATCATGCCTTCGATGAAACCAGTCGGACCGTCAGTGGCACTATTGCCATTATTTCTGGCTCCAATATAGACCCTGGCGTCGTCCGTATTATGTGTTCCTGTATCGTCAATCTGAACATCCAATACGTTGTTTATATAGACGCTTCTTGTTCCGGCATCGGCGTCGTAAATGGCAACGACGTGATACCATTCGCCGAACGTTGGAACGATAGTACCCTGGGGGTCGTCAGCACCGGAAGTTCCTCTTATGGTGAAAGTCAGATTATCATTTCCATTGTGCCTGCGCAGTTGCCAGCTATTGCCTTCACCGTGTTTGCCTACAATCACATTCTGCCAGCCGGAGTTCCAGGCAGCGTAGTTAACCCAGACCGAAATACTGAAGCTGCCTGGGAAGTTGAAGACATCGTCACTGCCGAGGTCCACGGCGTCGCCGTCACCATCGAACTGCAACGCGCCACCTAACACTCCGGTGACCCACTGTGGATCACCTTCAAGGGTGCCGTCGCGGCCGTTGCCACTTGAGTCAACGGCGACAGTGCCGGACCCGTCATCGAGCTTCCACCAGCCCACAAGATCAGGGTCGCGAGCTTCGACTACGCTCGGCAGAGCCAGTCCCAGCACCAAAATAAAAGAAGTTAAATAGATCAATTTCTTACACATAATAGTCCTCCGTTAAACAAAAGTTTAAAATAATTAGGGATTATGCTTTGGCTACACACCAAAGCAAACAACAATGATTTCCCTATTGCTACACTCCATCCATATCTGCCCAGGATATGTTTTTTACGGCTTGATACTACCTCCTTCCTTCCAGAAACTCGATATTAGCCGTTAATTGAGATGTAAAAATATTTTCATTGCGAAGCACAAAGTTTTCACTACAACTCCATACTCCACATACTAACTCCTCCTCATATCGAAAAACTAAAAAGATCCCACTCAATAGGTGCCGAATAATTCAAAAACTCCACCAGCACCAACTTTATATATACTAAATTAGCACACTTGTCGTCAAGTTAAAAATCAATTTTTTTTCAAAAATCATACATGCCTTTTCCAATAAGTTTGTGCAAAAGGGATTAACATATTTACCCGTGCTCCTGCAACTATTACCCACGAATTACAAATCAGGAGCATCGAGTATTGCGATACACAAATCGCCTTGTTTTTAAAGTCCAAAATTCTGAAAAGTCAAGTCCCTTAGGTAGCCCCTTTCAATTTTGGTCAAAAAGTGTGCATTTTTTACGAATATTTGCGAAAAAATCTGAAGAAACACCAAAAAACCCAAAAAATGCCCATTTTTCAAATCACCTCTTAATTACTATAAGTATCTTTACGACAGGGACTTATAAAGATATTTATAAAAGTCTGAAAAACTGAATGTCCTTTTTCACAGCTGCGCAATACAACATACGATATACTTCATACGAATATGCCATTGACCTGTTTTGGTTTTGATGCTACTCTATCGCAGGCGTAATTAAGGAAGCTAAATTATGGAATTATCCTTGCTAATGAGGTTAAGAATTGCTGCTGCGGCCGCCACGGGTGTGGTTTTGATAGGTCTCCTGGCTTGGCCGCTGACGGCATCATCCGAGCCGCTTGCCGCTGTTCGTGCAAGCGATATAGGTCCCGGCGGCGCAATAACTTTGGTGGTTCTGGCATTTCTAACCGGCTTCATCGCCTATTTTGTTTCCTGGCCCCACGGACGAGAAATCGGCATTTTGGCCGTACCATCCGGCTTAGCAATCTGGGCTGTGCGCTCCGGAAGTATGACTACTTTGATGCAGCTATACCCAACCGCTGCACAACGCCAGGCACTTTTTACGACATTTAAATGGGATTCCATTTTCTGGCTGGTTATTGTCGCCGCCGGTTTCGCCGGTGTGCTATTAGGACAGAAAATCCTGTCAAGCCCCAGGCCTGCTGAGAAACAGAAAAAATCTAACTCTAAACCAGCTCAATACTTAAACGCAATAATTGCTCTGGTCGGCTCAGCTTTAATAGCCCAATTTTGTATCAGAATATTTGCTCAGGACGTTAAAGTATTCGACGGATTAGGTTCCGTTGTGGCTGTGGCTCAGCCATCTATCGGACAGATCGTCTTTGCTGTATTAGTCTCCTTCGGACTCGCTGCTTTTATAGTAAAGAAATTTCTTAATGTCAGCTATATGTGGCCCGCAATTGCCTCTGCTTTAGTAACTGCCTTTTTCACAAGCACCTATGCCAAGCAAGAGGTGTTGCAATATTTTGTGCAGCGATGGCCCGCAGCTTTTTTCTCTAATTCAGTTATTTCCATATTGCCCGTGCAGATGGTGGCTTTCGGTATATTGGGCTCAATTGCCGGCTATTGGATGGGTGTCCGCTATAGCTATTGGCGAAAACACGAAATTCAATAGCAAAACTACGGCATTTGGCAAATTCAATACATCATTTTTTCAAGTCTTCTCTTTTTCATAAGTCTATCTATATTAAGGATTTATATACAAAGAGAGTCTTATAACATATCTTCATTGCACAAACAAAAGCAAAAATGGTTGTTTTTAGGCTCGAAATTAGCCGAAATATACTGTGTTAAGATTTGTCGGTCGGATGCGATTTTTGGAATACGTAAAAGAGTAGTTATGGAAATAAAGGAGCTTAAAGCATTTGAAGTGCATCTGGACGAACACTTGAATCGAATCTTCGTAGCATATATGATAGTAAAACCAGCCGACAAAAGGAGTTAGAAATGTTGGTTCTAAGCAGGCAAAGAGATGAGTCGATTATGATCGGTGATAATGTTGAGATTATCATCGTCGATGTCCGGGGGGATAAGGTCCGCCTCGGTATAACAGCCCCAAAGGAGATACCGGTTCATCGAAGAGAAATATACGACGCGATTCAACGCGAGAAAAGGGAAAAAGAGGGGCCTCAGAAGGAGCAACAGGAAAAGCCCCAGACACCGCAACCCACGAAGGAATCCTAAAAGCCCGAGCAAATCTTTTCTATTTAGTTCTGCAATTTATTGCGTGGTTCTTTATTATCTTTAAATTCTTGGAGAGATTTATCATCCGCCTTTTGCTTTCACCCGGGAATATTATGGCGTCTTGCCACTTTCTTTTTTGGGGGTCTGCTCCTTCCGGCGCTTGTGCTCTACCGTGAAGCTCGGATAATCAGCAAGCTCACCCGTGCTATACACCTCATAAAAGTCCACTTTCATTGTGTTGGCATCCACTTTCGAGTGAGCCATCCCCATTTTGTTAGTTTGGCCATCGGCCCCGGTGTGTTCATATTTATTGATGGCCTTGTTACCGTCGGCTTCCCAGGTCCCCCTGCTGTTACCGCCTTGGTTATCCACCCCTATCTGGACGATTTTGTCCTCGGTCGGCACGTGGAAAATCATACTGCGGGACTCGTAACTGCCGATTTTAAAGTATACACCTATATTTAACTAAAATAATAGATTTGCTGTGGCATTACCAGTATTATTACCCAAAGTTTTACTTGGGGTTCCTCATTGCGAGCAATTCGCAGAATTGCGTGGCAATCTAAATACTAACGTGGCAGGAGCTGTTTTAGGCGAAAATATCTGGGTTTATACCCGCTATGCCAGGAAAAGCTGCCCGAGAAAATTGAAAATAGTTGGATTTTCGAGATAGATTTGGTATACTGGTGGCATAAAAGCTCAGCACAGCAGTTGAGCAGGCCGCTGGCATACTCATCATCCCAGCATGCAAAATATCTTAAGAAAAATTGTTGATTTACCCAAATTTATGAGACAGAACTATAGGAGGCAAACCAATGACAAATCACGAAAAAAGGGCCAGTAAGTGTATGGCAAGAGGTTTTGCCCCATTAAAAGTCCGCACTAAAGGCGGGCATCCCGATAGGTCACGATTATTTCTAACGGGATTTACGTTAATAGAGCTATTGGTGGTTATTGCCATCATTGCCGTATTGCTGGCAATCCTGATGCCTGCGATGCGGAAGATCAAGGAGATAGCACGGGAAACAGCCTGCAAATCAAATTTGCGGAATATCGGATTTGCTGTTCAAATGTATCTCGACGACTACGAACGCAAACTGCCTAATACGGGCAACTCCAACGAATTTCTGTGGTTCGAGAACGACGGCGTTACTTATCGAAAACCCGGTTCCGACAGTACTTATTGGGGCATTTTTTACAAAGACTACATTAAAGGCCAGACAAAGATATTCGGCTGTCCGAGCTTTCAAAGTGCTACTAATACGAGACTGATATATAATTATAGTGGAAGCTCTAAAGCCTCCGACTCTTCTTATGTAATTCAGCACGCAGCGTTTGGTCTGAATCATCATTCGAGAGCCAGGGGTCGAAATACAAATGATATATACCGTATTTCGGAATTCATTTTTTGTACCGACCACGCTGAACCAAGACCGGAATGCGGCACCAGCGATGGTTTTCATAATGGTGGTGTGCTTGGCGCTATGAATCTAACCAACTATCGACGAGGCGGCGGCCGTTTCTTCAGCTACCGGCAAATTTTCAGACACAATATTAGATATGGCGACGACGACAGGACCGGCGGAAGAGCTAATATCCTTTGGCTGGACGGACACGTTACCCATCTCGAAGAAACTACGGGAGACAATGTACCGTTAAGGTGGTATACAGGCGATAAGCTGGTTCACAATTAATGTCCGATATTAAATATCCAGCCCCACAATTGTATCGCGGGGCTTTTTATATGCTAATTCCACACGAGCCACGAACTACGAGCGGCGCTATATATGCTTGCCCCGCACAATCTATGTAATCTGTGGCTTCAATGATTTCAGCTCTGAATTTCAGATTTCCAATCGGATATTTCCTGTACTCTCGGCGTTCTCGGCAGCTAATCTTTGTGGTCTCTCTCAACAGATATTTTCAGTTCGGCGAGGAGAGATTCTAAAAGTTCCATCGGCAGGCCCATTACGTTCGTCAAGCTGCCCTCAATTCTTTCAATAAATTCATCGCCGTTTTCTTTTATCGCATAAGCACCCGCCTTGTCACGCCAGGATTCGTTTTCGATGTGCTCGGCAATTTGTTCAGACGTCAATCGCTTAGGATAAACGGTCGTGGTATCGCATTCGCTTAATTCGATGCCGTCGCATAATCTGACAATTGCAATGCCGGTTATCACCTTATGAGGTTTGCTAAAGAGCTTCTTGGTTATCTGCTCGGCCTCCTTCGCATCAGCGGGCTTGCCGATAATTTGCCCCTCAAAATCCACAACGGTATCGGCCCCGATGACCAGAGAGTCAGGATATTTTTCAGCTACATCTTTCGCCTTGGCCAAAGCTAATCGTTCTGCATATTCCGAGGCCTTTATGCCTTCAACCGGAAAAACTGACTCGTCAATATCGGGCCGAACGACCGTAAATTTATATCCAGCCTCCGCTAATAACTGTTTTCGCCGGGGCGAAACCGATGCAAGAATGAATGAATATTGGGACTGTTCAGACATAAATCTTTAGTCTTGCGTCTTTAGTCTTGGGTCTTAACGATTTGCCTGCAAAAAGTCAGATACTCTTTCTCGATTTGGTCAAAATCATCGCCGATATAATCTTCAAATAATCCTCTACCGACAATTCGGTTCCAAAGAACGGTCTTCGGGACGTTTCTATCTGTTGCTATTGTCTTGTTCACCTCGTCGAGCGCCCAGTCTCCTCTTAAACCGTCTGCGAGCAGCCTGCGATAAACACCCAGCAGCCTGCCGTAACCTGCTTCCTGCAAAAAACGCACTAATGCGTATGATTGGCTGTAAAAAGCCATTACCGCTTCGGTCTGATCCATTGCAAGCACATCGCCGGGATTCATTGTAACCAATTCCTCCAGCGGTATCACCTTGTTTTTCGTCAGCGTTTTTTTCAGCCCATCCAATCGATACAAATTCCGGGCCGGCTCAAAATAAAACAGCCCATCCTCACTTCCATGCGTCTCGAACAGCATTGCCACCCCCTCGTCAAGCCAGCTTGGCAGACGAAACTTAAAACATCTACCGTTAAACTGATGCCATCCTTCATGTCCGAGAGCTGAAAAAGTTCGCTCTCTGCCGATATCATACACCACGCAGGCGCCGTTATGATAATACGCACCGGCCTTTATTTTACAAAACATTTCCGCCTGCCCGCCCGCAAAGCTCTTCGTAAAATCTTCCCACTGACGGCGGTCGGCAAAAAGATAAATAATAAATTTGGTTTTTGTTTCCACCGTAAGGTGTCCTGCGGAGACAGATCCGGGCAATTGACTATTATAGGCCCGATAGGCCGACTCCATAAATCCGCTAATCCCTCGAAGTATGAAAGGCTCCAAAAGCGTCGTGTAAATCTCATAGTGGGTGGTAGTTAACTTCAGGCCCGGTCCGTACCCATTCTTCCAGACCTCCGCGGACTTCAGCCCCGGCAGAGCCTGGCCGCGCAAATACGCCGCTTTCCCCGCATAGGTATGTGGCACGGGCTTCCAGCCCGTGAAAACACGGCCAGGATGGCCGTGCCACAGCCGTTGAGCGTTTTCTGCAATGTTAATCTCGATTTTATCGGGCCCGGAACAGCCAGCCAGACAAATAATGATTATGCAAATTAGCGAGAACTTCCTCACTCCAATCCTTCCTCCGAAGGCCGGCATCTCTATTTAGACCGGCAATCAACCGCCTTGCCGGACAAAAGCCAAACCCAGGAAATACACTTCAAAAACCCTGAACTCCACGTTATCTTTAACATCGGCTGCAAATGATAAGAAATCCATTATATTTTGTCCACACATACGGCATTTTTCGTCTAAACTTCCCAAAACAATTGTAATTCTACGATGGATTTGGTAACCTAATCAAGTTTGGAGGCTTGGCTGTGTTGATTATTGGTGTATATGAGAAATTTCGGATTATTGTTCGAGATGGAGGCCTAAAATGAAACGCAGGTCAGTGATAATCTTGACGTTAGCATTTCTTTGCGTCTGTTTGCTCCTTATGAACGGCTGCGCAACCAATGCCCAAACGGGTGCTGCGATTGGGGGGATTGGCGGTGCAGTGATAGGGGCCGTGACAGGTGGGGGTGGAGGATTGGTAGTTGGAGGACTTATTGGGGCGGGGGGCGGCTATGTAGTGGGCAACGAAATCGAAAAGTAATGAAAGCAGAGAACTATATCTCTTTGAACTCTGCACCAAATACATCAGCAGTGAACAGATAGACTTCCGCCTCCGGGTCTCGCCAGTCATCAGACGCTAATCCCGCTTTGTGCGCACAGCAGTACGAAAGAAATTCCTCCTTGCTCCAGCCGGTCTCAGTGGCAACCTGAGGCAGAAAGCAGCCGGATGTACGTCCCTTTTTTATATAAATACCGTCAACTCCAAGCCGAAGACTCAACGGCTCATCGGTCCTCTGCAACGGCGAGAGAACCGAAATCTCGACATCTAATTGGTCCAGCTCACCTGCACTTATCGGGTCAGCAAAAAACCGCGGGTCACCGGTAGCTGATGCCTTTGCCATCTGGCCAACTAATTCAATCAACGGGCTTTCAGATGTAAATCGACCGATACATCCGCGCAACCGCCCCTGGTTTTTCAATGTTACAAAGCACCCGCAGGGGGCGTTCAATTCAGGGTCGTCCGATTGGGGATTTTCGATTGGCTGCCGTCTGATAACCGCATCAACGGTATCGCGCGCGACTTTAAGAAGTGTTTGTTTTTGGGCATCGTTCATTTTTTCAGCCGGCAAATATTCGGCCCAACGACTTTATGACATAAACCGCAACAACCAACAATATAATAACAACAACCGTGGCAATGTTAAAATATTTTTCTATCAATCGCCGGGCTTTTTCACCGAGAAAAAAGAAAAGCAGCGCCTCTCCTCCGAATCTCATCGTGCGGAACACGATACTTATCGTTATAAATTTCAGCAGAGAAACCTCCGCCATCCCCCCAACCCAACTGAAAATCATATAAGGCACCGGCGTCAGCGCTGAGATGGCAATGGCCCAGAAATCGTATTTCGTGTAAAGGTCAAGAGCCAACTGTGCTTTTGAGCCAAGGCTGATGTTGTTGAAAAAATCCACTACCCGCTCCGGCCCGATAGCCAAACCAAGAGAAAAGGCAATTGTCCCCCCAAGAACAGAGAATAATGCGCAGGTCAGGCCGTATCTTAATGAACGCTTCGGCTTACCCAGACAAAGCCCTATTACCAAGACATCCGCAGGAATCGGCACGCATATCGGCTCGGTCAAGGCCAGCACAATAAGCGCCGCCATCCCGTAGCGCGTATCTGCCCAGTGCACAACCCAGTTATACAATCGCCTGTGCCAATGCCACCACGCAACGGACTCGTTGCCCGTCGCTCGTCGCTTGACGCTCGTTTTATCAATTATTGCTTCATCATCCGGCATTCAATATTCCCTCATTGTCATTCTGAGCGCAGCGAAGAATCTCGTTTCGAATTTCGTATTTCACTCTTTCTTTTCCTTTGAGAACTTCCCTGCCGGCCCACCGGCCGTAAACAATACCGCAAACCGCGTCACCAACGCACCTAATAGAACATAACCCAAAATAACCTGCAGCATTAATAACGTCTGCCCACCCCAGCTATCCGGATTCGCCGCAATGTCACCAAATCCCAACGTTGTCATTGTAACAACCGAAAAATACAATGCATGCCAAAATCCTCTAATATCACCAACCACATCATTGACCATAACACAACTCGGACACAGCCAATAGACTACTCCAAATGCAATCGCCAAACCAAAAAAAGTTGCAATTACTCTCCATGTACGAAGACCATAATCGCTGATTAACCAAAAGAGCCAAACCGGCCAACGAAGCAAACAGTGTTCCTTATACCAATCATCCCAGTTATTCCGCCGAATATTATATTCTAAAAGCTGTTTCGTCCCTGTGTCAATCCGTGCGCTATCCAAACCAACACCTTGAAAATTTGTACATCTATCGACACTGCAATGCCAAATCAGCGTAGATCCGTTCATAATAGCGTTTTCGAAAAATGCACCTTCCAGACGCGTCTTTCCAAGCTCTGGTCCAAAATCAGCACCCTGTAAGTGCGCATTTGAGAGCATAGCCTTTCGTAGATCTGCGCTGATGACATGCGCGTTTTCCAAATGAGCGCCAAAGAGGTTTGCATTTTTCAAATTGGCCCATATAAGGTCCACATGTTCTAAATGAGCGTGACTTAAATCTGCTTCCTTCAGACAGGATTCCTCCAGAGTTGCCCTTTGAAGATCGGCATCTTTGAGGGATGCCCTTGTCAAATTAGCTCCATTCAACGCAGCTCCCTCCAGATGCGCATTCGTCAGGTCCGATCCTTCCAGATGAGCTTTCTCTAAGGTCGAATAACGTATAAACGCATGGGAAAGACGGGACTTTTCAAGATGAGCTTCTGCCAAGTCGGCGCAATCCAAGTGCGCAAGCGAAAGGTCAGCACTTTCTAAGTGTGCATTCTCAAAATCTGCGTGTTTTAGATATGACCCTCGCAGTTTACTATTTTCTAGATGGGCACTACTTAAATTAACATCATCCAGATTAGACTTGATTAGATCCATCCCCTCTAGAAGAATTTCTTCTTCTGGATTTGCCTTCCGCCATTCGTTCCATTCGGTCATATCTTTTTTGTCTGAGCAGCGTTTGAGCATATCGTACTGCTCCTGGTCGCACCGCAATCCTTTCTTTAGAAGCTCAGGATCAAACCGGCGTTCCTCCTTCGGTTTTTCATTTTTCGATTCCGATTCGTCCATATTTTTTATCCTCTCCATATCCGCCACAAAATAACACTCACCACTCACCAATTAACCAATTAACTACTCACCATCTTGCCAGCATCAAGCACCTCTGTCATTGCGAGTGAAGCGAAGCAATCTCAAATCCTACACTCCAGGTCCCATATTCTCAATTAAAAAGTCGTCCCAGCCCACAAGACAAGTCTTCTATTTGTATCCATATTATATGGGATTCACGTTTATAAGCACTTATGAAAACAAGTGCTTATAACGCTACATCTTTTATCGGACGACGAAATAAATCTTGACAAGACGTAATTAATATTGTATAATGATTTGTAAATAATTGGGGGGTTTCAAGTATCTGCTTGTCTGCAGAGGGGGGTGTTTATTCAAGTGAAAAAACCACTATTAGCCGTCATAATTGCAGTGCTGTGCTTTTACTGTTCAGCCACCTTCGCTTTGGATCCGATAGGGTCCCCGGCAGGCACATTAAAAAGGGGACAATTCGGTATCGGGGCCGATTATTCTTTCAGCGATATGGATTTCAAAGCAAAAGGTAGAAGCACCTTAACAACCTATAACGTTAACAGTGGAGATATTATTAGCATTCAATCCCAAAAACAGCGTCTCAGTCTTGACGGTCTCGAAGTGCATAAGACTTACGCTAATCTTGGCTATGGTATTACTGACAGCCTGGAGGCATTCTTACGTTTGGGCGCAGCAGACGCCGAATGGAGAGATGATGGAGATACACATTTTAGCTTTGGTTTACGTACAGGGTTAACCTTTTATCAAAAAGACGCTTTGAAATTTGGTGCACTTGCTCAGTATAGCTGGTCAGAGTCCGGATTTGATTCGCTACCCCTGACGACAGTGATTGGCGCAAGCCCATATCCCCTGGTGATGTCAGGCAGGCTAAGCATGCAGGAGATACAAATTGCACTGGGCCCAACTTACGACCTGACAAAGAGTATCTCGATCTACGGCGGAGCGTTTTTCCACTTCGCAGACGGCAAACTCAACCTCAGAGGCAGAGCATCTACGACTGCTTTACCGGAGATTGGATACTATTTGGACAGCTCATACGATATAGACCAGGTCTCAGAGCTTGGCACCTATATCGGCGCTACAATTAATACCACAAACAATATCTCCTACAGCATCGAGTATCAGCATACCGCCTCGGCCGATGCGATTGCTATGCGCCTTATCTGGAGATTTTAGAACAGCAAAAAACTTCTTCCTACCCTCTCGTCTTCCATGCTCGTAAATGTGCTCTCCTGTACACTTATGCTCTTTGGTACTGTTGAAAAATGAGCTGAATCTGCTATACTGTCAACGAGCAACTATGGTTGATAAAGAACAATTTGAAACCGTCGGCGATGGCTTATTGGTAAGAGCGCCTGCCAAAATCAATTTGTCTCTGCTTGTAGCCGGCAAACGTCCGGATGGTTTCCACGAACTGGAAACGATAATGGCCAAGGTCAACTGGTACGATGAAATCCTCATCAAACCGGGCCTAAAACCCGGCATCGAGCTCGTCTGCCAAGGCCCACACTGGGCGCCCGAAGGCCAGGAAAATCTCATCTACCAAGCTGCCAAAATGCTCCTTGAAAATCAGGGACTTTCGGCCGACATCAAAATCACCCTGACAAAGAATATCCCTGCCGGCTCAGGGCTCGGCTCGGCCAGCAGCGACGCAGCGGCAACTCTTATCGGGCTTAACCAATACCTAAAGTTACAGCTTCCCAATCGCCGGCTCGCCAAACTGGCACCGAAACTCGGCAGCGATGTAGCTTTCTTTTTGGGCGGACCGCTGGCATTTTGTACAGGAAAAGGCGAAAAAATTAAAAAATTAGGCAAAAAATTTAACTTTCTGGCTCTTTTAATAATTCCAGACATAAGTGTTTCCACACAAAAGGTTTACGCCAATTACAAACACAATCAAGACCTCTATGAAAAGCTCAGCGCTCAAATAAACGGCTATATCCAGAAAAACAGGATTGATTTAGTGGTGAAGTTGTGCGCAAATATGTTGGAAATAAGCAGTTTCGATTTGGTAGAAGGTCTTGCCGAACTGAAAGCAAAAATTGAATCGCTAAATATCGGGCCTTGCTGCCTGAGCGGTAGTGGTTCAGTGATGTTTTGCATCATCGAGAGCGGGGATGAAGAGATAGCCAGGCAATACAAACACAAACTTGAAGAAAAAATTGGCTACAAAAGCATTATCGCCAGTAATAATAGATGGTAAACTTTTAAGCGAGGCAAAAAAAATGAAAATCACTGAGGTCAGAGTCAAAATGATTAGCAACAAAGATGACAGGTTAAAAGCTTTTTGCTCAATAACGATCGACAATGAGTTTGTGGTTCGCGACATCAAGGTCATCGAAGGTACGAATGGTTACTTCGTTGCTATGCCATCCAGGAAAATGAGTGACCATTGTGAAAAGTGCGGAGGCAAAAACCATCTCAGAGCCAAATACTGCAACAACTGCGGGGGGGCTCTCCAGGAAAACAGGGCAAAAAAGGATTTCAAAGGCAGAATGAAGCTGCACGCCGATATAGCCCATCCGATAAATTCGGAATGCAGGAAAAGAATTCAGGAAAGAGTTACTGTCGCTTTCAAAAAAGAGATGGAAAAATCAAAGCAGCCCGGCTATAAACCAGTCGAAATGGACGAGTCGGACGATGACGTTCCTGAAATAGTCTCGTAGTTAAAGGAAACCCATTTTGCAGAACATCACAAAATGGGAATCTAAAGACAAAAAACCAGATACAAACACACTACTAATCAGACACCTAATTTAGACTCAACCACTCCTTAGCTGTCTATCAGACTTGGCGAAAAGCAGCCCTCCTATGTGGTAAGATCCTCGAGGACCTTATCGAGAGCAACATCCAAATGCTCATTGAGTTCGTATTTACCTTCTGTAAGCTGCTGACGGACATCAAGCACTTTCTCTTTGCGGACCTCCGGCAGCGAAGCAATCTTTTTTAACACCTGGCCAATAGGCGTAGTGTTGAGATTCTCAAGAATCTGCTCCATAATCAAATCCTTATCCGGAGCAAGGTTATCTTCGACAGGATTCACTTTGCGATTTTGGTCCCTAAAACGGCTTCTAAAATCGAAATCGGGCATTCAGACTACCTTGCATGATAAGCTTCGAGGCGAAAACATCCCTTTCCTCCCTCAAAGCTAATAACCACTATATCTTGTGTGTCCCCTTAATCCCTTATGAGGCCCAAAATAACCTTCTGATACTGGTATCGACAATAAAGGCCTGAAAACTTTAGAAAAGTTTACTATTTAGCTAACTGTTTTGAAAGCCTAAAGTTATACAAATTTGCGGCAAAAACAGGCTTAACAATACTAAAAAACCAGTTTTTGAAGAAGACCTATTTTAACATCAGAGACAGCCACAAAAGTCTGTCTGGGGAAATTAGGTAATATACTATATATAGTGATAAACAAAAATTGCTGAGCACAAGAAAACTAAAGCGGTTTGGCCGAATTTTGGGTGCTGGTCAAGCTTGGCAACCGCCCAGGATTGGACCCGCTGGAAGGCGAATATTCATTTGCGTTTCGACATTTAGTTTTTCAGAATTCTGGATAATATTTACATAAGTACTTAATTTACAGGAATATAAGTGCAAAAAGCTGCGATTTTGAAAATGAGCGTTTTTTGGGTAAATTCGTAAAAATGAGTACTTTTTTACAGATTTCCCGAAAGACACGGGGAAGCAGAAATCCGGAAACTACACCGGAACCTTTACAGATTGCAGAGAAGATTCAAAAGAACTTGACTTTTCAGAAATTTGGAGTTGACATACAAGGCGATTTGTGTATCGCAATACTCGATGCTCCTGATTTCTAATTCGTGGGTAATAGTTGCATTGATTTTTTTTTACTTGACGGCAAGTGCGCTGATATAGTATAAATAAAGTAAGTGCTGGTGGAGTTTTTGAATTATTCGGCACCTATTTTGTGTGGTCTTTTTAGTTTTCTCAATAGAGGAGGAGGTAGTATGTGGAGTACGGAGTTGTAGTGAAAACTTTGTGCTTCGCAGTGAAAATATTTTTACATCTCAATTAACGGCTAATATTGCTTTTTTGGAAGGAAGGAGGTAGTTTCAAGTCGTTAAAATAACCCTGGGCGGATATAGGAAAAATGTAGTGAGCACAAAAATTGTTAGTTGTTTTGGTATGTAGCCGAAGCATAATCCCTAATTGTTTTAACTTTTTTTGAACCCCGCCCGTCGTCCGCAGTCCCGAAAGGGACGCCTTGCGGCAAAGACGGGACGGGTTGAAGGAGGATTATTATGTCTAAGAAATTGATTTATTTGATGTCTTTTGTTTTAGTGCTGGCTGTGACGGGAACTGCTTCGGCCGACCAGATTACCATCACAATCGACAACCCGGGCTTCGAGGATCCCGTATTGGGCGAAGATGATTATACCTGGCTCGACACTCCGGGCTGGACCAACGTGGGTGACGGTGGTAGCGGTGTATGGAACACTACATCTGCTGACTTCGACCCCGTGCTCGCGCCCGAGGGCGAGAATGTGTTCTATACCGAGAACGCTGTAGGTGAGGTCGGCGGCGTGACGCAGGTTTTGACCGAAACGTTCGCCGCCAACACAGACTACACACTGATCGTGGAGATTGGAAACTCTTGGTATTACTACTTCTCAGGCTACAGCGTGCAGCTCCTGGCCGGCGGCGTTGTTATTGCCGAGGATAATGACACGTTGTGGCCGGATTACTATACGTGGGCCACTTCGACCGTTGAGTACACCTACAATCCGGCCGATGCAGCCCTTGTGGGACAGCCCCTGGAGATTCGCCTGCTCACTCTGGGGCTCGATAAGGATAACCCTCCCGCAGGTGAGCTTGTCGGAGTCGAGTTTGACAACGTAAGACTTTCGTATGATTTTGATCCTGTTCTTGCCTCTAATCCGAAGCCTGCTTATGATAAATCAGATGTGCTGAGGGATGTGATCCTTAGCTGGACGCCGGGCCAGTCTGCCAACACACATGATGTTTACTTCGGCACAGTTTTCGACGATGTCAACGACGCCGACAGAAGCGATCCGCGGGGTTTGCTGGCCAACCAAGGTCAAAACCCTACAACGTATGATCCCGGCCGTCTCGATTTCAGCCAGACCTACTACTGGCGCATCGATGAAGTTAATGCCCCGCCGGACTCCACTACCTTTAAAGGCTTTGTGTGGAGCTTCACGGTCGAGCCCTTTGCTTATCCTATTGCCGGCGAGAACATAACCGCCACGGCTTCCAGCCAGACGGAAAATCAGGGACCCGAAAATACAGTGAACGGTTCTGGGTTGGATAATGACCGGCACTCAACTGAGCTTATAGAGATGTGGCTCAGCGATACTGCGGGGCCGCAGCCAACCTGGATCCAATATGAGTTCGACAAGGCTTATAAGCTGCACGAGATGTTGGTATGGAACCATAATGGATTGATGGAGCCAATGGTAGGTGTAGGCTTCAAAGATGTTTCCATTGAATATTCGGTCAACGGCACCGACTATACGACATTGGGAGCTACTCATGAGTTTGCCCAGGGAACTGCTGCGGCCGACTATGAACACAATACCACTATTGATTTTGGTGGTGCGTCAGCAAAGTTCGTCAGGCTTACAGCTAACAGCAACTGGGTAGGCTTCCTGCCCCAATATGGTCTCAGCGAGGTACGATTCTTATATATACCTGTGCATGCGAGAGAGCCGAGCCCTGATTCAGGCGCAACGGATGTGGATGTGGATGTAACCCTCGGCTTCAGAGCAGGAAGAGAGGCGGCTAAGCACGATGTGTATTTGAGCACCGATGAGCAGGCCGTTATAGACGGTACTGCTTCTGTCAATACCGTGACTGAGAACAGCTACAGTACCTTACTCGATGTGGACAGCACTTACTACTGGCGGGTCGATGAGGTCAATGACGCCGAGACCCCAACAACCTGGCAAGGCGATATCTGGAACTTTACGACAACCGAGTTTCTTGTTGTGGACGATTTCGAGCTCTACAATGACCTTGACCCTGGTGATCCCGAGAGCAACAGGATATTTAATACGTGGATAGATGGATATGGAATCACGACAAACGGCTCTCTCGTTGGTTATGATGTGCCTCCTTTTGCTGAGCAAGATATTGTTCACGGCGGCAGGCAGTCGATGCCGTTTAGCTATGACAACAGCACTGCCGGCTATTCAGAGGCCACAGCAAATGTCGCTAATCTACAGATAGGCCAGGATTGGACCAAAGGTGCTGCTGAAACGCTGGTTCTGTGG
>Ga0114922_10000286_pt1 | contig 48746 bp, 45 predicted proteins | sample AartaG_FD_100975 | JGI IMG/M metagenome (GOLD analysis project Ga0114922, IMG submission 100975) | Deep subsurface microbial communities from Aarhus Bay to uncover new lineages of life (NeLLi) - Aarhus_00045 metaG | ecosystem: Environmental > Aquatic > Marine > Oceanic > Sediment | place... | reverse complement strand
TTCGAAACGAGCTATTCCTCTTGCTATCAGGCGGATAGTCCCATCCGGGGCTCTAAATAACCGCTGTATTGCCGCGATTGTGCCGAACGAATACAAATCGCCAGGTCCTGGAACCTCCAATTCAGGATTCCGAGAAGCGACAAGCCCGATCAACCGGTGGTTGGCGGAGACATCATCGACTAACTTAATCGAGCGCGCCTGCCCAATCGTTAAGGGCATTGCCGTGTGTGGATAAACAACAACCCCCCGGAGAGGCAAGATCGGGAGTTCTTCTGGGATCTGCAATTCCTCAGGTCGCTGACTCTCGACGTCCTGCGGCTCTCCTCCAGTTACACCTTCGTGAACGGGGATCTGTGACGAGAAATCGTCCATGCTTTCCTCAGCGTCAATGTGTTTCATTGAATAAATAGGTTCGTTTAAGTTGATTAGGATACCCCCTGCAATCTCTCTTCTCTGATGATCTTGATGTCAAATTAACCGATATCACTTAATATCTATCTCACGGGGGGATGCTTTGGGGAGAACGACCTTCAAAAAACCATCGCTGTACGTTGCTTCGATCTTATCAGAATCAACCCGAAATGGAACTTGTACCTCAGAAGCGAATTCGCCATAATCAATTTCCATTTGGTGGTAGGTTTTACAGATGTTTGTATCAGGGCGGGTCCCTCGTATCGATAAGATTTGACGTTCAAATATTACAGATATGTTCAAACCTCGCATCCCTGCAATCTCCACAACCACGACAACCGCATCATCAGTTTCCAGGACATCAGTAGGGGGGCGCCATACATGGGATCGCCGCACAACGCGCCAACCCAAACCTTCTAAGGCCTGTTGATCCCAGGCATCATTCTCACCCGACATCTTTACCACCCGATGTTTTGAATCGTACTCCTTTTCCATAATTCGCACACCTCTCGGAGCGTACGCAACCAAATATGAATCATTCTACCACAGCGGTCCACCATCAAATTACTCACGATAATGCGACCGTAACGGGTCTGCGATGGATCATTGGCACCATGCTAATTACCCTTACAGCGTTCCAAAAAGGAGTTCTCAAAACCAAAGCGAGGTCCGCTGGCTTTATCTCGTGGTTTGGTATACAAAGCAACTTAAAGTACAATCTCAGGAAGACGAAAATCGATTAGCTGCACATTGGTGCGACGTCGGAGGGCACTATGGACCATATAGAGATTCTGGGGTCCGTTGAGTTACTTGAAGGCATTACTCCTGCCGAGCTGCAGACGATTTCACTAATCTGCAAAGAAATCTCATATAACAACGGTGATGTCATCACGCTACAGGGTGAATCCGGCGAGGATCTCTACATAGTCCTGGATGGATTCGTTGAAGTTCTCCACAGCGGAACTACGCCAGAGCAATCGCCCCGTACCATCGTCCATCTCGGGAAAGGTCAAATCTTCGGCGAGATGGCTCTAGTGGACCATGGCCCTCGATCGGCAACGGTGCGTGCAGCCTCTGATCCAACGAAGGTTCTTGTGATCCATTGTGATGACTTCGAGCAAGAATGCGAGAAAAACCATCACCTGGGGTATGTTGTTATGCGCAACATCGCGGCTGACTTATCCTTCAAGCTCCGTCATCGCCACTTTGCCGACCGCTGAGGTGTAGAATGCCTTCAATCTACAAAGTGAGTTACGTCGTTCCGGGAGAAGATCATCCGGGAGCGATTCTAAACAGCGGAACCCCACCTCACAAAGGAGATGTAATCTCGCTTGGTTCAAGTGATTTTGAGGTAATTGAAGTATTCGATCTCGTTCCACCGCGAGGAGATTTCCATTATCTTCACGCGACTCTGGTGCGGACATCTGAAAAACCCTGAACCCCCCTTTCAAGATGTTGGTCAGAATTCAATCTTCATGAAATCCTCGGCCAGCCAGACATCCCCTAAGAAAACACCCCTCGCCTCTTCTTCCAATGAAGCCATATCAGAGTCACCAACAGGATAGTGAATTAGATATAAGTTATCCACTCCTGCATCGCGGGCGATTTCCCCTGCCTGAACGGCTGATGAGTGCCCGACGCTCTCGCCAGAGGCTTCATGAATAAGCACAGATGCCCCCTGGGCGAGGTTAATAACCGCCTGACAAGGCTCTGTGTCGCATGAATATGCGATCACCTTCCCTGTTGACTTAGCCTCAATTCGCAAACCAATTGTCGGAATTACATGACAAACAGGAGATGAGTATATTGTCACCTCACCTTGTTCGAGGACCATCACCCGCTCATTCTCCGGAAGGCGATGAAATGCAACCGGGAAGAATTCCGGCCAATCACCCCATTGGTAAAAGCCCATTAAATCCTCAACCCTCTTTAAACAATGATGCAGCCCGTATATACGTAAAGCTTTGCGCCGTCCTGCAAGCCACATGCTCATGAGAAGCAGTGGTAAACCGCTGATATGATCTGGATGGAAATGGGTCAGGATAATATCCGTGATATCGTTCGTTGGGATTCCTACCCGCTCGAGTCGCAGCATAGGAGCTGTGCCGCAATCGATCAATACGACACCATCCCCAGTTTGGATCATCATGTGTGTATTATCGTGCTCGAGATTAGGAATCGCAGCAGCGGAACCCAGGATGATTAATTCAGGCATAGTTCATGATCCTGAAAGAAGCCAAACAGCGATTCGCGGGGTTAAAAATACTTCGAGAACCGCTGCGGCAATGAGAAGGGGAAGGACAATTCCGATTGAAATTCTCGCCCATTCTGCAAGCGAAGTTGTCCAGCCCTCTCCTAACGAGCTCCCCTTAGGAAGGCTGATCGCAGCCATTCCCAGTTGCAGGATAGCCGCACCTGAGAGGATGGCAGCAGGGACTTCAATTATTGCATGAGGTAATACAAGCGCTGTTAGGTACTGTGAGGCATCCAGCCCGGCCTGGGTCAAGGATCCCGCAAAGTAGCCCGTGATTGCCAAGGGTGCCAGCAGGAGAATCTCCGCCACGACGCCGAAAGTAAAAACACCTAAAATCGTCGCCAAGATAAGCGCTCGAATGTTCGCCCAGAGGATCTTAACCACTCCATTGGGCGTAAGCATCCCAAATTCGCGCAAGATCATCAGCCAATCTTTATCAAACGCATTCATCTGAAAAATCTCAGCGGGCAATTTAAACACCGCAGCTTGTCTATAACCCACAAAAAAACCGATGAGGAGGATGGCTGAAGTTATGAGTATTGGAAACCGGATGCGCTTGAATGACTTCTGGAACAACCCGCCGTACCATTCCACGGGATTCCGGGCATCGGACAGAAACGAAGACCAAAAGCGCCTAAGCGTCCCGCGTAGATCAAGCACATCAAGCTCGCGGGCAAGGAGCTCCTCACGATTGAAGAGTCGCAACCCCATCCGCGCCAGGACAATCGCGATGAGCATCAGGGCGAGCACGATCCACCACAGAATGTGATAGCGTCCCCAGAACATGATCATGCTTTCACCCATGATCAGCATAGCCACTGGAATGATAATAAAGGAAGCTAATAAGTTCGCGGCACGCACAGAAGTGGTCAATGACGAGATCACGATCGCGCCGCTGACCATTACCATCGCTTGGATTGTCGTTAACGAAAGGATCTGTATCAACAACTGAAGTGAAGGGACCCACTGTACTTTAACCAATAATCCAATCAGATAGACGGTGATGCCCAAGTATGCCGCCGCGAGTGGAGGGACAAGCGAGGCTGCCGTCTTCCCCAGATAAAGCTGGCCATCGGATAAAGGAGTCGCCAGAAGCGGCTCTAAAGTTTGTCGTTCGCGCTCCCCGGCGAAGCTCTCTAAAGCGATAACGATTGAAATCGAGATTGGAAAAAAACCGACAACCATTAACAGGAAAGGGATCAGGCGTTCGCCAATGATCGGCGCACCGTAGCGGCCTACGAAGTCCACCGCCTGACTGGCTGTGAAGTTCATCAGTAGCGGGAAGAATAAAGTCAGCAGAAGAATCGGCGCCAGAATTCGCCAATCCCGAAACTGATCTCTGATTTCCCGGCGGGCGACGATCCATGCACCACTGAACAGCGTAGTAGGGATCGAAGCCTCAGCGGCCATCAATCGTCCCCTCTTGTGAATCATCCTCGCTCACCACCTGTAGGTAAACTTCCTCCAGGCTCCGCTCGACCCTGGAGAGCGTAACCACTGGAATTCCGGCTTTCGCCAACGAACTCAGGGTCTTCGGGTTGACTACTTCTGGCTGCGAAGTGCTGTATCGAACCCAATTATCCCCTGCCGCGATTTCTACAATCCCCTCTGGAAGATGCTCAAGCGCTCCGTCCAAAGAACACGCCAATCGCAGCTCCATAACCGGATCGCCAACCATCATCCGCTTGAGTTCAAGCGGGGAATCATTCGCAATGATCTTTCCTCTACGGATGATCGCGATTCGATCTGCGAGAGCTTCCGCCTCAAACAGATTATGTGTACACACGATGATAGCCCGATCGGCTGACCTCAACTCGACAATACTGCCGCGGACATGATGCGCGCTTTCTGGATCCATTGCTGAAGTGGGCTCATCTAAAAGCAAGACTTGCGGTTCATGAAGCAAAGCTCGCACGAGTGCTAATTTTTGTCGCATCCCCTTTGAGTACTGACCAAGGCGCAGATTGGCAAATTCCTGCAGCTTATACTCATCCAGGAGAGTGTTGATTCTTTGCTGGATCATGGAAGAATCTAAGCCATAGACACTCCCAAAGAAATCGAGATACTCACCTGCGCGCATTCGATTATAGAGTCCATGCTGCTCGGTCAGTAAGCCTACAACGCTGCGCACAGTCTCTTGTTCATGCTCAATATCGTATCCAGCGATTTTAGCGTTGCCGTGTGTGGGCTTAAGAATCGAGGCTAGCATTCGAATCGTCGTTGTTTTTCCTGCCCCGTTCGGCCCAAGCAGAGCGAGGATCTCTCCCGGCTTTACATGGAGCGACACATCATCCACTGCCGTGAAGGTTCCAAATTTTTTGCAAAGGGAATTGGCTTCTATACTACTCATCACTTAGCTCGGCGCATTATAGCAAGATCTTCCGCGAACCTTCAATCATCCTTCCGTCCCAAACAGATCAGGGCTGTCCTAAAGGAAAGCTTTTGAACAGCCCGCAAGTAATTCTTGATGTATTGTGGTTTAAACCCCTTCCCGCGAACCAACGATTAATCAGCACTCTCCCGGCGGTGGCGCAGAAAGATCACCAAAGCACTGGCGATCGCAATGAGAAGCATAAACCCTTGATTGAAATTGATCCCAAAGAGTGGAACGTAATCTAATCGAATAAATTCCAGCAGGAATCGCCCAACAGGATATGTGATTAGATACACAAGGAAGAGATCTCCGGATTTACCCCGATCACCGAATTTGCGCCAAATCCACAGAAGGAAGAACATATTAAGTAGATTCCAGATGGATTCATACAGAAAGAGCGGATGGAAGCGCTCAAAAGCTGCGTATTCTGGAATGCGATTCTGGGGGTTTATATAAATTCCCCAGGGAAGATCGGTTGGGGGACCATAGAGCTCCTGATTGATGAAATTCCCCCAGCGGCCAATCGCCTGGGCTAAGGCCATTCCAGGAGCGGTAGCGTCGAGCAGCGTACCCATTTCTATCTGTTTGCGCCGAGCAAAGATGTAGATACCCAGAACCCCACCGATGATCGCTCCGGGCATGGCTAATCCCCCCTCCCACGTCGTGAGGATCATTAGCGGGTTTTGTAGATAATCCGCAGTTGTGATCCCAGAATATCGTGAGGGCGTGAAGACGTGGTAAAGGCGCGCGCCGATGATGCCAAAGATCAGCACCCATGTCAGTGCGTCCCAGACAATCTCGGGATCCTTTCCCATTTTGCGTAGCATCCAACGCGCGATGTACGTTGCCATGACTACCCCAAACATAATAATCATGCCGTAGTAGCGAAGATAGAGGAATCCAAGATGGATTCCGTATTGATCGAACGACATTGTTTTATCCTTTATGCGCTTGCTGGCGAACGCTGATGATTCGCTGAAGGGCGGTGATGTTTGCGAGAATTGCGATCAAGGCTACACCAATCCATGGGTAACCAAAAACCAAACTCGGGACAAGGACGATGAACCTCTCGAAGCGGGTTAACACCCCTCCCTTCGCCTCATACCCCAGACTCTGCGCACGTGCTCGAACGTAAGAAACTAAGATAGAGCCTGCTGATGCTGCAAACACGAGCATCGCCAAGGTTAAATTCAACTCCATCATAGCGTAGAAGAGCAACCCAGCGTATATGACCAATTCTGAATATCGATCGGTAACCGAATCAACAAATGCTCCAAAGAGACCAGGCTCACCCCGCAATCGCGCCATAGTTCCATCGAGAGCATCTATTGCTCCCATTGAGAGCAGAATTAACCCGCCAACCACGAAGGAACCACGCGCCAAGAAATACGCACCGATCGAGTTTCCTACTAAGCCCGATATCGTTAAGGTATTAGGCGTGATCCCCAACCGATTGAGAAAGGCACCGACTGGGTCGAGAAGATATTTAAAGCGAATCCGAAGTGCGTCAGTTAAAGTTATATCGGCTTGTTGTACCGTTTTATCCACGCGCAATATTCTCCCATCCTTCAGAGTTATCGGAGTTTATGCTAACCTTAGATTACGGTCAAGGCGAGTCTTCTTTCTCCTCATCTGGGTCACTTGGAGCCAACGGGTCTTCATCTATTCCAATCAGGACTTCACGCGTTCTCCCACCCGCCTGTGGGCGGCCAATAACGCCTAAATCCTCCAACTGGTCCATCAACCTTGCTGCCCGAGGGTAGCCAATCTTCAGGCCACGTTGGAGCAGTGATGCACTGGCTTGGTCTCGTTCTTTGACTAGAGCGATAGCTTGTTCGAGAATCTCATCATGATCCGCAAGTGCTGCCTGACGGTGAAGCAGATCTTCCCATGGTGCTTCATCAGCCACAGGAGATTCGTCACCAAGTTCCTCCTCCCAATAAGTCCTCAGCCGCTCGATTTCCCCATCGGTCACCAATACCCCTTGCAGGCGAATCGGAACACTCGCTTCCGGGGAGAGGAAAAGCATATCACCATTCCCCAGCAACGTCTCAGCGCCAGGGCTATCGAGGATGACCCGTGAATCAATGCCGGAGGCAACAGCGAAGGAAATCCTTGCGGGAAAATTTGCCTTTATCAGACCAGTGAGAATATCTGTGCTTGGTCGCTGTGTTGCAACAATAAGATGAATCCCCGTCGCGCGCGCCATCTGCGCTAGACGTACGAGTGTGTGCTCCGTCTGGTCCGGCGCCATCATCATCAAATCCGCCAATTCATCGATCAGGACTACTATGCGCGGTAGACGCTCAACGCTCTTTTGGCGTCTAATCTTCCGGTTGTACATTTCGATATCGCGCGCTTTGGTGGACTCCAACAGCCGGTAGCGCCGATCCATCTCAACCGTACACCAACGTAACACTCCCACAATGCGCTCCAGGTCTGTCTCAACCTTCCCGAGCAGATGAGGAAGCCCATTAAAGCGTATCAATTCAACCATTTTTGGATCGATCATCACCAGGCGCATGTCCTCCGGTGTATTGTTCATCGCCAGACATACAGCGATCGAGGCAATTGATACCGATTTGCCGGACCCGGTCGTTCCGGCGATGAGGAGATGCGGCATCGCCGTCAAGTCGGTCGCGACAGCTGCACCAGCTACGTCTCTTCCCAACCCTAAAACCAACGGAGACGAGATCGACTGAAATGCCTCCGTTTCCAAAATCGGTCGCAACCGAACCAGCGATGCCTTGCGATTCGGGACCTCGATGCCAACATATGCCTGCCCAGGAACTGGGGCTTCGATACGCAGCCGCGGTGAGGTGAGTGCCAGAGCCAGGTCATTTGCGAGAGCGGATATCTGAGACACACGCACTTTCTGGCGGTGAACTTCACCATCCATGCCCTTGTGTTCGACATATCCAGGCTCAACGGCAAACTGCGTCACCGATGGTCCTGTACGAAAATCAACAACCCGCGCTGGCAAGCCGAAATCTGCCAACGTCTTTTCGATCAGACCTGCAGCAAGGTTTATTTCCCTTGAAGTAACGGCGCCTTTATTCTCTTGATCGAGAATATCCAGCGTAGGCAGTCTGGGATCACGCCTAGCGGGTCGGCTTGGTTTTTCATCCGGAGTTTGGGCAACTTGGAAGTTCTTCCGGAATTCCCGCGGGAGCTTGCGAATCGACTGGGCGCTCCCTGGTTTTTTGGGATCTTGCTGCACCTTTGGAGTTTCTGCTGCAGCGAGATCTTCTCTCACCCTCAAAGATGGCATATTATCAATCGTAGAGTGCACAAAACCATCTATTGTCCGCTTGAGGAAAGCCCTTACCCCAAAAAATAGAGAGGCGAGAAAGATCAAACTCAGCACAACAACCCGACCGAACCCGCCAAAAATGTCGCCCATAAGCCGGGCAAGCCCCCAGCCCACAATACCACCGCCAGAGCCTGCCTCCGCTTCGGCCAATCCCATCCCACTGAAAGTCGACATTAAAGCCAGCGCTGCGAAGATGGTGATTTCTAACGAAACAATACGAAGCCAATGTACCTGGACCCAATCACCACGACGCTTTCGGATTGAGATGTAGACGGGAACACCAAGAAGGATTGGAGCTAGAAAAGCCCCATATCCCAGTCCCTTTCGTAAAAGCCCAATAATCGGGTCGATCAAACCACCACGAGTGAGACCGAAGAGCCCTAGCAGCACAATTATCGCAACTGCAATAGAAGCGACCGCGACGAGATCGCCCATTGAATCCATGAGTGAATCGAGCCATAGATGCGTTTCCGGCGTGGCTCGTTCTTCAGGAATTTCCTTCTTGCTTGAGTTTTTCTTGCGGTTTTTTTCTTTCATGCCCGTCAATTCGGATTGTTAAATGACGCCTAAGCGCGCTATGCTGCGCACCCGGTACGCGCAGGATGATCCGTGGGCTACAAAGTCGGAAGAGATTCGGAAGACTCAATCTCAGTCTCAGAATCCTCTGAGCTCGTCTGTGGGACACCGCGCAGGCTTAACCCCAAGCGACGGCCTAATGCATCAATATGGATAATTCGCACCTTCACCTGCTCCCCCTCATGAACTACATTGCGAGGATGGAGGAAGCTGCCATCGCCCAACTCAGAAACATGAATCAACCCTTCCAAACCTTCCTCAACGCCAATGAAGGCACCGAATTTAACGACATTTGTCACAACACCTTCCACAATCTGCCCAACTGAATACTGCTCATCGACCCTTTGCCAGGGGTCCGGTAGAAGTTCTTTCAGGCTTAGTGCCACTCGGTCCTGATCCCGATCAACGGAGATGATTTGCACCTTTATCTCCTGGCCGCACTTAACGACATCAGATGGGTGCCCTACCCGCCCCCATGAGAGCTCCGAAACGTGAATCAATCCTTCCACGCCTCCTAAATCGACAAAGACACCGAACCGCGTTATGTTGGTAACTTCTCCCTGTACTCGATCACCCGGACTTAAAGACGCCAAAAGCTCGACTCGCCGTCCTGGCCCCGCGAGCGCTGCACGTTGAGAGAGAACAAGTCGTCCGCGTTCGGGATCAAGCTCTATAACCTTCAAACCCATTTGTTTGCCGACTTGATCTTCAAATATCTTTATCCGAAGTTCATCGTTTTGCTCAGGTTGAACGTCCATAAGGTGCGAAACTGGGATAAAACCTCGCAAGCTGCGCGCTTCGACGAGCAATCCGCCACGATTGAAGCCTACTATTGGAAGATCGACGACTTCATCTTTCTGGTAAAGTTCGCGGGCCCAGACCCAATCTTCTGGGTCACCTTGATTGATTATTCGTTTCTCGAAGCCGTCCTCTGTTTCCAGTTCGGGGTGTACGCCTAGATGCTCTTCCTCCTCCATGACTGCCGCCCACCACGACTCATCCAGAACTGGCGGTTCTTCACGCTCGTTCGCCTCGTCTGTAACATCATCCAGTGTCATGCTAATAACCTTTTTCCATTCACCTTATCCGGTAGGACCCGCGAAATTCCGAAAGCACGCTAAAACATCCAACACGAACTATTCCAATTGCTGGGTTATCACCTCATCTGAGGTGACTACCCCTCGTTCCATATTCGCTATCGTTTCGGCTACTGCCTCGATAGCTACTCGTTGTTTACGGTAAAGATCCGCCTCAGACATCGCCAATTTCCTTGCGACATCTCTTACTTTTCTACCCTGAAGAAATTTCATTTCAAGGATATTGTACAGCATCCATTCAGCCGTGAACCGGCGCTCTCCTTCCGGCCGCACCTGGTCGATCGCATGGTGAAGAATCGCTCTCAATGCGTTCACGGGGTTCCCCTCATGCTCATCCATTGCCCGCCTGACTACACGCAAGCCAAGCAGTGGGCTACTGGTAAGCCGAGGTCCACCCCAATAATGCCCTAGTGCTTCACGCACAAACTCCATTAAATCTTCTTCGGAACCAATCCCTTCTACCGGGGCTGTGAGAGCATCCAAACCGGCGTAATGCGCTTCAGCGCGTATTCTTTGGATCGTCTCGACCTGCGGCACCAGCCGGTCGACGATCGCGAAGATCTCTCGTTGCAGTTTGCTCTCCGTAAGCGCAATCGTGGCTCGCTCAAGAAGTGTGCGCAGATATTCCTCTTCTTCCTGCGTGAAATCGGGTACAGGACCGCGCGCGTGTAAACCTAAAAAACCGATGATCTCCAGGGGATTGGAGAGTCGTAGCGGGATCAACCAGAAAACATCCCAAGTGAATACATCGCCCAAAACATCGAACTCCTGGCGATTTTCGGTTACCATCAGCGGGGGAAGATCCTTCGAACCCCGTAGCGGGTCCTCAGAACCAACTGCGATCTCCATCTCCAACCCACTAGCCCCAACAATGGCAACGAAGGCTGAATCGATCCCCAGAAGGTCACAGGCAGCATTGAGGATGGATTCGAGAAATTGCCTGAGATCCCCACTAGTGAGCAGACGCTCTTCCAATAACTGAAGCCGAGCGACGTCACCACGATCCTCGCCATAAAAGAACCAGAGTTCAACCGGACGGCGGATAAGCGTGATCAGATATTGTAGAAGGAGGATTGATGCAACCAGGGTGAAAGGGACGACGCGACTGTTCTCATATCCAACCACTTCTGCAACCCGGTTGACGATGATGGTGAGAGCTAGCACTGTGGATGCCACAAATGGCCCGCGGAGGATCCATTGAGCCAATCGCGACTTTACCACACGATCCGGAATCTCTACACCGAAGTATGCAACGGCATAGGACATTAACACCATCTGAACTGCAACAAAGGTGTTAATAACGATTAAAATGCCCCAGAAAAGGACGCCTTGTGAAATTAGGGTGGATCCTCCCAGCATCACCCAGGGATACGCCGCAAGGAGTGGGCCGATTGAGCCCGCTAACAGGTAGCGCATCCGCCGTTTGCTAGACCTTGTCAGGCACCGCTTGTATGCCCGCCAGAAATTAAAACCTGCCAGAATTAAGTTGATGAGCAAGAAAAGACTGAATAGTGGGAACAGTGGTCCAGGGCGTAAATAGACGACCGACTCGCTAATCACAACTTCAGCGGCGATCAATCGGCCGAACGCAACCCCTGCTAACGTAAGCCCACTGAGAAGATAGCTCAATCCGACGAGGCGCGAGCGACGACCTCTTGAGGGCCTCCCCGTCGCTGCCAGAAGTGCATCAGAAAGTTGCAGATAGGCAGCAGGCACAAAACTTATGCCCAACCATTGTAGACGAAGCCACACCTCAGTCTGTGCGGGGAAATCGGTTGTGGCAACAAGCATGTCACCAAAATAAACAACGGTTACACACGCCAATAATACCGCCAGGGACCGTGCCACCTTTTCGCGCATGTTGAAGGTCAAGGCGTAGAGCAGCAACGAGAATGCTGTAATCGTATTCCCGGCGGTAAGGATTTGGTTCAGAATGAGCAACGGTGCAGTCATATCAGACATAGGGATAAAGATTGGATCTCAACCGAGTTCCACTGCGAAAAAAAGCGCAATATCCTGATCCGGGTAGTACAGGTCGCTATATCCCGCGTAAAGAAATCCCGTTCTCTGGGCAAGACAGATCGCAGGGAAGTTCTTAGTCTGCATTTCCATGAAAAGCAATCTTCTGTCCCTGGCTCGACACCACTCCTTTCCGGCAGCAAGCAACCGTGAGGCAATCCCCTGCCTCCTGAAACGTAAATCCACGACCACATCTGTTATCCAGCCGGACTCTTCGGCAGGACCATCGCTCAAAGCCAAGTATCCAGCAGGCTGCTCTTCTACCTCTACCAGGAGCAGTGCCTCCAGATGAGTCCACTCATCCACCAGACGTTTAGGATCTCTTGGATATACGACTTGCATCGGGCGCGGCAATCGCACTTCCCGGAAGGTCGCTCCGATCTCGCTTGGCTGCTTGCGGAATGTGAGCTGCCAGACATGATCTGTGTTATATCCATGGTCCAAAGATATTAATCTGGGGATGTCACTTGAAATCGCCTGGCGCACATTAATTTGCTCAATCATCGTAACCTTTGGCCCTCATTGCGTAGTTATGGGACGATTTGCAGCCGGATCTGGCAAGGGAAGGGAGCGTTCCCTAGCGTATCCGTAACAACCAATTGAACCGCATATTGACCTGGCCGGACGAGGCTTGTATCCCAGGTGCCCAACTTTATGGTCTCATCGCATCCCTGCTCGCATACGGGTTGATTGCTGGCTGAGATTGCCAGCCAGGTGCTCGATGGTTTCAAATCGTGGTATTCAAGCTTATAGAATGCAAAACCCGGGATGTTTGCTGTCCCTCTAAAATGCACCTCTCCCTGGACTCTTTCGCCGTTTTCCGGAGAGATAATCCGAGCATTAAGATTCGCACAGCCTGTGCCATCTATACTATCCGGGTCGATTGGTGTCGCTGTGGCAAATGCGGTCCCTTCTTCTCCCTGCCCCAAAATGGGGGTGGCAAGCAGAGAAACCGTCGGTATTGCTGTAGGGCGAAGCGAAGCAGGAAGAGCAGGGCTCGTGAAAGTCGTCAAGATGAACACCACGACAATACCCGTGACAGCGAGCGCAAGCATTCCACCAGAGCGCCGTAGTTTAGAGAGGGACCTTTCTCGCTCCAAACCATAGATCGCCGCTCGAAGAGAGTTATACGCTCGTAGAACCGACCCAAAATACACCAATCCGAGCAAACCCAGGATGAGGGAAATCCATCTCTGGTTAGCCTCGATAAAAAGTAAGACCTCTTCCATGCATTTCCAATCTCATAACTCTTTTAATACACCCCTAATCAGAGCTGTTAATCTCGGGACGATCACCTCGCCTGCAGCTAATACTTCTTCGTGAGTCGTCACTGTTGTGCCGTCGAGGTTCGCCTTGTTACTAATACCAGATATTCCCAGGACGCGCATCCCGCCATGGCGGGCAATTATGACCTCCGGAACGGTGGACATTCCGACAGCATCGACACCGATCCCGCGCAGAAACCTTAAATCTGCTGGGGTTTCAAACGATGGTCCAGCAAGGCAGACGTAAACGCCTTCTTGCAATGGAATGTCTCCTTTATCGGCGACAGATCTGGCGATCGACTTTAGTTCCGGATCGTAAGCCTGGCTCATATCCGGAAAACGCGGGCCATATGCGTCTAAGTTCGGGCCTCTCAGCGGCGATTGACCGGCCATTCCAATCAGATTGATATGGTCTGAGATAAGCATGAGTTCGCCGGGTGAAAACTCGGGGTGGACAGCTCCCGCAGCATTTGTAACGATTAGAATTTCGGCTCCCAGCTTCTGCATAACTCGCACTGGCAGACCTATGCGTTCAATCGAGTGACCTTCATAGTAATGGGCACGGCCCTGCAAAACGAAAACCGGGATCCCCTCCAATTGACCAAAGACGAGCCTGCCTGAGTGCCCCTCGACCGTTGACACAGGCCAGCCGGGGATTGCATTGACTTCAAGGTGATCTGCATCTTCAATTGCATCCGCAAGTGGTCCCAATCCAGAACCTAAAATCATGCCGATTTTCGGTTCCAATGATGTTGTTTTTCTGATTGCACCTACTGCGTCATCGATATCTACATCACTAATGAACCCCATGGTCTACCTCTCGTCTTCGTTCTTAAATCGATGGCGATGAATTCGGACAGCGTTCGGACTCGAAAGCCCCAGGAGTGTTTGTACTTCGCGTCGCGAATTGCCTTCCTCTAACATATGACTGGCACGTGAGTGGCGTAAAGTGTGAGGGGAGAGAGATCCTTCCAATTCGCTTGCAGCCGCCCAGCGCTTGACAACCAGCCATAGTCCTTGGCGACTCAATCCCTGACCTCGTTGGTTTAAAAATAGAACGTTCTCGACGATGTTGCGAGCGAAGTGAGGTCGCCCATCGCTTAAGTATTTTTGCAGGAGTGCGCTCGATTCAGGGATCTCCAACCACTGGATACGGTCTGGAGGTCTTAAAATACGCGCATTATCTAGATCGACATCGGTAACTCTAAGGCGAACAACATCCGTAGCTCGTAGTCCAGTTTCATACAGTAGCGAAAGGATCGCAGCATCCCGGATTGCACCCGGAGAGATATGTTTTCGCGGCGCTAACAGCAAACGATCCAGTTCTTGTTTGCTGAGCGTCCGCGGCTGGGTTCTTCCTAGAGCCGGTCCTTTGAGCAGTTCCCGGAAACGACTAACATTCCTAAGCCCTTGGCTAGAAAGGAACTCAAGATAAGACCTGGCGGCAGCAAGCTTACGAGAGACCGTTGCCGGTCGGTAACCCTGTGCTCGAAGCCAATCAACATAGTGAATAATAGCCGAAGGGGTAAGCGCCTCTGGAGCTAGCGGTATGCCCGAATAGCTGGCGATAACGCTATAGAACTGATCAAGATCGGTGCCATACGCAGTGATGGTATGTACCGAGGCGTTGTGTTCGTTTTGGAGTTCTTCAAGATATTGTCGGATGGAGCGCTTCATTGAATCTCCCAGCTGCTCCTTTAAACTCATTTTACATTATACCATCGGGCCGCATAAACTTACCATAACTGCACCCCCATTCTGACCACTTTGAAAACCGAAACTGGAGGTTTGGTTAAATTACACCCCCCCATTGATTTTCAAAATCACCATGCGCTTCCCCCATCCAACCGCTCTATATCTTCCTCTGCTAACGCAAAGGATAGACACCCAAGGTTATCCTCCAACTGCTCTAGGTTTCGAGGGCCAATAATTGCACTCACAACAACAGGCCGTGAAATCAGCCAGCGCAGAGTGACCTGCGATGGTGATTTCTTTCTTTCCAATGCAATTTGCTTGACAATCTCCAAAATGGATAGGCTGTGCGGATCATCCAAATAGGCTTTAATCTGGTTGCTCATCGCCGCTCGGCTGCCTTCTGGAGGTAGTTGATTGCCAGCGTACTTGCCTGTGAGGAATCCCCCCGCTAACGGACTGTACGGGATTACTCCAATGCCGAAATTCAAACAAACATCTTCGAGTTCCCGTTCAAATTCATCCCGATGGACTAAATTGTAATGCGGTTGGAGGCTGATAAAACTTGTCAGCTTGCACTGATCGGATTTCCATAAGGATTCCATTAGACGCCACGCAGAGTAATTTGAGCAGCCGATGTAGAGCACACGTCCCTCTCGGACAAGATCATCCAAGGCTCGCAGGGTCTCCTCTATCTGTGTGCTCTCATCCGGCCAGTGCACCTGGTACAGATCAATATAGTCTGTCCCCAATCGCTCAAGGGATTGTTCTACAGCCGAGAAGATATGTTTTCGTGAAAGCCCTTCATCATTTGGCCCCTCACCCATCCTGCCGCGAACCTTCGTGGCAAGAATGATCTGCGCTCGTTTCTCCGGGTTATTGCGAAGCCATTTTCCGATTATGCTCTCTGCGACCCCTCCTGGATTCCCCTCGATCCACCGCGAATAAATATCAGCCGTATCAATGGCATTGATACCTGCTTCGTAAGCTGCATCCAGCACCCCGAGCGAAGTTTTTTCATCCGCCGTCCATCCAAATTGCATCGTGCCCAAAGTTAACGGGGAGATTTTCACACCTGATCTCCCCAGTGATCTATGTTCCATTTTTCCCAACCTCCTGATTAAGCGCGGAACGAAGTGAAGCGCCTAACCTGAGAGCTCCTGAATCGAAGGCTAATGCAGATAGCTTGGTGTTAAAAACAGGAATAATTAACCGCCTGGACCTCCCAGTACGATCTCGCCATTCTGGGAGGTCCTCAAGCACAGTTCAAACAATTGTCGTCGATGCCGGCGTATATCCATGCCGACATGGAATCACCAAGTTTAAAGATCAGTGCTGTAGGCTAAACCCACGGTCCCCGGACCAACGTTCGCACCGACAGCCGGGCTGACCTCAGAGAGGATGGCTTCGATAGGATTAAATCTTTCCTCTGCTTCTCGGAGTAATTCAATCGCTTCTTCTTCGGTTGCTGCGTGCAGACCCGCAATGCGCACGTTATGCTTGCCCTCGAGCTTTTCCCCCATGATATCTAACAGCCTGGCTTTGGCTTTCGTTTTCGTCCTCACGTTCTCAAAAGCCTCCACTTGTCCGTCTTCAACAAGGAGAAGCGGTTTCAAGCTCAGCGCTGTGCCGAGCAACCTCTTTGCACCACCGATTCGACCGTTGCGGTGGAGGTATTCAAGCGTGTCGACAACAAAGAACACCCCTGTGTGATTTTTCGCTTTCTTAGCGAGTTCGACGACTTCTTCAAACGATTTCCCCGCCTCAACAGCACGAGCGGCTGCCAGGACTTGAAATCCCAATTCCATCGATGCGGACATCGAGTTTACGAGCTCGATTCTAGCATCCGGGAAGTCCTCCTTCGCTATACTGGCAGACTGCATAGTCCCTGAGAGCTTTGGAGATACGAGAATAGCGAGAATTGATCGACCCGCTTCCACCAATGGCTTATAAATCTCAATGAAATCAGCTGCTGTAGCCTGGGACGTTGTTGGGAGGTCTTTGCTTTTCTGCAAGCGCGCATAAAACTCAGAAGGGAGCATTTCCGTTCCATCACGATACATTTCCTTACCACCATCCCATATTGAATAGGATGCGGCGACTTTTATGTCATATTGATCGATCAATTTTTGGGGTATATAAGCTGTGCTATCCGTAATAATGGCAGTTTTCGACATACGTTCCTCTCCTTGGTCTATAACTGCAGCAATTGCTGCTCTAATGAAATAGAACCCCTACAACACAGAGAGGTTGCGGTCAGGCGTTACCTATCCTCGGGATTTTAACCACACCTGGAGCCGATCCAAAGGCCATGTATTCACGATCGAAGGCGCTTCCGCCCAAGCGCGTTGCGCTGTACCCACACCATATCTGCGGAAGTTGAAATGGTCAGGATGGTGGGCATCGGTGTTGATCGCCAGCCGGCAGCCTGATGCGAGTGCCAACCGGGCGTGTGTATCTTTCAGGTCCAACCGTTCGGGATTGGAGTTGATCTCCAGGACAACGTCGTGCTCAGCCGCTGCTTGAAGAATGGCTTCGATATCCAAATCAGCAGGGTCTCGCTTCCCAATAAGGCGTCCTGTCAGATGGCCAATGATATCAACGTGTGGATTCTTGATCGTTCGCAGCAAGCGCTCTGTTACTTGCTCGCGTGGTTGGCGTAAAGATGTATGCAACGAAGCGATCACGATATCCAATTCCTGCAAGACTTCATCGGGATAATCCAGTGCCCCGTTTGCAAGAATTTCCACCTCACAACCTTGAAGCAAGGTAAGCTTCTTCCCAATTATCTTCTGCACGCGCTTGATCTCTGTTCGCTGCGATTGCAGGTCCTTGATTGATAGCCCTCCAGCGATGGTTAGGCTGCGGGAGTGATCCGAGATTACAAGATACTCCATCCCCAGCTCAATGGCGGCTTCTGCCATCTCAATAACGCTCGACCTCCCATCGCTCCAAACGGAATGAGTGTGAAGCTCCCCTTTTAAGTCTTCTAGCTCTATCAGCTGTGGTAGTTCGCTGTCCTTCGCAGCTTTTATCTCACCGCGATCCTCGCGCAGCGTGGGCGGGATCCATGGCAGCCCCAGAACGGCATAAACTTCTTCCTCCTCCGGGCAGAAGATCATGCCTCCTTTTTGATCTTGGTAGCCATGTTCAGAGAGCGATAACCCCACCTTTTGGGCAACCTCACGCAAACGCACGTTATGCCCCTGGGAACCAGTCGCATACTGTAACGCGCTCCCAAAGCGCTCCGGTGGATGAGCCCACAGTTGAACTCGAAGTCCATCGACCAATTCCACGCTGGCTTTGGTGCCCCCTTGCCCCAATATCCTGTCGACCTCAGGAAAAACGACAAATGCCTGGATGACAAGCGGGGTGTCCTCCGCACCGACCAACAGATCCAGATCACCGATTGTCTCGCACATTCGGCGAAGACTCCCCCCCGCCTCTGCTCGCTGAACGCCTTTTAATTCTCTTAATCTGGATAGGAGTTTTTGAGCAGTAGTCCACGCCTCTCCAAGCAAGATTCGTCCTGTATGCTGACGTTTCAGGGCAAGGATATTCTCGAGAATACGCGCTTCAGAGCGTTCACCGATGCCGCTGAGCTGGTGAAGCTTCCCCTTTCTTGCGGCTTGTTCTAACTCATCAATCGCAGTGATGCCCAACTCCTCCCAGAAACGAGCAGCCTTCTTCGGACCCACACCCCCTACCTTGAGCACATCCGCCAATCCTGGTGGGACCTCAGCAGTCAGTTTCTCGTAGAATTCGAGACGATCAGTGCGGAGGAGTTCGTCGATCTTCGCCGCGATTGCCTTCCCCACGCCGGGAAGTGCCTCCAGACTGCCCTCCTCCCAGACTTTCTTGACATCACGGCCAAGCGAGCGCAGGGCTTCCCCTGCCCGTCGATAAGCGATAATCCGGTAGACAGCCTCCCCTTTGATCTCGAGCAGGTCGGCGATCGTTTCGAAGATTTCCGCTATCTCACGATTCTTCACCCAAGATTCTCCATTAAGGTCCGTGTTCCGCCAGGATTTGCACGACCACCCACGTCGCCCCATCACCCATCACCCCTATCCCAATGAAACGGAAACCGGGACTGAGGAGCACAGAACGCGTGTCGGGATCATCAAACCACTCATCAATCACGATCTCACCCAGACGATCAAGCGGTTCGTTTGCAGCATAGACCAGTTCCGCCACCTGACCGTGATAGCCGATCGCGATGAGCATATCTTCAACGAGAATCTCCGCCGACTGAGGATCTTCATGGCTAAGATACGCATGGGCTGACATATCGAAGGCTCTATTGGTCGCAATTTCAGCAAGTGCAACTTGACGAGTAAGAGGCGGCCACCCCTCAAACGCTCTGCGGACATTAATCGCTGAGAGCAGAGCATCCGTTGTTGAAGAAATTGCGGCATCAAGTTCTCCCGATAGGGTCGGTCTTACAATAGAGGGTGCCCCACCGCCCGTGCTCCCGAGGGAGTCGGATGGTTTACGATCTTGAGGGGCACTCAGGGTAGCTTGAAGCGGATTGAAGGGACGGTCAGGAGTTTGTTGGATTGTGAACTGGTTCTCTTCTAAAAATTGGTCCATGGACTGACACGCGCTGCCCAGTAAAAAGAGCAGCAGGGTCAGAAATATGAATAGGGTCTTGGATTTCATCGCGTCGCCTCGAACTCGCTGATTATACTCTTCACCATGGATCGCCGTGTTCAATCTAATCGACACCCATGTCGATATGGGTCAAGTATATAAATGCGGGATGTGAAATTCTTGTGATCTTTAATGAATCGTTGCTTCAACGACATCCTTGTGCTAAGCTTTGATCTATATCAGAGATGATTACTCTATTCGGAACGTACATTGTCTAATCTAAAACCCATCATTGTATATATCATCGACCGCCACCCTCTTGAAGTCTCTGACTCGAAACCTTTTTTTCGATGGCTTCATTTCGATAATGATTTTAAACGAGAGCTAGAGGACCTCATCGGTTCTTATGATCCAGATAACCTCAGTATCTTAATCGATGAAAAGCCTTCGGGAAGCGCATGGCGCACGCTCCTCGAACACCTGCTTCGTGAACAGGTCGAAATTGTTGTAACGCACCTCGCACCGCTCTCTTCTGCGCAACGCCAACAACTCATCGGAGTTTGTGCCCAAGTCGGCGCGCAGCTGATCACCCCCAGCGACGCAGGACGCAACCGGGAAAACGGTAGAGAAAAGTAACGATCGTTCTCCAAAAGATAAGCTCGAATCTAGGGAAAGTTGTGGCATACGAATACGTTGGCAACTTGCATACACATACGAGTTATTCTGATGGACATGGCAGCCATGAGGATATCGCCCTCGCGGCTATCAAAGCTGGCCTCGATTTTGTCGTCGTCACAGACCACAATGTCTGGGTAGGTGGGATGGATGGATACCGCTACCTTGACCGCCAGCGAGTTCTCCTCTTGACAGGGGAGGAGATCCACGACCAAGCCCGAGAACCGCAAAAGAACCACTTGTTGGTCTACGAGACGCTCTGTGAACTAGGTCCGCACGCCAATGACCCGCAGGGATTGGTGAATGCTGTCGCACAAGAGGGCGGGTTATCTTTTATCGCCCATCCAACGGACCCCTCCGCGCCAGCATTCGATGAAGATGATCTCTCGTGGGTTGATTGGGAAGTGGATGGTTTCAATGGCTTGGAACTATGGAATTTCATGAGCGAATTCAAAGGGCATTTGACTTCGCTGCCTCGCTCGATCTTCTATGCGTACAATCCTACGCTTATCGCCTGCGGACCTTACCCGGGCGTTCTCGAACGCTGGGATCACCTGCTCGCTTCTGGTAAGAAAATCGTCGCCATAGGAGGAACAGATGCCCACGCCACTCCCGTGAGGTTAGGCCCGTTCAAACGCACAATCTTCCCCTATGAATTCCTCTTCAAGACGATCAATACGCACGTTCTCCTGCGGGAACCCCTGACGGGAGATTTCGAGATCGACCGAAGACGGTTGTTCCACGCCCTTCGCGAGGGTAATTGCTTCGTGGGATATGACCTCCCCTGCTCAACTCGAGGCTTTCGCTTTTCAGCCCAAGGTGAAAAAGGTGAGGTTGAAATGGGTGACACGACTGGGATCCGTTTCGGTGTCACCCTGAAGATCAGCCTCCCAAAGCGGGCGGAGATCCGCCTATTATGTGATGGTGAGGAAATTCACCGTTGGGACCTCCAGGAAACCGCAGTTTACACTGTTAATCAGCCAGGGGTCTACCGCGCTGAAGCTTATCTCCGATTCAAGGGGAAGCTGCGTGGCTGGATCTTCAGCAACCCCATCTATATCAACTCCAGATAACGTCTAACCAGGCAAATTAAGCCCATCTACGCGGAGAACGAGACCCGCTAACATGTTATAATAATCCGCACATTTGTTCGATTCCGATGAGCCCACCGATGAATGAATTTAAATTGCATGCACCCTACCAGCCGACCGGGGACCAGCCGGAGGCGATCGAACAACTCATCCAAGGTTTAGAGCGCGGCGACAAGCATCAGGTGCTTCTGGGCGCAACCGGTACGGGGAAAACCTTCGCGATTGCCAACGTGATCGCCAGCACACAGCGTCCAGCTCTGGTCTTAGCCCATAATAAAACCCTTGCCGCCCAGCTTTACGCTGAGTTTAAATCGTTCTTTCCAGAAAATGCCGTCGAATACTTCGTTTCCTATTACGACTACTACCAACCCGAGGCGTATGTACCGAAGCATGACCTGTATATCGAAAAAGAAACGCATATCAACGAGGAGATCGACCGCCTCAGACTCAGCACAACTGCCTCTGTTATCTCACGCCCAGATGTCATCGTTGTGGCTTCCGTTTCCTGTATCTATGGGATCGGGAACCCAGAAGCATACGGTCAGATTGTCATCAATCTTGAGGTGGGGTCCCAATATCGCCGCGAGGCGCTTTTGCGACAGCTCGTTGAAAGCCATTACGAACGCAATGATATGGAACTTAAACCCGGGGTGTTCCGGGTGCGCGGCGATACCCTTGAAATCCTGCCAGCTTATGAGGAGCTGGGCTTGCGATTGAGCTTTTTTGGAGACGAACTGGAGCGCATCACCCGCTTTGACCAACTCACAGGCGAACTCCTTCGCGATCTCCCCAAAGCCAGTGTCTATCCTGCAAAGCATTTCATCACAGAAAGTGAGAAATTAGAAGCTGCAATTAGAGATATTGAAATTGAGCTTCAAGATCGATTGGCTTACCTAAAAACGCAGGGGAAATTACTCGAAGCCCAGCGTCTCGAGCAGCGCACCCTCTACGATCTCGAGATGTTGCGAGAGGTGGGCTATTGCTCCGGTATCGAAAACTACTCCCGCCATCTCGACCAACGCCCGGCAGGATCGGCGCCATGGACGCTTATCGATTACTTCCCCCCGAATTTTCTCCTCATTGTCGACGAAGGACATATGACCATCCCTCAGGTGCGAGGTATGTATGCCGGAGATCTCTCTCGCAAGGGGACACTGGTAGATTTTGGTTTTCGGTTACCGTCTGCCCAGGATAATAGACCGCTATCCTTCGATGAATTCGAGGCCCGTGTCGGTCAGGTCATCTATACATCCGCCACCCCCGGTCCCTATGAACTCGAGAAAGCCACACAAGTAGTCGAGCAGATTATCCGACCGACTGGATTGGTCGACCCCGAAGTCGAAATACGGCCCGTAGAGGGCCAGGTTGACAACCTTGTGGGCGAGATACGCCGCCGGGTTGAAATAGGTGAGCGGGTCCTGGTAACCACATTGACAAAACGAATGGCGGAGGATCTCTCCGATTACATACTCGAACTTGATATCAAGGTCCACTACCTTCATTCAGAGGTCGATACCATCGAGCGCGTGGCGATCTTGCGAGATCTACGCCTGGGGGTTTTTGATGTTGTCGTGGGGATCAATCTTCTACGGGAGGGCTTGGATCTTCCAGAGGTTTCGCTGGTTGCCATCCTCGACGCCGATAAGGAAGGCTTCTTGCGATCTGGCACCGCCCTCATACAGACAATCGGCCGTGCCGCCCGGCATATTAATGGCCGCGTGATCATGTATGCTGACAAGATCACCGATTCGATGCGTTTTGCGATCGACGAGACAGAACGACGGCGAAATATACAGATCGCCTATAACGAAGAACATGGCATCAAGCCTGTGAGCATTCGTAAAGAAATACGCGATCTAACCGATCAAATCACTTCAAGAGCGGTCGCCGAACAGGCCGGAGAATACAGGGCAGTAACACCCGAGAATCTACCAAAAGATGAACTCGTACGGCTCATTAATGAATTCGAAAAACAGATGCGTTATGCTGCGGAAGCGCTTGAGTTTGAAAAAGCAGCAGCTCTTCGGGATCAAATCTTCGAATTACGGGAGGTGATCGCGGAGAAAGAAAATCTACCTCCCTGGCAGAGGGCACGAATCCTGGCTGGTGAAACCCTGAATAAAAAGGACAGCTCCGAACATCTGTGATTCGGAGCTGTTCCTCTCGTCTCTCAAACTGGACTTAGCCAACTTCATTCCTGCGGGTGCTTATTCCAAAAGAAAAGGCTGGCTATTTTGGCTGCGTGTAATTTTAGCGTTAGATTCGCCCAAATCCCTGCAGAAGCTTGATGTAACTTGAGCGCTCGAAAGCTGCTGGCTCTACATAGTTTTCCAGGCTGAGCGACCCTCGCAAATTCTCAAGCGAGTCTTCCCCAAAAACCTCAACCAGCGCTTCAAAATCTGCGATGATCCCCTTAAGGGGTTCGATGCCTTCCTCTTTCAAGAGAACCGAACAGACATTGGCAATATCTGCTCCAGCCAGGATAGCTTTCATCACACCCTTGCCGCTATGCACGCCGCTCGTCAACGCCAGCGAGCAATTAACCTGATTGTAGAGAATTGCGATCCAGCGCAACGGGAGAAGGATGTCTTCCGGCCGGCTAAGGCTGAGGTGCGGTTTGATGTCTTTCTTACTGACATCGATATCCGGCTGATAAAAACGGTTGAATAGCACCAGCGCGTCTGCCCCCTCATCGGCTAAACGGGAGGCAAAATTCGGTAAAGCGCTAAAAAACGGGCTCAGCTTGACCGCGACCGGGATGTTAACCTGTTCTTTCACCATACGGAGAATATCGAGATAGAGTGTCTCAATGTCAAGTCCGAAAAGCGTATCGGTAGTGGGGATGAAGTAGACATTTAGCACTAATCCATCGGCCCCCGCCTGCTCAATTTTCTGCGCATAATCCAACCATCCCCCCGTACTCGTGCCGTTCATGCTGGCGATGATGGGAATATCGACAGCCTCCTTCGCTTTCATCACATGCTCGACGTAGCCATCTGGATCTCGTGGGTAATCCTGCTTATGCGGGAAGTAAGTGCTTGCATCAGCAAGACTCAATGAGCCATCCGAGAGCAGATGAGAAAGCTCGCCCGTTTCGAGCGCAATCTGCTCCTCGAAGAGCGAGTACATGACAACGGCAGAAGCGCCGGCGTCCTCCAGGGCTTTAATATCGTCGATCTCGCGGGATAAAGGCGAAGCCGAGGGAACAACAGGGTTCTTGAGCTTCAATCCCATGTAGGTGGTTGTTAGATCAGCCATGATTTCCTCTCCAAGAAATGATGAGAGCCTGTAGCGGCTCAAAGCGAAAGATATAACTTATCTTACTTCAAGGTGTGTACGATCTATCTTGGTGGATTATAAACTTAACACTGAGATGCGGCAAGAATACAGGGCGCAGCAGCTTCTAAACACCCTGCCACAAGTCATCCCGGCAGCTCAATTCTGAAGATAGCACCGCCCTCGGATCGATTTTTAGCGTATATCAAGCCATCATGCGCTTCCACAAGCTTGCGGGTGATGGCCAGTCCGAGACCCGATCCGCCAACCTGGCGCGAGCGCGATGGATCGACGCGGTATAAACGTTCAAAGACTCGCTCAAGATCCTGAGCGGGAATCCCCTCCCCGCTATCGATCACTTCCAAGACGATCTTCGATCTTTGAGAGTCTTTCCTCAGTCTGAGCGTCACCTCACCCCCTTCAGGTGTGTGGCGAAGTGCATTCGTGATTAGATTCCCCAGGATCTGTTCGAAGCGAGTGGTATCCACAATTCCATTAATCGATGGTTCCGGCGGGATATCAGCGATCAGTGTAATCCCGACCGTTTGTGCCTCAGGGCGATAAGTTTCTACTATTTTCTGAACGAGAAGCCCTAGATCCGTTCGCGAACGATCGAGTGAAAGCTGTCCTGCGTCTGCCTGGTCAAGCGTGCGAAGGTCTTCGACGAGGTGATTTAAAAGCTCGCTTTGCTCCAAAATGGGCTCGATGCTATCAACATCTAAAGGATGGACACCATCAATGATCGCTTCTAAACGCGCCTTCATGACCGCGAGTGGATTACGCAGTTCGTGCGCAATGTCTGCCGTCGTTTCTCTCCGTCGTTCCTCGGAGAGTTCCAGATGCTCGGCCATCTGGTTGAAAGCCATCGAGAGTTCGCCTACTTCATCGTTGGTACGGATTTCGACACGCCGACTTAGTTCACCACCCGCCAGAGCCCGCGCGGCATTGGTTAGTTCGTTGACCGGGCGGAGCATGCCTTTAACAAACAATAGACCCAGGAGCAAGGCAACCACGCTGGCGATTAGAGATGCGACCCAAAAGGCGCGTTGAAGATCCTGGAATAACTGAGTTTCCGAGTTGGAAAACCCTAATCCGATCGGGGTCAGATAGCCAACAACCTCATTTCCCACTTCAATAGATAGCGCGTTTGAACGCTCCACCAGTGACAACGTACTGCCCTGCCTGCCAGATGGACCGAAGAGGATTTCTCCGGACGCATCCGCGAGCATGATAGTACGCCCTCCCTCGGCTCCCTGGCCCTGGCCTGATTGGCCTCTCTGCCCCGACCCCGGCAGGATGGTTTGCACACCTTCCCAGTCTCCATGATCTTGATAATAGGCTTCAAGCTCTTTCAACAGCACGGCGTAAGTCGACTGTTCGCCGTGGAGCACGAACCCCCGCACTTCCCGTGCCGTTGATTGGCCTGAAATGATGGCGACGGTCCCAATGCTCACAAGCGCAACGGCTAGAAATGCGAAGAGCAATTTCCATGCGAGACTGAGAAACCTCTGTCGATTTACGTCACTCATCTCGGAAGCGATACCCTACACCGAATACAGTTTCGATGAATTTTGGTTCCTTTGGATCAGCTTCGATCTTCGCCCTAAGATTCTTGATATGCGCATCAACCGTTCGCTCGTAACCTTCATAGGCTTCCCCCTGCGTTGCCTCCAAGAGCTGCATACGATTAAAGGCTCGACCAGGTTGCGAAGCCATAGCAACAAGAAGATCGAACTCTGTGGGGGTGAGTTCGACGGATTGTCCAGTGACGTTAACCGTGTGCCTTAGAAGATCAACCGCCACATCTCCGGCTTCGATAATCTCCGGTATTGTGATCTGTTTCTGTGTTCTGCGAAGAACGGCACGCACCCTTGCCACGACCTCCCTCGGACTGAAGGGCTTGGTGATGTAGTCGTCGGCGCCCAGCTCCAGACCGATCAATTTATCCGTCTCCTCAACCCGGGCTGTGACCATGATGATGGGAACGTCGTTTATGCGCCGTATCTCACGTGCGACATCGAGGCCATCCATTCCCGGGAGGTTGAGATCCAACAAGACCAGATCCGGCGGATTATGTTGGAACGCAGATACTGCAGAGGCTCCGTCGCCTACGGAATCGACACGAAATCCGGCCTTCTCCAGATAATCGCGGATAACTTTTACGAGTTCAATTTCATCTTCGACGATCAGTATTTTTGGGGACATACCTAGATTATAGTGCCTTTCGCTAGGCGTTGACTCACCTGCTTGCGGCTGAAGAGAAAACGCAAGAAGCCTCCCGATTTGTCTCACGGGAGGCTTCCATGGTACAGAATAACTTATCTAGCGGAGAGAAGTACCTTCTTATAACTCATTATCGCTACCGCCGTAGTTTATTGTGCAGACGGATAGTTCTGCACTTCCACAGGCGAAGGAACGGGGGGAAATGAAGAAGTGATGAAGAGAGGACCGTGAATGTATGTAGATTGTGGGGATCGCTGAACAAATAACGCACAAGGTCGCCGAAAGGCGACCAGGGCGGAGGGATTACGGGCGGAGGTCGCCCGTGTTAAGGTACGCTCGCATTAAACCATGTTATCCGGCGGTTGGGGAATATTTGAAAGGTGTATGTAAGGTGCTGTAAATTTGCCTCTTTTTATGTGGAAGTAATTAACGAGGCACCCCGGCGGAGCCCGAACGAAATACCTCTGGTTAGAAAAATGGTGCACCACATAATTGAGAGGCCGGGTGACCTAACATACACAAACTTAAAGAAAAAAAACCGGATTCAATCACATGTCTATTCCCAAATCGAACATTCCCTATGATTCAAATCCAAGAAGAAAGCCCGTTACCTGAATGAGTTGGGGAACGATCTGATATACAATGGGCGTTACACGGATTGTCGATCCCGGGATGAGAGTGAGCATGACAACCAGAGAAGAAGAAAAACCAAGAAATCCTGATCTGGTAATTCTTCACCTGCTGAAAACGAAGTTATTGATCCCCCCGGCTAAACCGAACATCGTTCAGCGCACCCGATTAGTGCAGCGGATAGAAACGGGGATTACCTCAAACCATAAGCTAACACTTATCTCCGCTCCAGCCGGATTCGGTAAAACAACCCTTATAAGCGATTGGGGAGCTGCAACTAGAATACCTATCGCCTGGGTTTCATTAGATGGAGGCGATAACGATCTAACCCAGTTCCTGGGATACTGCATAGCAGCACTCCGTACGATCAAACCAAACATCGGGGATGCATCACTCGAATTGCAGCAATCACCCCACCCACCGCCGGTTGAAAGAGTCTTAACAGCACTCATCGATGAGCTCGACGAAATCCATGAGCGTTTCGCGCTGGTCCTCGATGATTATCACGTCATTGAATCACATCAAATTCATAATGCTTTGAATTTCCTCATCAATCATTTGCCACGGAAAATGCACCTGATCATCGCAACAAGAACCGGTCTCCCCCTGCCTATTGCCCGGCTGAGGACATATGTGGAGCTGACTGAAATATCAGAAACCGATATGCGCTTCACACTGGATGAGACGACGACCTATTTGAACGACATAATGCAATTGGATCTTGCCCTGGAGGATATCACTGCACTTAAAAACCGAACGGAGGGATGGATCGCTGGCTTGCAGATGACCGCCATATCCATTCAGGGGAGCGGGGACGTATCCGGTTTTATCAAAGCCCTATCGGGGAAACATCGTTTCATTTTGGATTACCTGATGGAGGAAGTCCTCGGTCTGCAATCCGCAGAAATCCAAGAATTTATGGTTAAGACGTCGATATTGAATCAGCTGTCATCGCCTATCTGTGACGCTGTTATGGGATGGTCCGATACTGCTGGGGGTACCCCGAAGAAGAGAAAGGCGAACAGGCGTGCGCACCCCACCCTTCAATCCCAGGAAATTCTTGAACATTTGGACCGCGCTAATCTGTTTCTCATCCCGTTGGACGACGAACGGAGGTGGTATCGATATCACCGCCTATTTGCCAACCTCTTGGAAGAAAGATTAATTCAAGTGTACGGTAACGATATCCCGGATTTACACCGTCGAGCTGGTGATTGGTACGAGCAAAACGGGCTGATTGGGGAGACCATAAATCATCTTCTTGAAGCCGGCGAGTTTGAGCGAGCGGCGAATTTCATTTCGAAGAACGCGCTCACATTTGTATACCACGGAAACCTTGGAACGCTTGCTAGGTGGCTGGAAGTTCTTCCAAAAAATGTAAAGCAATCACAGCCATGGTTGAGTATTGCCCACGCCTGGGCGCTATCATTTGCTGGACAATTGGCACCGGTTGCCTCGATTTTGCAGGATGCCGAGGGGGCTCTCCCATCGATCACGGATGAAATCGAAGTTCAGCGCCTTTCCGGTATGATCGATGCGTTGCGCGCCTATTTGATCGCCATCCGCGGATCTATGCCGCTTGCTGCGGAGTTCGCCCGCGAAGCGCTCAAAGTCCTACCGGACGAAGACCTCGTGCTGCGCGGTTTCTCTGCCACTCTCCTGGCTACCGTTCTGCGATGGACAGGTGAACTGAATGAAGCAAAGGGCGCATATCAAGAAGCCATCACCATCAATCGAGCCGCCGGAGCTACGAACGTCCTTGTCGAATCGCTTTGCGACCTGGCAGCTCTGCAGTCCACCCAAGGGGACCTTCGGCGATCTATGACGACATGTCGTGAAGCGCTATCCTTGGCCGAAGAATATTATGAGCGATCCGGAAGCAGGTTGTCTGCGCATGGTCTCGTATCCATTCAACTCAGTAATATTCTCCGTGAGCGGAACGATCTTGACATGGCAAGGAAATATGCTGAAGAAGGATTAGTATTTTGCGAAGAATGGGGACAGGCCGAATCACTCATGCGCGCGTACATCGAACACGCCCATGTACTCCAGGCTTGTGATGACAGCGATGGTTCATTACGCTCTATCCAGAAGGCACGACAACTTGCACCTGACCTTTCACCCTGGTATGTAGCCAGATCCGCTGCATGGGAAGCTCACTTTCGACTAGCACAGGGGGATCTCCCCTATGCCCTTCAGTGGATCGATGATCAAGATCTGATTTCTAATGACGAAATTGAGTTTCAAGATTTCGAAACCCATTTAACAATCGTCCGCATACTTATCGCAAAAGGAAAGCCACTGTCAAAATCGGAGGCTCTCCCGGCATTGAATCAGGTTATCGAGATCGTGGATAGGATGCAATCAACTGCAGAGAGCTCTGGAGCAGGAAGAATTCTTATCGAACTCATGGTCCTAGCATCCATTGCCCAGGATGCTCTGGGTCAAACGGATAGAGCATTATCAACGTTGAAACAAGCGCTGGTCTTGGCTGAACCGGAAGCGTTTATTCGCGTCTTTGTCGATGAAGGAGAACCGATCCGCATGTTGCTTTGTGAGTTGGAAAAACAAGAAACAACGATGCCATACGCTCGCAAAGTATTCCAATTTATGAGCCCTAAGGTAGATGCCGGGATAACATCCGATGTCAGCTGCACCGAAGGATTGACCGAACCCCTAAGTGAGAGAGAGGTGGAAGTACTCCACCTTCTGGCGACACATCTTTCAAGCACTGAAATCGCAGGTCAACTCGTCATTGCCACGAGTACCGTGCGCTCACATATAAAAAACATATACAGCAAGCTCAGAGTCCACAGCAGAACAGAGGCCATAGAAAAAGCACGGGAGATCGGGCTTCTATAAAACCACGTTTTGACGTGAAATCCACGTAAAGTTCGAGCCCCACAAGCGCTTCTGAAAATCCCCTACCTAATCCCCTTGTTTGGGGGATGACGAATCCCATATAAACACGATAAAGTATCGGCATCACAGAATTCGGCATTTCCTCTGTGGTTCTCAAAAAGGCGGCTAATGCGCTCCAGATGCACTTGTGTCCTAGTACGATTTTGGCGTACTGGTAAATGGAGCAGAAAAAGCCAATCTTCTTCTTCAAAGGAGTGCAGGAGGACATGGTCCTCCTGCGCCCCTTTAAGGCGGGAGGATGCTTCCTAATAATCGCGTTGGACAACATAAGATAAACTCTTCCAGTTCAATTTGGAGGCGTTTCCCAGCGAGAAGGTCTAAGTGTAAATCAGTTTGAGCAAGGAATTTCATTTTCCGGGTTTTACCGTTATGCGGATCTGAACTTCCGTAGATTTTATATGTGACAATCCTTAACATACTACTGTTGGACTGCAAATCATGAAAACATTTGTGATAGCCCTGATTGTCCAGTATAGATTCGCCTGGGTCGCCTTCTTGACGGTGATTGATTACAATCTGTCTATCATTTGATTCAGGCATTTGGAGTACTTGGCCATCGAAAGGTATACCCTATGAAGCAGCAAACCCCCGATCATAGATTCTCTTCGAGGATACATATCCTCACGGTCCTGGTCTTTATCCTGACAATCAACGCTTGCAGCCCTTCTGGCGTTGATGCCACAGTCAATACTGATGGCTCTCTCTCTGAAGAAACGCTCACTGGCACGCCCTCCCAAACCACCAAGAATTCGGACGGGAATACGAACAATCAGCCTTCAATCCGCCCAGGCTCAATCAAAAGACCCAAAGCTGATATTAATTTCTCCCGCATATCCATCGAACAGGGGCTATCCCAGAGTGTGGTGAACACTATTCTTCAAGACAGCCAGGGATTCCTATGGTTCGGCACCCAAGATGGGCTAAATCGGTATGATGGATATGATTTTAAGGTGTATAAAAACGATCCCAATGACGATCAAACTCTAAGCAATGACTGGGTAACATCAATCGCTGAAGATGCTGATGGCACTCTCTGGATCGGCACCCTCGGTGGAGGGCTAAATAAATTCGATCGTGATTCAGATCAATTCTCGCGATATACAAATGATCCGGAAGATAAAAACAGCATAAGCAACAATGTCGTGTCAGAAATCGTTATCGACTCTAACAGCGCAATTTGGGTTGGGACAAATGGAGGCGGACTAAATCTATTCGATCACGAATCAGGTACCTTCACTTCCTACCTAAATGATCCAACGAACCCAAACAGTATTTCTGACAATGGCATCTCTGCCCTTCTCATAGATCAAAACGAGTCTTTCTGGATTGGCACCAACGACGGGGGGTTGAACCAATATAATCCCGAATCGGGCACTTTCACTCCATACAAAAATGACCCTGAGGATCCTTTTAGCCTGAGTGGTGACGACATCAATAGTCTTTTCGAAGATCGTGAAGGGGTGATATGGGTTGGAACGGAAGATACGGGGTTGAACCGATTCGAACGAGATACAGAACATTTCCAGCGTTTCCCGGAAGATACAAAGGATCCTGATAGTATCAGCAATCAGTCAATCGCAGCGATCCTTGAGGACAGATCCGGTGTACTCTGGGTGGGCCTTGATGGAGGCGGCTTAATCGCCCTTGATCGGGATACGGGAAAATACACACACTATTCTCATGATCCATCCAACCCGAGCAGCCTGAGCAGCAGTCAGATTTATTCCATTTTCGAAGATGATGCAGGCGTCCTCTGGTTCGGAAGTTTTGGAGGAGGGGTAAACAAGTATGATCCAAGCGCTTCGAAGTTCAACCTGATCCGCAGCAACCCGGATGAACCCAACGGCCTGAACGACAGCAGTATATGGGGAATATTCGAAGATAAGTCTGGCGTGCTATGGATTGGCACATTTTCAGGAGGACTGAATCGTTACGATCGCAGGACGGGACTATGGCGCCATTACATGTCAGATCCAGAGGATCCCGAGAGTGTTAGCAGTAATACGGTGATGAGCATCGCCCAGGACTCAGATGGAATGTTCTGGATAGGTACATGGGGAGGCGGTCTAAATCGGTTTGACCCCGCATCCGGGAAGTTCACGCAATACGACACAGCCCCGCTAATACTAGCAATACTCGAAGACCCATCTGGCCTTCTATGGATTGGGGGTGCTGGAGGACTCAGTGTCATGAACCGGGCAACCGGCGAGATGACCTCTTTTGAGGATAACCCTAAAGCGCCAGAGGGTTTATCAAACGCGATCTACACGATCGACGAGGGTCGGGATGGGGTTGTGTGGGTTGGGATGTTGAATGGAGGATTGGTTGGGATTGATCTTGAATCAGACACCTTCACGCAATATATACACGATCCCGAAGATCCCAGTAGTTTGAGTGACGATATTATCTTAGATGTTCACCTGGATCAAAACGACGTGCTCTGGGCTGCGACCGTTAGTGGTCTGGATCGTCTCTCGCCCGAATCAGGAACCTTCCAGCATTATCGCGAGAAAGATGGATTGGCCAACAATACTATCTATGGGATTCTGGAGGATGACGAAGGAAACCTATGGCTCAGCACAAATAATGGATTATCCAAGTTCAATGTACAGGATGAGTCATTTACCAACTTCGATGTAAATGATGGATTGCAGAGCAATGAGTTCAATCAAAATTCGTTCTTCAGGAGCAGCAGTGGAGAGATGTTCTTCGGAGGATTGTCTGGCGTAAATTCATTCTTCCCCAGCCAGGTTGTCAATAACACCTATATTCCTCCAATCGTAATAACGGATTTTAAATTATTCAATGAGTCAGTTGTTGTAGGAGAGGAATCTCCACTCCAAAAGCCCATCAATGTAACTGAGTCGATCGATCTCAACTACACGGATGATTTCTTCTCATTCGAATTTGCATCCCTTCATTATTCCGCGCCCGAGGAGAACCAGTACGCCTACTTCATGGAAGGCTTGGATAAGGACTGGAACTACATCGGCTCAAGACGATTCGCCAGCTATACAAATGTCCCTCCGGGTGAGTACACATTTCGGGTGCGAGGGACAAACCGAGATGGGATTTGGAATGAGGCCGGAGCTGCGATCAATATCATCATCACTCCCCCATTCTGGCAGACATGGTGGTTCAGAGTATTGGTGGCAGCAATCCTTGTTGGAGCAACTATTAGTTTCTTCAGGCTCCGGGTGCGGTCGATCGAAACGCAGCGAAAGCAGCTAGCACTCCAAGTAAAAGAAAAGACCCAAGAACTGAGAGATACCCTCAGTGAACTCAAGCGCTCGAAAGAGGCGGCTGAAGCCGCAAACCGGGCCAAGAGTTTGTTCTTAGCAAATATGAGTCACGAATTGAGAACCCCCCTCAACGCGATCCTTGGTTTCAGCCAGCTCATGATCCGTCCAGTCGCGTCGGAATCTAACCGGGCAGGAACACTTTCCGATGATCAAAGAGAGAACCTTGAAGTTATCGTCCGCAGCGGCGAGCATCTCCTCGGTTTGATCAATGAAGTCCTGGAGATGTCAAAGATCGAAGCCGGTCGAGCTACGCTGAACAAGCAAGACTTTGATCTCCATCGCATGCTCGAGGGCATGGAAGATATGTTCAGGCTGCGGGCAGAGCAGAAAGCCCTTGCTCTGGAACTAAACCTTGGACAAGACGTTCCCCAGTATATCCACGCCGATGAAGGAAAATTGCGGCAAGTCTTGATGAACCTGCTCGGCAACGCCATTAAATTTACAGAGAAAGGTAGCCTCGAGCTGAGGGTTCACTGTGTCAATAACACTGAAGACGCACAATGCCATAAGTTAAGATTCGTTGTCTCCGATACGGGGTTTGGCATAGCTCCCGAAGAATTAGAGACGATTTTCGATCCTTTTGTCCAAGCCGCAAACACCCACCAAGAACATGAAGGAACTGGGCTTGGTCTTTCCATCAGCCTGCAATTTGCTCAACTTATGGGTGGTAGTCTGACCGCGAGCAGCGAGCTAGGGGTGGGTAGTTCATTCACATTGGAAATCCCTATTGAAGGTTCCGATGAGATTTCCTTAGTCGAACTTCTTCCCCAACGGAGAGTGGTCGGGCTTGAAGATGGACAACAAACCTACCGCATCCTTGTTGTGGATGATAAAGAAGTCAACCGTCAGCTCCTGGTGAAATACCTTCAACCTCTGGGGTTTGAAATACAAGAAGCGAAGGACGGCATGGAGGCAATTAATATCTGGGGTGAGTGGGATCCGCACCTGATATTCATGGACATGCGCATGCCGGTTATGGATGGATACGAAGCCACCCGCCATATCAAGGCGACAACGAAAGGACATGCAACCGTAATTGTTGCCCTCACAGCAAGCGCACTTGAAGAGGATCGCGAGGTCATCTTATCTGAGGGTTGCGATGCATACATTCGTAAGCCATTCACCGATATTGAGCTTTATAAGATTCTCTCGAAACACTTGGGAGTACGCTACAAATATGGCGAAGTGTTAAGTGAACAATCTGGGTTAGAAGGTGGATTGACGAATGGCTTTATGAGCGAAGCTCAACGCAGTGTTCTAGCAAAACGCTTGAAATCCCTTTCGTCCAAGCTGCTATCCGATCTTGAGGCAGCTACGATAAGAGGGAGCCTTCATCGTATCGAGGCAACGATTTCAAAAATAACAGAGGAAGATCTACAATTAGGCGAGACTTTGATGGAGCTTGCACAGGGATTCAACCACGAGGAGATAATAAGCCTGATCAATCACATTAGAGACGAAAATGCCTAGCACTAAGGCAGAATTTGCAGAAGAAATCCTAATCGTCGATGACAAGCCGGTAAATCTCCGCCTCTTATCCCAGATGTTGGCGGATCGCGGCTACGTCGTTCGTGCTGTTAAGAGTGGCGGAAGAGCCCTCGAATCTATTCGTGCAACCCCACCGAACCTGATCCTTCTCGATATCAAAATGCCCGGTATGAATGGCTATGAGGTTTGCCGTCAGTTGAAAGAATCCCCTGAGTCTCGCGGCATCCCGGTGATCTTCATCAGCGCGCTGAATGAAATTCAGAATAAGGTCCAGGGCTTCGATGTAGGCGGTGTTGACTACATCACGAAACCCTTTCAATACGAAGAGGTTATCGCTCGAGTCGAGACTCATCTAGCGCTGCAGAGATTCCAAAAACACCTCCAGAAAGCGAATAGACGGTACGAGAAGGAATTGAAATTGGCCGGCAGTCTACAAGCGAACTTGATACCCAAACAAACGCCGGCCATTCCGGGCTTTCAATTGTCCTTTGTGCTTCGATCAGCACGAGAGACTTCTGGAGATTTCTACGATATATTCCCGCTCAATTCTGGCCATATTGGGATCCTTATAGCGGATGTTGTCGATAAAGGGGCGGCAGCCGCATTATTAATGGCTTACGGTCGAACCCTTCTGCGAACTCTTGCGGAGGAATTCCCTTGGCACCCGGACCGTGTTCTAAGTAAGGTGAATCAACGCATGCTTTCCTATTCAGAAGCATCACATTTTTTGACGGTTTTCTATGGGATTCTTGAGCCGGAGGAGAACGAGCTTGTCTATAGTAATGCTGGTCACAATCCAGCTATTCATCTAAAAGCCGTCAATGGCGAAATGATGATGTTAAAAAATACCGGAATGCCTTTAGGGCTCTTTGATGATCAGGATTGGCAGCAGCGAAAAATCCAAATGGATCCGGGCGATCTGCTGGTTATGTATACCGATGGGGTCACGGATTCACAAAACCCACTAAATGAGCTTTATGGGATGGACCGCTTCAGAAATACTATTCAAGCTCATCGGAAACGCCCACCCTCCGAATTAATTAAGCTTATCCTCGAAGACATCGATCAATTCCTGGACGGCTCCCCCCAGCCGGATGACATAGCCATGGTCATTCTGAAGAAGGACGACTAGGGAAGCAACGGTTTGTTGCCGGTTGAGATCATCCAAGCCTCACTTGAAAAGTGTAACAATACCCAGGCGCTCCCAGTGCGATTCGAACGCACAACCGTCGGATTAAAAGTCCGGCGTTCTATCCATTGAGCAATAGGTTGAGCTTTTACCTGTAATCAAATACACCTCCGGTTACCAATACCTCACATCCACAACTATAGCTGTTGTATCAAATAATATTGATGAAAATCTATCGGAAAACCACGTTAAGATGACCCTTCCCTTTCAAGATAATCATTCAGAATGAGACCTATCTTGTAACGAGAGGAAGGTTTTAATGATATGGACGTTGACATATATTTGAGTGATTTATTATTTAAGGCGCATGCTCGGTATCGAATTCAATGAGCAGGGACTAATGTATTATTAGTGAAAATCCAACATCTAGGTTGAGCATTTTTTATCCATATGAAACGAATCGTTGAAATTGACATCCTTCGGGCATTCGCAACAGTTTTACTGCTGCTGCACCATTCAGGAATTTACCAATTTGAGGTATTTGGCCTTACCTTGAAGATTTTACTCAGAACCCAAATTGGCTTATCACTTATAGGGATATTCGTCTTCCTCTCAGGCTTTTTACTTGGCTATTACATAAAACATAACCCTAATTTAAAATTGAGGGATTATTATGTCCGCCGACTTGCCAAGCTTTATCCCCCATATATCGTCTCGTTAATCCTGTTTCAAGTGCTGTTATCCGTTCAGCTCGAAAGCTCTGATTTTTGGATTCACTTGTTTGGACTTCAGATTTTGCTCGCGCCTGCTTATTCGGTGCCCATAATCACGCTCTGGTATTTCGGCTTGCTTATAGCGTATTTATTGATTATTCCAATTGGTTTGTACAAATGCATAAAAATTGGCCCTTCGATTCTTTACTTAATCGCAGTATTTATCCTTTCTTACATCATCCATGAGAAGTATCAAATAATCGAAATTCGATTCTTTTATTACTATTGGGTATTCTCTCTGGGCGGGTTGATCGGAAGATACAATATAAGCATCACAAAGTTACTGAGAAATCCACTAAGTATACTTATGTCCTCTACCATTCTCGGTCTAACTGCCTACAGATTATTCAGGAGTCAAAGTGCCTATTTAGCTGAAATTCACTGGGGTCATATCTCATGGGCAACTGCCTATATCCTTTCATTCATACACATCACATTTATTGAGGCATCCAAGTTAAAGAGGTTTGAATGGGGTGAGAGACTGTCGCAACTGATATCACGAGGTTCTTACTTTACGTACATGTTCCACAGACCAGTATGGAATATCATGCTAATCCCTCTCCCGATTACAGAGGGCCCCATCACGTTCATCATCCAATTCTTTATCGGATCACCTCTCGTGATTTACCTATCAGGAAAACTACAGCCTCTCTACGAGAAAGTATTCGTTAGTCGCTTTAAAGTTTCAGACAAGCCATCAACTTGAGATTTAAATTGCGTAGTATATCCACAAACATCAAATACTGAGCCATTTTTTCTAGTAATTCTTGACGGGGTAGAAGAACTTGGCGAGTTTATTGCAAGTACACTTCAAGAGGTTTAAGAAGGCGCCCCCGGTGCGATTCGAACGCACAACCGTCGGATTAGAAGTCCGGTGCTCTATCCATTGAGCTACGGGGGCGTAATTCAATTGTATTGTAAAGATCTTAGAGGATCAATCCTCAAGCAGGGGTCGAATTCCTTTGTAGACTCTCCCACCAGAGAGCATACGCAGGATCGTGCGTGCGGGGCGGTTAAGGACCTCACCTAAGTCTTTGGGCGTGAGGGGTGAGTTTCCATTCGATAGGAACACCCGGAAGATAGCATTGACCAGGGTCGTTTGCGGTGTCAAATAATCCGGCTGTAAGGAACAGTGTGAAATCAGCGTGTGTTGAATTCCCAAGACGCGAGTGACTTCCGCCGTTTTTGGATTCACACTGTCAACCATTGTATCGGCTTCGACATCCGCATACACTTCCTGATGTTCCGGGCAGAGATGGCTTCGAAGATAGATATTCAGATCCCGGTCCGCACGGTCCCAATAATCAAAATCAATATGGTATTTAGTGTCCAAAGTCTGTCGAGCGAGGATTGAGGATGATTGATTCGTCACGACGAGCTCCAAGCTTCCGCATCGAACCGCCAGTAAAGATCCCCCACGTGTTGAAAATAAGAATGGTTAATTAGCTCGGCAAAGATCGTTGAAGGAGCCTGCCTTTGGAGGACATTCACAGCTGCATAAAGCGTCCTCGCGTGTACAGCGCTTTGTGGAGTCAGTTTGGCTAATTCCCGAAATACATGGGCTACTGTTCGATCCAGAGGGTGCTTCTGATGCTGCGATTTCATCCATACTTCATCAAGTGCCTGGGTGTCGATTAGCCCGATCACCATCAAATCATCGTATGCGGTCCCAACCGGCTGCTTGAGCATCGTGAATCCTATCTGACCATCCTCAGTAATTGTCACTGTCCGGATCCAATCATTGCGCATGCGCCGATCAAATGTTTCGACAACCACTTCGCCAGGGGCATCACCGGGCTGAACGCGTACAAGCCCCCCCGCTGGGACCTTGTACTCTCGATACCAGTCTTCTAAACCGAAGATATATCCATGCTCACGCACAACCCAGCCCGGGAATCTCTTCCCGCTGTGCCCGTCAATCAGGATAAATCGAATTCTTGGCGCCTCATAAGCCGTCGGAAAAAGGGGTTCAACTCGGGCTGATAATGGCAGCGCTCCTACTCGCCAATGAGGAAAAATCAGTGTCACGGTAATATCATCAGGCGTAACATCCGGAGCTTGTAGATCACTCATTTCATCGTCCAGCTTCGTTACGAGTTCTTTCAGCTCATCAGTGAGGCTGGATGAATCAACTGCCTTCTCTTGGCTCTCAAGACGCGGGGGGGCGAATAATACCTCTGGGGGCTCAAGCCGCCGTAAAAACCAGAGGACCTGACCAGCGGGTCCGACTTCATCGAAACGCTCATCTTCCTGCAACGCGTAATCAAGCGAAAACTCCGCCAACCCAGCGGAGAGTGACTCGGGTAGTTCAACATGCTCAAGCAAGTCCGCTGTCGGTAAAGGACCACCAGCTTCGACGTCGAGCACGGCCTCAGCTAGGTTAAGGTGTCCATCGGTGATTTCAGCCACAAGCGCGCTCGGGAACCATTTCCCTGCGATTCTGATAATGTCATCGACCTTGTCCAGGCTCTCATCCAGTTGCGCGATGATGATGTCCCCAAACCGGGCCATTATCGCTTCCGGCTTACGCATCTCCTCGAGCTCAGGTTCTGGCTCAGGAGGGTTGTTCAGAATATGATCCGACAATTCTGAGGCGAATTCTCTCTCTGACCCATCCCCTACGAAAGCAACCTTGATCACAGAAAATGGATCAAGGTCTGGGTTATTGGCCTCACGCACGCCAATTACTTCCGCTGTTTCAAACTCAAACTCCGAGAATGCCAGGACCTGTCCTACTTTATAAGTTTCTGCTGGGATGTAGATGGGGTGTTCTGTCTGTTCGGCTTCTTGAGCTTCTTTCTCCAGTTGGATTATCCGCTGCTCAACCAGTGCAGATGCCATTTCATCAGATGTGAGAGGAACCTCCCGTTCTAGCAGGAGGTTGATAATGAAATCGATATCATCGTCTTTGACCTCAAAACTGGTCCAATACGATTCAGGAGAAATACTTAGTACGGATGCCATATTAAAAAAGATTGCCCTACTCGGGGAAGTTCAAGGCAATTATACTACACACAGAGGGCATTGCATCATGACGAAAAATTTTGTGGTCGCCGAGACGGTATCTGGCATACTTGAAGCCGAAATCATCCGCGGAATGTTGGAAGCTCAAGAGATCGACGTTGTCCTATCCTACGAAGCTGCGGCAACGATTTATGGCTTTGGAGTGGGTCGATCAGCGCGGGTAGAGATCCTCGTACCGGAGAAGATGCTAAGCGAGGCACAGCGGTGCCTGGAAGACTATCTCAGCGGTCGCTTGGTCGACGAAACGGAAGTGCAGGACTAAGGGTAACCCCGGTCGACCCAGTCCAGAGGGTTGACCGTCACCCCACCAACCCAGATCTCCCAATGTAGATGGGGTCCCGTAGATCTCCCGGTGCTTCCTACGATTCCAATTTCCTGCCCTCGTTCAACGATGTCCCCTTCTTGAACGAGCAACTCCGATTGATGGAAATATCCAGAATATACCCCCCAACCATGGTCGATATAGGTCACATTTCCCCTAATCAGAAGAGGTCCAGCAAATACAACCACCCCGCGAGCTGGCGCATAAATAGGGATATTGTTACCGTAAAAATCCACCCCTGTATGGTAGTAGATCAAAGCTCCATTGTTGTAATTGCGCCGCGCCCCAAATAGTGCGATGAACTCGTCGGTGTAATATCGAGAGGGGTAATCAAAAGGTCCATCCCATAGCTTATCGGGAGTAACCGGTGCAAGAAGGTCCTTTACGAATTCCTCTTCAGCCCGTATGTTTTCCGAATCGACGGTTGCTGCAGGAACTCCAACTACATACTGGAATCCATAATCACCATCTTCGACCATAACCGGTTGTCTAAAGATATAGCTGGTTTCCTCACCTTCAGACAATCCCATCCGCAACTCAAGATCGTACAACCCCGGCTCAGCCAACGCATGGATGCCCTGCAGAGCGACTATATCACCATCATCATTCTGAAAGAATGTGAGCGGATGGTCCCCGAGCGAACCTCCAAGACGAATTGGGGAACTCACCCCGGCTCTTAGCACGACAGTATGCCCCTGGACCATCGGGAGTGGTTCGATCGAAATTGAAGTAAATGGCTCAGGAAGGGATACGCTCCATCCCATCGTATCGGTTAATGGATTCCCAGGCATTACCCAAAAGCGCAGTGGATCAACAGTAGAACGCCGCAGATCCCATGGGTTGATTCCTACACGGGCAGCGATTTCCAATCTGGTTTCCCCTAAGTACGGAAAAAATGCCCCAACATCATCTCCTGGAATCACACTTTCAGAGGATTCTGGGACTATAAGTGACTGTCCAACATAGAGTCGATCGGGTCTGACGAGTCGATTAAGGCGAGCCAGCTCATCCAAAGCCAAATTGTAACGAAGGCTCAAGCTATTCAGATCCTCGCCAAGGCTGACTTCCTGCAGTGTCAGGACACCTTCAACACCTTCGAATCCCGGGATCGTCAGTTCTGCTCCGGGGTAAAGTTTAGATGGATCCTCAATCCCGTTGGTCGCAACCATTGCATCAACGGTGGTGCCAAAACGACGAGCGATGCCAGAAAGCGTATCGCCAGGTTCGACAATGTATGTCGGCCCCCCTCCCTGGGCATGAACAGTGGTTGCCGGTAAGACCAGAAGCATGAGAATGAAAATCTGGACAATCTTGAATCTATTCTTCATTAATAAACTCTAGCTGATCCCCGATCTGCACTTCGTCAAGGACCGTGGGCCAGGCCTCGAGGATATATTGAGCTGCATATTTCGGCGCGTAGAAACCCCAGGGCTTGGCGAGTGTTTTGTCTACGACCAGCCCCTCTGAGCTCACCCAAAATACACTTATCGAGAAAAAAACGAATAACATGTGGATCGAGGTATTTATACGCCCCTCGCTGCGTTCAACCAGGAGCAGTCCTTCGCCCTCAGGAATCTCCCGCCGAAATGTCAATCCACGCAAACGGCATGAGAACGAATCGCACCAAAGCGCTCTGCCTATGGGTGAATTTTCACGACTACGATTGTGAACACGAACCCAGCGTTTCATCCTGCTCCTGACATAAAAACAGGGCGACCGAAGCCGCCCAATAAATGCTCGGTCTCTCGAGCTTATTCTACCTCAACCTCACCGATGATCTTCTCCACGCTCTCGAGTAATTCTTGTGGACCAAAAGGTTTGGTGATGTAATCATCCACCTTGGCGATATGCAATCCCAAAACCTTGTCGATGGACTGGGCTTTCGCCGTGACGACAATGACGGGGATAGTGCGCAACTCGTCGTCCGCCTTCATCTGCTGATAAACTTCCCAGCCATCCATATCCGGCATCATCAGATCCAGTAAAACGAGGTCTGGACGTTCACGTTGAACCGTTTCCAATCCCTCTATCCCGCCATTTGCACCGATGACACTGAACCCCTTCCGACCGAGGATCAGTCGGACAAGATCGATCATCTCTGGTTCGTCCTCAATACAAACGACACGTTTGGCGTCTTCAGCCATACGGTCTCCTTCCAATATGCTCCGGATTACCTAACCAGTGTATCATAACCACCGAACCGCGCAACAAACCTTTATTCCTACACTTGGATAATCCTAGAATAACCGGCGGATCCTATCCGCCCTGCAAATACCCGCTTATGCAACTGATGATTTGCGCCATTTGACCACCCTCCACAGCATTTTTCGTAGAACCCCGGAATGACGGTTTTCCAGGTTCACCTGAAGGGAGTAACATCAGAATAGAATCTTTGGTCTGCGACCTTTCACGGATTGATCGATGTCCAGGGATGATAGAAATCTTGGGGGAGAACCGACTTCTGGGGATCTAAATACCCCGCCGCGTATATTTCTTCTGCCAACGATATCCCAACGAATCGGATGTGCCAAGGTTCGTAGATGAACTCCGTTACTTGTGGGCTCCATCGATTGTTATACGGCCACTCCTCGATCTCCTTAAATGGATAGCTCAGGACAAATCCGTAATGATGTGCATTTTCTTCGAGCCAGAGATAAAGCCGCTCGTTTCTTGGATCACTGTGCTCGACTTTCAACCCGGGCCACACAAGATCAAATGCAGTCCCGAGCTGGTGCTCGCTGTAGCCTGGCGGGGCGCTGTAATATTTCGCGGTTGAGGGTCTTACACTCCATTCCCGATCTACCACCACGCTTTGTCTCGAGTAACTCCGATATCCAGAATAGATCGTGGCTTTAATGCCGGAATCACTCGCCCCTGATATCAAGTCTTCCACCGCTGAAACCGCATCAGGGTGAGGACCAGGGTCAAACCAGCGCGGGAGCGGGTTACGCGCGTCAACAAGAGTATCCAGCGGAGCACCCATGAGCATGTGCAATACAATATAAAGTTCAACAAGAAGCTTCAAACCACTCCCTCTACACTTGAAAAACGGCCTCGCACAGAGAACAGTGTAATCTCCAATCAACCTCACGCCAAGCCAGATTTGTCCTCCATAGGTCTGTAAGGTTCCTGTAACTTCATCGATGGCATTCGCGTGCTAGCATGGGGTGGAATGCATTCACAACATTCATGGGTTCTGAGAAAGCGGTAATGATGGCAACGAGTTTTCATCCCGATGGTTTTAATTCCGTGGAAGAGGCTCTCGATATGGCAGTTGAAGCCGTGGAGCGAGGGGATCTCCGCAATGGTGAAGCTGCACTAAATTGGGTGCTGAATGAGGATCCTAAGAATACAACCGCATGGATCTGGCTTGCATGCTGTGCACCCGATGACAGCTCCAGACAGATTTGTTACCGACGAGCATCCGAGCATAATTTGTACTAGGGATTTCTAAGTGCCCCCTCTTTCTCATTGATTTAAGGTCTAGTAAGCCATTAACTTATGCGAACAACTTATTTACAGACTGATGATCCTGACTTGAGAGAAACGAAAAGTATGAACGAGCCAGCCGGTATGATCTTGGTGATTGATGATGAGCAGCCCTTCTGTGAAGTTGTGGCTGAGATTCTCACCACCTTTGGCTACCCGGTTCAGAAGGCTTTCAATGCTACTCAAGCACTTGAGCTATTGGAGTCAGTCACCCCAATATTGATCATCGTGGACATCATGATGCCCGACGTAGATGGTTTGACGCTTGTCCGTAGATTCCGCGCGGACCCACGCCTCTCCAAGATTCCCGTTATTGTGTCAAGCGCTAAATACCTCAAGGAAGACCGCTCAGAAGCGGTTAACGCAGGCGCAAACGCATACCTCACAAAACCATTCTCGGCGGCGGAGTTGAGATCCGCGATCGTCAATATTCTCGGAGACAGCGAACCCCAGTTCACCCTAGATAATACCCCTGGATATATCCGCTAGTTTGCATCTTTCTAAGCGTGAGGTTCTTTTTTTTCACCCAAGATTGGGTCCAACCTAGTAATTCCTGACAGACGCCACAAACTAAAAAACGCAGTGGAATTAGAGTTCCTGCTTGATCACCCCACCCAGCTTACTGAATATTCTGTAAACTCATCGAATTTTTCGATGTCGGGCGTGTTAATTACCCAATGTCCATCTAGGCCACGATCGCGCGCCATCAGCTCAAAATGGCACATGGCGATGCCCATGTCTATGCGCTGCATATCCGCTACCGTAAAGAGCCGAACAAGCATTCTTTCCCGATACCCCGGTGTGCGCTGCAGGTAGAAATGCCACATATTCCCATCCTTAACAATACGCCAAGGCTGCCGATTGGAGGCCGATGGTCCCCGGCGAACCACCTCCAGTGCTGATGCGTAATCGCCTGCCGCCTGGGGTGAGAGAGTCTCTCCGAACATCGTATCAAAGAACAAATTCTCCCATGAGAGCCGTCTATCCGCACCCGCCCGGTTCCGGATGAGTGCTTCGAAGGTGCTCGACTTCTTGGCACAATAACCGACTGCGATAACAGCGGGAATTAGCTCACCGGGATGCAGTGAGACTCTTTTCGAAAAGCTGCTTTTGGTAAAAGTACCTCCAAGCCAGCATGTACCCAGGCCGATATCCGTTGCAAACAAGATGATATTTTCCATCAGGTAACCAAAATCTTCAAGATTCTTTTCATCATCTTTTATTACCCCAATGATGAAGCCGGTTGCCCCTTTGATGAATCCATACGTCCCCAGGTTTTTTAGGGCTTTTTGATCCTGCTCGCGGGCGGCAACCAATTCAAAGCGCATCCGTGCACCAAATGGCCCCGTATGAAGCGATGTTGAATAATCGGCCAGCCGCAGTCGCGTTTGCTCTTCCACAGGTTTATTTAGGTAACTTCTACAGGAGAAGCGCTGCTTGACTAACTGGTCGATGGGGTGTGTGAAGGTTTTTTTCATAGGTCCTGGGAGCCAATCATAAGCCTTGTCTAACCGATGGACTTCATGCACTAAATCTTATTTAGGAATAATTGAGCTTGGCATCAATACAGCCCTCTCTAAGCCCACATTACGGTGAAGGACACCTTTCCTCGGACTGTTGGTCATCAACCGCATGAAATTCTGTCGGGAGGGATAATAAACCATGGCGAAATCGCTCCAATCATCGTGCAGGGGACTGCGCTCATCTCCAACGAACACGCCCATCGCTTGACCAAGAATATCCGGGTAACCGCCCACGCTGATCAGGTAAGGCGCAATTCTGGCGGCATAGCGATTGTAGGCTTGCTCTCCCGAAATATTTTCCCCGTCTTTGTACTGCGCGCTGGGGTAGTATTTATTCAAGTTCATCATATAGAAGGGTGTGGTTTGATCATGTTTTTTCAGCACCGCGATGGTCTCCGGTACAGGACCCTTTTCAGGGTCGGCGAGTTCGGCGAACCCGGTCAGTTCTCTCTCGGATGAGGTCCCAAGCACGCGGCTGAGCAGGGGAGCAAGTAAACCCAAGGCTTTTACGATGCGGGGAAGTTTGCCCACCGGCTGGACAATCAATGCATAAATATCTGACAGCGCAGAGTGCCGCTCGGCGTTGACTCCATCAAAAGCGCATTGCGCGGCTTCATGGGATGAGAAAAGGTCCACCGTGATGGCCTGGTAATTCAGGTCTCCACCAGCGAGAACCTGGTCGATGCGTACACGGTGGGTGCGCTGCCCGCCGGCTTTTTGTACTGCCTTTTCGGAGGCAGAAAAGTAGTGGTTAACTATATTCTGGACTTTGACTGCCAGAAACTGTACCAGTGCAAAAGTTCCACTAATTTCCTTTACTGCAGACCGCTGTTCGTCAGTTGGTTCTAACATAAGAGCTCTTGTTATCTAATCTAGCGCCGGTAACTTAACACCTGGTAGATAATCCCCATCGCCGCGGAAATGTTCTATCAGCAATTGGCTGACTTCTCTCGGTTTATCGTGCATCACCCAGTGGCTAGCGTCTTCGAACATGACCAGGCGACCGCCCTTACATAAATCAACGCTGAGCGGGGCCATTTCGTAGCTTAGATGAGGGTCCTGCTGCCCCCAGAGGACAAGCGTCGGCACCTGGATTAGAGATGCCGCCGTTGATTTTCGTAATTGCCGCAGCGAAGCTCGGTACCAGTTAATCATGCTGGTCATGGCCCCAGGTTGAGCCCAAGCTTCCCTGTAGCGATCACGCTCTTGTTCGCTGAGTTTAACCGGCATAGCCGAGATTAAGAATTGCCAGTTGTTGGCCCTGACTACGCGTTCCGGCAAGCCGGGAAGTTGGAAGAAAAATGCATACCAGCTTTTTAGCATCTGTGATGGATGGGTGCGCAAGTAGTTTCGCATCACTGCCGGATGGGGCACATTAGCAACAGCCAGACATTTGAGTCGCTCAGGATGGCGCCTGGCTAGATTCCAACTGACCATGGCCCCAAAATCATGCCCGGCGAGGTGGAAGCGCTCATAGCCGAATCCATCGGCCAACCCGAGAATATCATCGACAAGAGGTTCCATTTGGTAACTGGATACTCCTCGAGGTTTATCGCTTAAGTTATAACCTCTTTGATCCGGCACAATCACCCGGAAACCAGCCTCCGCCAAAGGCTCAATTTGAGCTTCCCAGCCAAACCAGGCATCCGGGAATCCGTGTAAGAGAAAAACGGGGTCCCCATCTTCAGGACCAGCAAGGGCTGTATGCAGGCGAATGCCATTCGTCGAGAGTAATTCAAGGTGTATGGACACTACAATCTCCTTTTTTCTTCCGGTGCAAGGTTATCCCAACACCGGCAATAAAGCTGACACTACTAATGACCAAATACACCAACATTGGTGTTGCCCCACCCCAGGCCGCTTGTGATGGGGCATTACCGGCAGAATTGATCCTGATCCCAAAGATCCCAATGATGTAGGCGACCGGGATGATGCCCAACATGGCTAAAGCCAAGGGTCTCGCTTTCCAACCGATCAGGATAAGCATGATACCCGTCAGGTAATTGGAAATACCAAAAGTGCCCATCAGCTGCAATAAGTCACCAGCCAGAGATGTAGATAAATCTAACCCGGCGATGTTTAAAGCGGCATATTCGAGCAGAATGGTATGCATGAAGCCGCGGATGAGGTCAAGACAGCCGAGCGCAATGGCGACGGCGGAGACAAATGTAGGGATAGTTGTATTTTCCTTCATGATGAATGCTCCGCTTGATGTGTTAAATTGATTTTAAGATCTGGTCGGCTCCCAGCGCGACCGGAAAACATTGACATCGAGTATATCGGCTCCGGCATTAACATATTTCAGGACCAGATCACGAACGTAGTCGAAATTGCGCGCTTTCAATTGCGCGGCCAGTTTTTTCCGGCCCGTGGGGTTGATTTTCTCGCCGATGATCGTGAACGGGCCGTCGGTGTCGATGGTGACGGTTTTCGTTTCACTCGTGATGATGGTCTTCATAATTAGAAAAACTCCTAAGATCTACTTCGTATCATTGCTCTCTCGGCTGGACTTGTTCGAACGATCCTAAGTAGATAGTCTCCTTCGACCCTTGAGCTCAGCTTTGTTAGGTTTCCGTTTGGAGTTAATTCAAAAAAACTGGGACCAGGACCCTTTAATTATCACTTTGGTCCAGTATTCGGAGGGCTGTCTTGGCAATAATTGCCGCGCCAATTGGCAGGCAATTTTCGTCAATATCAAATCTGGGATCGTGATGACGACGTTCATCCCCTTCGATTTTACAACCCAGCATGAACATGGCTCCCGGGGTTTTTTCCAGGAAGTAGCCAAAATCCTCTGCTCCCATACTGGGTTCCGTAGGGACAATCTTTTCTTCCCCTAACAATTCACCTACAACCATTTTGATCAGGTCTACAGCTTCAGGGTGATTATGCATTGGTGGGTAACCTTCAATGATCTCCAGCTCATAATCCCCACCCAGGGATCGGGTAATTTCCAGGGCATTTTTGATCTCAGTATGGATTTTTTGCTGAACTTCAGGGTCCAAGAAACGTATCGTTCCGGTTAAGTTAACCTCTTCCGGGATCACATTATCTATATGGCCGCCCTGGATTGAGCCAATGCTGATCACCGCAGGATCATAAGGTCGGAGCCGCCTGGAAACTATACCATGAAGGGCCAAGATCACATGTCCACTTAGAAAAATGGGATCAACCACTTTATGAGGGGTTGATCCGTGGCCGCCTTTTCCAATGATCTTTGCATAGAAGGTATCTACCCCGGCTGAGGCATATTCTGTTGGAATTTCGATCTCGCCAGTGTTATTG
>Ga0114922_10000285_pt1 | contig 48787 bp, 39 predicted proteins | sample AartaG_FD_100975 | JGI IMG/M metagenome (GOLD analysis project Ga0114922, IMG submission 100975) | Deep subsurface microbial communities from Aarhus Bay to uncover new lineages of life (NeLLi) - Aarhus_00045 metaG | ecosystem: Environmental > Aquatic > Marine > Oceanic > Sediment | place... | reverse complement strand
CGACGTCTCTCCTTCGCACTCATCAACAAATGTCCTTCCATAATCACCTCCTCAAAAAAGGAGGATAGCATAGAGGACATTTCTACCGAGTCCACCTGAGGACATTATCAAAGAGTTATGACATCGCGCAAAACATTCGTTGACAAATGACATGAAAGGTGCTAGAATAGAACGTCAAGGGGGTCATGGGGATCCTAGGAAGCAGCAGAATGGAGGGTGAGTAGTATGCCGACAGGAACAGTCAAATGGTTCGATGATCGTAAGGGATACGGGTTCATCGAGCCGGAGGGCGGTGGAGAGGACGTTTTCGTTCACTTTGCGGCCATGCAGGGCGAGGGTTACAAGACCCTGGAGGAAGGTCAACAAGTGCAGTTTGAGATCGTGACGGGTGAGAAAGGGCTGCAAGCGGCGAACGTGTCTAAAGTAAGCTGATATATACGATTGACTGCATGGGCTAAGAGCCGGTTTTCGTACCGGCTCTTCCTTTTTTTGTTCGCTTCGCGTGGTTCAGGGGAGCATTTTGGGAGGAGAGGGTGGCACGCAACGCTTCCAGCTCGCCGCGGCTGCGCTGGTCCAACCTGTCGGAGAAGCCTGTTCCGAATCTGTCCCTCTTTGGCACAGCCTTTCTGCGGTGCGTCTCGGACAGAGCCTTCTCAACCTGATCGATGAACGATTGCGGCTTTAGCACCAGCGCGCCCATCCCGCGGGCCAACTGCGCCACAGTGCTGTCAGCGGTCACGACCACTGAATCCAGCTTCTTCGCGGTATCAAAAATTGCTCTTTCGATATAGGTGTCCGCGGACATCGCGCCTTTGCAGTAGACGATCTCCAGGTTGCCGACCTGGCTCGCGCCCTTGGCCGATATGGACGGGTTGCCCGTTCCATCGAACACAACCACCACCTTCTGACCGGATAGCATGCAATAGTCCGCTGCCATCTTGACAAGAGTATTTCTGGCGGAATCCATGCTTTTCTCGATGATCGTCCTCAGCGAATCGCTGCAGTGGATAACGTTGTAGGCGTCAAGATAGTATGTGGTCACTGTACGTTTACTCGCAAGGTGTCTTAGGTAACATTACATGAGGTGCCGTTTCTTCACGCAGATCACCGGCCTCCGACATATTCCCGATGCGCCATTTTGCCGACTCGTGTAATCACGTCGTACGGTATTGTATGCGCCCTTTCAGCTACATTGTCCGCAGTAATGCTCTGTTTGCCGTCGCGCCCGATCAGGGTCACTTTATCACCTACGGTCACCCCGGCTATGTGCCCTACGTTGACGAGTGTCTGGTCCATGCATACCCTGCCGACGACCGGCGCCCGCTGACCGCGTACAAGCACTTCGCCGGCATTCGAGAGCGAGAAATCGAACCCGTGAGCGTAACCCACGGGAATGGTGGCGATCATTGTGGCGTTCGGTGTCGCGTAGGTGTGATCGTAACTCAGCGGCGTACCTTCTGGAACCGATTTGACGAAAACCACGCTTGTCTCAAACCGCATTGCCGGCCGGAGGTCTAGTTTTGCATGCAATGCCTTGGCCGGCGCCACGCCGTAAAGCGTGATTCCCACGCGCACCATATCAAACTGTGCGGAGGGATAATTGATGACGGCGGCGCTGTTCGCGGCGTGCGTCAGTTCGAACGGGACACCGTTGTCGCCCAACCGCTTGATGATGTTCTTGAAAGTCTTGATCTGGCTCGTTGTAAACGGGTCTCTTTCAGCAGTAGCACGCGGAAAGTGAGTTGAAATACCTTCCACATCTATGCTTGAATACTGCAAAATCGCCGGTATCTCTTCCGGCGCGCGATCCGGCTGGAATCCTATCCTCCCCATACCGGTGTCGATGATGCAATGAACCTTCGCAACGCACCCCTTAGCGGATGCGGCTCCTGCTATTTGCTGGGCGGATTTGAGGGAGGCAATGGTCAGTGTTAGCTCCTTGTCCAGGGCCGCTGGAATCGCGGGTTCGGGTATGAGGCCCAGAACGATTATCGGTTTGGCCACGCCGGCAGATCGAAGCGCGCTACCTTCAGCGACATCTCCTACACCGAGGAGATCCGCCCCTTCACGTTCAAGAACACGGGCGGCCTCCGTAAGGCCATGACCGTATGCGTCACTTTTCACCACAGCGAGGATCTTGACACGCCTATCCACGTCTTTTCGGATGACGCGGAAATTGTGCGCAATAACGTCAAGATCGATGATGGCACGCGTTAACGTCGTTTCAGATGATATTTTCATTGTTGAATCCTGCGCCTTGGCTCCCTTCTGAGATTTGCTGTGCACCGGCTGGTCTGTCAGCGGTGTTGCGTTTCTGCCCTCACAATCCCCTCAAACTCCGTCTCGTCTATGACGCGAACGCCGAGTTTCGCGGCCTTGTCCAACTTGGACCCTGGTTCCTCGCCGGCCAGGACGTAATCAGTCTTGGAGCTGACGCTCGCCGAGACTTTGCCTCCAAGCTGTTCGATAAGCCTGCGCGCCTCATCGCGCGTGTACCCTGTGAGTTTACCAGTAAGTACGAGCGTTTTGCCAGCGAGAAGTCGTTCCTCTACCACAGGCGGCGCTGCCAGCCTGCGGGTATTGACGCCCGCATCCTGGAGTTTCCTTATTGTAGCACGGTTGTGCTCGGCGGCAAAAAAACGGACGACCGACTCAGCAACGATCGGACCCAACCCCTCAATCTCCGCAATCTCCTCGGTCCTCGCCCCGGCAAGCGCGCCCAGCGACTCGAACCGAGCCGCAAGCAATCTTGCCGCGTTCACCCCGATATGGAGGATCCCCAGCGCGTATATCAGCCTGTGCAGGTCTCTAGTCTTGCTCTGCTGCGTGGCTAGAACGAGATTGTGGGCGGATTTTGCGCCCATCTTCTCAAGTTTGGCGAGCTCGTCGTCGCTCAACCGATAGAGGTCCGAGAAATCCTCCACGAGGTTCTTGTCCACAAGCTGTTCGACCAGAGCGGGACCCAGCCCTTCAATGTCCATGGCGTCGCGGCTCACAAAATGCCTGATTCTGGCCTTGACTTGCGCCGAACAGGATACGTTGTGACAGCGGTGGTACACGCCGTCGGGATCCTTGACAACCTGCGAGCCGCATGCGGGACAGGTGCGCGGCATGCGGAATGGTTTCTCCTCGCCGGTTCTTCTGTCAAGAAGGACCTCCACAACTTGGGGAATGATCTCGCCCGCTTTCTCGACTAGGACGGTGTCCCCCACACGAACATCCTTGCGTTTTATCTCGTCGGCGTTGTGCAGGGTCGCTCTCTTGACGGTTGTCCCCGCGAGACTTACCGGCTCGAGGTTCGCCACCGGCGTCAACGTTCCTGTTTTGCCCACCTGCACTACAATGCTCTTGAGCCTGGTAACCGCGCGTTCCGCCGGGAACTTGTATGCCACTACCCACCGCGGGCTCTTGGCTGTTGAACCGAGACGTTCCTGCTGGTCGAAGGAGTTCACCTTCACGACCATACCGTCGATCTCGTACGGAAGCTTCTTCCGGCGTTCGTCGAAGGCGAGACAAGACTCTATCACGTCGTCCATTGTGCGACATTTCAATCTGTGCGGTTCCACAGGCAGCGACGAGTTTTCAAGAAAACTAAGCGCTTCCGCGTGTGAGGTGATTTCTAATCCTTCGGAGTATCCGATCCCGTACGAGAACATGCCCAATCTGCGCGTTGCGGCGACTCTCGGGTCGAGAAGTTTGAGCGAGCCTGCCGCGGCATTACGCGGGTTGGCGAAAAGAGGTTCTCCTTCTTTCTCGCGCTCTTTATTGATGCGTTCGAACTCGCGTTTCGGAAGGTATACTTCCCCACGCGCCTCAATCACGGGAGGCACAGCGGCGTTCGTTCTGAGCTTCAAAGGTATCGCTCTGACCGTTCTCAGGTTTGCAGTAATGTCGTCGCCGCGTCGTCCGTCGCCGCGAGTCGCGCCCTGAACGAATACGCCGTCCTCGTACCAGAGCGAAACCGCAACACCATCTATCTTCAACTCGACAATGTATTCTACCGGTTCTCCAGATAGTAACCGCGATATGCGCGCGTCGAACTCCCTGATCTCATCGGCCGAATAAGTGTTGTCAATGCTCTGCATGGGAACGCGGTGCTCAACGACCGCAAATCCTTCTACCGGTGCTCCGCCGACTCGTTGTGATGGCGAATCAGATGTTATGAGTGCGGGGTTCTTCTTCTCGAGCGCCTGCAGCTCCGCCATGAGCTTGTCGAACTCAAAGTCCGATATTTCGGGCCTGTTCTCGACATAGTACCTGTACTCGTGATGGCGAATCAGATCTCTGAGCTCATCAATTCGCTTTATCACGGAGTCCGGCATTGTCACTTGGGTCCATTGCGCTTCCGTGTTCTGCGCTTCTCGGACTTCTTGGCTTCTTTCCAGTGCGTACACGCCTCCTCGACGGTCTCGGCACTCGCATCCCCGAAGACGTGTGGATGTCTTCTCACTATCTTGGCCTCTACTTCTTCAAGCGCGTCGGTCAGCGAGAAATCGCCGTTCTCCTCGGCCAGCACCGCCATGCTCAGCAGAGTGAACAATGCATCCCCAAGCTCCTCGCGCACATGATCGGCGTCACCGGCGCAAGCTGCTTCGCGAAGCTCTCCGGCTTCCGACAGGACGTATTTCGACAGGCTCGCTGGATCCTGAGCTCGATCCCAGGGACATCCCCCGTCGCCCCTGAGGGTCTGTGCCAATCTAATCAACCGCGAAAAGACCTCTTCCTCTTTACTCACAGGCCTACTCCATTACTTATGCTGCTCTCGCTAACGGCTAGCAGAAACGGAGTGCCCCACACCCGTTAGAGCACTCCGCTTCCGAATCGATGGTATGCGTCGATATGCCTACTACTTGAGCTTCTTGCTCGCTTTGAAAGCAACCACATTCTTTGCTGGTATCCGCATCGTTTTGCCGGTCTGCGGATTGCGTCCCATGCGCGCCTTCCTTCTTCTGACTTCGTAAGTACCGAACCCGATCAACTGCACCTTCTTGTCCTTGCGCAATCCTTTCGCGACGCCCTTGAGAACAGCGTTTACCGCTCTCTCTGCAGCAGCCTTTGAGCTGCGCAAGTCCTTCGCCACCGCTTCAACCAGTTCAGCCTTATTCATTTTGTCCCTCCTTCTTGCGCGCCGGGCATTTCACCTACGACGCAATCCACCGTTGAATCGAGCACAGTCTTCAAGCAAGAACTTGGATTAGTTAAGTCTCACCCCCTCCTCTGAAGAATCGAACCACCATTGCGAGAACTGTTACGTGCTTTTCGACGACTGTATGCCGACTGCCCTCTAGTATAGCAGACTTGGGCGGGATTAGGCAAGCGTTTTTTCACGGGGGCAAACCTGTCCCATCGGCACTGGGCACGCCACGCGGAGTCGGTGGCAGTTGTTCAGAAACAGGTCCTTATCACGAGGCCGTTGTCCGCAGAAAACTCTTGACTGTCGTAAAGCCAGTTGGTAGAATACAACCGTCCCCGTCGGGACGCCTTGTGGCCGGGAAGGGGATAGGAGTACCTGGAGTAATGGTTCCTTGCCTCGATAAAGGAGCATGGCGTTGGATTGGAGCGGCCTTCGCTGCTGCGGCAATAGCTGTGATCGTGGCCGCACCTTTGTGTCCAGCGCTTCATGACCACCTGTCCAACGGGCGCCACAGCAAGTCTTGTCCTGCCTGTCTGCTTGTAGGGGCTGTGGCTTGCGTTGCGGTGTCTGTCCTGACGGTACGCTGGGTTGCGAAGCCCGTGTGCAGTGGCTCGTTGCGAGTTGATGGCACAATCCTGCCATACCAACACTTTTCTGCAATAGGTTTCTCAGTCCGAGCGCCACCCATCCTCTCAACTTGACTCCCGTCTTTTTTTCAACAACACTAACGGTAAGAGCGCGCAGATCGTGTGTGGGCGTGTTAAGGCACGGCAAGTGCCTATGAAAGGTTGGGAAACATGAGACGCAACAGAGAATCAGGTTTCACCTTGATTGAGTTGCTGGTGGTCATCGCAATCATCGGCATATTGGCCGCGATACTGCTGCCGGCGCTGGCGCGTGCGCGCGAGTCTGCGCGTCGCGCATCGTGCGCCAACAACCTCAAACAGATGGGTTTGACGCTCAAGATGTACGCTAGCGAGTATGATGGCAGCTTCCCGCATATGAAGTGGTACGACTGTTATGGACGGATCGTTCCATGGGCGACGGTTTTCGCTCCTGAAGCATTGTACCCCGAATACCTGAACGATTGGAACGTGCTCGTGTGCCCCAGCGCGGCCTCCGGCAACACGGCTCTGAAGATCTGGGACGAGGGAGATACGCTTTCGACACATTGGGAGCCTGTGCCGCCCTTCACGAACAACGGCATTGTTGAACCCTGCGAGGTCTTCGAGCATCCTTACGTCTACGTTGGATGGGCTGTTGACTCGGATGCGCTCCTCAGGCACATGGCTGCCGAGGGCAATTTGGAGCGTCTGGAGCAGCAAGCCCACGAGTTGGGCGAGGCTGTTGAATCGGGGAACGTCGGATTAGTCGACGAAGACTGGAGGCTCGATGAACCAGTTGGCGGTGTATCGGTGTTCTACAGGCTGCGCGAAGGTATAGAGCGCTTCTTCATCACGGATATAAACAACCCTGCCGGGTCCAGCAAGGCTCAGTCGGAGATTGCGGTCATGTGGGACACGATTTCCGGTCACGAAGTGTCGCACTTCAACCACCCGCCCGGCGGGTGCAACGTCCTGTTCATGGACGGACACGTGCAGTTCGTCCGATACGGAGGTCTTGCAGGTAATGAGTTCCCTGTGAACGAGGGAGGAATTCTCTTCCACGAAATGACGCATGTTCACGAACCTTGACAAGTGACTCGCTATACGCGGGTAGGGGCGTTCAACTGAACGCCCCTGCAACCCCCGCCCGCGTCCGACACGGAGGTCGGCCCTCCGAACGGTATACGCGCAGATGCCGTGAGATCTTCGCGCCCGCACATGGCTGTCAGAATTCATCGCAACGCGTCATTGACAGCGAGAATGAGCGAGTGATAAGATGCACTCCGGACGAGTCGGGGGCACCTACCAATTCCCAGGAATCAGCCGGACGAAGTGTGCGCGGGTCGATGCTTCTTCGTCGACCCGGGACTCGATAAGGAGGGGAACGGTGAACATTGACGACATTCGCACTGTCGCGGTGGTCGGCGCAGGCGCCATGGGGCACGGCATCGCCGAGGTCGCCATGATTGCCGATTACAGGGTGAACCTGTACGACATTGACCAGGAGTTCGTTGACGGCGCTGAACAGCGCATCTGGCAGAGCCTGGACAAGCTTGTCTCGAAGGGTAAGGTTCCGGCGGAGCAGTACGAGAAGATCAAGAATGAGCTCTTCAGGAAGACTGTGGACCTTGCCGAGGCTGTGAAGGATGCGGACCTTGTTATCGAGGCTGCTCCGGAAATGCTTGACATCAAGAACAGGGTCTTCGGAGAACTCGACAGACTTGCGCCGGAGCGCGCGCTGCTGGCGTCGAACACCTCGACGATGAGCATCACGCAGATTGGCCGGGCCACCGCGCGGTCGGGCAAAGTGCTGGGGTTACATTACTTCAATCCGGCAGTGATCATGAAGCTGGTCGAGGTCGTTCGCGGCGACTGGACCTCGGAAGAGACGATCCGGATCGGGCTCGATTTCGTCAAGAAGAACAATAAGGTGCCGGTCCTCGTCAAGAAGGACGTGCCCGGATTTATCGCTAACCGGGTGAATGCTCCCGTCAGCGTGCTCATCGGTGCTATGATCGAGTCGCGCGAGATGGAGCCCGAGGAGGTCGACGCTTTCGTAAGGAGCTTGGGCGCTCCGATGGGGCCGTGCGAACTGGTTGACTACACGGGTGTTGACACCAACGTTAACATGTCAAGGTACCTTGCTGTAAACGTTCATTCGGACTACGCTGCACCTCCACACCTTGTCAGGATGCTGGATGAAGGCAATCTTGGCAAGAAGACCGGCAAGGGCTATTTCGATTGGTCCGAGGGACGCCCGAAGATTGACCGGTCGAAGGCTACGGACAAGTTAGCACCGATGGACATTGTAGCCGTCCAGGTCAACGAGGCGACCAAGCTGATTGAGATGGATGTCTGCTCGGCAGATGATGTTGATCTAGCGTTGACCAATTCGGGCGGTAATCCCATCGGGCCCATGAACGTTGCGCAAGAGATAGAACCGTTCGATCTTGCGCAGCGCCTTGAACGTCTCGCCAACAGGTACAAGAAAGAGATATTCAACCCGACGCAGATGATCCGCAAGGGGCGGTACAGATAGCTCCGGACTCGCAATGAAGCGCGTCCTGTGCGGGCGGGCATAAGTCGGTTGTTTCTGCCCGAAATGTCAAGGGGCGGTGGAAGAGGTTGCGGCAGGGCGCCTAAGATACCTTGACAGGTAGCTGTTGAATCGCGCCGGTGATTCCGCTTGCGGATAGTGGCCCGCGCCGGGTATGGTCACAATGGTGGAGTTCGGTATCAGGCTGTCCAGCTCTATGGCGTCGGCGAGCGGGGTGACACGGTCGTCTTCTCCCCACACTATCAGGGTCGGGACGGCTATCTCCTTGGCACGCGGTCCAAGTCGCCACTGGCGCATCCTCTTTCCGATGTTTCTGTACGCGCTTGCCGCGCCCGGCGACCTGAACGGCCGGTGATATCCCTGTATCACGTCGTCCGTCACGAGCAGAGGATCGCCGTAAACCGAGTTCCTCAACACGCGTCCGACATAACCCTGCCGGAAAAACAGCCTGAACGATGCTCTGCCTATCACGGGCTTGAAGAAGAGGCGTTGCGTACGCGACAGGTTGCAGGATATTCCGAGCGAGTCCACCAGGACGAGCTTCTCGGTCTTGTCGGGGAACCTGAGCGCAAATTCCGCCGCCACGAGTCCGCCCAGATCGCTGCCGACAAGGACTACTTTGGGAAAACCGTTCGCTCTGGCGAACTCGTGCACGAGGTTTACCCACACATCCGGCGAGTACTCGATGGCAGGCTTGTCGGACTTGCCGAACCCGAGCAGGTCCAGCGCCACCACCTTGCGTGTCTGAGCGAGCGGCGCCAGATTCTCGCGCCAAACGAACGAGCTCGATCCGAACCCGTGCAGGAATATGACGGGCGCCTCGACCTCTCCCTCGACGTGTGTCGTCAGCCCGCCGGTCTTGTAGTATATCTTGTAACCGCGCCAGTTGTGAGTGAGCTCCTTGACCTGCGGCAACTCCTGCGCTTGGGTCAACGTGCAGGCCAGGACGGCCAACAACGCACATCCCAATAGACGGAACTTCATGGAGCTTCGTCCCAACATAGCTCGACATCTCCAGGTGACAAGGCCAAATACTCTCGTATCGCCGCGTATTCCTCACCAATTATTTCCTATTTGATGGCTATATGTCAACAGCGTGGCAAGTAGCCGAGCCTCTGGGCGCAATTCCGAGTTGACTGAATCGTGCCGGAGATGATACCATTACCGGACATGGTTTTCCTTTGGAGAAGGCCTCACACGGTGGTGTTGCGCCAGTGCCCCAGCATCGGACAGAAGGAATTGTGCTGAAATACGTCGATTACAGCGAGACGAGCAGGATCGTCACGTTCTTCACGCCCGACTGGGGTAAGCTGAGCGGTCTCGTTAAGGGAGCCAAACGTTTTAAGAGCAGGTTTGGCAGCTCGCTTGAGCCGATAACGCATGTGGAGGTACTGTTTTACGCGAAGGAGGGGCGGTCGCTCCACAACATAACGCAGACGGGCATAATCGATAGTTTTGACGCGATCAAGCGCGATTTCGACCGGCTCGCTTACGGCGGGTACATCGTTGAGTTATTTGAGCGTTTTGTCCAGGAAGGCGAGGAGTCGAGCGAGCTGTTCTCGCTTGCTCTTGAGTCGTTGCGGATGCTTTGCGACTGGACCGGGGACCTGGCGTTGCTGGCGACCGGTTTTGCGCTGCGGTTTCTTGCGCTGGTAGGTTTTGCGCCGTCACTCGACGTGTGCGCGCGATGCGGAGGCAGTCCGCCGGGTCGTGGCAAGGTGTGTTTCAGTCCGGATGAAGGCGGTATCCTGTGCGATAACTGCCGCGAACCGGGCGCTGCGGAGGTGGGGACATACCACCTGCGGTTGATGCGCAACCTGTCGCGGATCCCGTTGAATCGTATGGAGAAGGCCAGGGTCAAGAAAGAGGTGCTCGGTGAAACGTTTGACCTGCTCAACCGGTACGTGTCGCGACGCGGCGACATGCACCTCAAATCGCCTGCATTTCTGAAAGCGACTGTTACATCGTAGACGAAACGAAGGAGGCAAGTCTTGAAAGCCGGAATATTACGTGTAGTAGAGAAGATAATCGGTCCGCTAACCAAGGAGAACGCTATTCAGTGGGCTCAATCCATTGCGGTCGCGCTCGTGCTGGCATTGACTATTCGGCACTTTCTGTTCGAGCCCTTCAAGATACCGTCGGGGTCAATGAAACCGACGCTGCAGATCGGCGACAAGATACTCGTGAACAAGTTCATCCTCGGGGTGCGCGTCCCGTTTACTTTCAAGAGGCTTTTTGTTCCAAGAAAACCGATACGCGGTGACGTCGTCGTGTTTCGCGCTACTACCGGGGAGAGAAAGGACATTGTCAAAAGGATCGTTGGACTGCCGGGAGAGAGAATCAAGATAGATGACGACGGCCGCATCCTGGTGAACGGCGAACCGGTAACGAACCATCCATTCATCGCCGACAACACGTACTACAACCATCCGGACTTCGGGGAATACGGCACCACAAGCGAGGTGACGGTGCTGGAGGACTCCTATTTTGTGCTTGGTGATAACAGCCGGCACAGCAGAGACAGCCGCGATTGGGGATTCCTCCCGCTGACCCATATCAAGGGCAGGGTGGTGTGCGTCTGGTGGCCGCTGTGGAAGGCGAGAAGAGTGATCTGATGGCCGGTAGCCCCGTTTCTGACCGTTTAGGCTAGACCTGCTACTTCTTCTTCTTGGGTTTGCTGGCCGCTTTTTCCGGTTTTGCGAGGGCTTTGTCAACCTCGTCGACGAGAGTGTCAATCTCAAACGGTTTTCTGAGGCATGAGAACGCGCCTCGTTCAAGCGCCTCCTGTACCTCCTCGTTGGACGCTAACCCGGTCACTATTATTACCGGCAACTCCGGCAGCCTCTCCCTTATTTCGTCCATCAATCCGAGACCGTCCTTGACCGGCATTCGCATGTCGAGCAGAAGGAGATCGACCTGCTTGTCGTTGAGGATCTTAAGCGCGTTTAGACCGTTCTCGGCTGTTTCGACCTGGTAGCCGCGTACCCCCAACGTGTCGGAAAGCAGATCGCGAATGTGCTCTTCGTCGTCAACGATCAGTATTGATGCGGTGGCGCGTTTCTTGGAAGGCGCGGCGCGCTTCTTCTGCGGCGGTTCAGCCTTCGCTATCATCTGTTTCACATCCACAGCAACAGGGAGCTCCACGGTAAACGAGGTACCCTCACCGACGGTGCTCTCGACGTCTATCGTTCCGCCGTGGCTCGTCACGATCCCGTATGACATCGCCAGACCGAGACCGGTTCCTTCGCCCTCCTCCTTTGTGGTAAAAAAGGGCTCGAAAACGTGCTGCAGATCCTCCTTGGGGATCCCATTTCCCGTGTCGGATAACGTGATCAGAATGAGGTCCTTTGCCGGACTGAGGGAAGTGCTTACCGTCAACGTGCCTCCCTCGCTCATGGCATGTTCGGCATTGAGAACAATGTTGAGGAACACCTGTTCGAGCTGGTGCTTATCGGCGCTAATCTTGGGCAGACCCTGAGCGAACTCGCGTTGGCACTCGATGTTCTTCTGCCGGAGCTGGTTTTCGACCATGGAGAGCACGTGATGGATCACGAAATTCACGTTGGTCGGTTCGGTTTTGGGCATGGCAGGTCTGGCGAAACCCATCAGGTCGGTCAGAATCTTGCTGGCCCTGCGCGTCTGCTCGACCATGAGCTTCAGCGCCTTGGCCTTTTTCTCGTCCTTCTCATCTCTGAGCATCATCTGCGCCCTGCCGGATATGACGGCCAGCGGGTTGTTGATCTCGTGAGCCGCGCCGGCAGCCATCTTGCCGACGGAGGCGAGGCGCTCGTTGCGCATCAACTGTTCGCGCGCTTGTTCCTCTCTCCATATAGCCGTCGCAAGCTCCTCGGAGCGCTCATTCAACTTCTCCTGCAGTCTGAATCTGGATACGGCGACCCCGGCGGCGCTGCCGAACGCGAGCAGTTCCTCAAGCTCTTTGTCCGTGTAGCTGAAACTGTCTGCGCGATTGTCAATGACGATCTGGCCGACGCTCTTGCCCTGAGAGACCATCGGGACGACGATGAGGTGGTTTTTCAACACGATGTCGGTTATGCGTTCACCAATCCAGGAAGAGTCTGTCACGCCGAGAGACGTCTCCTGAATCGCTTCCGTAATCTCGGCGTCGAGCCTGGTCTGATCTTCACCGGTTACCGGCTGGGAGCTTCCCATGGACAGGAGCAGATCCTCCATGCCTTGATCTTCCCCGGTCCAGATCTTGCCCACCAGAATCTCGCGTTCGCGGTCCGCCATGAACAGGAATCCGCACGGCACGCCAAGACCGTCCCGCAAGGATTCCGCTACAACATCCAGCATCTCACTGAGCGCGTGCGACGGAAGCATTTTGGTGTTCATGTCGTGCAGGACGCCGAGCCGACTTGCCTTTCTACCGAGGTCGCGGTTGTTCTCCTCCAACCTGAGCGCCATCCTGCTGAGCTCCTGGTTTGCGCGCTGGAGCGATTCGAGGTAGAGCCCCTTCTCGGTCGCTTCGAGATTGACGATGGACGCGCGTTCCTCGACGAGCTTCCAGAGGCGTTCTTTGAGCTCATCCAGATCCTCTTCTCTGAGTTTCATCGAGGTGAGAAGCCGCAGCGGCACGGGATACACCCTCGAATCGCCGCCGGAACCTATCATCTGGCTCCGCACAACGATATTTGCCAGATGCACTATCTCGACGAGATCTTTATCGAAACCGCTTTCGGGAACGCTGCCCGGCGGTTGGTGATGGAGCCAAATGGCGTGGGTGAACATGTCCGGGAGACCCCACCGTTCGGCAACCCATTTCCCGACGACCGCGTGGTCTGTTTCCAGGAGTCGCCTTTCGGCTTCGAGCACGGAGATATGTCTATCAGCGGCCTGCCTGATAACCTTATCGAAGTCCTCCCTGGCACACGTGTCAAGCGCGACCTTGCCTATATCGTGGAGCAATCCTGCCAGGAACGCCTCCTTGGCGTAACGGCTCCCGACTTGTTCAGCGATGAGTTCCGCGCAGATCGCGCACGCCAGCGAATGTTTCCAGAAACCCGTCCGGTCGAACGCGCCAGGTTCTTCCGAGGGACCGAACATGTCGGATACCGTCATGCTGAGTGCAAGACTCCGGATCGTGGAGAAACCGAGCAGGCTCACAGCGTGCGCCATTGTCGTAACGCGACCGGCAAGACCATAGCCGGCCGAGTTGACAATCTGGAGAACCTTTGATGCTAGAGACTGGTCCGTCTCGATAATCGCCGCAACCTGCTGAGCGTCACTCGTCTCGTCCATGGTTAGTTTTATCAGCTCAGTGGCGACAGCAGACAGAGTCGGCAGTTTCTCAAGCTTGGAGACGTTCCACTTAATCTGGCTCTTTTTCATGGTTTATTGAGACTCGCGGCTGTAGACGTGTTCCTAGACATGGCGCTCCCATCCCTGGCACTTCCGCACTACCCCTATATTAAATTCTATACTGAAAGCACGTATTTGTCAACTAATTGCGTGATTTTTTGGGTATTTCGTGCAGTGGTATTTGGGAAGTGAGGGTTGCTTGGGCGGTCAGGGCTCTGTTGACGCCCTGATTGAGGCAGACGTCTGCATACATGATACGCCCTCTGCTTGACGGGATGGGCAAGATCGGCTACAATGCCCTACGTGGGGTGTTTCGAGAGTAAGAGTCGCGGTATCGCAAAGCAACTTTGCATTCTCGTGCAAGGGCGGTCAGAATGAACTGTAATGCTTGTTCCCTATCTTCCTCTGCTCTCGGGTTGCCCGAAATGCTGGGCTGTCGTACGCTGGATTTGTTTCTTCCTTACTCTAACTGGACCCGGGAAGAATTGCCGAAACGCGGGAATTAAGTAGGTCAGGAGGCTAATTATGGAACGGAAAGGCCGGCAGGTTGAAGAGGAAATGGCCGATTTGAAGGAGGAAATTGACAGGTTCAAGGAAGAGAAGGAACGTGTCAGGTCAATTGTGGGCAAGATCGGCGGAATGCCAACGTTCCACACTAAAATATTCAATATTGTCTTTGTCACCCTGATTGTGGTGTCTCTCGTCATCTCTCTGGTAACCGTTCAAGGACGCGTGACGCTGGCAATGATTGAACTGGCGGTTGCTGCCTTGTCTCTCAAGCTTATCCTGCTCATGAACAACCAGGCCCGCGTCAATCACTTTCAGTTGTGGATCCTGTCATCCGTGGAATGGCGACTTAACGAAGTGGTGAAAGCCATAGAGGGGAATAGCGAGAAGGGTTAGAGCGTTTCTAACATGAGGTGACGTGCCGCCCGGAACATAGCCAACAGGTAGGAAACGCTGTCATTTGCCGTTGCCTGAGCTTGGCGATGCAACGGCCGTCTGTTCGCAGAAACGTTGTGAGGAATAGCTCTTGTCTGCTCGCCGTTAGGCAAAGTTGCTTTTGCAGGCGGAGTTGATAGGTGGCAAGGTATGGACGAAGGTCGAGGCAGGAGGTTAATCCGCCAACTGGGCGGTTTTGACGTGTTCTGTATCTCTGCCGGCGCTATGATCAGTTCCGGACTGTTTGTTCTTCCCGGGCTGGTTTACGCCGGGGCGGGGCCGGCGGTGATCTTCGCCTATGTTTTGGCAGGCGTATTTGTATTGCCGGTTCTGTTTGCGAAGGCTGAACTAGCGACGGCTATGCCTAAAGCCGGCGGCAGTTACTTCTTTATTGAGCGGAGCATGGGCTCAGTTGCCGGGACAATCGGCGGGTTCGCAAGTTGGTTTTCACTCAGCCTTAAGAGCGCGTTCGCCTTGGTTGGAATCGGCGCGTTCGTGACACTGATCAATCCAGGCATCACCGAGTGGCACGTTAAACTCATTGCCGTCGGATTCTGTTTGTTCTTCACAATTCTCAACCTGATAAGTGTCAAGTTCACCGGCAGACTTCAGAGTTTTCTTGTGGTTGCACTCATAGCGTTGTTGATCCTGTATGTCTTTCGGGGAGCGGTGGCGATTGACGTCCAGAGGTACACGCCGTTTATGCCATTCGGGAGGCGCCCAATGTTGGCCGCGGTCGGCATGGTGTTTGTCTCGTTTGGCGGGTTGACAAAAGCTGCAAGCGTCGCGGAAGAGGTCCGGAATCCCGGAAAAGACATTCCGTACGGAATGATATCAGCGTTTCTCGTGGTACTAATGCTCTATGTGTCAACCATTTTCGTAACCGTGGGTCTGCTTGACGAGGGCGAACTTGCGCACTCGCTTACTCCCATATCGACCGGGGGGTACAAGATTCTGGGAACAGCCGGCCGCGTGACGATGGCTTTTGCAGCCATCCTGGCTTTTGTATCCACGGCCAACGCGGGAATATTGGCCGCGTCCCGGTTTCCGCTGGCAATGAGTCGGGACCGCCTTTTGCCGCGGTTTCTTGCAGCGACGAATAGACGGTTCAATACGCCGCATTTGTCCATTATAACCACCGGCGCGTTCATGGTAGCCGTCATACTTCTTCTGGACCTCGAGAACCTCGTGAAGCTTGCTTCTACCATGAAGATCATATTGTTCGCGTTCGTGCTGATAGCCTGCATCATAATGCGCGAGTCGCGGATCCTGAATTATAAGCCACTATTTGTTTCGCCATTGTACCCGTGGTTGCACATACTCGGGATCGTCGGCTACGGCTTCTTCTTGTATCAGATGGGTGGTGCAGCGCTCCTGACAACCGTGGGATTCGTCCTTGCCAGCATCCTGTGGCACAGGCTATACGTTCGCGGGAGCGCCATGCGCAAGTCTGCCTTGATTCACATTGTTGAACGCATAACCGCTAAAGAGATAGCCGGCGATTCATTAAGGGCTGAGTTGAGTGCAGTCCTTAGTGAGCGCGATGAACTGGTGGAGGACAGATTTCATAAGTTGGTGAAGGGATGCGAGGTAATCGATATAGATAGACAAATGACGCTTGTAGAATTCTTCACTATTGTCGCCGGAACACTCGCCGAACGGTTGAACGTTGAACCCAGTGAACTGCTGGATGCATTCATTTCGCGTGAAGAGGATACGACGACGGTGATACGACCCGGGCTGGCGATTCCTCACACGACCGTTGATGGCGAACATAAGTTCGAGTTGCTGATGGCAAGATGCGCGCCGGGGATAGATTTCGCGGAGACATCTCCGCCTGTCTATGCCGCGTTCGTAATGGCGGGCACCCGTGACGAAAGAAACTTCCACCTGCGTGCGCTGTCAGCGATTGCACAAGTTGCTCACGCTCAGAATTTTGACAGGGATTGGCTCCGTGCCAGAAACACTGAGGAATTGCGCGATATAGTACTTCTCGCCGAAAGACGTCGTGAAGGGGGCTGAGAGCGCAAGACAACTGACGGTGCTGGCACAACGCCCCAGGGAGACCCCGCCCTGGCTTGTCTAGCCGGGGAATCAGAGATAGCCCGGGCGCCAATGTCCGTGTGAATTGCCAAGAGGCTGCTTGTGCAACGTGCTCCGCCTCGGCACAGCTACTAAGAGAGAGATTTGACAGAACGGTCGGCAAAAACTATAATCAGAGACACGAGGGTACCGTGTCGGGGACTTTTGGGAACGCGAGAACGCCACTTTAGAGGGATAAACCAAATATGTTGTTGAGCATGACCGGTTTCGGAAGGGCCGACGTGAAGACGGATGAGGTGGCGGTGAGCGCTGAGGTCGCCGGTGTGAACGGGCGTTACCTGGACATTATCGTGAAGCTGCCTCCGGAGGCAGCCGCATTGGAGATTGGCCTGAAACGTCTTGTCAGAGCCAAGGTTAGTCGCGGCAGGGTGTCGGTCAGCGTCAGCGCGCAACGGCTGGGTACAGCCGCTTCAAGAGTGATGCTGGACGAGGACGCTGCAGAGCAGTACGTGGCAAGCAGCCTGGCTCTTGCAAAACGGCTTGGCTTGAAGAACGATCTGACCTTAACGTCCATCTTGAACCTGCCGGAAGTGGCCAGGGCGGAGGAGCAGCGCGAACCGGATGAGAAGGAGCGCGAGCCCATCGAGAAGGCCGTAATGCATGCTCTGGAGGAGTTTCAGTCAATGAGGCGCGCTGAGGGGGAAGCCCTGGAGCGGGATTTGCTGGAGCGGGTAGAGGGCGTGCGGTCTGCGTTGGCGGAGGTGGACCAGCGCCTGCCGCAACTGAATCGCGAGTACATGGAGCGATTGCGCCAGAAGATGGCCGACATTGCCGCGGATCTGTCCGTGAAGGAGGAGAGAATCGCCATGGAAGTGGCGATAATGGCTGAAAGAGCGGATGTGACGGAAGAGGTGGTACGGTTCAAGAGCCACCTCGACCAGTTCGTCGGATTGATCGAAGGTGATGGTTCAATCGGTCGAAAGCTGGAGTTCCTTGTTCAGGAGATGAACCGCGAGGCGAACACGATCGGTGCCAAGAATCGTGACAGCAAGGTCGTGGAGCATGTCCTCGAAATCAAAGCTCAGCTCGAGAAGATAAGGGAGCAGGTGCAGAATATCGAGTAATAGACGGCGCATCCGGAAGAACAGGCGCGGGACGGGATTGCGAGAGCAGGAGGCGGAACAACTGGTGCCACGTAGGGGTCTCATCTTCATTCTGTCTGCACCTTCCGGGGCGGGCAAGACCACCGTGCTGAGGAAAGTGTTGGAGCGGCGACCGGAGCTCGTTTATTCGATATCAGCGACGACCAGACCGCCTCGGCCCGGCGAAGAGGAGGGAAAGGACTACTTTTTCACGTCGGCTGCCGAGTTCCGCAGAGGCGTAGAAGAGGGAGCGTTTGCGGAATGGGCGGAGGTGCACGGCCATTGCTACGGCACCCCTGAAGCCTGCGTCCAGGGGCAGACTAGCGCGGGCAAGGACCTGATCCTGGACATTGACGTGCAAGGAGCGATTCAGCTCAAGAAAAGGCATCCGGAAGCGGTACTGATATTTCTCCTGCCGCCGTCGTTCCAGGAGCTGGAGAGGAGGTTGCGAGGCAGAAAGACTGAATCGGATGAGGCCGTGCAAAAGCGGCTTGAGGTCGCCAAGAAGGAGCTATGCCTGCAGGATGCATACGATCATGTGATCGTGAACGACGAGCTCGAACGCGCCGCTGAGGATGTCGAGACGGTCATTGACCAAGAAAAGGCGCGTCGTCAAGGTACGTGACGCGAGTGGCGTCAGGTGTGTTGGGACTATGCTGGTACCTTTCCTCCGTCGAGGAAGGTGATGCGTAAGATAAGGTGCTGTTGACTTACGAGGCAGGAGGTGTTGTCTAATTATGGCCAGAATTCCTAAGGATAAGCTTGATGAGAAGGTGGACAGTCGTTACCGACTTGTGCTTATTGCGGCAAGGCGGGCAAGACAGCTGGGCAAGGGAGCGAAACCTCTTGTGAAAACGGATGCAAGGAAGGCTTCCACTATCGCGCTCGAGGAGATACTTGCCGGGAAAGTGAGTTATGAAGACACGTCGAAGAAGAAATAAGCTCAAGGGCAAACAGATTGCCCTTGGCGTTACGGGAAGTATAGCAGCATACAAGGCGTGCGATCTCGCCAGAATGCTCATCAAATCCGGCGCTGCTGTCACGCCGGTGATGACGGAAAACGCGACCCGGTTCGTCACGCCGCTGACGTTGTCAACTCTGTGCAGGAAACGCGTTATCGTCGGGATGTTCGATACACCGGAAAGCTGGGACGTGGAACATGTTGGGCTTGCGAGGACGACTGACCTTCTCGTTGTGGCGCCTGCCACTGCGAACATCATCGGGAAATTCGCCCAGGCGATAGCCGACGACTTCTTGACCACGTGCTTCCTTTCGACAGAGTCGCCGGTGCTGGTCGCTCCGGCGATGAACTGGGCGATGTACGAGAACCCGGGTGTCCAGAGCAACATCCGGGTGTTGGAGTCGCGTGGTTGTCAGTTCGTTCATCCTGAAAAAGGCGAACTCGCGTGCGGTGAGATAGGCACCGGGCGGCTTGCTGAGCTGGATGTGATCGTTGATGCGGCGGTAAGGCTGGCGCAGCGTTCGACGGAGCTCTCAGGTAAGAAGGGGCTCATTACTGCAGGGCCGACACGAGAGGCGATTGACGCGGTGCGATTCTTGTCGAACGGGTCCACGGGCAGGATGGGGTACGAACTTGCTGTGGCGGCAGCTCGGTGCGGCGCTCAAGTTACACTGGTGACCGGACCGACGCATCTGTCCCCGCCTGCGAATGTTGACGTGACCGGCGTTACGAGCGCCGAGGAGATGTACCGCGCCTGCAAGAAGCTGGCCCCCAAGATGGACTTCATTGTAGGAGCCGCTGCGGTGGCGGATTATGCGCCGGCGGCTGTTTCTGAAGGTAAGATCAAGAAAACCGGCGATGCGCTCACCATTGAGTTCAAGCGCACCCCGGATATCATCGCCGAGATCGGAGCGAAGAAGAAAAAAGGTCAGGTTGTTGTGGGATTCGCCGCGGACACCAAGAACGCGGTCCGCAACGCGAAGAAGAAACTCCGTGAGAAGAACCTCGACCTGATCGTGGCCAACGACATCAATTCCCCTGAATCCGGGTTTGCCGCCGAGACAAACAAAGCTACCTTAATCGACCGCGCGGGGAAGACCGTCCGCCTCCCGCTCTTATCGAAACGTGAAGTCGCCGACCGGGTTGTTGACAGGATTGTTGAACTACTGAGCAAATGAAGCTGCTACGCTTCCGCTGACCTCCTGCCTGTCTTCTCAGTCATTCTTCTAGCGCAGAAAGGGGTTGTGGAGCTTCTCGCGGGCGACGGTGGTCTCAGGTCCGTGACCCGAGTACAGGACGGTATCGTCGCCCAAGGGTAGTATCCTCTCCTTGATGGACTTGATCAGCGTGCTGTGTGAGCCGCCGGGCAGGTCCGTCCTTCCGATGGAGCCGGCGAAAATGGTGTCGCCAACAAAAGCGACATCGTCCGTGTGCAACGTGACGCCTCCGGGCGAGTGACCGGGGGTCTCAAGCACGTGCAGTGTGATGCGTCCGATACGTATCTCGTCACCTTCCGCCATAAACGCGTCTGCGGGCGGGGAGTCGTCGACCTGGAGCCCGAACATCGATGCGAGCGTGCCAGTCTGCGGCAGCACGTCAGCCTCGGCTTGGTGTATCAACAACCGTGCGCCGGTGAACTGCTTGACCTTCTTGTTGCCTCCCACATGATCGAAATGCGAGTGGGTGTTGATGATGTACTTGACGAGAAGTTGCTCTTCTTCGATGTAGTGCTGTAGTGAGGGTGAATAGTCGCCGGGATCTACTATGACGGCCTCCCGCGTCTCGGGGCAGGATACAACATAGCAGTTCGTCTGTATGGCTCCAAGCACAAATTCTTTGATGATCAACTTGATTCCCTTCCAATGCTGCGCCGGTCAGATCCAAATGATTTCACGATTCGGGGAATGTTCCGCTAATTATACCATTGGTTTCTCTCTGGTCAAGAGAAAAACGGCCGGCAAGCCTCAGTATATCAGGTTGCTGGTAGGGGCGGGTCTAAGACCCGCCCGCGGCCGACACGGAGGTCGGCCCTCCCAAGGGCAGACGCCCCGCCGGTGTCTCATTGGTGGGGCAGACATTCCTGTCTGCCTTCGAAAGGAGACACACCTACCTCTTGAGACGCCCCGCTGGAACGTCTTGGATGACGGTTTCGTAAGCGGCCGCTGCGAGCAAGTACGATATTGTGTCTTGTGAGCGCGCTCCGCCTTCTGCACTATTCTCAGTTACACTTGGGGCATACTCGTAAGTCCGTCCTTACAATAGAGTCATGTAATCATCATCTTGCCTCTTTTCGTCCGTTTGATTGGGCACCGAAATTGCTCATATTAGGGCGTGTGATAAGCGGATTGTGCGGAGGATAACTCCGCCTGTTCGGGTAGGATCGTTGCTGAAAAAGGCAAAGCGCAGGTGACTGCGTGACGCAAAGCCATGGGGCTGTCCAGCGGGGCAGTCAGCCAGGCTGCCAGAGAACGATTCAGTCGCTGATTCTCCCGAACTTGGAAGGAGAATTCGAGAGAAGAGGTGACACCCGATGAGAAAAGGTCTGTTACACGTCGATCTACAAGTGTGTCTGGTTGTCTGCGCGATTCTCGCCTTTACCTGTTCCGTTTCTGCCGAAACGTACGATGACAACGGACAGGTCGTAATGCAGTGGGTTGCGAATACCGATCCCGACCTTGAGGGTTACAATCTGTACAAGGCGGCACAATCCGGCGGCCCCTATAATAAGATCAATACATCTCTGATCACTACAAATACCTATACAGACACGGACACGGTCGATGGTACAACCTATTACTATGTGGTTACTGCTGTTGACCATGTTGGAAATGAAAGCGGTTATTCGCCCGAGAGCGAGGGCTGTTGCGTCGACATGACTGCGCCGACGGTTACGGCATCGCCTGCGGGCGGTCACTTCTTCGAGGCGCAGTCGGTAACGCTGAGCTTGTCGGAGCAGGGGACAATCCACTTTACGACGGACGGCGCGACCCCGACGGAGTCGTCTCAGGCGTATAGCACAGCTTTGTCTCTCTCTGAAGATACGACACTGAAGCTCATCGGGATTGATCTTGCTCAAAACGTGAGCAGTGTTCAAACGGAGGACTATACGTTTGCTCAGCCCGAAGACGATTCGGACGGCGACGGGATGCCTGACGTGTATGAGGTCGAGAACGGGCTCGATCCGCTGGACGACTCTGACGCCCAGCAGGACGCTGACGGAGACGGTTTCTCCAATCTCGACGAGTACCAGCAGGGCAGCGATCCGAATGACATAGATGATTATCCAACTCCGCCTTCAGTTGTCGGCGAGGTGCTGAGACCGCACGCCGGTCAGGGCTTGACGGCGGACACTCTGCGGGTGCCTGTCGATACATCCGTGATGGTTGCCCTGGAGGACGAGGAGGGGATCGATCCGGCCAGCATAGACCTGACAATGAACGCAGAGGTGGTGGCGTACACCGTTCACGAGGTGACGCCGGGCGATATGCGAAAGGTCTGGGTCATCTACGATTCGCTCGGGTCCTTCGCGTACGACGAGCAGGTGGATGTCACGGTCGAGGCAAGCGACGTCAACGGGTACAGCATGACCCCATACGCGTACAGCTTCAAGATCGAGACGAGCGATGAACACGATGCGGCGCTGGCTGCTGCACCGGCGACCACCACTGTTGTCGACGATCCAAGCACCGGTCTGACCACGATATACGGTGAGGAAGGTACCGAACTTGAAGGGTTGGCGATAACCTACCCGAACGACGAGACGGTTCCGCCGAGATTAGGACCTTCCAGCGAGATCGACCCGATGGCCGATTCAGCAACGCTCGACATTCTACTGAATATCGAGCCGACAAGCTACTACGAGACGCCGGTGACCGTGATAGCGCCGGTCTCGCAGGCGCTTGACATAAGCTTCGTCGCGATATACTACTTCAACCCGTCCGAGGGTTGGGTGCAAGCGGTTGAAGGTGACGGTTGGCTCGTGTCCGGCAGCCGCGTCGAGGACGCTGTGAACAAGCTTCTCGAGTTCCAGATAATGTACGCGGCACCGATACAGTTCCTTGACGAATCGCCGCCGCTCGAGGAGTTCGCGCTGACGGTGAACGTTGTCGGGTCGGGTGCCGTGGACCAGGATCCTGCTGCACCGTACTATGATGGCGACACTGTGACGCTGACCGCCGTGCCGGATTCGGGTTGGAGCTTCGTCGACTGGTCAGGTGACGCGACCGGCGGCATTAGCCCGACATCCGTCATTATGGGCGGCGACAAGACTGTCACAGCAACGTTTAAGGAGGAGGACAATACGCCGCCGACCGACCCGGTGATAGGAACGCCGGCGCAGATGGTCAACGCTGCGGCGTTCGCAGTTGTGCTCAGCACGCCGAGCACCGACGCGAACTTCAGCGGCTACCAGGTGCTGGGCGGTCAGTACGCCGACTGGACAAACACGCCAGAGACCGGACCGTTCCTGTTCACTCTCGCGCAGGATGCCGAGAATACCTTGAGCATTCGGGGGCAGGATACGTACGGCAACGTGAGTAATGCCGCGGCGGTGGTCATTACCGAGGACTCCGTGCTGCCGACAGAACCGGTTATCGAGGTCGTGAGCGATGTAACTGACGCGGATAGCATGACCGTGACGGTTGTGACACCGAGCATGGACGATCATTTCAGCAACTACCAGATCAGAGGCGGTCAGTATGCCGGTTGGACTAACACGGCCGAGACGGCAAGCTTCGAGTTCACCCTGTCGCAGGACGTTGAGAATACGCTGCAGGTGCGGGGTATGGACGCTGCCGGGAACGCAAGTCCTTCCGCCGCTGTGCTGGTGGTTGAGGACTCCAGCGCTCCGACGCAGCCTGCACTGGCGGTCGCATCGCAGGCGGTCAATGCGGACGACTTCACGGTCGGGCTGACCACGCCTAGCGCGGACGCCAATTTCGAATGCTACCAGTTGCAGGGCGGACAGTACGGCGACTGGACGGATACGGGTGACACGGACAACTTCGTGTTCAACCTTACTCAAAACGCTGAGAACGTGCTGGAGGTGCGGGGTAAGGATACGCTCGGACACATAGGCCTGGCGTCATCCGTGACCATAACCGAGGATTCCGTGCCACCAACAGCACCGGGACAACCTCAACACGCATACTAACAACGGAGCGCGCGACGGTCATACCGTCTTTCCCCCAGCGTCGCGCGCGCCACGCTCAGGGCGGTGTTTCCCCTCGAACACGAGGAAACACCGCCCTTAATTCTAACCGGCTCCTTCGGTTCAATATCAAAACCGTCCTACTACATTTGGTGTTCATCGATCATGATGGAAACGTCTGCAAAATAGGAGTTGACGAAGCCGGCAAAACAGACTACAATGAATGGGAAGCGGCCTGGGCCATTCCAAAACTACCATGCGGATATTGATTGGGGAGGTTTCAGTTTAGCACAAGGTCTTGAGAGGTGTGACAGCTATGGGCGGATTGTTTGGAGCTGTTTCTAAAGAGGACTGCGTTGCCGACCTGTTCTACGGGACGGATTATCATTCTCATCTCGGCACGTGTCGCGGCGGTCTTGCCGTAAGGAATGCCGAGGGGTTTACAAGACATATTCACGACATTACGAACGCTCAGTTCCGGTCGAAATTCGAGGATGATATCCCGGGAATGACCGGCAACAGCGGTATCGGTGTCATCAGCGACAACGAGTCCCAGCCGCTACTCATAGGATCGCATCTGGGGTTATACGCCATAGTGACGGTCGGCGTGATACAGAATATCGACGAGCTCGCCAAGCGGGCGTTGGGAAGGCGAAAAGCGCACTTCTCGGAGATGAGCGGTGGCGGGATAAATCCGACGGAATTGGTCGCCTGTTTAATAGACCAGGAATCCACTTTCGAGAATGGAATTCGAAATGCGCAGGAGAGCATTGAGGGTTCCTGCTCGTTGTTGTTACTGACGGAGGAAGGGATATACGTCGGACGGGATAGGCTGGGACGAACGCCTATCGCGATTGGCATGAAAGAGGGGGCCTATGCGGCGGCCTCGGAAACCTCGGCGTTCCCAAACCTAGATTACGAAGTGGACAGGTATCTCGGACCGGGCGAGATAGTGCTTATGACGCCGGATGGTGTCGAACAGAAAAAACCTCCCGGCAACGAGATGCAGATATGCGGGTTTCTCTGGGTGTATTATGGTTTTCCCTCGTCAAGCTATGAAGGTATCAACGTGGAAGACGCGCGGAATAGATGCGGCGTAGCTCTCGCGCGTAAGGATAATGTCTCGATAGATCTCGTGGCGGGAATACCTGATTCCGGAACCGCGCACGCGATAGGCTACGCGAACGAGGCGAGAATACCGTACAGGCGACCTTTTGTGAAATACACGCCGACGTGGCCGCGAAGTTTTATGCCGCAGGTTCAGGAAACGAGGGACCTCGTCGCGAAAATGAAATTGATCCCCATAAAGGAGCTCATACAGGGGGCGAAGCTGCTTTTCTGCGAGGATTCTATTGTCCGGGGCACTCAGTTAAAGGATGCTATTCAGAGGTTGTACGATTACGGGGCGCTGGAGGTGCACATGCGCCCGGCGTGTCCGCCGCTGGTGTACGGCTGCAAGTTCCTGAACTTCTCGCGGTCGAGATCCGAGCTGGATCTCGCGGCAAGAACTGCGATAAAGGAGCTGGAAGGAAGCGGCGACATGTTCCTCGACGAGTACGCAACGGTGGGAACGGAGAAGAACCGCGCCATGATCGACAGGATAAGGCAACGGTTGGCGTTGACCACTTTGAAATACCAGGAACTGGATGACCTCGTGCAGGCGATCGGACTGCCGAAAGAGAAACTCTGTACATACTGCTGGGATGGTGTGGAAGCGACATGAGTCCAGGCACCGGGGGGCTTACTCCCGACGGCGAGGGTTCAGGAAAGGGACGCGAACCTCTGTATTTCCTCGTAGGGGACCAACTGTCCGAAGTCTAACATCGTCTTCATCGCCCAGTTTGTGGTCCTTATACCGGCCTCCTCAACTGCCGCCAGCGGGTTGAGTCCCGCCATCACGATCATGCCCGTCCGGCCCTGCCCCACCGGCACGTCGAAAACCGGCTGATTCGGCATGCCTATCACGAGAGCTGCCCCGAGGCCGCTCCGCTCCAGTTCGCCGTTTATCCGTTCTACTTCATTGATGCCGGCGGTCGGTATTTCGCGAAAACTGGCACCCACGATCCCGTTTCCGGTGGACGCAGCCCGCGCTACTCGCGTCATTTGGCCTCTGATGAATATCTCGAGCGGGTCGATCGTGGTGCCGTCGTAGTTGATGATCTCGGTGAAGCGGTGAGGTTGTCCGTTCCTCATTTCCAACAGACTGCCAAACTTTGAATGGGTCACTATGCCCGCCTTGAGCAGCACCCCGTTAATTGTGATGCTGCAAACCGTGCCGATGGCAAACTTGCCGGGCGGTACCCCGAGGTTGCCAATTCGTTCTCCGGCGCCGGCGAGAGCCACGTACTTTCCCATACCCAGACCCGCGGAATAGACTTGCATTATTTCGGAGGCTGCCCTCTTCACTTCTGCAGCGTCTATTAGAGAGATGTTAAGAATGACTTGCCCGCGAAGATGCTCCAGGTCGAAGGTCATCTCGTAGGCCAGCGCATCAACCGTGGCTACCATGAAACCGACCTTCTCAACCGTCATCGCGCCCCGTAGTTCCATCTCTCCGAGAGGTGTAATGGCGCGCCCGCGCTTGCCGAGACTCCGCGTCAGACCCTCCTCGTCCATCATCCCGAGATAGTAGCGGACGGTCCTGTGACTCAGTTCAATGCCCTGAATATGAAGCTCGCGGGCGATACGCGTGCTTCCCAAAGATCTTCCCGCCTCGTCCAATATCCGCAGGATCGCCGCAACCTTGCGACGTGCTCGAGAATCCATAACCGCTCCCTTAGCCTGTTTCAACGCACCTTTAAGCTACCACAAAAAGCCATTTATGTCAAAGGAAAGCGAGTATGCGGCAATATTACCGCCTGATGAGGCTGCGGCTACGACCTTAAGACACCTACAACAGTAGAACTGGCAGAGCACAAGTATTGGACATACAAGCAGTTAGCGTATACCAACAAGTCTCTTGACAAATCTCACTCAAAATGTTATTATACGGCATATAGTTGCCGACATCGATGGTCGGAAGCATGGTACTGGTTCACTCGTCGGCACGAGGAGAAACGGATGAACGCGATCGAATCCCCCGCTGTTCTAGATGTTGTTGAAGGTTGTTCTTCTGATTTGATCGAAGTCCTGCAGGACATCCAAAGTCAGTGCAATTACTTACCGGAAGATGCTCTGCGAGCGGTGGCGGAAAGACTGAGCGTACCGCTGATAGAGGTGTTCCGAGCCGCCAACTTCTTCAAAGCGTTTACGCTGGTGCCGAGGGGAAGGCATCTTATCACGGTCTGCCAAGGTACTGCCTGCCACGTTCGCGGGGCATCAAGGCTGCTCGATGCGGTTTCGGGACGGCTGAGACTGTCTCCGGGCGAGACGACGGGAGACGGTGCGTTCACCCTTGAGGCGGTGAACTGTCTTGGCGCATGCGCACTTGGCCCGGTCATCGTGATGGACGGAAAGTGTTACGCTCATATGACACCGGACAGACTGCGCAAGCTCATCGCAACGACCATCAGAGAGGATGAGGAAGGTGCAGCAAATGGTTAAGTGCTCGACGCCCGAGAAGCTCGCCAAGTGGGCCGAGCGAGAGAGTCGCGAACGTTCCAAGTTCGATTTCACGGTGACGATGTGTGCAGGCACCGGTTGTCAGGCGAGTGCCTCTCCTGCGGTGATTGAGGCGCTGCGTGTCGAACTGAACCGGCAGGGTTTGCACGAGAAGGTCAAGATTCGAACCACAGGGTGCCACGGCTTTTGCGAGCAGGGGCCCTTGATGGTTATTGAGCCGGGGAACATTTTCTACCGAACTGTGGGACCGGAGGATGTGCCCGAGATCGTATCGAGCACCCTGATAGACAAGAGAGTTGTTGAGAGATTGTGTTACGTTGACCCTGTATCGGGCCAGCAGATCGTCAGGGAATCAGACATCCCGTTTTACAGGGCTCAAGAGCGTACAATTCTTCGCGAGAACAGGCTGGTCAACCCATCCGAAATTGAGGACTATGTTGCCAACGGCGGCTATTCGGCACTGGTAAAAGTACTGACATCGATGAAGCCACCGGATGTCATCGATGAGATCAAGGAATCAGGATTGCGCGGCCGCGGCGGTGGCGGATATCCGACGGGTCGCAAGTGGGAGCAGTGCCGCCAGGCGCCTGGTGATGAGAGGTACGTCATATGCAACGCCGATGAGGGCGATCCGGGCGCGTACATGGACCGGAGCATTCTGGAAGGCAATCCGCACCTGGTGCTCGAAGGAATGATGATCGGCGCTTTCGCTATTGGCGCGCGAGAGGGCTACATCTATGTTCGCAACGAGTACCCGCTCGCCGTAGAGCACTCGAAGAAGGCCGTTGAACAGGCACGCGAAGTGGGTCTTCTTGGCGAGGATATCATGGGTAGCGGTTTCTCATTTGACGTTAAGGTCGTGCGCGGTGCCGGCGCGTTCGTCTGCGGTGAATCTACCGCATTGATTGCCAGCGTTGAGGGAAAGGTCGGTGAACCCAGGCCAAAGGACGTTCACACGGTTGAAAAAGGACTTTTCGACAGACCAACGAACCTCAATAACGTTGAAACGTGGGCCAACGTACCTGCCATCATTAAAGAGGGCGCCAAGTCCTTTGCAGCAAAAGGGACCGCAACCAGCAAAGGCACCAAGATATTCGCGCTGACCGGCATGGTCAAGAACACCGGTCTCGTCGAGGTGCCTATGGGAACGCTGCTCAAGACGATTGTGTTTGATATCGGCGGAGGAGCAGTTGATGGCAAAGCGGTTAAGGCCGTGCAGACGGGTGGGCCGTCGGGCGGGTGCCTGCCGGTCGAGAAGTTCGATCTTCCGGTGGATTTCGAGGCGCTGAGCGAGGCCGGCTCAATGGTCGGTTCCGGCGGCATGGTTGTCATGGACGAGAGCACGTGCATGGTGGATGTCGCGCGGTACTTTCTTGCGTTTCTGCAAGACGAATCATGCGGTAAATGCGTGCCGTGCCGCGTTGGGCTCGACAGGATGCTCGAGATCGTCACCGATATCACGGAAGGTCGCGGCACTGAGAGACAACTTGCCCTGTTGGAAGATGTCGCCGAGACTGTGCAAGTAGCTTCGTTATGCGCGCTCGGCAAAACGGCACCGAATCCAGTGCTTTCAACACTGAGATACTTCCGTTCTGAATACGAAGAACACATAAAAGAGAAACGCTGCCCGGCAGGTGTGTGCCGCGCGTTGATCAGCTATTCAATCGATCCCGAAATTTGCACTGGGTGCGGCGCCTGTTTGCGCGCGTGCCCGCACGAGGCCATATCTGGGAGCAAGAAGGAGCCGCACGCGATTGATCAGACTTCCTGCCAAAAGTGCGGCATATGCCGCGACGAATGCAAGTTCGGCGCCGTGGTTGTCCAGTAAGGGTTTGAGCATGGTTAAATACGTATCACTCACAATTAACGGCGCCAAAGTCAGAGTGCCGGAAGGGACTACAGTACTTGACGCAGCGTTCGAGTACGGCATTTGTATTCCGCATCTATGTCACATGCCTGGTGTGGAACCGATAGGGGTATGCCGAGTATGTGTCGTCGAGCTGGTCCAGAACGGAAGGTCGCGAATGACCGCCTCCTGCACGCTTAAGGCGAAAGAAGGCATGGTAGTTCTGGCCCATTCCGAGAAAGTGCTCAAGGCCAGGCGCGTCGTCGCGGAGATGCTCGTCGCGGAAGCCCCTAACTCGCGTGCCATACAGGATCTGGCCGTCAAGTGTGGCGTTACGGACGTACGTTTTCCCTTCAAAAACAAGGACTGCGTCTTGTGCGGGAGGTGCGTGCGAGTCTGCAGCGAAATGTGGCAAGCGCAGGCACTCGGATTCGTCGGTCGGGGCAAGGACCGTCACGTAGCTCTCCCGTTCGATACGCGGCCGGAGTTCTGCAAGAGATGCTGGTCCTGCATCGATATCTGTCCGATGACCATCACTCCGTGTAACGGCCCGATGGTATGAGGCGAGGAATATTTCTGTGCGCAATGCGCGTCACAGTTATCAATGTCAGAGAGCATCGAGGATACATGTTCTTGGTGCAGACTGGGTGAAGGGTTTCAGTGCTCAAGACAGGGCCCATAAACGAGAAGGAAGACAGCTATGAATCTGCAACGACCTAACTCAAATGACGTATCACAGACTGCGAACCGCTCGCGCAACGTGGTTCCCGGTTCAGGACTATGCACGCGATGTGTGGACGGATGCCGGGGCAACTGTGAGGTGTTCAAGTCCTCGTTCCGGGGACGAGAGGTGATTTACCCGGGACCTTACGGAACGATCACCGCTGGCGGCGATAAGGACTATCCCGTGGACTACTCTCACCTTAACATCCAGGGGTACGCCTTCGGCGCGGCGGGGCTTCCTGAAGGTACTCCCGCCGACCCCGATCACACCGCGTTCCCGGTGGTCAACACCGAGACCGAATTCGGTGACGAGCACCAGATCAAACTGAAGGTGCCGGTTTTCTCAGGGGCGCTAGGTTCGACGGACGTAGCGCGTCGCAATTGGGAACATTTTGCTGTTGGTGCAGCGATATCGGGAATCAGTCTGGTTTGCGGGGAGAACGTGTGCGGTATTGACCCTGAGTTGGAGCTCGACAGGAACGGCAAGATCGTCGAATCACCGGAGATGCGCCGTCGCGTTGAGTTGTACAAGCGGTGGCGTGAAGAGAACTACGGCGACATCCACGTTCAGATGAACGTTGAGGATACGCGGTTCGGCGTGGCCGAGTACGTCATTGAAAAACTCGGTGTCGAAACCATAGAGCTGAAATGGGGACAGGGTGCAAAATGCATCGGCGGCGAGATCAAGGTTGATTCCCTCGAACGCGCTCTGGAACTCCAAAAACGCGGCTACATCGTGACGCCTGACCCGTCCAGTGAAGCGGCCCAGGCGGGGTACCGTGATGGCGCGATCAAGCAGTTTGAGCGTCACTCCCGTCTTGGATTCGTGGACCAGGAAGAGTTCTTCAAGGAGGTCGAGCGCCTGCGTGGTCTTGGTGCAAGACGCATAACGCTGAAGACCGGCGCTTACCCAATGCGCGAATTGGCTATGGCGCTCAAGTGGTCCTCGGACGCCCGGATCGATCTGCTAACGATAGACGGTGCACCGGGCGGGACCGGTATGAGCCCGTGGCGCATGATGGAAGAGTGGGGAGTGCCGACGTTCTACTTGCAGGCAATGGCGGTCGAGTTGTGTGAAAAGCTCGCCGCGAAAGGGACCTACGTGCCGGACATCGCCATGGCGGGCGGTTTCTCTGCCGAGGACCATGTTTTCAAGGCTCTTGCAATGGGCGCCCCGTATACCAAAGCGGTATGTATGGGTCGCGCCATGATGATCCCGGGGATGGTCGGAAAGAATATCGAGCACTGGCTCAATAACGGCAACGGCGGTTTGCCGAGAACCGTCGCTCAGTTCGGCAATAAGGTAGAGGAGATATTCGTGACGTATGAGACGCTCAAAGCGAAGTACAACTCGCAAACCAAGGAGATCCCGCTCGGTGCGATCGCGATGTACACGTTTGTGGACAAGCTTAAGGTGGGTCTCCAACAGTTGATGGCGGGCACGCGGAACTTCCGAGTCTCGGCGATATCGCGTCAAGATCTCATGGCGTTAACCGAAGAGGCCGCGAAAGTCTCTAACGTCCCCTACGTCATGGAGGCCTATCGGGAGGAGGCCGAGGCCATAATCAACGCCTGATGTGCGACATGCGCGTTGATGGCACGGGAAGATCGTGGGCTGCAGCTTCCTGCGCATTGGACTTAAGGGGGCAACTGCACGCGGAGTTGCCGCCGCCGCATTTATGCAACTACCGGTGGGGACTGCGATACCCTGTGCAGGCAACTAGTTGATGTCGTTCTTCATGTAGCACATGACGCGCTGGTTAAACGTGTCCGCATAGAGGGTTACCGTTACGCCATCTGCCAGGTCCGAGGCGTTAATGACCCGCACCACGTTCTTGTATCGTTGAGCGTCAGGGAGCAGTTGCACGAGGCTGTTGCTCGATTCTTCGAAGAAAGTCTGATTCAAAAGATTGTGCTTTCGGTTCGGGAAAAGGGCAAGGTATAGCATTTCCGCCTCGATAAGCTCGCTGAAGAAATGCGTGCCCAAAGATACGTCCGGTATCAGATCATCGCGCATGGCGACGATCTCACACAGTATCGATACGGTGCTAATCTCGGCAAAGGAGACCGGCACTCCTAGCAGGGACGTGGAGGTACCCCACCGGCCGGGTCCGACGAGCATCGTGACCTGCGATCTGTCGGCGTTCAGCCGCGTGAGACGGCCGATGAGTCGTGCGACAGAATAGCGTTCGCTAATCGGTAGGCGCCCGTACACAGAGGGCACCACGTAAATGAACTGTTCCACCGTGTCATATCGGCTCTGGCCAATCACCGGTCCGGACGTCTCCAAAATCATATCCGCGTCTTCTATCGCTTCAATACCGCCGGGTGGTAAAGCCGCGCCCCCAAAGCCGCTCTTCACCTGAAGGGGTCTACACTGTACAAGGTTGATCCTGTACCCGTTTCCGTTGAAGAAATTCGCGGTGAACTCGATGTCCACGGGGCACCCGTAGGCTTCTTGAAGAACGCGGAGCGCCTCGCGCATGTCACTTATGAATGAAGTGCGGGTAAGAAGCCCGTCGAACGTCAGCATGAGCGGAGCAGAAGCGCGAAGTCCACGTTCCTTGGCAGCGCGTTCGAGCGCAGCGTCACGTGCTGCAAACAGAGGCATCGAGACATTGTCGTCCTGCGCTATGGCACTCTGGAAGTCGACGCAGACCAACTGATTTCCATGGAGGTCCAACACATCAACCTTTCTCTGCGAATACTGCCTGATGTCATCGGGATTTGCCTCGGGTCGGCGGCTGGGATTGTTTAGTGCCACTACGCGCGTATAGTCATCGTCGCTGCGGTCCACGGCTCGTGTTCCGAGCCCGAAAACGACGCGTAACATCCCGGCGCTGGGGTCGATGTCTTTGCTCCAGACATAGGGATTGAAGGAGAAGCCAACACCAGCGATCTCGGGGTAGAACAGACTGCCTCGCAGCGACCCCGACACGCGCTGCACCAAGAGAGCCATTTGCTCGTCGCGGTCAAGGAGACCGTGACGCGCACGGTAGGAAAGTGCCCTCTCACTCAGTGTGCTGGCGTATACCGTTTTAACCGCGGAAATGAAATCTTCAAGGCGTTTCTGGCGGGACCCCTGGTTTGCGCAAAAGACGCTCTCGTACTTCCCCGCAAATGAATTCCCGAAGTTGTCTTCGAGCAGGCTGCTGGATCGAACAATGATGGGCGATTGGCCGAAATAGTCCAGCATCTCAGCGAACTGTTGTTCGATGTACTCTGGAAAGATACCGGTCTGAATGCGCTGGCGCGCGGTCTCTACACCTTCGAGGAATGAGGAGGTATCCTGACGGTTTCTGCAGATCCACCAGCACCCGTTGCGCACCAGGAAGGTGTAGAATACGTCGGCAGCGATGAAAAAAGAGTCATGTACTTCGAGCACGTCCTTCCAGCGAGGATCTGTGCATTCAAGTATAGCTCGAGCGAGAAGCATGCCCACGGACTTGCCGCCAATAAGTCCTGTGCCGATCGTCCGTTTGCCCACTTCAAGCACATCGGACAGTTCAAAATACCGCTCAGCAAGCTGGAGGACGCGCTGATCCCTCGAAATGATCATACGCAGGAGTCGATGGAATATCTCTGTTGTTTTCTGATCCGGCTCGTCTTCAGCCAGCCGGTCATTCAATACTTTTTCTGCCTCCAAAAACATGCGGCGCCACACGTCCAAGCGGTTAATGGTAAGCTCGAGCGCGGAACGAGGAGTCGAGGTAAGGACTTCTGAAATAATGTAGCTGTCGGTTACGGCATGAAACTCGTCCTTATCCCACGCATGGAGCATGTGCATCGTCGGTGAGTACCGACTCTGTGCCTTAACTGGATGCACGTAGATCTTGTCACAATAATGGTAGACGTCAAGGAGCAGTTGCGTTGTGTCTCTGATCGGTACAGTTGCATAGAATGAGTGGTAGTTTCTAAGCAGGGCAAAATACGCGACAGTCTCCAGATCGTACAAATAGGGACACGTGAGCATAAAGAAGTTGCCGAGCATCTGATCGCTGAACCAATCGACGGCCAGGTCGGAGAGACAATCAAATACGTAGAAACCGCCACGACCGACCTCGTCAATCGTGGCGTGAATGTCGCGAAGAAAAGTCTCGAATCCAGCTTGCGGATCGAGCGTGTGTATTTCCACGCCCATGTCGTCTGAAAGCAGCGCCTTGTGCCTGGCGAATCGGAAATAGACCAGCCTTCTGCCGGTTTTGACTGCTTTGCGACAACACGGCTCGACGAACGCTAGATAGTCCTCAATCCTTTCAACCTGCCAGACGACGTTGTCGCCTGCCATTAGCCCACGAATCAACCGATCAAGCTCAGGAAGCCCGGTACTCAATTCTCCGTCTACCTGCACAATACCGTCTCCCTAATGCAGTGGTGCGGCGGACAGCCGGCCCTCGTGCAACGGTTAAACCAAACCCTGGTCCATCATCGCGTCGGCCACCTTGATAAAGGCTGCGACGTTCGAACCGACCACGTAGTTGCCTGGCTGGCCGTATTCCTCAGCAGTTTCGGAAGCCCGAGCATGAATGCTTTTCATTATGTCTCGAAGACGTTGATCTACTTCCTCACGAGTCCACGTGACATGCTGAGCATTCTGCGCCATTTCGAGGCCTGAAACAGCAACACCGCCGGCATTTGCAGCTTTTCCCAGTGCGAAGAGAATGCCGTTTGCTAAGAACTGCTCGACTGCTTCGGGCGTACTGGGCATGTTGGCGCCCTCGCAAACCAGGACACAACCGTTTTTCACGAGTTCCCGAGCGTCCTCGGCTGAGATTTCGTTTTCCGTGGCACTCGGGAAGGCGCACTCGCATTTGATTCCCCAGGGCCGTGCGCCTTCGCGATACTCCGCACCCGGGAATTTCTCGGCGTATTCCCTGATCCGCCCGCGGCGGACATTCTTCAGTTCCATGACGTAGGCAAGTTTCTCTTCATCGATACCCGCAGCATCGTAGGCGGTTCCGTTGGAGTCAGAAAACGAGACGCACTTTGCGCCCAACTCAATGAGTTTCTCGGCAGTATACTGCGCTACGTTCCCGGAACCGGATATGGTGCAGACCTTGCCCTCGAGGCTTTGGTCCCGCGTCTGAAACACATTCTGCGCGAAGTACACTGAACCGTAACCCGTAGCTTCGGGGCGAATCAAGGAACCACCCCAGTCGAGACCCTTGCCCGTTAGGACGCCGGTAAACTCGTTTCGCAGTCGTTTGTACTGGCCGAAAAGAAACCCGATTTCACGGCGTCCCACGCCGATATCACCTGCAGGGACATCAGTGTCCGGCCCTATATGCCTGCTCAACTCGGTCATGAAGGATTGGCAGAACCGCATTACCTCGGCATCGGACTTTCCTTTCGGATCAAAATCTGAGCCGCCCTTGCCGCCGCCCAAGGGAAGAGTCGTCAAGGCATTCTTAAAGACCTGTTCGAAGGCCAGAAACTTCATGATGCTGAGGCTAACGTTAGGGTGAAATCGCAGGCCGCCCTTGTAAGGACCGATAGCGCTGTTGAATTCGACACGAAACCCCCGGTTGACTTGAGGAGTCCCATTGTCGTCCATCCAGGGAACACGGAATATAACAGCGCGTTCCGGTTCAACAAGACGTTCTAGGATTCTGGCCTCCATATACTCCGGATGGCGGTCCATTACAGGCTTCAGGGTGCTAAGCACTTCTTTAACTGCCTGATGAAACTCAGGTTCGGCCGGGTTTCGCTTTCCGACCAGTTCAAGCACATCTTTCGTATATGACATCTCTTATCTCCAAGCGGCTACGGTTTCGGCTAGATCAAGCAAGGTTCTTTCGAAAGAACACATCCTCATGGGTCGTCCATCTGCATCCGGCGTTCGATAACCTGTTCTCAGAGCATCACCTGGCACAAGCTCTCAGCCGTTGCCTCCAATCTCTACATCGTTCAGCAAGACCTTCTAAGTTTGTCTCTCCTCCCTGGAAGACCACGATGACGGCGCGTTTTCGTGAAAACGCCTCAACGACGCTTGCTATTATGTCAAACATCCCGCCACCGAGTCAACAGCGGTTGAACGAAAAACCGCTGGCGCTTGCCGTAAATGAGAGAAACGTGGCAACCGGGGGGCGCGCGAGAGGAACAGTCAGCATTCGGTGTCTCGAATATGCTTGAAGAAAGAGTTCACGATTCGTTTCTGTACCGCGTCCTCGGAGAACATGACACCGCCCTCGAAGCTCTCTCCACCGGAGCTGCGCGCGTTGCGGACTTCGGCGGGGATATTCTCAATACGTTCGCCATTTGGCAGTATGAAACTCAACGTTACGTTGTCGCCCACTGATAAACGGGCATTGACTTCAATCAGGCATCCGCCTCTGCTCAGGTCGCGAATAACACACTCGATCTCGTCAAGCGCCTCCCCTTCCCCGGAGCGACGCGAGAGTGAGCCGACCATGAACGTGCTTATCCTCTTGTGTTTCCTTATGCTGAACGTCTCGATCTTGTCGGGATACCGGAAAAAGATCAGAGGTTTGGGGGTGAATAGGGTCTTGGTGAGTTCCATCTTGAACCCGAAAGCTTTGCCGGAGAGGACATATCGTGCAACCCAGTCTGTACCTACTTTGAAGATCTCGGAGGCACCTTCCACCGAAGGCATATCCGTCAGGATGAATCTGCCCTCGTCCCAACCGTGCACGACGACCGGGTGTCTGTCATTGCAGTCGGGAATATCCGGCTGGAGATGAAGGAGGCTCCCCACCGCGAGCCATTGCACGTCGTTTTGGCTGTTCTGCCCCACCATGCTTCCGCAGCCGCGTAGGACCTGTGCTCCCGTGCGGACCCTCATCGCGACGAGGAGCGCCATTGACGTTTCTAACGGGTTTCCGTCGAGTCACAAAAGCCGGACGTTACTCCAGCTTTCCGAAGTGCTGTTCGAAATACTCTTTATTGTCAATGAGCTTCAGATCAATGTTGATGAAGTCCCTGACCTCTTCCTTCGTGAAGCTGCCGGAGCGGTCGTCAAGAGGCGGCTCGAACTCCGCCTTCTCCTCGAAGTCGGTAAGGTTCGAGATCGTTCCTTCTTCGCCGAAGATAGGAGGTAACGGGCCCACAGACTCAATGAACGTGGTGATGATTTCGGCCACGTGCTGCACTTTTTGTTCGCGCGTGCCGTTCTTGAGAATCTCGCGGTTGACAGCGACAACCTCCCCTTGATACAAAACTACGCCCTCCCCGCACTGAGGACATGGGGCGATAATGATATACTCTTTGGGGGGAGGTGATATACTTCCCGTCGCTCCGCAGTGCGGACATGTTATCGTAACCATTAGGTACCTCCGCCGGGGATATACTCAACACACCTTCCCCGATCTACCGGGTCTATTTTAAACCACGAGACTGATAATGTCAACAAAAATCGCACGATCTTGGTGGCTTTGGCCCGGTTTTAGGGCTCTAGGCAACAATAAGCTTACATTTCTCATATCTGACACCGCTTCTGACAGGTTTTTGGGCAGCAGGACCGGTTTTCCAGGCCATTCCCGGGCGGGAGTGTTTACGGCACATCTTGACAACATAGTCGTGCGGCGCGGACATGGTTCGAGCCTGCGGTCTGTTGTGGACGGCTTCTTCATTGCAGTGTGGTTGAGTTATGTATTGTGATAAGGTTGCAACCTTGTTCCATGGCGATCTCTTCTCCCACGCTCTCATGCATGTTGGCGGCGCGTGATGATCTGCTTGATCTTTTTGCGAAGTTAGTTTATAATCCCTAAGTTTGCCGGGCCACGACCCCAGCACGAAACGTTCTTGTGTCGTGGTGCGTCTCTGAATGACACGGGAAACGCGGCAACTGTCAGTATTGAAATGGAGATGTTTTTGTGCTCGGTTAGGCTGCGCGTGATTGTCCCTGCTGAGATCGCGCGAGCGGTAAGCAAGGCGTACAAGTTTGTTCTTGGATTAATAGGGAGGAGTGGTGATGTCAGGAAACAAAGTTGAAGAATACCCCGTGATATGGTTTCAGGCGGCGACCTGTACGGGATGCTCGGTTTCGGTTCTCAACACGGCCAGTCCGACTGTCAGGAACTTGCTGGTTGATGAAGTCGTGCCGGGTAAACACGTAAGCCTCAGGTTCCAGCCTACGGTGATGGCGGCGGCTGGCGAGATGGCGATCGAGGCGATGGATTCGACAGCGAGCGCTAACAAGGGCGGATACTTGTTAGTCGTCGAGGGCTCGGTGCCGATAAAGCAGAGTGGAATATACGGAACCGTTGGTGAAAAGGATGGGCGTGAGGTGCCTATAATGGAACGGGTAACCTCCCTTGCCGCGGATGCTCTGGCGGTCATTGCCCTGGGTACCTGTGCCTCTTACGGCGGCATCTTCGGAGCCAAACCTAATCCTACAGGGTGCGTGGGGGTCAGCGATCTGCTGGCCAGGGCTGGTATCTCGACGCCGGTAGTGAACGTTCCTGGATGTCCTCCGCACCCGGACTGGTTCACGGGCACGGTTGCGCGTGTGCTTCTGGGCGGTTTACCTTCTGCGGAAGAGGTGGACGACGACGGTCGCCTGATCGCGTTCTACGGAAAGCTGATCCACGAGAACTGTCCGCGTCGCGCCTATTTTGATGAGGGTAAGTTCGCAAAGAAGTTCGGCGACGAAGGATGTCTTCACGAACTTGGGTGTAAGGGTCCGCTGACTTACGCGGACTGTCCGATCCGGTTATGGAACGGCGGACGGAACTGGTGCATCGGCAGCGGCGGGGTCTGCATCGGCTGCACGCAGCCGGAGTTCCCGGACCTTTTTTCACCGCTCTACGTGAAGGTCAGCGATGTGGATTTGCCGGTCATCGGGGAGTACTGGCTTGAGAAAGAGAGGAGCGCTCAGGATGAATAAGATAGTAATTGACCCGATCACCAGGATCGAGGGTCATATGAAAATTGAGGCAACCGTCGATGACGGTGTTGTCAAGGACGCAAGAAGCTCCGGCATGCTGTTCCGCGGTATTGAGCTGATACTGAAGGGAAGAGACCCACGCGACGCGAATCGGATAACACAGCGCATATGTGGAGTCTGTCCGACGGCACACAGCATGGCATCGGCACTGTGTCTTGACGACGCCTTCGGCGTTGCCCAGACCGTGCCGGACAACGGACGGATAATGCGGAACCTTATTCTCGGGTGCAACTTCATACAGTCTCACATCCTTCATTTCTACCATCTAGCGGCGCTCGACTACGTTGATGTGGCCAGCGTGGCGGACTACGATGGGCATGATCCAGAACTCAGCTCCGTGAAGGATTTTATCGCGCGCGGTGAGCTCGGGCCATTCGTGCCGCGCTACGAAGGCGATTACCGTCTGTCGAAGGAGCAGAACCGCGCCGGCGTTGCGCACTACCTGCAGGCGCTGCATATTCGCAGGAAGGCGCACGAGCTGCTGTCGATATTCGGGGGCAAGATGCCTCACAACTGCTCCATAGTGTCTGGCGGCGTTACAGAACATCCCACCGTGGACAAGATAACCTCGTTTCTCTGGTACCTGAACGAGATTCGCGATTTCATAAACAACATCTACATCCCTGACATAATCATGGTAGCCGGCGCGTACGGCGACCATCTCCGGATTGGACGCGGCTGCGGCAGCTTCCTCTCTTACGGGGTGTTTGACCTGGAGGCGGCAGCAAGCGATCTCGGCAGGCAAACAAGGCTGATCAAGCCGGGCATTACGAGTGCGGAACTGAAGCCAGCCGCTGTCGATTCGAGCAAGATTGCCGAGCATCTCAAACACTCCTGGTACGACGATTCATTTACCAACCGCCACCCCTCGAACGGAGAGACTGCGCCGAAACACCCCAAGAAAGAGGCCTATAGCTGGATTAAATCGCCGCGATACGATGGGGAACCGCATGAGGTGGGACCGCTGGCACGTATGCTGGTTGCCTATGCGCAAGGGCAGCCGGCAGTGAAAGAAGCGGTGGACGGTCTTCTCTCAGAACTGAGTGCGGAACCCGATGTGCTTCTGTCGATTCTCGGCAGACACGCTGCCCGGGCGCTCGAGACTAAGCTCGTGGCTGACTCGATGGCGCATTGGGTGCTGCAGCTCAAGCCCGCAGAACCCGTCTACCAAGATTACGAGCTGCCCGAGGAGGGAACCGGTGTGGGCATGACAGGCGCTCCGCGAGGTGCGCTTGGTCACTGGATCGAGATAAAGGACGGGGTAATTTCCAATTACCAGGCAGTCGTCCCGACGACCTGGAACGCGTCCCCGCGCGACGATTCAGACGTCCCGGGGCCAATCGAACAGGCTATCATCGGCTCGCCTGTCAAAGATCCTGAGAATCCGTTCGAGGTCGTGCGTATTGTGCGCTCGTTTGATCCGTGTCTTGCCTGCTCGGTACACCTCGTGACGCCGAAACGGCGCAGTGTGGGAAAGGCGACAGTATCTTGAGTGAGACAAAAGCGGTAAAGACGGCGGTCGTTGGGGTGGGAAACCTGCTCATGGGGGATGAGGGTGTAGGAGTACATGTTGTGGAGAGGCTCAAGTCCGCGGGTCTGCCGCCCGACGTGGCCGTGCTTGATGGAGGCACCCATTTCTCCGGTCTTGAAAGGGAGCTGAACGGTGCGGAAAAGCTGATCATAGTCGACGCCGTGCTGGGCGGTGCTGCTCCGGGTACAATCTATCGGTTCCGCCTTGACGAACTTGAAGATGAGGCGTCGGACGTTAAGCTGTCTGTTCATGACACGGGATTAGTCGAGAAGCTTCGCCTTAGCCAGTTTGCCGGGTTCAGCCCCGAACAGGTTGTGGTTATTGGTGTAGAACCCGCAAAAATAGAGTTGAACACCGGTCTTTCCGGGGACGTCGAGGAGAAACTTCCTGAAATTATAGATGCTGTTATGGCCGAAATAGCGGGTTGACCGCGAGTGTAGACCCTGTTGGGACTCGGTCTCAAGACGGTGACGGATTTCCTGCCGTCTTAGGAAGGGATAAGGAGCAGCAAGAATGATCGTATCAGAGCAGAAGCCGCTTGAAGAGATCCTCCAAATGATGGAGGGTGAGGGGAAGATATTCGTCGTTGGCTGCAACGGTTGCGCCGAATCCAGTGGCACCGGCGGGAAGGCTCAGGTCGCCGAGATGAAGGAGCTGCTTGAGAAAGAGGGCAAGAAGGTTACCGGCACGGTCTCGGTGGATTTTCTTTGCGATAAGGGTCTGGTAAAGTCCCGGCTCGCTCGCCGCGCCTCGCAGATAGGAGAAAGTGACGCGCTCTTGGTGATGACTTGCGGTATAGGGGTGCAGTCGACGGCCGCAGTTGTCGCCAAACCGGCTCACCCGGCATGCAACACGATCTCGCTTGGTGGGTCGCGAGGCGAGTGGCGTGGTAGCGAGCGATGTCGGGAGTGCGGTGATTGCCTGCTGGACCATACCGGTGGGCTGTGTCCGCTGACCGTCTGCACGAAGGGTCTGATCAACGGACCGTGCGGTGGCGCGAAAGACGGCAAATGCGAGTTCCAGCCGCAGACCAGAGATTGCGGATGGCAGTTGATCTACGAGCGGTTGAGAAAACTCGGGCGTTTGGACAGGATGAGGACGATCATCGAACCGAAGGACTACAGCAAGATGGACGTTTCGGAGGAGATCCGGTCGACGACAAGATGGGCTCTTGAGCAGCGTGAAGGGGAGACTGTTAAGAAATGAAATTGAGTGACGCGTTCAAATCGGGGAAGTTCGTCATAACATCGGAAGTTGGTCCGCCAAAGGGTGTCGACGTTGCTGCCATGATCGATGATGCCGAATTGTTGCGCGGCAGAGTGGATGGGCTCAATGTCACCGATCAGCAAAGTTCGGTTATGCGGCTTGGGTCACTTGCCACCTGCAAGCTGCTCAAGGACAAGGAAATCGAACCCGTGTTCCAGATAACCTGTCGCGACCGCAACAGGATAGCCCTCCAGTCAGATCTGCTCAGTGCGCACGTCTTCGGGGTAGAAAACGTGTTGTGCCTGACCGGAGATTACGTATCTCTCGGCGACCATCCTCAGGCCAAAGCAGTATTCGATCTCGATTCCGTCGGCCTTCTGCATGCGGCGACGAGTCTTCGGGAAGGTAAAGACCTTGCCGGCAACGAATTGAAGGGCAAACCGGATTTCTGTGCGGGTGCCGTGGTGACTCCCGGTGCCGATCCTCTGGAGCCGCAGATCATCAAGATGGAGAAGAAGGTAAAAGTGGGAGCGCAGTTCTTCCAGACGCAGGCCGTGTACGAACCGGAGAAGTTCGAGCAATTCATGGCTCAGGTCAAACATCTCAACGTGCCGGTCATGCTCGGTATAGTCCTGCTGAAGTCCGCCGGTATGGCACGGTTCATGAACAAAAACGTCGCGGGCGTTCACGTGCCGGACCGCCTGATTGATGAGATGGACAAGGCGGAGGACCGTGTCAAGAAGTCGATCGAGATCGCTGCGCGGCTCATCAAAGAGATGAAAGACATGTGCCAGGGTGTTCACCTCATGCCGATCGGTTGGGAGAAACGTGTCCCGGCGGTCCTTGACGCTGCGGGACTATAGGGAGTTGCTTGGCTGCGTGAGAGCGCATCCGAAACTGGTCAAGTTGCTGACGGGTTCTTTGGATAAGCACGCCGTTATTCCTGCCGGCCCACCTTTGTCCCTGTCGCTGCAAGTACCTGGTTTGTTGTGACGAACGCTTCGGCCGGCTCTCGCCCCTCGCTCTTACTGCCTATTGGAATACCCACCTGCAGCCGCGGAAGTTGAACAAAGCGGCAAGAAGGTGCACAGAAGAAAAGGAGCGGATACAAAAGTATCCGCTCCTTCAATTTTCAACCACCCGGATGGTTGCTAATAAGCAGTTAATCTCGCCCTGCTTATTCCGGGAACTCGAGTGCCGGATATGACCAGCCAGCACCTGTGCCCAGGTTCCACGAAACGGCAGCGCCAACGATCCTACCTTCACTGCTGATCACGACGCCTCCGTTACCGCCACTGTCGACGATGCCGTCGTCGTTGCCGTCGTTTGTCGCTAACGTTCCTGCTCCGTTGGCATCCGGAATAAGATCGGCCGAGGGGCCTTCGAAATCCGGATCGTTACGGACAGGACGCCAACCGAGTGCCGTACCGGCGGCAAGTTCAAACGTACCCGCGCCGCCGTCGACGCCGTTCATATCGGCATACTCGACCAGCACGACAATCGCCTCATCCTCCAGGTTCTTCAGCTGAATAAATCCAGCCAGACCCTGTGGAGGGCTTTCAGCGCCGAGAGCGCCACCATCCGAGAAGAACGGGACGATGATCGAGTTCGCACCAGCAACACCCGCAGCAGTCAGCACCAACGCTAACGATACTGCTATACCGAGAATTTTTTTCACTACTTCTTCACCTCCCCCCTTTTGAGATTAGTGTGAAACAAACGCCAGAATAATCAGTCTTGCCGCCTATTCCACGTCCTTCTCCCCGAGAATACTACTCCGATTCCGCGCACCTATCGGCCCATCTTGTAGGCTTGCCCCCCTCTGGGAGACGCAAGCAGAAACTTACATATATCGGGAGTCCGACGTTAGTCTTGGTTTTAGGGATTTCCCCCGTCTATCGCGAATAGTTTAGCATAATGTAGCAGGTTTGTCAAGAACTTTTTTACGCCTGCGCCGGGCCCGATTGGAGGTATTTCAGCAAGGCGATTATCATGTTGATTCACCATGGCTAAGTATGGAGCCGAACGCTGCCGGAAGCTGCGTGCCAAAAGCCTCGACCGCGATCTAGGCAGTCGCGTGAGAACAAGATTCGCCCGAGCGCCGTGCGCGGCGGGAGAGGCGTTTTTTTTGGCGGGCGGGCTGTGTGAGCCGGCCTCTCCGAGATACATCTTGTCAGATGGCGGCAAATGTAGCATAATTGGAGTGATTTCAGCCGATAGAGCAAGGTCGGGGAACCTTAATTGACGACGTGGGCCAGCGAAGGGTTGCAAGACGATGCCTATTTTCGGTGTGAGTCGCCAGAAAGAGGAAGCTCTGCGGAGGAAGATGGACGCGCTCGGTGTGCGCGAGGAAGATCTCGAGGAGAGATTCATTCGCTCCAGTGGTCCTGGAGGCCAGAACGTCAACAAGGTTGCCACCTGCGTCTACCTGAAACATCCTCCAACCGGTTTATCGGTCAAGGTGGGGCGGGAACGGTCGCAGGCGTTGAACCGGTATCTAGCGCGCCGCCGACTGGTCGAGAAGATTGAGAGCCAGCAACTCGGCAGACTCAGCGAGGAACAGCAACGGCGCGAAAAGATCCGTCGGCAGAAACGCAAACGTTCAAAACGGGCCAAGGAGAAGATGTTGAAAGGTAAGAGACTGCAATCGGAGAAGAAGAGGCTCCGCGCGCCACCCGCGCCGGACGAGTAGGGGCGAGGTGTGCCTCGCCCGGGGGTGGTAGGACGGGCCTCGCGCTTGACGTGATAACCAAGCACGAGAATCACACGGTATGGAGGAGGTAAGATGCCAGACAGCATAGTCAATCGCGATGAGGCGTTCGCACTTCTCAAGGAGTTCAATAGTAGTGACAGCCTGATCAAGCACGCGCTTTGTGTCGAGGGTGTCATGCGCAGCATAGCACGCAAGAGAGGTGAGGACGAGGAGAAGTGGGGAGTAATCGGGCTCGTGCACGATCTCGACTACGAAAAGTTTCCCGACCAGCACTGCCATAAGACCAGGGACATACTTACAGAACGCGGTTGGCCGGAGGAATACGTTCGCGCCATCGTGTCTCACGGTTGGGGTATTTGCACGGACGTGGAACCCCGGACGGATCTGGAGAAGACGCTTTACGCTGTGGACGAGTTGACAGGTCTCGTGACGGCCGTAGCTCTGGTTCGTCCATCAAAAAGCGTCAGGGATGTCAAGGTCAAGTCCGTGATGAAGAAGTGGAAGGATAAGGCGTTTGCGGCCGGCGTGAACCGTTCTGTCATAGAGAAGGGAGCGGAAATGCTGGGCGTTGAGCTGCGGGAACTCGTTGCGGACGTGATTGAAGGGATGCGTGAGGTGGCAGCGGAAATCGGACTGGAGGGCGTAACTCCTTGAAGCCGATTGCGAGCGCTGAAACGCGTGGCGATTGCTGTTACTTCTCCACGGGGTTAGAATATCTGTATATTGCCACCTCCGCGCCACCATCGGCCGAGAGGGTTTTCCCGGAAAATGCGTGACGTCGTGAAGGGGTTGCTTTTTGGAGGAGAACACGCTAAGATATTGCGGTCGGTCCGGGGACAAGGTGTTCTTGGCGGTCAGCGCCGGCAGTCGTCAGTTGCGGTACCTGCGACGGAACCCAACTGACGGCAGGTGTTGTGCCGGCGTCTGGCGTACAAACGAGGGGTGGGGAGAACCCTCACCGGAGTTGAAGCTCCCGACTGACGCGGTGGAACGGTCGGATGCGGACGCAGGCGTTTGCATCGCTGACTGGATGACGCACGTGGTGCCACGGACGCTCGACACGCTGTGAGGAGTCGTTTGCGGGAGGCCAAGCCATGTACAGAGTCGTTATCGCTGACGACGAGACGGATATCGTCGAGATTGTCGCGGAAGCGCTTTCGGAGCGCGGGTTCGAGTGCCACCCCGCATATCGTGGTGACGACGCCTTTGAAAGGGCCAAAGAGGTCAGACCTGACCTGTTGATTCTCGACATATTCATGCCCGGCAAGAACGGGTATGAGTTGTGCCGCGACATCAGGAAACACTCGATGCTCTACCCGGTGCCCATACTGCTGCTATCTGCGATAGGCAGCGAACCGGAAATTCTTTACGGTCTTTCGCAAGGCGCGGACGACTACATACCAAAACCGTTTGACGTCAACGAGTTGGCATTACGGGCCGCCAAACTGGCGGAACGCTACGTTCGCAGCAGACAGGCTGGGACCGAGGGGGGCCTGGCGGGACGCGACGTAACTTTGAAGATGCTGACGAACAAGCTTGCACGCGGCGACGATTTCGCGCTGTGCTACGTGGAGGTCAAGGGGTTGGGCATTGCGCGGCGCAGATACGGTTCGGACCTGTACGATGCCATCCTCAGCCTGGCCGGCAAGGTTCTCAGCAACTCTGTGACTGAGATGGGAATATACGAGTCGTTCGTCGGGCAACTTGGCGGGGGGCATTTCGTATGTCTCGTGGAGAGCGCCAAGTACGACGTCTATTGCAAGCATGCCACGGAGCAGTTTATGGAATCGCTGCAGAAGTTTCGTCCTCTGCTGGCTCAGCCGGTGCAGTTTGTTCTACCGGAGGCCCGGGACAAGTCCGCTGGACCTGGCCTGCCGTTGGTTCAGATGTGCGTTGGAATTGCAACCAACAGGAAGCGCGAGTTCAAGACTGCGCTTGACATGCTCAGGGTAGCCGACGAGGTGAAGCGTAAGCCGTTGCGAAGTCCTAAAGACGCGCCCATCTTTGTTGACGAACGATATTGATGCAACCTAGATATTACCCAGATTGAACGCAAACCTGCCGTTGTCCGCTCGCCAGCCGGTCCTCGAGGGGGTCCGGTTCTCGATAGAGGAACGCGGCATGCTAGTCCCGAGGTACAACGGCTGATTCTGTAAGGGCAACCGTGTGGCGAATAAGGTAGGGAGCGGGGTCAACAAAGTGCCCAAAGAACGAGAGGATGCCGACGGTGCCAGGCGAGAAGTCTACCCGTTCCGGGAGATCGAGCCTAAATGGCAGGAGTACTGGGAGAGCGAGGGTCTATTTCGCATGGATCCCGGCTCGTCGAAGCCGAAGTTCTACTGCCTGATGATGTTTCCGTACCCTTCGGCGGAACTTCACGTCGGTCACGGGCGCAACTACATTATGGGCGACGTGCTCGCGCGTTACCAGATGATGAAAGGGTTCAACGTCCTTGCGCCGATGGGCTGGGACGCGTTCGGCTTGCCGGCTGAGAATGCAGCCATACAGCGCGGGATACACCCTGCGGAGAGCACGTGGCAAAACATAGAGCGAATCAAGGGACAGCTGCGACGATGGGGTGCCTGCTACGATTGGAGTAGAGAAGTAGCCTCCTGCACGCCGGAGTACTACAGGTGGACACAGTGGCTGTTCCTGAAGTTCTACGAGCGCGGGTTAGCTTACAGGAAGAAGGCCGAAGTCAACTGGTGCCCCTCGTGCGCGACTGTGCTTGCGAACGAGCAGGTAATCGACGGTTGCTGCGAGCGCTGTTCGGCGGAGGTGACCGCTGAGCAGCTCGAACAGTGGTTTTTTAAGATCACCGAGTACGCCGAGGAACTGCTGAACATGGACGGGGTCAAGGACTGGCCGGAACGTGTCAAGCTGATGCAGACTAACTGGATCGGCAGGAGTACCGGCACGATCATAGATTTCGTTCTTGAAGAGACCGGTGAGCTCGTTCCCTGTTTCACCACGCGACCGGATACCATTTTCGGGGCGACGTATATGGTTCTGGCTCCGGAGCATCCTCTTGTGGGGCAAACCACGCGCGGAACCGACATTGAGGCTGAGGTACGCAGTTTCGTCGAACGGGTGCGTAAGATCAACCGGTTCGAGCGCGCGTCGGCCCAGCTCGAGAAAGAAGGATTGTTTACCGGCAAATACGTTATCAACCCGGTGAACCAGGAACGCATCCCTCTGTGGGTGGCCAACTACGCGCTGATGGAGTACGGAACCGGCGCCGTCATGGCTGTGCCGACTCACGACCAGCGGGACTTCGAGTTCGCGAAAAAGTACCGGCTGGCGATGCGTGTTGTCATCCAGAAACCCGACCATTCGCTCTCGCTCGAGACCATGACCGAGGCCTACGTCGACGAGGGCGTGTTGGTGAACTCAGGCCAGTTTGACGGGATGGACAACCTCGAGGCGATTGAGAGGATCAGCGAATGGATGAAGCAGGAGGGTATCGGGCGCCATGAGGTCCATTACCGGTTGCGCGATTGGCTCATATCCCGCCAGAGATACTGGGGTGCGCCGATACCGATCGTGTATTGCGACAACTGCGGGACCGTGCCGGTGCCTGAGTCCGGTCTGCCGGTGCTCTTGCCCGAGAATGTGGATTTCAAGCCGACGGGCGAGTCGCCGCTGGCCCGGTGCAAGGAGTTCGTCGCGACGAGCTGCCCGACGTGCGGCGGACCGGCGCGGCGCGAGACCGATACGATGGACACGTTTGTGGATTCGAGCTGGTATTTCCTGAGGTACCTCTCCCCGAAGGATGACGAGCGCGCGTTTGACACGGACCTCGTCAACGCGTGGTTGCCGGTCGATCAATATATCGGCGGGGTGGAACATGCGATACTGCACCTTCTGTACGCGCGCTTTGTCACGAAGGTGGTGCGCGACGTCGGGCTAATCAGTTTCGGCGAGCCGTTCGGCAGTTTGTTCACGCAGGGGATGATCTGCAAGGATGGCGCAAAGATGTCCAAATCGAAGGGTAACGTCGTCCCGCCGGACCCGCTCATCGAGCGGTACGGGACAGATACCGTGCGGTTGTACACGCTGTTCGTCGGACCGCCTGAGAGGGATGCCGAGTGGAACGATAGGGCGGTGGAAGGATGCTACAGGTTCCTCAACCGCGTGTGGCGTATCGTGATGGAGATAATAGAGCGGTCGGATGGCGGGGACGTCGCGTTCGACGAGATGAACGATGAAGAGCGCGAGCTTCACCGGGCGGTCCACAGGACTATAAAGAGGGTGGGCGACGATATCGAGGACAACTTCCATTTCAACACGGCGATTGCTGCCATGATGGAGCTGCTAAACACTATGGGCGACGCGATGAGCGATGATGTTCGTCCCGCCGTGTTGAGCGAAGCTGCCTCGTCGCTGATCGTTCTGCTCTCTCCGTTCAGCCCGCACATTTGCGAGGAATTGTGGCGGCATCTCGGACATT
>Ga0114922_10000284_pt1 | contig 48869 bp, 30 predicted proteins | sample AartaG_FD_100975 | JGI IMG/M metagenome (GOLD analysis project Ga0114922, IMG submission 100975) | Deep subsurface microbial communities from Aarhus Bay to uncover new lineages of life (NeLLi) - Aarhus_00045 metaG | ecosystem: Environmental > Aquatic > Marine > Oceanic > Sediment | place... | reverse complement strand
TTTTCCTTTGCCGAATCCTTTCGTTACGACACCCTCGATGAACCATGAAAACGCCGGTATATATTTCGGCAGCGGTTTACCAGTACCCATAATCAGGGCCATCGGTCCGACATAAGAGCCGGTATTAAAAAGTGTCCCGATTGACGTCTTGACGTGGTCTCCGATAAGAGAGCCGACCTTAACCGAGCCGGTATCGATTGTATGTCGTCCGTCCAGCATTACCGAGACGTTCGAGTAGTCGTTTTTCAAATCGCTGTTGGTCGTAAATGCCCCAAGATTGACCCACTCTCCGACATAGGCATGCCCTAAAAAGCCGTCATGGTACTTATTGGAGTGTCCGTGTATAATCGATTCTTCCACTTCGCCGCCAATCCTGCAGAGAGGCCCGATTGAATTACCCTCGCGGCACTTTGCACCGAGCAGGATTGCCTTTTTACCGATATAGCAGGGCCCTTCGATACGTGTGAAGGGGTGTATTTCGGCATCATTGTCGATATAGACCGGCCCGTGCTCGGCATCGATAACCACCATCGGATGTACCACCACCCCCGGGGCGATATAGACATCCTTTTTACTGCCCCGAATGGCGTTCGGTTGTTCCACCGTACCTTCGATACCGTATTGTCCGGCTGCTGCAAAGTCAGCCGTTATCTGCCCGGCATTGTTCAGAATCAGGTCCCAGATATACTGCCATCTCGGCAATGCGACCTTGACATTGGGCAGTTTTGCCCTGGCTTGGTCAATAAACTTTCCAATCTCACCCTTCGGCAGCTTTTCAGCATCATCTTTGGCAATGCGGGCATACATTAGGTTACCCTGTTCATCCAGCCCGACCTCACTCGGCCCGCTGACAGCTACATCAAAGCTTTCCGCCTTGATACAGGGGTTCAGGACAAGCAGGTCATCGCCTTCCAAAACGGCTGAATCGTTGACCGGATATTTGGTCTTGTTGGCGTATGAGTCCGCCATATAATCAGGTACGATACAGGCCGCATCGCTTGCACCTACTTTGGCGATGAGCTTTTCTCCGAGCGAGCTGAAGCCGCATCGAAGCTCCCAGATTGGGCGTCCCAACACCAGGGGGTAAAAGTTGCCTCTCTGCTCATCAGAAATGTCAGCTAAAATCAGTCGCATAAATTTCAATCCTTATTAGTACGGGCGGTTCGCGAACCGCCCCTACGTTTTTTGGTTTCCCGCAATGTGGCGACCCTTAATTCCCGCAAGGCGGGTTCCCTTGGTTTCCCGCAAGGCGGGTTCCCTTCCTTCTTACCAGAAACATTCTCAGCCACATACAAACAGGTTCGGAAAATCATACTAAAAAGTCCGAATCCTGTCAACTGTAAAGACAGGTTAGTATAAAAAGTGCTGTAATACAGAGAAAAAACTCCCGTAAAGGCGGAAATTGCAGTTGACGGCTGTGAATTTGTTTAGTAGAAGGAAAGAGCGAATTCATGCCTGCAACTGTAGATAGCGCAGGCATAGGTGAGTTGAAAATTCCTTCAATTCCGGCGGCGAGACAGTTAATATCATATTGTTCAGGACCGGGGGTGAAAAAGAAGGAGTTGCGAGACCCGCCGCTCCAATTCGTCCCGTTGCTTCCTTCGGAAGAAGGAAAGGGGGGCGGGGGCTGGAAAAAAGTGCCTTTAACGTATTGCCGAATAGAAAGGAGTCTCATAATGACTATACGGACAAAGATAAGGCGGATTAGCGCGAGCATTGTTCTGCTGTTGGTGTTTGTGGTAATTTTTCAGGTTTGCTGTGAACGGCAGGTTTCCTCCGCTAAGAGCAGACAGGCGGAGCAAATCCTGAATGATAGTGGTATAAAGGGAGGTTTCATTGTGCACATCGGCTGTGGCAACGGAAGGCTGACAGCCGCACTTTGCGCAAATAACAGTTACCTGGTGCATGGTCTGGATGCTAATGCAAAAAACGTCCAGTGGGCACGTAAGTATATCAAGTCTCTCGATCTTTACGGCAGGGTATCGGTCGAGCAGTTCAAAGGAAACCGCCTGCCTTACGCCGACAACCTTGTAAACCTTATTGTCTCGGAAAGGCCGGCTGAGTTTCCCAAAGACGAAATTTTGCGCGTTTTAGCCCCTGATGGTGTGGCTTTCGTAAAGAAAGGCCGTAAATGGGCAAAGATTTTCAAGCCGCGTCCTAAAGAGATAGACGAATGGACGCATTACATGCATGATGCCGGGGGTAATCCCGTGGCCCATGATTCGGTCATCGGACCGCCTCGCCATCTGCAATGGGTCGGAAGCCCGAGATGGTCAAGGCATCACGACCATATGGCCAGCGTCAGCGCGGTGGTATCGAGTGCCGGACGAATCTTTTATATCATCGATGAAGGGCCGAAGGCTTCTATCCAATTGCCGCCGAAATGGTTTCTTGTTGCAAGGGACGCTTTTAACGGCACAATCCTGTGGAAGCAGCCGATTTCATCCTGGAATACCCATCTATGGCCTCTCAAGAGCGGACCTGCCCAGATTCCTCGTCGGCTGGTTGCAATAGGTGACCGCGTTTACGTTACGTTAGGGCTCGATGCTCCACTGACCGTGCTTGATGCAACTACAGGCGAGACTATCCGTACTTATGAAGACACTAAGACTACCGAGGAGGTTATTGTTTCCGATGGTGTGCTGTTCCTGCTGGTTACAGATTCTCCGGTTAAGTGGAAAGAGTTCAGGCCGCAATCAACGTATATCTGGGACCCGAAGGAACGAGCAAACAAAGACTGGGCGTGGGATGAAAAAGACCGAAAAATAATGGCCGTACAGGCCGACACCGGCGAGGTCCTCTGGCAAAAGGCCCGGCGGGTAACTCCTTTGACTTTAGCTGCTGATTCGAAATGCCTTTATTTTCATGATGGGGAGAAAGTTGTGTGCCTGGATAGAAAAACTGGCGAGCAAAATTGGAACTCGGAGCCGGCCGAAAGGCGCACTCCCATTCTGACAGGTTATGCACCTACACTTATCGTGTACCAGGATGTAGTTCTTTTCTCAGGTGGAAAGGGGGCCATAACTGCTTACTCAGCGCAGACCGGCAAGAGGCTCTGGATGGCCAAACAGGCCCGCTCCGGACACAATTCTCCGGAGGACCTTTTTGTTATCGATGGTCTTGTCTGGTCGGGGGCGACCGCAAACGGCAGGGACTCAGGTATATTCACGGGAGTGGATCTGCACACCGGCTGGATAAAAAAAGAATTTCCGCCCGATGTAAAGACTTATTGGTTCCATCATAGATGCTATCGAAGTAAGGCGACGGACAAATATATACTGCCCTCGAGGACCGGCATAGAATTCGTTGATTTGAGTTCGGAGCACTGGACCACGCATCATTGGGTCCGGGGGGGCTGCCTTTACGGTATCACCCCTTGTAATGGCCTTATCTATGCGCCGCCTCATCCCTGTGCCTGCTATATCGAAGCCAAGCTAAACGGATTCAACGCTCTGGCTCCTGCTTCAGCCACTCGAGATGTCCCGGAGAAGATTCCGGACACTGGCAGACTCAAAACCGGTCCGTCGTATAGAAGAATTTATGAAAAATCAAAAGTTGGGAATCAAGATGATTGGCCTACTTATCGCCATGACCCGGCGCGCACCGGTTTTACAAAAACAACCGTGCCCGCTGAGCTGGAATGCTCATGGCAGCAGGATTTGGGCGGCAGGCTCAGCAGTGTGGTGGTGGCTGATGGCATGCTTTTCGTGGCGTCTATCGATAGCCATACTGTATATGCTCTCGACGCTGAATCGGGTGAAATCCTTTGGGATTATACAGCGGCAGGGCGGGTTGACTCGCCGCCTACAATATATAAGGGCAGGGCCTTGTTCGGCTCAGCCGATGGTTGGGTTTATTGCCTTAGAGCTTCTGACGGTGTTGTTACCTGGCGGTTCCGGGCCGCGCCTAAAGACCTGCGGTTAACGGCGTTTGAACAACTGGAATCAGTTTGGCCGGTTCACGGTAATGTGCTCATACAGGACGATGTATTATATTGCGTTGCGGGAAGGTCGATGTTTTTGGATGGAGGCATGCGTTTGTTACGGCTCGACCCGAAAACAGGGCGAAAACTGTCCGAGACCATTCTGGACGACCGCGACCCGGAAACCGGCAGAAATTTGCAGGTATATGTCAAAGGTTTGAATATGCCGGTTGCGCTGCCGGACTTATTGTCAAGTGACGGCCAGTATGTCTATATGCGGTCTCAGCGGTTTGACCTTCAGGGTAAACGTCAGCAAATTGCCCCGAGAGATGCTTCTGAACAGGCCGGGGAGGGGGCGCACCTGTTTTGTACAATCGGTTTTCTCGATGACTCCTGGTTCCACCGCTCTTATTGGATGTATGGTAAAGCTGTAACGTCAGGATGGGGCGGGTGGTTCCGGGCAGGCCGTTATGTTCCATCCGGAAGGATTATGGTTTGTGATGATTCCTCTGTTTACGGTTTTGGGCGTAAGCCCGAATATTTGTGTCAGTCGTCCGTGTTGGAATATCAGTTCTATGCCGCTGAAAAGGAAATTAAAAGCGAACCAATACAGCGCGTAATGGCGGCTGAAAAGAGAATGAATGCCGCATCCGAAAAGAGAAGTGCTTCTGCCGCTGACAGGGGAGTTCGGAAAAAGTTCCCGCTTTCGGACCGGTCTGCAACTGTCTTCAAGTGGCTGCAGGAGGACCCCCCGATTCATATTAGGGCTATGGTCCTGGCAAACGAGACATTATTCATTGCCGGTCCGAAGGATGTTGTTGATGAGGAACAAGCATTTTACAATCCAAACGACGACAAGATTGAAGGCAAGCTTACCGAACAAAGTGCCGCCCTTGAAGGTAGTAAAGGGGGTTGCATCTTAGTCGTATCCGCTTCGGATGGGCAGAAAATGGCGGAATACGGGCTTGAATCCCCGCCCGTGTGGGATGGAATGGCGGCGGCAAATAATCGGTTGTACTTTGCGAGCAAAAATGGTAAGATATTATGTTTTGCTGGCAATCACCTGATTGTTTCAAGCAAAAGTGATCTATTTAAATAATGGCATAATAACATAAAAAAAGCTAACAATAATAATACTGCCTATCAGGCAGTGCTTCGCAGTGAAGCCCTGCTTCGCAGAGTAGTAAGGGGTACCGCCTTGAGGGAACCCAAATTAGTAGGGATTTAAGATATGAAACGACAGCGCATCACAATAATAATTCTAATGGTCCTTTTTGTTTTAGTACCGTCATCGGCCTTCGCATGTTCGGTACCGGTTTTTAGATATGCGCTGGAAAGATGGGCGGCTGATTATTATGAAGCTCTCTTTATCCATCGTGGCCCGTTGACCCGGGAGGAAAAGCAGCTCCTGGATAAGCTGCGACAAGAAGGCTCTGAGGCCGAGGCCTTCTTGAATTTACGTGTTTTGGAAATGGATATTACCTCATCGACAGAGGATGAGGTTAAGTCCCTCTTGATGAGCGAAAAGCTGCCGGAGACACTGCCGGTTCTTGTTCTCTGGTATCCCTGGCAGAAAGGCCGGACGCCCCCCCTCTGGCAGGGCCGGTTAACACCCTCAACGGTAGAGGCATTTCTCCAGTCCCCTGTTCGTCAAAAACTGGTGGAGCGTTTGACCGAAGGCCAGACGGCTGTATGGATTTTTCTTGAATCGGGCAATGCCGCTAAGGACAAAGCTGCTCTTGGACTGCTCGAAAAGGAGCTGGAGACGGTAACGCGTGAGCTGAAAGAAGAAGCTGAGTCTATACCTGATGAGTACGCTGTTCCTGAAATAAAATACGAATTTTCGATTTTGCCTGTTTCACGCACCGACCCTAATGAAAGTATGCTTCTGAGCTTGTTGCAAAGCAGCGAGTCGGACCTTGACGAATATTCGGATAAGCCTGTCATCTTTCCTGTATTTGGGCGGGGCCGGGCGCTTTATGCACTAATTGGAGAGGGCATCAACACGGATAACATTCGTGAAACAATAGCTTTTATAGTCGGTCCCTGCGGATGTGAAATTAAGATGATGAATCCGGGAGTGGATTTGCTTATGGCCGCAAACTGGGACGCAGCAGCAATGCAGTTCTATGAGGAGTTTTATGAGACATACAACGAGGTGCCTGAACTGACCGGCGTGATGCCGGAAGCACCGGCTGCGAAACTTGATACGGAAAACAAAACTGTTGAAAATATTCCAAACTCCGAGGAACTGGAGTCAGACAATGCAAAAACCCTTGCTGCTGAAGGACAGGTTGGAACGGTCGAAGTCAAAAAGCGCAAGATTCTTGGGTTAGGTCTTGTGGGAACAACCGGGGTAATGCTGGCGATTATTGTGCTGCTGGTTGTTTTGGGTACTGTGGCACTAAGCCCTCGCAGAAAGGGTCAGCTATGACAATTTGAATGATGGTAACCGGCGAGAGTATTAGATTTGCAGCGATCGCGGTTATAAAGTTGACGTATGGTTTAAGCAAGTAGTAATTATAATGACTATTTCACGTCTGGTAGTTAAGGAGATTCTTCATCGCAAGCTAAATTTTGGGTTGGGATTATTATCTGTTGCGGTGGCTGTGGGGTGCCTTGTTGGTTCGCTGACACTGGTGAAATTACATGATGCACGGACGAACACAATGCTCGAACAAAAAAGGATTGAGACTCAGGAAAAAATGCAGCTTCTGGAAGATGAGGTTAAGAAAGCGATGCAAAAGCTTGGATTTAACATTGTTATTCTTCCCAAAGAGCAGAACCTAAGCGACTGGTATGCTGATGATTATGGAGCTAAGTATATGCCGGAGCATTACCTCGCTCGGCTTGCTCAGTCTGAGATTGTTACTATTGAGCATCTTATGCCAAGATTGCGTCAGAAGGTGAAGTGGCCTGAAACAAAATGGGCAGTTATCCTTTTGGGGACAACAGATAAAGCTATAAATCCTGCTGTGGATGCCAACGAATTATCTATCGAAGCGGTTCCACGGGGGAAAATCGTGCTGGGTAATGAAGTTCATCAAGGACTTGGATTGGATATTGGCGACAGGATTAGCCTTATGGGCAGGGAGTTGGTTGTGTATAAGTGTCAAAAAGAGCTGGGCACAGAGGCCGATATGACGGTATGGATAAATTTGCGGGAAGCTCAGGAGCTGCTCGATAAAAAAGGATTAATAAACGAAATTCTGGCTTTAGAATGCCGCAGCGCCTGGGCGAACCTGCCGAAAGTCAGGACTGAGATTAACAGTATACTCCCGGATACACAGGTGATTGAAAAGGCATCCAGTGTGCTTACAAAGACCCATGCTTATACTAAAGTGGAAGCCGAAGGAAAGGCTGCTATTGAAAGGGAAAGAGAACATATGGCTCATTTGAAAGTAACATGGATGCGTTATGCTAAGGTTCTGGTTTCATTGGCGATGGTGATATGTGTCGTGTGGGTTGCATTGTTGGCACTTGGGAATGTACGAGGACGGCGGTCGGAGATAGGTTTACTCCGCGCACTGGGGCTTCGTTCCAGGCAGATAGTTTACATCTTTTTGTCGAGAGCTATCATTATAGGCCTTGTCGGAGGGATTCTGGGGTCCCTGGCCGGGGGCTTTCTTTGCAGCAATTGGGCAGGGCCAATTGGTGAAAGCAGTTATGATTGGATGTTTAATTTAAACATGCTTGGGCTTGCAGTATTTGTGGCACTGGCAATCACAGTAATTGCTAGTTGTGTACCTGCAATACTTGCAGCCCGGCTGGACCCTGCTGAAACTTTGCGGGAAGAATAATTGACCTGATTGGAAATTGGTCGAGTTTTTTGAAAGAAGACAACCATGAAAATTTGGCACATGCTGGTAAGGGAAATTTTACACCGTTGGCGAAGTTTTGCAATAGGAATTTTCGCTGTTATTGTTGCCATTGGTTCGCTGACCGCAGCGCTGACTTTACTGAAGGTACATGACATTCATACTCACAAAATCTTAACTGCCAAAGAAGAAGAAACCGAGAAAAAGATGGCGATTTTGAAAGATGAAATGCGAAAAGCAACATTGAAACTGAAATTCAACCTTTTGATTCTTCCCAAAAAACAGAGTATTCGAGACTTGCACATGAAAGGTTACCCTTCAGAATATATGCCGGAAGAATATGTTACGCGCGTGGCGAATTCGGGTATTGTTTTAGTTCGTCATTTTTTACCTACCCTGCAGCAAAGAATAAAATGGCCGGAGAAAAAACGCACGATTACTCTGGTTGGGACGCGAGGTGAAACCCCGAACCTTCACAAAAGTCCGAGGGAACCGCTTGTTCAGCCGGTACCATTGGAAACTATAGTGCTCGGCTATGGACTGCACCAGAGTCTCGGATTGGAAGTTGGTGACAAGGTCAAGCTTCTTGGCAGAGAGTTCACCGTCCACAAGTGCTACGAAGAACGTGGAAGTGAAGATGATTTTACAGCATGGATTCATTTAAGCCGGGCGCAGGAGCTTCTCGATAAAGAAGGTCTTATCAATGCGATTTTGGCTCTCGAATGTCTTTGCCAGGGAGTAGAGAGTTTACTGGGGGAGATTCGAAAAAAGATAGAACAGATTCTTCCGAACACACAGGTTATTGAGCAGGGAACCAAGGCCCTTGCCAGAGCCGAGGCCAGAGGAACAGTGGCTCAGGAGGCAAAAGCATCAGTTGAGAGAGAAAGACTGCACAGGGCTGAAATGAGATCTGAACGCGAGTTTTTTGCGGCGGTATTGGTCCCCCTGATTATGGTGGCCTGCGCCGTATGGGTCGGATTACTGGCATTTAACAATGTTTGCGACCGTAAGACTGAAATCGGAATACAGAGAGCGATGGGTTTTCGAGCAAGGCAAATTATGTTTTTATTTCTTTCTAAGTATTTGGTAATTGGAATGCTTGGAGGGTTGTTTGGGATTTTTGTCGGTCTTGTTTTTGGCAGGTGGCTTGGACTTACATTGGAGGAAGATGCGAAAGGAATTACCGTTGCTGGTGAGTTGCTTAATCCAGGCTTGTTCTTGCTGGTCATGGTTACAGCGCCGGTGTTAACTGTTATATCTGGCTGGCTTCCGACTGTGGTCGCAATTCGGCAGGATCCGGCTGAATCGCTGCGTGAAAAATGAAGTGAGATACGTAATACTCCAAAGGACACCTTGCGGTGAAGAAAAAATGCTTAAGTTCAAAAATATTACTAAGAGTTTTGATGGTCCTGAAGGGAAGGTAACTGCTCTCGATGAGGTCAGCTTCTCCATATCGTCGGGCGAATTCTTAGCGGTACGCGGCCCGAGTGGCTGCGGAAAAACTACATTGTTGTTAACCGCCGGCAGCCTGCTAAGACCCAGCACCGGCCAGCTCAGTCTTGATGGCCAGGACCCGTACATGCTCAGCTCTGAGATGCGAAGCCGGATGCGGGCGCGCAAGATAGGATTTGTATTTCAGCAATTCCACCTGATTCCATACCTGACAGTGCGGCAGAACATTATGGCCCCTTCGCTGGCTTTGCCGGCTAAGGAAGCCGTCCAAAGAACGCAGGAGCTTGTTAGTAGTTTCGGGCTGGACGATCGCGCCGGTCATGTACCGGCCCAGCTTAGTACCGGCCAGAGGCAGCGAACAGCCCTGGCTCGTGCTCTTTTGAATAAGCCGAAAATTATTTTGGCTGACGAACCTACGGGGAATCTGGACGAGGACAACTCTGATATTGTATTCGATTATCTCAGTAAATATGTCTCTGATGGTGGATGTGTGCTGCTTGTTACTCACGATGTCAGGGCGGCCGCGCACGCAACTAAAACACTCCAAATGAGCCAGGGAAGAATAATTAAATAGAGAAAATACTCTGGTAGAAAAGCTGAGCGAGCACCTGTCTGGGGCTCTGCAATCGAATATCACGGGCTTTCACATGGCTGACCAGGTTCGGCGTGTGCCTGTCCATTACATTTACACGAAAGATGTTTTTCACGTCGCATAAAGCGGGCGACGAAGTCGCTGCTCGGCTTACCCACCAGCTCATCCAGACGGCCGACCTGTTGCAGGACACCGACATTCAAAATAGCCGCCCGGTCTGCCACGGTAAATGCCTCTTCCAGATTGTGGCTTACGTGGATAGTAGTCAGGCCGAGCCGGCGCTGTATGTTCAGTAATTGAACACAAACTTCCTGTCTTGTAACCTCATCCAGGGCGCACACCGGCTCATCCAGAAGTAATATTTTCGGCTGCAAAACCAGTACCCGCGCCAAAGCAACTCGTTGTTTTTCACCGCCACTGAGACCGTGAATTCTGCGTGACAGTAACCGCCGGATGTCCAGCAGCTCTGCTGTGGCGGTTATTTTGGATTGCATCTCTTTGTATTGACAGCCGCGGACGCGTAAACCGAAAGCTATATTTTGTTCTACGGAAAGATGCGGAAAAAGGGCGTAATCCTGAGGTACATACCCGATACCCCGAGCGCGGGATTCGATATAGGTTACATCACGTTTTTCGATGTATATTCGTCCTGAATCGACCTTTTTAAGACCGCAAAGGCACTCCAGAAAGATTGTCTTGCCGGAGCCCGGCGGCCCTAAAAGGATAAAGTATTCTCCCTTCGCGATGTTTATACTAAATCGATGCAGATGGAACGTGCCGATATGAAAAGAGATTTCTTCGGTGCGAATCATAATTTTGCCATTGTCGAACCGCCGACAAGTCGAATGCCGGTTACCGCAATCAGGGCTACGAATATAAGAAGTAATGCTATTGCCAGCGCTACTTCAAGATTGCCGACGGATTGTTCGAGAAAAATGGTTGTACTTAAGACTTCGGTTCGGCCTCGGAAAGAGCCTACGAAAATCATCAACGGCCCGAAAAGTCCGAACGCCCGGGACCAGGTTAGAATACCGCCGGCGATAATGCCGTTTCTGGCTAATGGCAGACAAACACGGCGAAAACTCCCGAACTGTGTACAGCCTAAGGTAAGGGCCACGTTTTCATAACGCCGGTCAACGTCGTCAAAAGCGGTTTTGGCTGAGCGGATAGCCAAACTTGCTGCAGCCACAAACTGGCACAGCACGATACCTTTGGGCTGAAAAACAAACTCGATACGCAAATCTTCCTGTATCCAACGGCCGAGGCTTGTCTGAAAAAACACTAAAAGGGTAAGACCGGCCACAAGCGGGGAAAAGACTATGGGCAAATCCACAATGGCATCAACCAGTATCTGACCGGGAAACCGAAAGCGGCTAAGCGAGTATCCCATTGGGACCGCAAAAAGCAGCGCTATCAAAGTCGTAACACAACTCGTCCAGATACTCATCCAAAGGGCGTGGCGGATGAATTTGGAGGCCAGGACCGTTGCGACTGCTTTTTTATCCACGTAAAAGATATCTGTAATTATCAGCGTCAGAACAAAGATAACAAAGACGGACACGAAGAAAAATGGCGCCGCAGAAAAGATGCGGTCGCGCCAACCTCTTACGGGTGTTTCCACAACTGTTTTCATTACCAGCCCAAAGACGCAAAAACACCCCATTTATTAAATTCATAATACAGCATATGTCCGATGCAGATTATTACAATCAAATTTCATTTTTTCCTGTAATTAAGGTGCATATTCTATTGAGGAGGCTCGTTTCTGTAAAGGTGTTTTAAGGAAAATATCCTGCTCCCTGTTGGAATTGGAACCTTTTATACATTGTTATACTGTTCCGTTATTTTGCATAGCCGTACTCGGCAAACATATCGGGTCCCTTGGTTCGAGCGAAATTAGTGAACTGCCTGAGCGATTCGGGTTCTTTGGTACAGCTCAGGCCAATGATATGCACCCGGATTTCTTCATCGTATTCATAAGGAGTCTTAACGACCTCCGGACTCTCACGAAATGTATGGGCCACGCCGTTCCACATAATGGCCGCATCGACGACCTGGGTTTTCAGCCTCAAGCTAAGCTTGGGGATGGCTCACTGTTCTTTATGTAAAGCGTAACTTTTAATTACAGTTGTGTATTACTAAACTTTACATGATTGTCCGAACTCTATGCAACTTCACGCATCAACTCGCCGGAAAAGATGCTTTCGCATTAAAGTATATGCATATTGAATTGGATATACGTCTTATGATTTTAGCGGTAGCTGTCCCTTGGTCTCTTATTAACTCGACCGACATGACCGTCAAGGAAATTAACATTGACACCGCCTTCTGTTTGTCCCGGCTTGCGTCCGTGCGGGAAGATACCTTTCTTACGGAAGAAGTCGCATACCACCCAAATCTCTGCAGGTCTCGCACTCGTGCACTGGCGATATCGCTCATCCTGAGGGCCGGTCTTGCTTGTCTGGCCAAGCCAATCACGATGAGCCTCCATACCATGCAAAGTCAATTGTCTTGGCAGGAAAAAAGTGGGATCACGCCAGGTACTTCCATCTAATTCCTGTTTGTTGGCTCGGTAACTCCAGTAAATGTATGTAATATTACCGACCTTACGGTTAGAAGGTGTGTCGATAACAGAATCCACGCCCCCCGCAGGTACACCTCCGTTCGGATCATTCGCGAACTGCTCCAATAATTTGGCTTGCGGACAATAGAAAGCTTCTATCAGGCTGCCGCCTCTATAGGCATTGAGCTTCTGCAGCAAGCTGCGGTGAGGATTATGTTCCGTTGCCTCCAGTGGATAACGGTTATTTCTGTCATCGTTGGCGTACATTATCAGGGCAATATTAACCTGGCGAAGGTTACTGAGACATGTTGTTTCATGGGCTCTAAATCGCGCCTTGTGCATGGCAGGTATGAGTATCCCCAATAATAGTGCGATAACAGCAATGACCACTAACAGCTCGATTAAGGTAAAACCTGTTTTTGTACGATTTCGATTGTGCATTCGACTCATTATCTTATCCATCTCTTTTTCTGCTTACGTTTGCCTAAGGTTTATTGAATTCAATCCAAATCCCATAGTTGACATTTTCACTGCCAGGCGGTTTTGGTATGTCAATCCGGTAGTCTTTGATTCCCAGCTTGTTCATTATATTATACAATTCCTTAGCTTTTTCATCTACATTATATTTCATTTTTTTACCCTGTCTTGCACGTATCTTTTTTGCAGTTTTAACAGGTAAGTTTCTCGAAAAACCGCGTCCAATGTAAGCTGTTGCGCCCCGTTTGAGCACACGATATATCTCGCTGAATGCCTTCACTTTTTCTTCCCATAGGTGATATGAGCCTCTGGAAACGATTATATCTGCATAATTATCCTTAAAAGGAATAGAATGAGCATCGGCGAAGATAGCGCTAACCTGTTGGCCAACATCATTTTCCTCTGCTAATCTGTAAAAATTTGGAAAAAAATTCGGATTAATATCGGCATTGATCCAGTGCATTCGTGTACGCTTGCACAATTCGACAATTAGCGTGCCGGGACCGCTTCCTAAATCTATCCCGATACCATCTTTTTCGCTCAACTCGAAATCTGAAACAATCTGCTCGGCCAAAGGAGCATATACAGGCGCCAATGCCTTACGGCTGCTTCTTATCATACCAATCGCATTTTGTCTGGTATATTTTTCACCCGATGGTGAATGCAAAGGTTTATTGTTGAAGCACCCAGCTCCACAAAAAAGGGATATCACGGCAAGCATGTAAAATCGCTGTAACAGTTCTGTCATCAAGCTAATCTCCACTCAGGATTTTTGCATCAGTTATAAACCCGGGTACTGGTTTTATATAACAATAAGGTTGGCTTTTTGTTCCACTTTGACTTAAGGCAAATACTCTTTGGCCGAAGCACATAATCTGTCCATCTTCAAGAGTTACTATTACACGACCATTGCGGTCAACGGCCAGTCCCCAGCTAACCGGAGCAGAAGGCACATCTTCAGACCAGAGGACACTGCCGTCCTTGAGATTTAAGGCGACAATCTCCGATTTTTTTGCGACCACCACGGCATTACTGCAAACCGCAAGGGCGACGCTGTCTGTGCAATTATAGCTCCATAACGGTTTATCGCTGATGCCAAATCTGTTCCAGTCAAGGTTAAAACGGTTACCGGGCTGCGCCATCTTTCTTTTTAATAACTCTCTGTCAATATGGTCGAAGCATAAAATCCTCCTGTTCTTTTGGCCGCTTATCCACACAATATCTCGACCACCGGTCGATGTAAGTCCGCAAGGACTCCCAAGGAGAAAAACTTTGTTAAAGACGGTGTTATCGAAGACATCATACTTCGGGTGTGCATAGAATGGCTTGCCGCAGGCCGCGACCTGATCGCCGAGCAGAGTAAGCTCCCAGCCGCGAGGGCTTTGCGATGTAAAAACATTGTTTTGTGCAAGCTGCCGGAGAATAGCTGGGTTGTTAAGGCATTTTCCATCTGAAATGTTATACACCGCCGGCGACATAGATGTGCCGCTGGCCAGGTAAAGCTTGCCGTCATGAAGTAGTTGATGGCCCTGGACGCTTGCTCCTGTGTGGGCCTGCTTGTCCAGATGGCCTGATGTGTTGTTCTGCCATTTTATACGTCCGGTTGCAGCATCTAACGCATATATATAAGTGCCGTCGTAATTAACAATGCCGGCGGCAAAGTATGCAATTCCGTCTTCTATTAATACCCCGCTTGCGGCCGGCCAGGTGGAAAGCAGCGAGCCATATACGGGTATCTTGCGTTCGGCTGCTGCTGCTCGAAACCGCCAGAGAAGCCGGCCCGTCTTTGCCTCGAAGGCATAAACCCATCCGTCACCCGAGCCGAGCAGGGCACGGCCCTTCCAAATAGTCGGAGGAAAGCGGACCGCACCGCCGGTATATGCCTTCCAACGTAGCCGTCCGTTTGCTGCATTCAGGGCTCGGACGATGCCGTCGGGGCCGCTGGTAAATACCAGGCCGCCGACCGCAACAGGGGCTGTGGGAGTTGAAGCTCCGGGGGCCGGTGTAATTTTAGGATTAAATGCCCACAGTAGTCTGGCTTTCTCGGGGATTACAGCCTCTGTTGTTGCACTGCCCGTATTGTCTGCGCGGAAGGTAGGCCAGTCAGCAGACGATTCAGGTAAGTTTGCGACTTTTGTTAAATTCCTTGCGTTTTTCTCAAGACGCTCTGCTTCGGTTGCATGTGGGCTGAAATTAAAATCGCCTGCAGGCCCCAGACAGGTGATGCCATAGAGCGTAAGCTGGCAATCACATACCGAAGGCCAGAAGTATAGCAGACCGTTGGCAATGGTTACGCCATCGTGACATGGAGGACGCATAGGTGAAATCCAGTCCGGACGCCCGCTCGCTATGTCCAAACGTGTCGAGCCGCCTCTGGCCCGGTAGAATATACCGTCGATAGATCCTGTTGGCCGAGTGCATGCCCGGCGAGCTGTCTTCAATTCTGCCAATATGACACCGGTTAACGGATCGAACTTCTTGCTGAGATTGCCTTCGTCATTTTGACCGCTGAGACCGTAGAGACCGTCGTCTCGAAGGATTAACTGAAAGTTGTTGTAAGGATGTTCCCAGAGAACGTTTCCATCTTCGGTGGAAACGGCAAGAAGTTTACCGACCTGTGGACCGGCAAAGTACAGGGCCTTATCACTGCACTGAAGATAATCTGTAGTTCGCCAGTTGGTGCGCCAGTCCTGACGATTCGAATAAGTTCCGATTGACTTAAAAAGTTCCGCCGCATTCTCAGGTGTCTTTCGCCATAGGACCTCACCGTTCTTTGCGTTCAGGCAGGTCAGATACGCTCCAAATCGAAAGATGTAGATTCGCCCGTTTTTCATACACATTGCCCGGCCGTCCACCGGCTCATCTTCCCGATAGCTCCACAGGACATGTTTCGTTTTTGGGTCAATGGCCAGTACATTTCGACCGAATCCCCACGGATGGGCTGCGTACGCCTTCTCGCTGTCTTTGATACCGTCTGGTTGATTAAAGCCCTTTGATATCGGGTTCCAGGGCCAGCCGTGCAGCTCCCGGCGCCATCGCATTGTCGGGTCTCTTTGTTCCTGCTCTCCCATAAGCGCATAGAGAACACCGTTCTCCAAAGCCATCCACTTCCAGAATGTCCCGCCGGCTTTCTCCACCGGTGGGATAATTTCATCCTTCAATTTGCCGGTAGCTGTATCAATTAGCTTGCAGGACTTATCGTCGCCGACATACAAAGTTGTCGGTGTTGCAATCATTGTATTGCGGTGTATCATCACGCCTTCAGCCAGGTCCCGCTGCCAGAGCATCGTGCCGTTGTAACCATTGAACGCTACAAGCTTGTTAAGTAAAGGCTCTTCCCGGCTCTTAAAGGCCACGTGTCCGAACGCGTTGAATGCACGACCCGCCGAAGCCACCGCCACCTGAGGCATCGGCGCATATCGCGGCTCAGACAAAAACTGTGTCAGATAAGGTGCCCGAATGACCGTATCCTCTGATTGCGTATTATTGTCCGGGCCGTGGTAAGGATGGCTCCAGTCATCCGCTCCTTCGGGAAATCCCTTGACCGAAACTTTATTAGATCCCATCAGGGCTTTACCTTTGGGTCGCAGAACACGAAGCACCTCCGTTTCAACTTCTTTGGGCAGCTTAAACAGCACAACAGCGGCATCGGCTGAATTGTCAGCTAAATGTATCCTGGTTAATGGGCCTTTTTCTATAAAGATGCGTGTACCGTAAAAACCCGCTTCATCGACTATTTTACATGCCCTCTCGAAATCTTGTGCTTTACGAAACTGCATATATATCAGCAGCTCACTGTTTTGTGCCAGCTCTAAAGCAAGTTTGCATCTCCTGTCACCAAGCACTAAGCAGATTCCACGATTAACTCCGATTTTTTCGAGAATCGGCTTATACGATTGGGCTAAACAGATAAGGGGCATGCAGAAAAGAATGCCGGCAATTGTCATCAACAGGCCTGATTTTATCTTATTCATTTTTCTCCCTTTCAAGAATTGCAAATAATACTGTCCATTCAATGAACTGGTTTTTACGGCAATGAGATTTTAATATGGAGAAAGACCATACCCTCAACGTTATAACTCTGATGAAGCAAAGCACATAGCGACTTTTGTCAGGCTGCTGCGATAAAGTTTTCAGACTTCAAACAATAACTTTCTCTCGCCTGATGTGAACTTTTATCACTTTGCTCATCATAATGACAAATCAGTATGTCACGTCTTACAAGGCAACAGAATCTTTTTTATATCTTGTCGATGTTTTGTCCAACTGTGCCAGCTTGTCCCTGTTCTCATAGATTTTCAATATGGCGTCCCCTATATCTTTTATATCTTTTTTACTGCCGAGAAGCATATTTTGACCGAACCAGACCGCCTCTTTGCAAAGCTGATCGTTATCAGGATAGTGGTTTTCTCTTCGGTATCTATTCAGTCTCTCTCTCGAATAAAGTCTCTTATAGCCGGTTGAGTTTAATGCCTCTTCGATTAAGCCGTCTTTATACTGTGGGCCGTATCCTCCTGAGCAGGGGATGCCTTCTGCCCTGAGTGCTGATAAAAATTTATCTCGTGGCAGGCCGTTGAAGTATTCTTTTTTGTAGCGTAATGGATACAAATGGTATGCCGCTCTGGTTACTTCTTTGTATAGCTTGTGAGGCAGAATGCCGGGAATGTCTTTAATTTTAGAAGTAAGATATTTGGCATTCCGGTTACGTCTTTCCGTATCACTTTCGAGACGTTTCATTTGGGACATTAATATAACCGCTTGGAATTCTTGCATTCGGCGGTTACTTCCCCTTACGGGATAGCTGCTGGTCCTTTTCACGCTTCCATATGGTCTGCCGCAGTTATGGAAAGAGTAACATCGGTCCATAATTTCGTCATCGTTTCCGACAATGGCCCCGCCTTCACCGGCCGGGAGATGTTTGGAGTTCTGGAAACTGAAACAGCCCAGGTCACTTAAGGTGCCACACTTTTTACCTCTCCATTCGGCTAACCATGCCTGGCAGGCGTCTTCTATTACCAGCAGGTTATGTTTTTTGGCAATAGCGTTGATTCTGTCCATATCTGCGGGCAGTCCCAGAATGTGGACCGGAAGGATAGCTTTGGTGTTTTTGTTTATTCTTTCTTCTATTTTGTCCGGATTTATCTGAAATGTCTCAGGATCTGTATCGGCAAAAACCGGCAGTACCTTGCTGAGGATAAGCGCATTATACGTTGCAATAAATGTATAAGGTGAAGTAATAACCTCATCTCCAGCATCGATACCAAGTACGTGCAGAGCTACTAGCAGAGCCGTAGTACCACTGGCCGTGGCCAAACATCTTTTTGTTCCCATTAATTCCGCATACTTCTTTTCGAATTCTGATACCTTTGTACCTCGTCCCCGAAACCAATTTCCGCTGCGTAATACAGATAGAATAGACTCTTCGGCACTTCTGTCCCAAACCGGCCAGCTTTGAAAACGTTTGGTTCTGACCGGCTTACCGCCGAGAATAGCGGCTTTACCTGCTGTTTTGCTTGCGTTTCCGTATGCGCCGATTCGGCCCGATGTGGCGGCTATGATAGTGCCTGTTGAGGCAACAGTGAGAAACTCTCGTCTTGTTAAGTTTTTCTTGTTCATTTTTCTGACTCCTTTACTTTGTAAGAAGTTTGTTTTGTGGTGTTCTTTTTTTGGCCTTTTTCTTTTTTATTTTTTTCTTGCCGCTTTTGGCGTCCTGTTCCGCCATAAACTTTTTCAAAACCTCTGATGAATGACGATGTTCCAGGGCCTCTAATGCCGGATCGTTGGTGCTTTTCATCCATTTTAACATTTCCTTCCGCATTTTGTCGAGTTCTTTTTTATATTTTGAGTCCTTACTCAGATTATGCAGTGCATCAGGGTCATTTGCAAAATCATAAAACTCCTCGACAGCTCTGTATTGGAAGAGCTTGACACGGGCGGCAATCTTCGGATGGGTTTTCGCAGCAGCCTGCATGGCTTTGAACGTCAGGCCCGATTGCGATTCGTTCTTAAAGACACGTTCGTTGTCGGACCACGGATTAAAGATATATCCGAACCTTTGGTTCTGAATGCAGCGCATTGGATAGCGGTTTCGTGCGGAAGTCTGGTGGAATTGTGTGAAGACCTGTTTTCGGCCGGCCTGTTTTTGACCGAGTAAAACCGATAGAAATGAATTGCCGTCCATACCACTTGGGGCGTCTAAGCCGGCCGCATCGAGTACGGTAGGCATAAAATCTATCCCGGAGATAAAGTGCCGGTTGTCCACAGTGCCTGGCTTGATTTTACCGGGCCAGCGGGCTATCCACGGCGTGCGAGTGCTGTGAAGATAGCAGTTGGTTTTTGCGAACGGCAGAGGCATACCGTGGTCGGACAGGAACATTGTTAAAGTATTTCCTTCCTGATCCGATTCACGAAGGGCACGCAGTACGGCTCCAACAGTATCATCACAGCGGCGAACAGAGCTATAGTACTGTGCTATTTCCTTCCGTACATCAGGTATATCGGCTAAGAAGCCGGGAACATTGATTTCTTCATCTCGATATACCCGCGAAGGCGGTGTAATATCTTTGAGCGTTTTTTTAAATCTGTTTTTCTCCTGCAAGCTTCCGTGAAAAGGACGATGCGGATCATGTGAATTGGCCATCAGGAAAAACGGCTGGCCGTTGTTTGCTGCTTGCTGGAAAAAGTCTCTGGCAAACTTGTAATAGAGTTTCGCATTACGACCTTGCCCCAATTCTCCGACATCCCTGGCCATATTCCATTTGAATTTTTCTATAGGTGCCAGGTGTTTGACCTTGCCGAGAATGCCGTTGAGATAACCGCCCTTATTCAGGCTCTCCTGTAAGGTAGGCACACCGGTATCAATCGGCTGGAAGCCCTCGGCTCCATTACGGTGTGGGTAGCGACCGGTCATTAATACTGAACGGCAGGGTTGGCAGACCGCTATAGTAATATGAGCGAGAGCAAAACGCATCCCTTCGGAAGCTAAGCGGTCGATATTGGGTGTAATATCGGGTGTCTGTCCGCCGAAACAGCCCGTCGAATCCCAGTTCATGTCATCGGCTGTTATCAGTAGAATATTTGGTCGTTTTTTCTTTTTGCCGGATGCAAATACCGACACCTGCCCGGAAGCCAACAGCGCGGCTCCCAATCCCATCGTTCTTAAAAAATTCCGGCGTGAAGTTGCTTTTGTACTCATTTTTCTCCTTATTATTCGTAAGCCGACAAGGGCTGTTATCGAGCGTTAACTGCTTCTGCAATGCTCTTCATTTTTCTTTCCCGCAGCATTTCCAAACCGCAAAGAACGGGCAAACTGTTATTCGATGAGAGGTCCTTGTCCTGCACTATAAGTTCGATTACCAGGTTGTCTTTTACTGCAATACCCCGGAACTGTCTTACAATAGCTTTGCAAGGTCCTCCTGCTTGTCTGACGATGTCGAAGTTATCGAGAACCACATTGCCCTGTAACTTAATGTCGAAGATACGTTTGCCTGTCTGCTCGTTGTCGAAATCTGCAAAATATAGTCTGACTGTATATTCAGCGGGCTCATCTGCTTCGGATAGCAGCGGCACAATACATCGCTTAAGTCCTTTGGCACAGGATGCAAACAGCCAGGGACTGTCCGTTCCATCTATATCTTTGGCTTCACTGTTATTACGAGGATACTCCGGCTCTTTGAGAAAATCCATTCCCAGTTTGAACGAGAAGCCCAATGCTGCGCGGTCCCGTGGCAGTCCGGGTCGCGGGTAGCCGAACCATAGCGTCCCGTTCGTATCGCGCATGTCGCCGGGGGCGCCGAGGTTGATAGCCATGTGTTGAACAGGTGTATTGGCTCCGCCATTGCTGTAAATGCTCCATCTCTCGTGATCCGGGCGCGGCTCCAGCGCAATAGAGCAGACTATGGGGTAAAGGCAAATGCAGCCGGCACTGGCTTCAGGTGCCAGAACAAGGCCGTCGGCGGGAATTGCGTTAATCCAGCATCCGAGTCGATGACCGGAGAAATGACGTACACCGCTGTCGTTTTGCAGGTCATAATAGCTCGTGTAGCCTGAACGCATCAAAAGCATTTGTTGACAGGCGGAAATCGCCCCGCAGTGATGTCCCGGACGAAGGAACTGCCACGTTGTCTCTTCGCCGGTCAGTGGATGACTGCGTGTTCTTTGACGTCCGGTCTTGAGATCAAACGCCCACGGTTCGGCAAGAACCATCCCGCCGATGATAAGCGGACGATGGCGATAGTTGGCGTCCTTGGCCCACAGTAACTCTCCATTATTAGCCGAGAGAGCCACCAATCGGCGGCGAGAGAACTCACCCGAAACAAATTGCCTCCAGTAATGGCCGTTTGCATTGGCTCCGCACAGAACCACAACACCGTCATGATACATTGCCGTCAGCTCGCCGCCGCCAATTCCAATATTACTGCAGTCGGTGACATCGACAGCCTTTTCCCAGAGTTTGCCCCCAGTCTGAGCATCCAGCGCAACGGCAAGTCGCACGTCGAGATTCTTTTGTGCTGCTTCTGCATTTTTGGTTTCTTCGCTGCTAAGATTCATCAGATGTGATTTGTCCTGCCGTAATAACTGTTCTCGCTGCTGCGGCGTTAGCGAGCTGTCAACGAAAAACAGCCATCCATCCCCGATAGCGATAGTCAGGTTGACGATATTTGTGCCCCGGTGATTCCATAATGTCTCACCGCTTCGAGTATCAATTGCAAACAGAGAATCCGAAACGCCTGTTTGTCTCAACACGCTGCCATAAAGCAAGCCGTCAACATAGGCGAGATATCCCCACCTGCTTGAACCTTTTTCTGATGCCGGCATATTGTAGCTTTGGAGGGTCTGTCCTGTTTCGGCATCGAGCCGCAGACATTTATCCCCGACAGCTACGAAGAAACTATCTTCACTTGCGGCTAAGTTGCCGCACTCTCTTCTTTTCAATCTTGTGCGCATTGCACCGGGTATATCACGCTTCCAGAGCAAAACACCGTTGTAGGAATCATAAGCCATTACCATGTTTTCGCCTTGGACAAACAGCCTGCCATTGACTGCAAGAGGTGAAGCTGCAGCGTCATGACGATTAACCATTGGAGCCGGGCCGGGATCGCCAAACCATAGCAAGCCCAATGAGCCTGATACGATTCTGTCGTCACTGCATGCCGAATTGCCCGGATCCGCATATTGGTGTGTCCATTTACCTGCCCCGGGCAGGGCTCCGCGTTTGAGAATTGCCCAGCAGCCATTGGTTTGGCTGATTCGGCATCGACCTGATTCCATTTGCCCCAGCCATTGGCTGAGCTGTCTGGAGGAGATGGTACGGGCTTTTCCAGATATATTGGCCGGCACACCAATACAAACAGCACCACCGCACGGTTTTAGGTGTCGTAAAACCTCCTTGGGTTTACCAGGTATTTCTCCGGTCAGCAGCAGACTGTCGGAGACAATCAGGTTGGCGAAGTAGTTCGAGTAAGGCAGTTTCGAAAGATTTCCTTCATCAATAGTGACCCGCTCACCGTATAGCCCGGCCGCATCCAGCGCTAATCTTGCAGCAGCGGCTTTTTCCGGGTCAGGTTCGATCCCAATGATAGTCAGATCAGTGCGCAAAGCTAATTCCCGAACCAGACGGCCGTATTCGGCGCCAATAACAAGGCAATAGCCCTTTGTAACACCGGTCTCCATAACAATCGCTTCAGCGGCTGCTTTGTAAACCCCGGTTAGTTCATCTTGAGGATAGGGATTTTTTACCGCCTTGATGAACGGGCGGGGAGCAGTCATTTTTGACTTAGCCATTCGCTTAGTAGAAAAACAATAGATTTTGCCCGTATCTGTGCTTACATATAGTTGGCCGTTAGCTACAGCCAGTCCACGTGCTTTACCATCAACTTTTGCCTCCCAGATAGTCTTTCCATTGTCTCTGCTGAAGGCATGAACCTGGTCTTGTCCGCCGGCAATTACCAGGTTGGCGGTTAGTATCAATTCCGCATCGCATTCACTTGGCACTCTCCACCGGATAGTCGGCTTGATATTCTTACTACGATGCTGCTTTAATTCTTCTTCTGAGGTTCTCAATTGCTGTTGCTGCTTTTTGCGGTTCTCGCCCTTGGCGCTTCTAACACTGCTTCTAAGTGACTTTATCCTGTACTCCAGCGAATTACGACGCCTGCTGGCTTGGGCGTACTTAGTTCTATCGATAGCTATTAGATGTTGTCCGGTTGCCATGTAGGCCATATTACCCGTCACTGTGAGCCTTCGACCCGGAAACCAGCCAAAGCCCACCATGCCGGTGTTCTGGTTAAGAGCTAAAAGGTGATTTTGTGTTCCTGTGTAAATCTGTTTGTCTGCGAGCAGGGCATATGTGCCGCCAATATTACCTCCGGCTTGTTCTCCCCTCCAGCCGTAACTTCTGTCGAAGACCTCTCGACCGCTCGCGCGGTCGAAGCCGACAGGCAAGGCCCTGCCTGATGGCACGAAAAGCCGTTTGTCGGTGGCCAACAGGTATCCCTGTGGCGAGAGATCTTTGCGATGTGCATCCAATTCACTAATACTGTCATTTTTCCAGATAACAGTCCCGTCATCTGCCTGAACGGCATAGAGGTAAACAATTTCGTGCGGGAATATTCCGGCGCCGAAATAAGCTATGCCTGAATCAACAAGAATGCCGGTACGAATTGGCCAGCGAGAGATCATTTTACCGCTGCCCAGAAGCTGTTCGTCGTTTGGACCGCCGCGTACTTTCCATAACAGGTCTCCATTTTTGGCTTTTAGACAATAAACAAATCCATCGTCAGAGCCGGCTAAAACCCGGTCCTTCCATACCACCGGCGCCAGACGAACCGGCCCGCCGGTGAAAAAGGACCAGCGTTCCTGGCCGGTAGCGGTATCAAGCGCATAGACTTTATTATCAGATGAAGAACCGAAATATACCATCTTACCAGCGACAGCTACCTGAAAAGCATCATCGAAAATAACTCGGTGACGCAGCAGGAAACCCTCCCTTGGGCGCTTGGCAGGAGCCGGCCAGGCGGGGCGGGGCCGGTGGGCCGGAGTATAAATCCATTGCAGTTTCAAGGGGGCTGAAAGTGATTCTGATGTGCAGCCCGTGCGCGCATTGTCATAGCGGTATGTAGGCCAGTCAGCCGCACTCACTGAGGCGGCAATAACAAAAAGACAAATAAGAATACTCAAGTGAAAGGATTTAAGGGTCGTCATAATAAGTTCTCCTGAATCTATGTTTTGTAAAAAAACGTTACCGCCTAACAACACTTATTGTCAGGGATAATCTTTACATTAAGCTGTCTCCTGTCGGCTGATTATATCAAAGTTAACAAGGATTGTAAAACCAAATCGTCATTCCACCTGCTTTCAACAGTGTTGCTCACTATTTCGTGTCTATCGTTATGCGCATCTGATTCCATTTGTAATTGACCGTATGGGAGCGCCCCTCTTTATTTTTCATCGCATCTGACCAAATCAACACCATCTTTTTTCCATCCTTACTAATCCACTTTGGCGACAGCTTGGGCTGATAGGTCAGGTTCCCGGGATTATCTGCTGTCCAGTAGTCGGTGTAGTAGAACTGTCGCCACGGGCCGTAAGGGTTTTTCGAGTACCAGAATCCGAGGCTGCCCGTGCGCGTGTGCATCCATCTGTCGTAATAATCCTTATCCGTAGAGGTCATCCCCCTTCCGCCGTACGTGCCGCCGCTGACCATGATGTAATATCCGAGACCTTCGTTCCAGACCACCGAGGGCAGCCATGAGTACCATCCGAAATAATTGCCGTCCTGGCTCTTTTCAGGAAATACATGCACATAACCTCGTTCTTGAATATTGAAAGTCCAGATGGGTTTGTCACCCTCGTACCTTGCGAAATACTCCCACGCACTGCGAACGCCGAGCTTGTCTTTAGCAACCCGGGCCAGCAGCAGCTTGTGAGCGCGGGCTCCCTCGGGAGAGTAGATGTATAGGTAGCCGTCATTCGTGGCCGAGTTGTCCTTTCCACATTGTACAAAGTCAGCGAAGGAGAAAGGATACGCCTTCTTTGTCTTATGCCGAAGGCCGAATTCCTCAAGGAAAAACATTTCTCTGATATTCACCTTATTGCGGGCGTTATCCAGCGGGCCTGTTTTGCGTTCGGTGCCGTGGCGATCTGCTCGATACCACGTATGCCCGTTGTCTGTGGATTTTAGAAGCTTGATTCCCCTGAAAGGACCGGACCAGCTGTCACCCGGCGTCTTGGAAACAACAGAATACAATGTGCCGTCTACCGAAACGATTCCATAACCAAACCAGCTTCCGGATTGCCCGGAAAAATCCGGGTAATTGGGTATTTCTTCTCGCTGAAAGTCCCTGGGTCCGCCGATAATGCGATACAAGTGGTTGTGGAAGCCATGTTCTGCGCCGAGCCAGTTCCCGTCGCACATCGAAGTGACCTGAGAATCGTCTGCCGCCCAAGTTATGCACCAGTTATCGCCGTTGCCGTCGGATCGATATAGCGTGTCTTTGTGAAATGTAATACCTGTGGGGATTTGTCCCTTGGCGACTGCAGTTCTGCTGCACGCCAGAGATAAGATTGCCAAAGTCACAATATGCAGTTGATGATATCTCATTCCTTCTATCTTTTATTGTAATTATATTCCGGTGTTACCACCAATGGTAGGGGGGTGATACTCGTACCTGCATCTCACTGAATCGCCGCCATTCGTTATGTCCGTCAAGGAAGATAATATTAGCACCCGCTGGTTTGGCTCCACGTCTTAGATGGTTGGTGCGGTCGGGAATTTGCCACCTGGACCATGACCCGCCGTGCACTTCGGTAAAGGTTGCGGTCTCCGGATCAGAAGTGCTGCTTAAAGTCGCGTCGATAACCAGCTCGGTTATTGCCGCCTGCTTATGTATTAGTGTTTTCACCCAATCCTTCTTGGGCGTCCCCTCCGGATGATATGACCTTCCATTAACGGTATCCATCATCCAGAAATAGCTGGTAACCCGGAACTGGTTGCCTCGGTTGCTTTCCGGTTCCGGTACTGTATCGGGCAGGGTCCCAAACGGGAGATTTTGTGAGAACTGCCAGAGGATTGCCATGTCCGGAGTCTTCAATGGGTCGGAGGGACAGTAAAAAGTATTTTTATCCCCGCCGGTTGCGATAATATAATCGGTGGTGCTGTAAGCAATGTCCCACAGCCAGTTCCCGCTTTCATTGAGCGGTAGCCGGTTGTCATTCTCCGAGCCGTAAAGGTGCAGACTAATGCCGATTTGTTTGAGGTTGTTTGAGCAGGTAATTTTCTTTGCTTGTTCCCTTGCCATTTGCAGGGCAGGCATCAATATCGACATCAAAAGGGCGATGACAGCTATGACCACGAGTAATTCTATTAAGGTAAATCCTCTTTTAAGATTATCCATTGTGGTTCTGTCCTTTCAGTTTTGGTGCACCTGCAGACAGAAAAACTATTTTTCAATCATATCACAATGTCCACCCTTGTCGATATGGTGGATTTATATACTGATTCGCCTCGTCGCAGTTGGTAAATCGCATATTCTCACTGTCCCATTTCAGCTTACGTCCCAACATCTGGGTTGCGATAATTCCCAGCCGGGCTAACTCCGTTAAGGGGCCTCCGTAATCGAAATTCGACCCGGCCGGCCTGTTGTTCTTAACAGACTCCAGCCAGTCATGATGATGTCCCTTTGTACGGGGGATTCTTTGCTCGGGAAGTTTGTATGCTTTCATCTTTGTCTCAGGTATTATCCTTACGCCGCCGGCGCCATGCGAGCCGTGCATAATCTTTCCCTTATCACCGATTACTATAGCTCCTGTACGTGGTACCTTTCGTCCTTCTTCCAGTTCCTTCGGACGCGGTATTGTTTCAACACCACTGTGCCATATGAGTTTGACCGGGCCTCGCTTGTCGTTCGCCGGAAATTTAAATGTAATAATTGAGCCTGCCGGGAATGTGTCACCATGCTTTTTCGGATCATAATCTTTGGCCTCGGCTTGGATGGTCTTTGGCGCTCCAAGATCAAGCGCCCAAAAAGCCGGGTCAACAACGTGACACACCCAGTCGCCGATTGTCCCGGAACCAAACGGCATCCAGCCGCGCCATCTGCCCGGTAGATACATCGGATTATATTTTCGATACTTGGCCGGTCCGAGCCATAAGTCCCAATCCAGTCCGGATGGAATCTCGTGCCGCTCGCTACGCTTGCCCAGTTGGTCGATTTTACAATGATTCGCTCCGCAAGCCGCGTGGATGGTATGGACGTTCCCGATTGCTCCGTCCCAAATCCACTCACAGAACACTCGAATATGATCAGCGGAATGTCCCTGGTTGCCTAATTGTGTTATTACCTTGTGCTTGAGGGCGGCTTTCATTAGCTCACGAATCTCGTAGATTGAATGAGCTAATGGTTTTTCGCAATAAATGTGTTTTCCTCTCCTTATTGCATCCATACATGCCGCCGCATGTGTATGGTCCGGCGTGGAAACCACTACCGCATCAATCTGGTTATCCATTTCGTCCAGCATCTTTCGAAAATCGGTGTAATGTTTGGCGCCTGGATAACTCTCAAATGCCTTGCTGCCCTGTTTCTTATCCACATCGCACAACGCAACGATATTTTCTCTGCCGACACCGTTCAGATTGGCTCCGCCTCGACCCCCGATACCGATACATGCGATATTGAGCTTTTCACTCGCAGCGGCATAGGCCCTGCCGCCGAGTACGTGGCGGGGAACAATAGTAAACGCCGCTGCTGCTATAGCACTGTTCATAAAATCACGGCGCGAAATCTTCGTCTCTTGTTGTTTTGTCTTAGCTGGTTTTGTGATGCTCATAAATGTCCTCCTGTTAAAGACCAGGTTTCTTAACTGAGTAAACTTGATTCGGCATTGCCGCTCAGCTTACATTCCATAATATTAAACGAATAGCATAAAAAATGCAACTCTTTCCTGCATATTTTGCTGTTGCAGCAGATAGTAGAAGATAGACTCAACTGTTTAGTTTTTTTTGGGAAAATGTGGTGAATACAGCAAACGCTTCTTTCGCAAGGCCAGTTTGCCGTTTGAAACGAACTGCTCACCTCGCTCGGAAAGATGTTCTATCATACGATGCCGCCACTTTCGTAAGATGCTTTTATGAGATGATTCTACCGCCAGGTCATACAGCTCGCCCGGGTCTTTTGTCAAATCAAAGAGTTGTTCCCTGCCTTCGTAAGCGTAGTAAATATACTTGAACCTGCCGTCGGTCAGTGCGTTCCAGTGGTCTTTGTTGTAGCACATCGAATGCTCCAGGTCGATGAGCTGACGCCAGTTTTTCGTATTTCCACGGACCAGTTCGAGCATACTCTTTCCGTCAAGATGGTTTGGAACAGGTGCTCCGGCCGCATCGAGAAATGTCGGCAGTACGTCCCGAAGCTCCACCGGCAGAGTTATTTTATTACCTCGCTGATGGTTCATTCCCATGCTCACAGGCCAGCGCAGAAGCATGGGAATCTTGGCGGAAGCTTCATAAGCATAGGTCTTTCGCCAGAGATGATGATCTCCAAGCATATCCCCATGGTCGGAGAAAAATATAATAAGAGTATTATCATACATGTCACGTTTTTTCAGTGATTCGAGAATTCGACCTATCTGTTCGTCAATGAAGGTAATCGAAGCATAATAACCCCGGCGGGATTTTTTAGCCTGCCGGATGCCCAGGTCACCATGCCAGAGGCTTGCATTCGGCGGGTCCTTGTGCTCGGCGTACATATCGGCCCAGTCACCAATATAGGGATTTGGCATTTCTTCTTCGCTGTACATATCCATAAATCGTTTCGGCGGGTCATATGGGCTGTGCGGACGGGCGAAAGAAACTTTCAGAAGAAAAGGTTTTGAACGATTGTATTTTTCAATGAAATCAACTGCTCTGTCCGCCGTCCACTTCGTAGGATGCAGGTGTTCCGGCAGGGCATACGTTTTGGCTCTGTAGTCATTCCAGCCGATGCCGGTTGCATCCGGATCAAGCTCTGGTGCCTGCTGTTTGAACCAATGGCGATAATCGCTGACAAATCCCGGTGTTTCGGACCGGCCGGATTCATCGAGCAGTATGCCGTCGTAGCCGCGAAGTTTCCTTTGCGGATACCAGTGCATCTTGCCGATACCGAACAAGTAGTAGCCCGCATTTCGAAGGGCCTGCGGCAATTCGAACGGATACACGTCTGCGACCCGTCCGTAGCCGAGCATCCCATGGTGCCATGGTGACAATCCTGTTAGAAGTGCGCTGCGGGCCGGCGTACAGCTTGGAGTCGAGCTGTAGGCGTTCGAGAAAACAACACCGTCCTTTGCGATGGAATCTAAATGAGGTGTTTTTATGATTTTGTTACCCGCACATCCGAGGCAGTCACCCCGTTGCTGGTCGGTCATAAGATAAAGGATATTGGGCTGTTGCTTTCTCTTTGAAGCCGCAAAGCTTGTATTAACGGTTAAATTAATACCTGCCGAGGCCAGGGCCGTACTTTTGAGAAAATTCCTGCGTGTTATTTCATACAAGTGACACTTATTCATATCGACCTCCTGATTTGATTTCAAGTTCGGCACCGGCATTTCGATTTCAACTGGTAATACTAGGTTAAAATTATATGACTAATATGCTTTTTGTTCAAGTCGATATTGTCGCGAACCCAAAGTACTTGTAATAGTATCCGATAAAGATATAATGCACAGTTAACTAAAAGCAGGACAGACTCCGCAATAAGCGATCACTGGAAATAACGAATAGGAGAATTGAGAATGGGCAAACAAGTTAGCATTATGCCTTGTCTGGATATGAAGAATGGCCGTGTGGTTAAAGGCGTTCATTTTGTGGATATTCGTGATGCCGGCGACCCCGTCGAATGCGCAAAGGCCTATTGTCAGGCCGGGGCCGACGAGCTGGCTCTTCTGGACATTACAGCTACTGTCGAGAATCGGGCTACTATGCTTGACGTTGTCGGTAGGGTTGCTGAAGTGACAACGATCCCTTTTACGGTCGGAGGTGGTATTCGTGATGTTGCCTCGGCGGCGGCGGTATTAAAGGCGGGGGCTGATAAGGTATCGGTAAGCAGTGCCGCATTCAGAAATCCGCAGGTCATATCGCAGATGGTTACTGAATTCGGCGCCGATAAAGTAACCGTCGCCATAGATGTGGACCGGAACGAATCATTACCGTCCGGCTATGAAGTTTATATCGACGGGGGTCGAACTGCCACTGGGGCCGACGCCATCGAATGGGCCGGGAAAGTTGACGGCTTCGGAGTCTCTGTAATATTGCCGACCAGTAAAGCGGGAGATGGCGCCAGAACAGGTTTTGACCTTCCTGTCATAAAAGCCATGGCCGATGCCTGTTCGGCCACAATCGTCGCCTCGGGCGGAGCAGGCAAAATGGAACATTTCTACGATGCGGTGGAAGCTGGGGCGACAGTTCTCCTTGCGGCTTCCGTGTTCCATTTTCATATCATTGATATTAAGGAATTGAAAGACTATCTGCGAAGTCGCGGCTTAAACGTAAAATAATGTATCAGCCCGGATTGCCACACCTGAACCAAATGTCAGGAGTTTAAGTAATTTATCGGGCATGGGATTACTAATGCACTACAGGATTGAACCCCAAAAAGTTTTGGGGGTGTACCGTCCTTGTACTTTTTCATTGCCCCACGGTTTCAAAATGCCCTATGGTCGTCAGCTTCTTGTCCTCCGGCAGATGTTTATTGCGAAGGTATAGAAACTGGCGGTTATGCCATAATATTCTCGTTGCCTTGTTTAAGCTGTAGTGATGAACTCTTTTCCTTACGTCGCACCAATAAGATTCACAGCAATCACAAATATCAAGATGCTTATCATACCACCAAAGCTGAAAGCCGCCGAATGACCGGTATTGGTCGTTTTTAATCCCTAATACGTTGCCGGTGTATAACAATTGCTTGATTTGGGCTTTGTTTTGGATTTCTATTTTTCTCATCCTTCGAACCCTTCCTGATAAGTTCACGGCTATGCAGCTAAAATCTTGTTCTCTATTTATGTAAGGCACCTCACGGCATAAAGGTAACACATTATATTTTATAGTTTTATAAGGCGGCGGCTGAATGTTCTCCCTGGCCCCCGTCTTATGTTTTTCTTCGTTGAAATTGCGATGTGAACTCTCTCAGCTACTAATATTATAGACGTGTAAACATAAAAGTCTATTACAAAAATTCGAAAAAATTATCTTTACGAATGTACTTTTTCCTTCGAATAACAATAGTAACATCAGAAAAAGGCCTTTTCGAGCTGGCAGGGGGGGGTATTAGTATTTAAGGCCGGCTTAGAGATTTGTTCGCAGCCGGAAAAAACAGAAAATATTCGTGTTTTTTTCATTTTCCCCAAAAAAAAATTGAGAGACGGTCTTTCTTGTTATCGGGGTTAAGACGGGCAAATCATCAGGTATGTGAGAAAATATCTGATGTCTCAAAACGGAGTCTTGGGAAGTGGGAAAAAAATAGGAAGTCTTCATTTTGTTACTGTCTTTACCTGTGTTAAACCGTGGCCGGTTATCGATATTTGGAAGCATCAAGAAAGGCTAAAGATTAACGACGGAATCTGTCGATGCTTAATTTAAATGAAAAAATAATGGCTCTGGAAAATGACCAATCCGGCCATATTTAGTTTGAACTGATGTTGTCCGCTATAAAGTTTTGCATTCAAGTCAGATCGTAATTTGGGCAAAGTCAGGGAAGGCTAAAGAAAAAAGGAAAGAGCCATAATTAAATATTGCCCCTGCGAAGCAGAAGGCGAGTATCTCAAAAAAACATATAAAAAATGAAAATATAGGGATACACTTGTCTATAACTTCGTGGGGGCTTTTTATATTTATTTTCCTTGTCAGCTTCTGGTTGGAGGCTGTCCTTGGATAATATACGATTGCAATAAAGCACAATTATGATTTGGTAATATAATGTAATGGACAGGAGGCTTTTTTAATGTAAAAATATTATATGAAACTGCAGTGTAAGTTATGTTTTATGAGGAATGTACGATGAAAAAACAAAACCAGCCTGCAAAAGTCACCAAACGATTTCTGAAAGTTCTTTTCATAGCATTAATTATTTTTTCTGCTTCCATTTCTCAGGCTCAGCAGTGGTCAAGATATCGCGGTCCCAATGGGCAGGGTATCAGCTATGCTAAAAACATCCCTGTTAAATGGACGCAAAAGGACTACAACTGGAAAATAAGCCTGTCCGGAGGTGGCCATTCCTCTCCGGTGCTATGGGGCGACAAGGTCTTCGTGACCAGCGGCGACCAAAAAAGAGACTATGGTTATCTGTTGGCTCTGCGAGCATCTGACGGCAAAATATTATGGCAAAAACAATACTCGCTGGCTCCGTATCGTCCGAATCCTCGCAACAGCTATGCTACCGCAACGCCGGCCGTAGATGCCGACCATGTCTATATACTCTGGCCTACCCCCAAAGAGACAATCCTGATAGCTTTGAATCACGACGGCGGGGAAATCTGGAAGCGCACCTTCGAGGGTGTGTATTGCCAGCATGGGGGGGGTGGCTCACCCATTGTCTTCGATGACATTGTGGTCTTTACCCACGAGCACGAAAATAGCACTAAGGATGTTCCTGGTGTCTGGGTTGCTGTTGACCGTAAGACCGGCCAAACACGCTGGGAGCTGCAGCGAAAAACCGGTCCCAAAACCTCCTACTCGACCCCGTGCCTTTACTCACCGCATACAGATATACCACAGTTGATTTTTACCAGCAATTCTCATGGTATAACCGGTGTCAATCCTCGCAAAGGAACTGTCGTATGGGAAACCGAATCAATCTTCCCCGCTCGCGTGGTGAGTTCACCTGTTATTGCAGGGCGTCTGCTAATCGGTAGCTGCGGCAATGGCTCCAGGGGTAAATGCCTTGTTGCTGTTAATCCCCTCGCAAATGGTGAATCATTCAAGCCCGCAGAAGCATACACTATCGGCAGCAGCACAGCTCCGTATGTTCCTACTTCTGTCGCAAATGAAGGCTTGCTCTTTACATTTCATGACTCGGGTTATGTCTCCTGCCTGCGCAGCGCAACAGGTGTGCAGCTCTGGCGAGAGAAACCCGCCGGCAAATTCTTTGGCTCACCGGTTTGGGTAAATGGCAGGCTCTACTGTATCACAACTGAGGGTGAGGTTGTTGTAATCAGGGCCGCCTCCACCTACGAATTATTGGCGGTCAATCCTCTGGGCGAAAGAAGCCACGCTACCCCTGCCGTCGCAGGTGGCAGAATATACCTTCGTACCCTTTCGAACCTTATCTCCATCGGGCCGGGGGAAAAATAGAATCCGGCGGGTGACTCCTGATGCGTTGTCCTTTGCATAAGCTGTGCAAAAAATGTTGCAATTTCAGTCCACATATGTTATTTTGAATAAGTTAGAAAAAGTAACAGTATGGACGGGTTTTGAAAACAGGCCGTTTAATCGAAAATGTCTAAAATAAAGGAAAGGGTCTTGAAAATGAAGCTTAAAGTAATCTGTCTTGTCGTTATCACCTGTCTTGTACTTGCCCCATTTACCACTGCTGAAGCTAAGCATAAAATTAACATACCGGACATTCTCGGTTACAAAACGCTGAAGTGTGATTTTCACATGCACACGGTTTTTTCTGATGGCATGGTATGGCCTACTGTGCGAGTCGATGAAGCTGAAAGAGAAGGCCTTGACGCCATTGCGATAAGCGACCATATCGAATATCAGCCGCACAAGAAGGATGTTCCGACCAATCATAATCGTTCTTATGAAATTGCTTTGCAACGCGCCAGGGAAAAAAATATACTGCTCATTAAAGCTGCTGAGATTACCCGTGAGACGCCTCCGGGTCATTTCAATGCATTATTCCTTACTGATATAAATCTTCTCGATACTGAAGAGTTCCTCGATGCCGTCAAGGCAGCTAACAGTCAGGGCGCCTTTGTCTTCTGGAATCATCCCGGCTGGAAACCAAAGTTCAAGGGCTGGTTCGATATACATACTCAATTATATGAAAATTTATTGTTGCAGGGAATTGAGGTTGTAAACGGTGTCAGCTATTACCCCGAAGCACATAAGTGGGCCCTTGAAAAGAACCTGACGATGATGGGAAATTCCGACATACATCAGCCTATGGTTGGCACTGAAATGACACCTGAAATTCACAGGCCGATGACGCTTGTTTTTGCTAAGGAAAAGAGCATAAAAGCTCTCAGGGAAGGTTTAATTGCAGGAAGGACCGCGGTTTGGTTCGAGAATCAGTTGATTGGCAAGCCGAACTATCTTCATGCAATTTTCAGAAAGTCCGTGAAGGTTGATAAGCCTTACCTCAGGAAGGGCGATACGGTATGGTTTGAGATTACGAATAATTCCGACATTGACATCCAGGTGCTGAATCTCGGACAGGACCAACAGAAACTGGAGCTTCCCGCCAATGCCATCACGATAGTCAAGACAAAAGTTGATGCCAGGGCCGAACAGGCCGAGCTGAGATACAAGGTGACAAACTTCCTGATTGCTCCGGACAAGGGCCTGCCGGTAAATCTTAATATTTCACTGAATTAGTGCCGTTTCTAAAAAGTGAAGTAAACATTCTATAATGACGTTGTGCATATATATACATCTTCCGTTTGGAGTGTCGTGAGACGCTTAGGTTCTGTCCCTTTCTATATCATAATAGGCATATCGGCTGTATTGGAACAGCCATTCGTAATCCTCGTCATCGACTTTTGAGTTTAGCCCGTTTCCTAACGGTATCTCTTTCATTATCTGTCACTTCCCTCAGGGTCTTTTGGATATTTTGCGATACGTTTGATTTCGACTTTTTCCATAGATGTTATTCTATAAAATTGTGGGATTAAAACTCAATATTTAGATTTGTTTTTTCTTGCCTGACAAAATCCGGGAGTATATAATCATATCAGTGGCGAGCCGTTCTGAAACACTACAATAACAGGAGGTGTAATAATGATAAGACAACTTGTTCTTTTGTTTTTAGTTTTTGTTCTGGTGGCCGCTCTCGCGAGCGCCGCCATCTGGACGCAGGTAATTCCTGAATACCGGGCTTCAGCGGAAGTACGAGTGCGGCCTGTTATTCCATACCTGGTCTTCCAAACCGAGGATAACGGAATGATTCCCCTGTATGAATCATTCGTGAATACACAGGTCTCCGTTATGAGGAGTGTGACAGTTCTTCAGTGTGTGTTGGATCAGCCGGAAGTCCGGGATACACAATGGTACAAGAAACCTCTCGTATCACTTGTGCAGCACTTGCGCGGAAAACCACCTGCTCCCCCCGTGGAAAGACTCAGGAATTCTCTTTCAATCCGGCCTCGACCCAAAACCGAGATAATTGATGTCGTCTTGACGGACTCCAATCCCGAAGATGCCCGGATTATTGTGGATGCTGTTTTGGACCAGTATATGCAATACATTGGCGAAAGGTCTGATGAGACTAAGGACCATCTATACCGCCAACTGGTAGAACAGTATAAATCTTTGGACAATGAAATTAAGGGGCAGGAGTTGATTTCTGCCGAGCTTCGCAAATCGCTTGGTACTGACACTCCACAGGAACTTATCTCCGGTATGAGGCTTCGCTTGGAAGATACAAAGGCCCGTCTCAGCGAATTGCGAACGAGTATTAATGTATTGGAATGGGAAAGCAAACAGGCTGTTACCCGTGACCGAAATGATGTGCCGGTTGCTTCTGCTTCCGAAATGGAAAAGAAACCGGAATACTACGAGGATTCGGACTGGCGGGCGCTTGATAGAAACGTAAGAACAATTCAGCACAACATTGCGGCCAATGAGCTTGAACCGAACAATCCGGAAATCATTCGGGCGACAAAAGACATGGAGTTCGCAAAAGAATTGCTTCGACTGCGAGAAGACCAGTTGGATAAACAGTGGCGTGACCGGCCAAAAAATACCTCTGAAGTGCCAATAAACATTACTGATACCGGTGGTCCCGATTACGAAGCAGAGTCGGGAAATTTGGAGCTTCGACTGGCCCGGATAAAATATGAGGAGCAGCTCTTGGTTGCAGATTTCAGGGAAAAGCAGGCAGAGTTTCAAGAGCTTTTCGAAAGCGCCCAATTACTCGAGAAGGAGAATAATGCCGTGCAGCGTAAGCGTGAGTTATTCGGCGCTGTTCGGCAGCGTTTGGATCAGAAGAATATGGAACGCAACGTCCCGGCTCCAATTGAGGTGTTGACCCGGGCCTTCGTGCCTTCCGAGCCTCACAGGGACCGTCGAATTTTATACACTGCCATTGTGCTGGTTCTCGATAGCCTCGGAATAACATTGTCCGGCTGGCTGCTCCACAGACGCGGATTTCTGTAAATCTGTTGTTGTTAAAATCTTGTCTTAAAGAACCTGTCTTTTATGAGCAGGCATCCCCTTTGGGATTTTAGTGAAAGGACTTTTAAATGATACCCATAATTTATCGCTCAGTGTTTACTTTTATACCTTTGTTGATAATGGCAGGATACATATCTTTGGCAATCATATTCATGTTGTTGTTTTATCGGTTTGTTTGCGCAGTTGAGAAAATCGCCTGAAAAATTGAAGACTCATCTAAATGCATACAATCCCACAACATAAAAATCATTCAACTCCTTGTATGGCAGCGACCGAGTGTGTTATAATTACGGCAAATTGACATCCCGCCGGAATTCAATATCTTTCTTTGAAAGAGAAAGGTAAATACGATGCAAAAAGAAAACGGCTTTACACTAATAGAGCTTTTGGTAGTCATTGCCATTATTGCATTGTTGATGGCGATATTAATGCCGGCACTACATCGGGTGAGGAAGCAGGCCAGGGCGGTGTCCTGTCAGATGAACCTGCACCAGTGGGCTATCGTCTTTTCCATGTACACGGATCAGAATAACGGATACTTTCTCAGCGGACTGGCCGAAGGCGTATCCAACGTTGGCAAGTACTGGTGGATGGAACCGCTCAAGCCATACTATACGGATGAGCGAATCCGCCTGTGTCCGGCGGCAACAAAGCCTTACAACGAGGGGGGGCGGGTTCCATTCGGGGCCTGGCACGAGGGGGGCGATGCGGGCAGCTACTCGCCGAACGGGTGGTTATGCAATCCTCCGGCGACTATGGAATCGCTGCATGGCCGGACGACGGAAAACAATTGGCGCACGGTCGATGTCAAAGGGACGGGGGACATCCCGATGTTTTTGGATTGCGCCTGGGACGATGCCTGGCCAAACCACACAGATCACCCTCCGGAGTATGACGGCGATGTGGTGGAGTCCGTCAACAACAACGAGATGAAGCGGTTCTGCCTTAATCGGCACGACGGATTTATCAACGGACTGTTCACCGACCGCTCTGTAAGAAAGCTCGGACTCAAGGTGTTGTGGAAGCTCAGATGGCATCGCAAATTCGACACTGCCGGCCCCTGGACTAAAACCGGGGGTGTTGCGTACGAAAACTGGCCGCAATGGATGAGAAGGTTTAAGGACTACTGAAAACAGAATATTGTCTTATCCTCAAGCCCCTGCGGCTTGCTCGCTTTTTCCTCTCCCTCCGCTCCGCAGGGGCTTTATTCTTGTCCTTCGGATTTTCCCGTTGACTTACATACCAGCGCAGTATAGAATAAAGTAATAAATCATTTAAGGACAGCGGCTATGAGCAAATCAAAAGCATTCACGCTAATCGAGCTCCTCGTTGTAATTGCCGTCATTGCTATTCTGATGGCCATTCTATTGCCGGCATTGAACCTGGCACGCGACCAGGGGCGCAAAATGGTATGCTCTAACAACCTCCATAGCATTGCCTTGGCAAACCAGATATACGCAACAAATTTTGATGACTGGGGCGTGCCTTGCCGTTATATCTCCAACCAAGGGGCTTACGCATGGACGGCCAATCCCGATTTCCGGAAATACATCGGCTACGAGGGGGCAGAAGAGGTTCCGGATCTGTCCCTTTATCAAACCCCCAAGAAATACAAATGCCCCTCTGATCAACAGAAGGCCTGGTTACACGCCTATGACATTGAAAGTGGCAATCAAGGGGGGACTCTCGTCAGCTACGGCTTCAATATCGAAGACTGGTATCCTTCGGTAGGTCAGGCCTCTTGGACTGCCACCATGGATCTGACCAGATTGGCTTACAAGATGTCCACCGTCAAACAGCCTGCTCAAAAACTGCACTTCAACGAAGCGCACGACTGGTGGAGCAAGTGGAAAGGAGCCAATTACATCGATGGTTGGGACGTATTGGGCCAGGAAGGCACTGTCAATGACTACAAGGCCGTCGGTTGTGGCGGCCCTACCATGTATCGCCATAATGACTCTGCCAATCTTGCCTTCTATGACGGCCATGTCGAAAGCTGGCACAAGACAAAACTATGGATACCTGAACACGCTACAATCAAACCCTACCAAACCGGCATCTGGGTTGTTAAGAGAGAAACCTGGGAAGAAAATGGTGGCGGCCTCTAAAGCCGCTCCTTGCGTTCTGATTTGAGTTATAATTCCCCTGCCTCAGATACTTTTCGGCTTGAGTTTGGTTATTTCTTGTTGTAACTTTTCGTTGGTGGCTGTTAATTCGGCGATCTTTTGTTTTAAGCGATGCTCAGAACGGCTGTGCCTGGCTCTTATCCAGCAAATAAGTATGACCGATAAGATTAAAATCACTATCGACAATCCATCGACTGAGTAGATAGTCTTAAATGGATCGCTGGCTAATTTCCACCGCTCAGTTGGCGTTAAAACCAGAGATATAGTATATAGTGATTCTATGATCATATGTTTTGCCACCATGTTACTCCGACAATTTTATCGGCCAAATATATTGCTGGATTAATTTGAAAATTGCCGCTATTGCCTGTTTTTCTATCTAACTTGGCTGACAAAGTACCTAATCTTCCAATCTGAAGCACCCGACAGGACGCTGTGGAGATTATTTCTTCTGATACGGTCTTTCTATAAACCGCACGTTTTGGCACAGTTTTTCCCTTGCAAATCTGACTTAAGTTAACTGCTTCGCTTACTTCTGCGCCCGGCAGCTGAAATGTATGTCAGAACTTGTGTGATTGAACCTTCAGAAGACCGGGCCTGTCTTTTGGATTTGCTTTCTTTTAAGGTTTACGCTAAGTTTCCCGACAAATCACTTAGGCTTTATCATATGTTTTAGTTGTTTACCCTTAAAAAACTAATCTTCAGAGCCTTACCCGTATCTTTTTGGTTTTGTCGGGCGATAGGCTTCGGACACCTTCGAGGGTTTTCATCTTGTTTGTACCCGGTTCGCCGACCTTTACAGTGTACGTTCCTTTCTTAAAGACCTTGGGTCTGAATGAAGTTCCGTTAATGCGAAGAGTGTAAACGATTTCGTTGTTTGACTCGTCAATGACCTGCACAACCGGATTTTTCATACCTCTGACTTCGATAGTTGGCAGATATGCGATGGCTTTACGGCCGTAGTTATCTTCCTGTTTGATTGTCCTGGGCCACCCGGCATATTGTCTCGAAGCCGGGTCTGTAATATCTACGTTTCTGGGCCAGCATTCGATTGTGATTTCTCTTTTCTTCTTATTGAATTTAACGATACCGAAGCCGGCCGCACGTGTCGTCAGCTTCCGCCCGCCGTTACGCTCCGGACTCGGATTGGCGACGGCTAAGCACGTCACTTTATTTCCGAAACCATCTGAGAATTCTCCCGTATATTCCGGCGCGCCCGGTTCGCGGTTCTTACCCGGCTCGAGCGGCCTCCACCACCGCAGGTAGAGATTCGCAATCGAAGGCACGCAGAACGAATAGCACGAATCGTTCCAGTCGTCTGTCCCGTGGTGAAAGATTGTCGCTAAGTGCTGGTCGCCCGCAATGTGTATGGCAAAGGCCCTGCGTATCTCGGCGATTGCTTTATTACGTCCTGTTTGAGGCCAGCCATTCGAGTCAAGGTCTGCGTGCAGCCTGTTGCCCGTCTTGCCGTGAATATGCGCGCCGCCGCAAAAAATTGTCTGTGACAGCACCGCCTTCATATCTGCATCGCGCCAGTCGGTTCCCCACTGACGCAGGAACTTCAACTGGCGTTCACCCAATAATACCGCGCCGGGCACGTCCACGCTCTTCGGGTCATAAGTGGGGTCCAGAACATGGTCCGGCCGCGGCCCGCGCTGGGGAACAAGACCCTGCGGACCTGACTTGAACTTCCTGTCCTCTATGATGGCAAAGCTTACTCCGCCCACGGTCATCGAGGTGTAGTAAACACCGATACCTCGTTCTATCGGAGTTGGGTCATAAGGGTCGGGCAGATGGCTGGTTTGCGCCCGTTCAACTTCTTTAACGTACTCAAGCGGGGCGGCATAACCCCCGTCATGGCCGGCACGAGTGCGTGATAATCTTCCTCCGGCGCCCCATAAATTGGCCTGACCCACGTCGTGGTCGTCGGGTATTGTAATCGTCGGAGTATTGCGAATAATATCACCGAAGTCCCTGCCGAACTTAAGCCAGTACGCATAATGCCTGTTATGGTCATAGACCTGGTCTCCGGAGAAAAACAGCAGGTCGGGCTTTATCTTTTTGATGTTCTCAACGATATCGACTTTTGGTATGTCTCCGCCGTGTTGTGTATATATTGAATTACCCGTAAACGCGGCCACGACAATCGTATTTTTATCGACCGGGTCCTTGCGGATTATACCCGTGTAATATGCATTCTTGCCGTGGACAACACGATATTCGGTATCTTTTGTCGTGTCCCAGTTCTCAACGCGGAAAACAGCCGTCCAGCCCCTTTCGACTACTTGTGCCCGGTCTATTTCTTTCCACCTTCCATCCTGCTTGGTTTCGAGCCGGACTGTCCTGTCTTCACCTCCCTTAAGCGGATACAACTGGGCGGTCATCTTCATAATATTGTTATGAACGGTATAGAGTGCAAAGCAAATAACTTTGTCCCTGGATACTTCTGGGACTGTCGGAACCTGAGCGCTAACTGTACTCAATAGCAGGATGCCCGCTATGACTACCGTGAACACTCTCGTTTTCGTAAAGTTCATTTCTCTTCCTTTCCTGAATATATTGCTGTTACCTTTATTCACAAATGCCTGCGATAAATTATCAGTCTTTAATCAGATACGGCTGTTCCGGCAGCTCGCGTATCCAGATATTGCGAAAGCACATCGGATTGCCGTGGTCCTGGAGCCTGATATGCCCCTTCTCGTGGGGCCTGCCGTACCGGGCCTTTCTCTTGTGTGAAGTCGTTCCCTCGATCTCAAGATTATTATGAACAACCACACCGTTGTGAATCACCGTAATGCGGGCCTTGCGAATGCACTTGCCGTCTTCATCGAATAGCGGACGAAGAAAGCTGATATCATAGCTCTGCCATCTTCCGGCCTTTCGGCAGGCATTGACCATCGGAGGGTTCTGGCCGTAAATCGCTCCGGCCTGGCCGTCTGCGTATGTCCTGTTGGTGTCATAGTTGTCATCCGTATATGAATCGAGAATCTGGACTTCGTACCTGTCCATAAGGAACACCCCGCTGTTGCTCCGCTTCTGGTCCGTTATCTTCGGGTCAAGACCTCTCGGCGTGCGCCACTCGATATGTAATTGGCAATTGTCGAATTCTTGTTTTGTACGAATTCCACCCGCCTTCTTTGGCACCTCCATATAGTCGTCTATTATCTTCCATTTCGCTTCGCCGCCGCCCCTTTCACTTGCCCATGCTGAAAGATTTGGCTCCTCCCCGCCGAATAAAACAATGGCATCCGATGGCGGCTGCCCGAACCGTCTTGCAGGATTGATTACCGGCGGATGTGGCCGGCTCTTGTCATGTACGCCGTACTTTTTTACTGCATTTCCCGCATAGCTGCTCACGCCTAAAACCATTGCCGCCAAAAACAGGCAAACGACCCTCTTAATCGCTTTGACACCCTTTTTCATAATTAACTCCTCTGATTTTGTTGCTGTTACCCGAAATTCTCCTCAATTAGCTGCCGTCCGGCAACGCTGCCGAACATAAAAACGATATAATACCACTATCCCCCCCCAAAAACCACCCTTTTTTCCCTTTTCTCGAACAGCCCATCATAATGTAGGGGCAATCCCATGTGATTGCCTTGATATGCTCCCTGTGTGTGCATACCGTTATCGTTGTAGGGGCGGTTCGCGAACCGCCCTTCCCAATAATCAATCATCAACCTGTGCCATAGGTATAATCAATCGAATGGGTGGCACGCTCAAACTCGTTTGGGCGTGGCTAAAATTGAAGGGTGGCGTCTTGCCCCACTAATTACCAACTCTAAATTCTACATTCTCTTTGAATTCAAAACGATCCACTCAAAACTCAAAACTAAATCGCCCCAATAATCAATAGCAAACTGGAGCAAAGCGCAAGTCCTGAGCGTAGTCGAAGGATCATCATTAATCAATCAAAAGGGCATGTCCCGCCTGTCCTGAGCAGAGCCTGCACTGCCTGTCCTGAGCTTGCCGAAGGAAGTAGAGTCGAAGTGTCGAAGGATTTATTAAGTGGGTTTAATCTAAATACAGCCAGAAGTAGCGAGTTGACACAACCGTCACCCCGAGCGAAGTCGAGGGGTCTATTTAAATATTCGCCCGAAGGGCCTCCATAATTTTGAATTTTGATGTTTAATTCTCCTATTTACATTTTGATTTTTCAGCGTAGTGACTTTCCCCACCGTTTTTTGAATACAGTCAGAAGTAGCGAGTTGACACAAGAGTTTATCCCCGATGTTAGCTTACTTGCTATCCTGTCGGGGTTCACCCTGAGCAAGAGCCTGCCCTGAGCGGAGACGAAGGGCTAAATTCTAAATTCCCTTGACTCTTCTCAAGTTCTCTGTTATTTTCTACTCCTAATGCGTGAGTCACAACTGCGGATTTCTCTAAAAAATGCCGGCTTTGCCGGCCTCAATCGGCGATTCACGCTTAACGAGATACGCTTCAAGAGATATGAAAAATGAATTGAAGCAGCGAATAAATTTTCAACAAAGAGTGTTATATATTATAAAGAATAAATGAAGGATCAACATGTCCATATAAGTCAGAAAAAAAGGATTCGATCATTTTCTGTTGATAAAAATGAACTTAGGAAACTTTTGGAGATCCTTCAGGAAAGAGCCTATGCAGCAGCCGAATTGGAAGAGAAACATTTGATTCGATTAGATGATCAAACAGACGAGGAATTTGAACAAACAAAAAAAGATTTAAATGAGGGCTTTAAATTATTTATAACCCTATCAGGGATTGATGGCAGAAAGCTTACAGGTGACATTGATGAAATATTTGATTCTCCTAATTACCCACCAGAAGTAGAAGAAGTATTCTTTGATACGTCGACGCCTCTAAGATTTAGGCATAACTATTTTCCAAGAAACAAAATGATTCTTTTTTTGGATTTCAGGAAAGCCGAAGTGCTTAATTTCAGCATACTTCCTTCTGAAGAGACTCTAAATGAAAGCAACTTTGAGATTATTGGTAAAGACGTTACATGGGTGAATGGCGTCTTCAAGGAGTTTCTAAGTTTTATCGAAGAAAAACCTTCTACAATCCCGTGGATACATCGGCATTCAATTTACGATTTAATAGTGTGGATAATAGGTTTTCCTTTATCCTTTTGGATATGCAATAAGTTGTCGATTAAGATAGAAGGATTCTTTGGATCATATTCAGTTTTCCTAAAGGCAGCGTTATATTTCTATGTATTCATTATTGCACTAAATGTACTTCGAATAGCCTTTCTGTATGCCAGATGGATATGGCCTCTGACAGAATATAAATCAGAAAAAAGCAAATCGTTGAAACATAAGGCATTGTTTTCATTAATTGCGAGCGGAATAGGACTACCGGCTTTATACGATATAATCAAATGGTTAATAAAGTAAGGTACGATCTGGATAGTATAATGGCAGGATAAAATCAGTTGAGAGCGTGTTGGATAATATTATGTTTGAAACGAAAAATTCCACCGGTTTATTGATCCCACCAACAAGGTCAGATCAAGCCCTCGCCATCAGATTTGCCGAGAAGTCGGCTAATCCGGGCTCTTATTCCCACGACTAACCCCAGTACCGCATAACAATAAATCCAAGCCTCATATTCGTGATAGGGTAAAGCACTCACCTGCAGCTTTTGATTATTGATGATTTCATCATGGAGCCATTCAAGATGCAATCTCGCGTGACCGATTTCATGAAGCGTGATCAGCTCATATCGTCGTTCAACCTCCCTCGTAGTTCTGTTTTTGATAATTGCTTCGTCATCGCATAATATGAAAATATAACGCTCATGCGGGTCTAATATTAGCCATGAAGGAAATCCCTTAAGATCAAACTGGTCGTATGACTGCTTGCTGATAGTCTGAAGCATTGTGTAGCTTTCCAGAGGTTTGATTGTAAAGCACGTTATCCAATATCCAAAAGTCTGAATTGTTGGTGCTCGCCTGAGCGTGTTGAAGTCTGGAAGAGCTGATAATGTAAAAAGGCGCAGAGAACGTCTCAGGGCCTTAAGAAAATATCTTTCAGCGCTTCCCTCACGGGGCTTTCTCCCTTTCTTTTCTCTCCATATAAGATAATCGTCGATAAACAGTGACAGTCTCTTATGTATGACTAATTCGGGCTTCTTGTTGGCCAATGTCTTCTGCAACATTTTAAAAGCTTTTTTGGTAGTTTTCTTCTCAGGGAGGGAATCGAGAAAATTTTTCAAATCACATTCGGCGAAGTTAATTATGTCTTGTAAAGAGTAATCACACGTGTGCATTCTTCTCCCTCGATGTGGTTCTCTATTTTTTACACAGTGCTTGAAGAGCGCGGAAAGTTACGTACATGTCAAGTGGAATTTGTGATGGTTTTTTTCCTCCCCCATTGCAGAATGCAGTAACAAACATTGGTTTCTTTTGCCTTTCGTTGTTCCACAACTTCCGTGATTCTTTGTTCCAATTCGGCTTGCCAAAGACGTCAAAAACTGATATGCCCAATGGAGTGCTAATTTTCATAAACACGTCCATCTCCACTGTGTCTCCATTGTTGAGCAGGTTCTCAAGGATCCCCTCTTCGAGATGCAACGTTTCCTCCAACTGGCCCAACTGGTAGTCCAACTGGTCAGGCTTGATTTTCTTTAGTTGTCGGGAGACTTCGTTTGCAATTTTATCCTTCAACTTGCCTTCTCCGCCGAACAAATCAACAGCTTCTGTTTTCATATTGATGATCTCCCAAGGACAAAAAGTCGATTTTCAGACAGATATTTCTTGTGGATGGAAAATCGGCCTTCTTTATAATAATTAAGAGCGCGACGATCCTTCCCGGAGACGACAAAGTGGCTCCTCCTACTGGACAAATTGTCTTTGCGTCCGATAATTATCCTATCTGACTTACTATCGTTTGTCAAGAAAAAAACTCCATATTTCTTTTCATATCATACTAAATTTCTTTTCATATCATACTAAACTGTATACTCAAGGTGTGTTGCAAAAGTTCGACGAGCGATAGCCTTATGTATCTCCTTGGCACACAAGGACTTATCGAAAGGCTATTCCTCTCTGGCCATCCATTTTCAACATATTATGTTTAGATAGAGAGCTCCAAAAAGTCAAGTAAAAAATATTTAAAATCGAGATTTTTTTCTTTCGCTTCAGTACATGCTGGTTAAAACCAAGACCAGTAGTTTCGTATCTAAACAACCGTTCGTAGGTTTAATTCAGTCCTGCTTAGAAAGCACTACATCTTCCGACCTATATATGTTGGCGGTTGTGCTCGCAATACCTTAAAGTATTCTTTCGGCAAATAGAATGCTTATTCTTCAGTCATAATTTAATTTGGGCGACCCAGATTTTTCTATTATGGTAACGACGTTTTTTTGAGTTTGATGCTCTTGTTAGCGTTTTATATAACTTGGCGATTCTCGTGTACGAAAGATTGATTGTTATTTCTTTAATTTCTGGGAATTCTGATATTTTCTTGATTTTTTTCGAAAATATTGTATAATACGCCTATGTTAGCCAGAAGGCTAACGCAAACCGCATTTCTACCTTCGGTTCGCACTAATTGTAATCACTCCACCGCTTTGCGTCTTCGTGAATGTATGATGCTCATGCTGGCCTCAGATATAAATGCTTATACTCCTTCATCCTGAGCGGAGTCGAAGGGCCAAAATCCACGCAATACGAATCACGCAATCCTGCCCTGAGCGGACCTGTCCTGAGTTCTACCGAAGGAGTCGAAGGGACACAATACGGGTGAAAATCGCCCAATTTTCGACAAAAAACGCTGGTAATTTTGGAAAAATTTCAATTTTTCTAAAAAAATTTTTATTCCTTTTCTCATAAGCACTTAGCGAAATTCAACCTTTAAAAAACTCCCCCTATTTCGTATCAAACGTGCAGGTACGTCTAATTATAGAGGGACTACTTTTTTCCCCTCAGGAGCTTGTCCTCGAATGTCGTAATCGGGGATCCAGTAAGCATTTAGTCTTTTGTCTGGAGTCTTGTGTCTATTATGAATCATTTATTGTCAAAAAAGCAGTTAAATAATGAAAAAAGCAGCAAATTCAAAGGAAAAAATCACTAAAAGTCAAAAAATAATTACAAATACCACCTCACTTTTAGTCTTAGAGTTTATCCAAATAGCCGATTCGTGTAGTTTACCCCCGATTTCAGTTAACTTGTTTTCCTGCCGGGGGTTACGAGGCCGAGCGAAAAGCCCGAGGCCAAGGCGGCAGGTCAAAAAGGCTCGGAGGCGTAGCTATCGCTACGTTGAGAACGTTTTTGGCCGACAACGCAGGCATCGGACTGTGCAGCCGGCCGCAGTAGAATGGGTTGTTTGGATACACTCGTTTAAAGAAAACAAACCCAATTTCAAAAACATTAAAATTGGCGTAAGCTCTTTTAAGACAAGTAAATACGAAATTTTATCCGCTTGGCGGGGCAAAAAACAAACCCAATTCAAACCCAATTCAAACCCAATTTACGAAAGGCTAAAAATGAACACAAGAAATGCTATAACAATGAATTATGAAAAATTTACCCCGCTGGGGTTTACAAAAACAAAGCCAATTCAAACCCAATTCAAACCCAACTGGAGCGAAGTGCAAGTCCTGAGCTTGTCGAAGGAAACAAATTTATCCTCGAATGTCGCAGTCGGGGACCCAATCTGCATTTTCGCAATATACAGTGGTCTCAAAGCTTCTGCTTCAGCGGTTCATCACCTTTTCACGTATTATATTTTCGAGTTTCTCAATGTCCTCTCGCAAACGGCCAACTTCATCTCTCAGCATCTCAACCTGGTGTTCCAAACCTTCTTTTTGCTCCCTTCTCTCTTCCGGCCGGGCAATCTCCGCAAGATGACGTTTCAATTGTTCAGCTTCCCGAAAGATAGCTTCCGCTTTCTCGTGCCTTCCGGCCTCCTTCGCCTCTCGGGCAAGGGCGTGAAGCTGCTCGATTTCCCTCTCCATATCATGGGCCTTCTCCCGCCGAACAGTCTCGTCTATTTCCATAGCCAGCCTGCGGGCCTGTTCGCGAAGCTCATCTGCCTTGTCGTGATGGCCTTCCCGCTCGGCATTCTCGGCAGCTTCCTTGAGTTCGGCAATTTTGTGATGCATCTCTTCCACATGTTTGGCAATTTCTCGACGTTCAAATTCAAGCTTCAACGCATGTTCGAGTTCTTCAGCCTCTGCCCGGAGTTCCCTTGCGTGTTCTCTCTCGCCGCGCTCTTCGGCCTCATCAGCCTTGCGCCGAAGGTGCCCAATATGTTGATCGGTCTCACGAAGCTTTCTTTCCTCCATTTCTCTTCGATTTGCTTCGATCTCCCCGGCTATCCTCTCGGCCTTTTCGAACAATCTGGCTGCCGCATCGTGTTTACCTTCACTCTCGGCACGTTCGGCAAGTTCTTTCATCATTGCAATTTTACGCTTCAAAGATGCAATACGACGAATCTCTATTTTTTCGCGTCCTTGAGCTTGTTCAAGGAGTCTGTGTGTCTCCTCGTGACGGCCTTCTCGCTCTGCCCGTTCAGCGGCCTCTTTAAGCTCGGCAATTTCGTGGTGCATCTTTTCTATATGCTCTGCCATCTCCATATCTTCGAATCTACGCTCTACTTCTCGTTCAAGCTCCTCAGCTTCGGCAAAAAGACGTTTGGCATTCTCTTCATGCTCCCGCGCCATCGCACGAAGCTCCTCGATACGCCCTCTTGCCTCCTGGAACTCATTCAGTGGTCCCATTTCTCTTTCGTCGATAAAACCATCCCGGTTCCGGTCGAATCGTTTCTGCATTTCATTATTTACAGGAATCCTGTCCTCAGCAACGGATGCAGCGACCGTAACAAGAACGCACACCATAGAAAGAATAAATATTTTCTTCCACATTTCGTTAACCTCCAATCTTTACTCAAAAACCTGCTTGTTAATACCTTCTATAAGACAATTTTTTCTTTTTCCGGGTCAAATCGTGCGACTTTACCCTGGTGCAAACCGAGCATGCCCATTTGCAGAGGCGTTTGCACGTGATACGCTAAATCCATCGGGCTTAGAGTCTGTGTTTGACGGCTCCGGCAGCAATCGAGGAACTTGTTCCAGTATCCCACGAAATCTTCTCCATGATCGATATCGAAACTCTGAGGTTTTTTCTTCGAACCGTCGGCGGGCATAAAAACGATTTTATCCCCTTCGATTGTGAGCGTGCCTTCCCATCCGCGAAGGATGGGTATCCTTTGTCCCGAACCCCGGCTGCCGGTGCCAGGATGGTTATTGGCCTGTGTCCCGAGTACGGCCACCGTGATTTTCTCCGGGTAATCTATGAGCATATTAAACGTATCGGGAATCTCACGCTCATGGTAGCGTAACATTCCGCCCGTCGCAACAACTGTGCTGGGCATGCCAACTCCAAGCATGAACAGCACCGGCGTCAGGCTGTGTGGAAACAAATCGGTCGAAGGCCCGCCGGCATAATCCTCGTACATCCGCCAGCGGAAAAAGCGGCTAACGTTAAAGGGACGCTTTGGCGAATCGCCGAGAAACGCATTCCAGTCCAGCTCAGAACCGGCTTTGGCGTCTGGATTGTCAATTGGCATA
>Ga0114922_10000283_pt1 | contig 48892 bp, 50 predicted proteins | sample AartaG_FD_100975 | JGI IMG/M metagenome (GOLD analysis project Ga0114922, IMG submission 100975) | Deep subsurface microbial communities from Aarhus Bay to uncover new lineages of life (NeLLi) - Aarhus_00045 metaG | ecosystem: Environmental > Aquatic > Marine > Oceanic > Sediment | place... | reverse complement strand
CGCCGAAACCTACCAGGAAGAGTGAGACGAAAGGCAGGAACCAGTGCTTTATAAGGCTCGCAATGAACATCCAGGAAAGACTTGGTGCCAGGTTGAAGCCGTAAGCACCTGCAATCGGAAAAATGCCTGCGACTATTCCAAGTGACCAGGCAAGCAGGATACCCAGCCACATATAGGGAGTTGCGGTAAGAATGTACCCCAACGGCAGTACTGTGTTGTCAAGGATCTTGGTCCGTGCGGCAAAAGCGCCAAATTTATTTCCTGCCCAAAAACTCAACAGTATTGCTGGAATCAGCAGACATACGGAAAATGGTACCGCTTTCATGAGTATAGACGCTACCGGCTGCGGAAATCTGAACACACTTATTCCCAGATCGCCGTGGAAAAGTGCTTTCCAGAAATTGAGGTACTGCTGCCAGATAGGTACGTCTAATCCAAAGGCCTGGGTATAATAGGTATACATCACCTCAGCAGCTTCGGCACGCTGCCCGGCTCTTGCAAGCAGGTTATGAACAGGATCGCCGGGCATAAACCGCGGGATCGCCCAGTCTATTGTAACGGCCAGGAAAAACGTAATTCCGTATATTATCATTTTTCTGCTGAAATACCGTCTCAAATAGGCTCCTTCTTAAAAGAAAGTTACAAAAATCACCGTCCCTCCCTTTACGGCTGGAGGGACGGTGATCGTCTAGCTAACTATTTCACCTAAACCGTCAGGACTTAAGGTATCATTACATACTTGCTTAAGCCTGGGAGAAGTCCGGTCGGATCAGCAGCTTGTACCAGATTAGCGTAAGCTACGTTAACAATATCATCTGTATTTATAGCATAAGCCAGTGCTCTTCTGAAAGCCGGATCATCCAGAGGAGCCTTTTCTGTATTCAAGAATAGAATAGCTGTATTACATGATATCATGTAAGGAGCTTCGGCGAAATAAGTCTTAACATAACCCTGATCTACCAGCTCTGCAACTCCTGGGAGGAAGTTGTTAGACATATCGACTTCACCTTTAAGAATTGAACCTAAAGCAACATTGTTGCTAGAGAAACGAATATCAACTATGTATTTAGGAGCAATTTCCAGTCCGAGTGCGTCTATTGCCCACCAGTCATCATTTCTTTCCCAAACGTTTCTATCTTCACCGGCAGTTACCCACTTGAATGCACCTGAGCCAACTGGGTCATCATTGATTCCTGCGGTTATTTCTTCTTCTGTTCTGGTTGACCAGATATGCTCAGGAACTATGAAGATATTGTACAGGTTGTTTGCAAATTCCTGGTAAAGAGGCTCGGTAAAGTTCAATACCAGTGTGTTGTCATCAACCAGGTCAATGCTGTCAAGATAATTCCACATATTATTGTACCAGATTGCAGATGTTGTCCCACCAATTTCGAAGGTGAATTTGACATCATTTGCATCAAGTGTCTGGCCGTCAGTCCAGGTCATTCCTTCTCTTATCTTGAGTTCATATGTGACATCATCGGTCCATTCTCCACTTTCTGCGAGCCATGGTATCAGCTCATCGGCCAGGGGATCATACATAAACAGTGATTCATACAGGAGTGAACATGTTCCTGTTGAATTTGCCTTACTCCAGGCTATAAATGGATTAAGGTCTGAGAATGCGCCCCAGGCTGCTCCGCTGATATACAGGGTCTCGTCTCGCGGATAAGTACCTGTTCCCGGATCGACTCCTTCCTGCAGTTCCAGTGTGCTGAGTGTCATCAGGCCGCCCAGCTGCCAGTATCCGTTCCAGGACGAGGGAAGAGTATTTGGAGTATCATCAGCTTCTGTCGGCCAATTGCCCCATACCGAATCATTGAACTGAGTCCACAGACCATTATACCAGAGTGGAATAGCTGGCATCTCTTCAATTCCAATAGTCTGGATTTCTTCACAAATAGCCTGCATACCTGCAACATCATCTGTCTGGACTGCGGCAAGATCGTCTACGAGATCAAATACTTCCTGATTATCATACCTGCCGAAGTTACCACTTCCCATTATATCCACTATCGGGTGTCGATAAACAAGATTATAATAGGTCCACGGAGTGTTGCTCATCATTGCCCAGTTGTTCAGTGTTGAATCAAATGAACCGTCTGTCAGTGCAGTATTCCATGCGCCATAATCAGGTGTTGCATCTACAAGGTTGATACCTGCAGCCATAGCGCTATCACTTATAACACTGATAGCTGCCATCCAGTCTGTCCATCCGGTAGGACATGTTACTTCCAGTGAGATAGCAGACCCATCGGGCATTTCAACAAGTCCGTCACCATCGGTATCAACATATCCGGCATCTGCAAGGATTGCAGCAGCTTTTGCCGGATCGTAAGAGAAAGTCATTTCAACAGGAACTGCTACTTCTTCTTCCTCTTCTTCTTCTGCTACTTCCTCCTCTTCTTCTTCTGCTGTTACTTCTTCTTCAGCTTCTCCTGCCTTATCACAGCCTGCAAGTGAAAACACTGCGACTAATGATAAGATAAGAAGCCATATAAATATTTTCTTCACTCTTTAACCTCCTATTAGGTTTTTAATCAGTAATCAGTCTCTGCAAAAACTTACCTGAGATTTGCCGGCATAAAGATTTAAAATAATAAATCATACACCTGAACAAACCTCATATTTTTTACAATAAATGACCTCCTTTCTGATTGATATATCTTGTAATTTGATATTTAGTTTTCTAACTTTTTAGTCGAGCTTCTTTCTATCAATTCCGTAGGAATAACATGAAACTTGGAAGATTCAATACCATTCTCAATAAAATCTATTATATTCCTGGTGGCAACTGATGCCATCTTCAGAATAGAACTTCTGATTGTTGTCAGTGAAGGTGAGATATAACTTGAGATTTCTGTATCGTCATACCCGATAATTGAAATATCATCGGGGATTCTAAGTTTCATTTCGGTTATGGCCTTAATAGCACCGATTGCCATGGCATCATTTGAACAAAAGATACCGGTTATTTTATTTTTATTATTGTTTTTGCCTTTTAAAAGTTCTTTGGCACACCTATAGCCGCTGTTTTCAGTAAAATCTCCATTGGCTATGTAATGTTTTTTGATTTTAAGTCCTGCTTCGTTCATTTTTCTTTTATAACCTTTAAGCCTTTCAGATCCGGACAGCTTTTTTATATCTCCGCAAATATGTGCTATATTATGATGTCCTAATTCTATTAGATATTTCGTGGCAGTATAAGCACCTTCAAAATTATTGGAGTTGACTATGATGTAATTTCCCTTTACCTTACTCTGGTAATTTTGATCCTGATCTATTATTACCAGCTTATATCCGGACTCTACCAGTTCTAAAATCTTTGGGGGGCTGTTAAGTGCTCCGATAAAGATACCCCCTGACAAAGTCTTGTTATTAAAGAGCTCTCTTATCTTTCTAAAATCACTGTTCTTATCGATTACTACAACAAGTACGTTATATCCTAATTTATCAGCACAATCTATTGCTGCTCCTGTAAAAGGAGAAAAATACGTGTTTCGGAAAACATTAAACTTTTCGTCTTTGTGGTCGACATTTATTATAAAAACTCCGATTACTTTATTGTGCTTACCTGCGAGTGTTCTTGCTGGACCGTGCGGTACGTAGTTATATTTTTTAATTATCCTGTTTACTTTTTCTTTTGTTTCAACTGATACATTAGGATAATTATTAAATACTCTGGATACTGTACTTCTTGAAACTCCGGCTAACTTGGCTATATCTTTACTATACACACTATTCACATTATTCTACATATTTATACGATTTACTTATAAACGCGCGTGTAAACACGTGTGCATATAGTTTATAACAGAAATTTTATTATAGTCAAGTGTTTTCTGGTCTCTCTGATGTAATTATACTATATATTGTGCTTTACTTTTTCTTTTTATAAAATTGAAAAAGACAACAGGGACAAATTTACCAGTAAAGGCGGATCAAGCGGTAATAAAAATTAATTTTTAATATAAGGTCGTTGCTGAGAGATTTAAAGAAGTATAAGATTTTAATGGTATAATTAATTATTAAACACACTTCAAATAAAAATATATTTGAAAGGAAAGATAATGGCGAAAAACACTAAAGAAACAGTAATAGTCCAGATATCTGATATTCATGTGGGTGAAAAGCATTTTGTACCCAGTCTTCTGACCAGATGTATTGATGAAATAAACGAGCTTGACCCTGATATAGTGATAATAACAGGTGATCTTACTGCCAACGGCTTCAGGAGGGAATATGATACTGTAAAGAACTATCTTTCGCCTATAAAATGTAAAAATCTGCTGGTTCAACTGGGAAATCATGATTCCAGGAATGTAGGGTACCTGCATTTTGAAAATATTTTTGGCAGCAGATATATTTCATTCAATGGTAACGGGGTGACCATAATTGCAGCTGATTCAAGCGAGCCTGATCTGGATAACGGGCAGATCGGAAGGGAGCACTATGACTGGATCAAAAATGAGTTTAATAAATCTGATGAAAATAATTTTAAAATCTTTGCCATGCATCACCACCTGATATCGGTTCCCAATACCGGCAGGGAGAGGAATATTGTAAATGATGCCGGCGATGTTCTTGAGACAGTGGTCAGTGCCGGTGTGGACATGGTACTATGCGGGCATAAGCACGTACCATATCTATGGAGGGTAGAAGATCTTCTGGTAGTTACTGCCGGGACAGTTTCATGCCTGAGGTTAAGAGGAAGAATTGAACCCAGCTATAATATTATATATATCAGAGAAAAGGAAATCGATATTTACAGAAGGTCACCTTTTGACAGAATCGAGAAGATCCTGGATGTAAAAAGGAAAGAGAAAAAGAGTAAACTCAGTGATAAATTTATTAAAGAGAAAAAGCAATAAGGATAAAGATCTCATTGTATTAATAGACGGAGAACATTATCCACAGGTAACCTATGATGCGATAGCAATGCTGAAGAAGATCTATCCTGGCAATTTTAAGGGTATTGTTTTTTTGGGCGGAACTGAAAAATTGGTGGTAGATGATCTTGAAACTTTTTTTGGGGAAAGAGTTTATAAGATCAAGGATATTGATATAGATTTTCAAGCAGCGCTTAAATATTTTAAACCCGACATCGTCTATGACTTGAGTGATGAGCCGGTTGTAAATTATATGATCAGGATGAAAATAGCTTCTTTTTGTCTTTATCATAAATGCAGTTACATGGGACCTGATTTTTTATTCTCTTATGAAAGGGAAAATATCCACTGCAAAAAACCCACATTATCGATCATAGGGACTGGAAAAAGGATAGGCAAGACGGCTGTCAGTTCTTATATATCTAAAATATTTACCGGGGAAAAAGTTAATGTGTGTGTTATTGCGATGGGCAGGGGGGGACCCGAGACTCCTCAGGTGATCAGAGGTGATAAAATAAATATTACTCCTGAATATCTTTTAGAAATAAGCGATAAGGGAATGCATGCGAGTTCGGACTATATAGAAGATGCCCTTATGGCAGGGGTGACTACCGTCGGCTGCAGGAGATGCGGGGGCGGTTTTGGAGGGAAGATCTTTATGTCCAATATAAAAGAAGGTGTCAGGATTGCTGAAGGTTTAGATCCAGACCTAATAATAGTAGAGGGAAGCGGGGCTTCCATTCCGGATATAGAAACGGATAAAAATATATGCATAATAGGTGCAGGCCAGAGCTGGCAAAATATAGTAGGCTATTTGGGAATATACAGGATATTATGTGCTGATCTGATAATCATTACAATGTGTGAGAAACCCCTGGCTGACAGAAAAAAAATATCTTTTTTAGAGAATGAAATAAAAAAAATAAAACCGGAAGTAAAGATCTTAAAAACAGTCTTCAGACCGGAGCCCTTATCTGCTATCAGCGGGAAAAAGGTATTTATTGCAATGACTGCCACCGGTATCATAAAATCTAAGATTAAAGATTATGTGGAGAGAAATTATAATTGCGAGGTCAGACAAATGAGTTTCAGCCTTTCCAATAGAAAAAAACTCAAGGATGAACTGCAAAAATCCAATGATTATGATACTGTACTTGCAGAGCTAAAAGCAGCATCGGTGGATATGCTGACTGACTATGCTGTTAAACATAAAAAGGAAGTAATATACATGAATAACACCCCGGTTATATCAGGCGGGAGGAAAATTCTAAAAAGAGAATTAAAAAATATGTTTTCAAAAGAGAATATTTAATATGAATTTGAAAAACAAAGATAAATTGGGTCCAAGAGTAATAGTGATTTCTGATAAAAAGCAGGGACTGCCTTTTTCTAAAGGAATACTTGCCTCCTCTATTTCAGTGACAGGTCTGGATATATTGACTGCCCATAAAATTGCACTTGAGATCCAGGATTACTTTTTAGAGAAAAAGAAATATTCTCTATCTCTTGATGAGCTGAGGTCGCTGGCTTTTAGATTTATAAAAGATAAAGTCAGTCTAGAATACGCAGAGAGATACTTGATATGGCAATCTGTAGGCAAACTTGAAAAACCTATTATCATACTTATAGGAGGATCGACCGGTGTTGGAAAATCGACCATAGCCACTATCCTGGCAAATAGATTAAATATAAACAGGATCGCCTCCACGGATGCGATTAGAGAGGTCATGAGAGCTTCAGTATCCGAAAAATTGATCAGGCCTCTTAGAGGTTCTTCATATAATGCATACAAAAATGTTACCCTGCCTCCTTCCGGGGTGGAACCGGTTATTTTGGGATTCAGGGAACAGGTACTTGCAGTGAATGTTGGAATAGAGGCAATAATAAAAAGGAATATTTTAGAAAAATCTGATATTGTAATAGAAGGGGCACATGTAGTACCGGGTTACCTTGATAACATAAGCGAGTATTCTTCTAAAGCAATAATCCAGCAGATAGTCATATCAGTTCCGGACAGAGAAGTCCATAAGGAACACTTCACCAAAAGGACTGTTGAGACTCAGGGTTCAAGGCCGATGGAAAAATACATAAAACATCTGGATAAGATTTTGATCATTCAGGATTATATAGAAAAACTGGCAAAGAATAATAATGTAAGGATTATAGAAAACTATAATCTTGATAATGTAGTAAATGAGGTTTTAGAGTTAATATTTCAAAGAGTAAAAAAAGAGTTCAGTAAGATAGGGGACGAATATACAAAAGTCAAATGAGTTTAATCTGAAATATAAAATTTTTCAGACATTTTTTCAACTCCGCTTAAATAAACTGTCACATTATAAGTGCCGGGAGAATATGTATTATTTTTTTTGACCAGTGAGGCCACGATCTTACCCGAACCTTTCTTTTCAGGGTAAACAATATTTTTTTGAATTATTTCAATGGAATCATTTTCAATTTTTTCCCACTGTACTTTTATTTCATCTCCTGTAGTCAGGTGCTTGACTTCTATTATCAGATAAATGTCTGTATCCAGGCTGCTGAAGTAATAACCGTTATCCTTTTTTATTTCATCAATGCCGGAGTCTTTATCAGAACTTAAGTAGATATTTTCAATACCAGGCTTCGTATAAATCGTGGCTATTACAGCTATTATTAATACTATGACGGTGATGATAATAATTGTTATATTTCGTTTGTTCATTTGATTATGGTATAAATGATTTAACAGTTTCAGGTTATTATAGAAGTTATTTTTGACCTTGGCTACAAATTAGTTAAATTATTTGACTAAAGCTTTTAATTGATATATATTTTCTAAATGATTTTTAGAGGAGAGTTTGAATTATATGCCTATATATAATTATAAATGCAGAAAGTGCGGCAAAATTTTTGATATGTTTCAAAAAGTGGATGAAAATAGCAGTGTGAAATGTGTCTATTGTGGTGCAGATGCTCAAAGATTGTTTTCTCCTGTGGGTATAATTTTAAAAGGATCTGGTTTTTACACCACAGATTACAAATACGGCTCTAAGAAATCCAGCAGTAATGTAAGTGTTTCAACCAATAAACAAAAAAACAATAAAAAACCTGAAACCCAATCTTCCGATAAAAAAGCAGACGGTCCTGTACAGAATAAAAAAGACAAGAAGAGTTAAACAAATTTCGGTGCAATGGAATTCAAAATGTCCCTGATCGATTTTGTGATATGTTGTTGATCATTCATGATTGTATTATTTATTATATCTATAATATTAATATGGCTGCACGCATATAGTCTAAGATATATGATAAGGGCCAGAACTAAATCTGCCAGAGTAAAAGATATAAAAGCGGTAAAAAAAAATGTTTCACCTATGTCTTTATCATTAATACTTTCACTGGCTGTAGTAATGGCATTAAATCTGATAGAAATAGGCTATTTCGTTTACAGTAATTATATTTTTGATAATTTGGCAGTGACGATCGGAAGTGCCATACTTGTTGGCTATACTTTGTATTCTATGATAAAATTTTTACCTAAGATTAGAAATTTTATCAGTAAACCTTTAGGATATTTTATAGAGGGAACTCAGGGTTTTGAAAATGTTTTAAATTATATTATGATTCCCCTGGAGATAATTTTTTGTTCATATATACTGGTAAAAGTTTTTATTTTTTTATTAAATTTGTGATTTAAGTTAGGTATGAATATGGGCATAAAAAAAGTTTATGTTATTTACCTTGTTATTTGTCTGATACTGATATCCCTGGCTACTACTTCTTGTTTTCTTTTCGGCGGTGATGAGGAAACCGGACTGATTCAGGTTGTTGAGACTTCAGAAGAGGAAAATGATAATTTGGATGAAGCAATTGACACTCTTCTAGAGAACGAAGACTTTTTAGATGTTCTCGGCAGTTTTGATTATGAGGGTTCCATGGCCAAAGAAGCAAAACAGGTGGAAGGCGATAAAGATCTGTTCTTTATATTATTAGAGTCAACGGATGATTTTGAAGGCGTGGAAGACTATTATAAGGATATAAAGGTCAAATCAATATGGATAAGGTCTGAGATATTTGAGAAAAGCTCTGAAGGGGTTGAGGAAGAATTTCTTGGTTCTGATAATGAGAGTGTCCGAGTTTCTAAATTTACATATTCCAATATGGAAAAAGATAAAGTCGTAAATGTCTTGGTAAAAGGTCTGGATGTGGGTAGAACACAAATAATGATCATCTACTGGAATCTGCAGTAGACAGCTAAATGGAAGACCATAAAAACTTAGATTCAAAAATCTACACTGTCAGTGAACTTAATTCAAACATAAGGAAAAATCTTGAATACAGTTATTCGGATATATGGCTCGAAGGAGAAGTCAGCAACTTTTATTTCCCCGACAAGAAACATATGTACTTTGATCTTAAGGATGAAAAATCCAAAATCAGGGTAGTGATGTTCCATAATAATAATAGAAACCTGCTTTTTGATATAGAAGAAGGATTGCATATCCTGGTAAGCGGCTACATTTCTGTTTATGAAAAAAGGGGAGAATACCAGATGATAGCTCTTAATGCAAGACCTGTAGGCAGGGGTTCTCTTCTTTTAGCGTTTGAACATCTAAAAGAAAAACTAGAAAAAAAAGGATATTTTGACAGTAAATATAAAAAAAACATCCCCATTATTCCGGGGAGAATAGGGATAGCGACCTCTATTGGCGGTGCGGTTATAAAAGATATAATTTCAGTCCTGGAGAGGAGATTTAAAAATTTCCATCTTGTCTTAAGGGATGTCAATGTACAGGGCATTACCTCAAGTGATGAGATCTGCAGCGCAATTGATGATCTAAGTGAGTACGGGGTTGATGTGATAATATTGGCCAGAGGAGGAGGTTCACTGGAAGATCTGTGGGCGTTTAACACTGAAAAACTGGCTGATAAAATATTTAACTGCGCTGTGCCTGTGATTTCAGCAGTCGGTCATGAAACAGATTATACCATATCAGATTTTGTAGCAGATAAGCGTGCTGCCACACCTTCAGTTGCCGGAGAGATAGTCATATTGAATAAGGCAGAAGCAGCAGCAAACCTAAAAGAAATCAATAAAAAAATCAGGAATCTAATAAAATCTAAAATAAGTATATATAAAAGAGAGGTTGATTTTTTAATCAATAGAAGAGTCTTTAGAAGGCCCGGGATTCTATTGGATAGGTTCAACCAGGCGGCCGGTGAGGTACGTATCAGGTTGATAGAATACATAAAGAAAATCATTAAAACCAAAGAAGAGACAGTATCTGAGTATTACCGGCGGGTAGATGAAAAAAATATACTTAAAAAGGTCTATACCTTCAAAATGAAAATCGATAATATAGATATTAAAATGATTTCAAGTATTAAAAATCATCTTAGATCTCAGAAAAATAGATTGAAGCAGATGTTGAAAGAATTACAGGATAAAAATCCGGTTGCGGTTCTGAGTAGAGGCTTTGCCTTAATATATAAGGATAAGGTGGATAAAAATATTAAAGGTATAGACGAGGTAAAGATCGATCAAAAGGTCAGGATAATGCTTGGGGACGGGGTACTAAAAGCAAGGATATTTGATAAAATCTATAAAAAATTAGAATTAGGGTATAAAAATGAAAATTGAAAAAATGAGTTTTGAACAGTCGATTGATAAATTAGAAGAAATTGTAAAGGAGCTTGAAAATGAAAATATTTCCCTGGAAGAATCCATGGAAAAATTTGAGGCGGGCATAAAACTTTCTTCTAATTGTCTAAAAAAATTAAATGAAGCCGAGGGAAAGATTGAGAAGCTGACCAGGTCTAAAGATGGAAAGCTTGTTACGGGTGAGCTGGACCTGGAAAAAGAAAAATGATGGCATGCAGCCTATATTTCAGGTGATTTACCGGGCTGGCGACCTATTATCGAAGCATTTTTATTAAAACTACATATAGTATGATAATCAATCAGGTATATTAGAAGCAGCTACATATAGTTATATATTCTTTTAAATAAATATTAAATCAAATAATCATATTTATCTTCATATCTTCTTTTAAATAAAAAGTTTACAAATAAATAATAGTATGTTATCTTATGGTTGTGTGGTGGGGAGAAATGGAGCAAGAATAATGTGCTTTTTTAGTTTATTGTTCTAAAATGGAGAAAACGGAGATAAAATGTTTGTTGGTGAACATCATCGGACAATTGATAGCAAAGGAAGAATTTTCATCCCTGTTAAGTTTAGAGAAGATTTGATAAAAGGTGTGATCCTGTCGAAGGGGTTTGGAGGAAAATGCCTTTTTTTATTTTCAAAAGAAGGATGGAAGATGATGGAAGAAAAAATAAAGTCTAAAAAGATGGCCGAAAGAAGCATGTTAAGATTTTCCAGATGGTTTTCATCTTCTGCAAGTGAAGAGTCTCTAGATCAGCAGGGAAGGACCAGGATACCACAAAAGTTATTAAAATATGCGGGGCTAAAAAAAGATATTGTCATATTAGGTCTGCCGGACAGGGCTGAGATATGGGATAAAGAAGCATGGCTGAAATATTACGAAGAGGCCGATTCTCAATATAAAAGAGATGAAAAATCACTTGAACAGTTGGATTTATAAAAGAGTATTATAAATGAATTTTAAAGAAATTCATGTACCGGTTCTTTTAAAAGAAGTTTTATATTATTTAAATTTAAAAAAGGGTGACGTCGTCTTTGACGGTACGCTTGGCGGTGCTGGTCATACTGTAGAAATAATTAAAGCCATTGCCCCCACAGGCAAAGTAATTGGAGTTGATCTTCATAGCCAGACTTTAAGCACCGCCTCCACCCTATTGGAGAAGTTTTCTGAAAATGTAGTTTTAGTAAATGATAATTTTGCAAACATTATAAAAATTTTAAAAGGATTAAACACAAAGGCCATAGACGGGATGTTATTGGATCTGGGATTATCCTCTTTTTTGATTGAAAGATCAGGGAGAGGTTTTAGTTACCTTAGAGATGAAGAACTGGATATGAGATTTGGAAATGGCGGTTTAAGAGCATTTGATGTAATAAATGATTATACTGAAGATGAGCTGACAGGAATTTTTAAAAGATATGGAGAAGAAAGATGGGCCAAATTGATTGCCGGAAATATCACCAGAAGCAGAAAAGCCGGGGATATAAAGACTACCGGTGAACTTGCAGAGATCATAAAAAGTTCCATACCCGAAAAGTACAGATATAAGAGGAAAGGTAACCCGGCAAAAAGAATATTTCAGGCAACAAGGATAGAAGTGAATAAAGAATTGGATAATTTAAAAACAGCAATAAAAGATGGTTTTAAAATGTTAAAAAGCAAAGGAAGAATGGTAATAATATCTTATCATTCTCTGGAGGACAGATTGGTAAAAAGGAGTTTTTTGGAATTTGAAGGCATATGTACTTGCCCTCCGGAGCTTCCGGTATGTACCTGCGGGAGGGAAAAAACCGCAGAGATTATTACAAGAAAAGCGGTCAAACCGTGCTGGGAAGAGATCGACCTGAATCCGCGTTCAAGAAGCGCAAGGTTAAGAGCTTTAGAAAAATTGTAAATTATATTTTATTAAAAAAGTATTTTTTTTGATATGAATATAGGATTAGTAGGAAAAAGAGAAAATTATAGAAGAAAATCTTATCCTCTTCTATACCTGGTAAAGACACCGCATGGTGAAAGGGCCGGTAAAAATATAGTATACAGCAACAGGGGATTGTTTTATATATTTGTCACGGTTATAATTTTCGCCTGTCTGGTCATTTTATTGAATATAGGGCTTAAGATACAGAGTGTTAATTACCAGAGAAGCATATATGAAATCAATGAGATGATCTCCCTGGAAGAAGAAAGAAGCGACCGCTTACATTTGAAGATATCAGAGTTAACATCACCGTCCAGGGTCATTGGAGTCGCTGAAAATGATTTAGGCATGGGTATATCCGAAGGTTTCCGGGTAGTTGAGATTTCAAATAGCGGTCTTGTAAACAATGAAAAGATATATAATTACATATCAAAGGACACGACTACTGCAGCAGGGAATTACGACAGTTTTTTAGGGACAATTTATTATATTCAGGATATAGTACTGGTAGTATCAGAAAGCGTGTTGACATTTTTTATTCCCTAACTATTATGTAATTTAAAAAATGTTTAGAGCTAAAAATAATATCAGGGTAAACAGGAAAAGAATATATTTCCTGTTTATTTTATTTTTAATAGCCTTTTTATCTATAGTCTACAGGCTGGTTTCTATTCAGTATTTAAATGCCTCAAAATTTAAAAGTTACGCAGAGTTTCAACATACGGGTGAATTTGTTCTCAGCTCAAAAAGGGGAAAGATCCTGGATAGGAACGGCATTGAGCTGGCAATAAGCCTGATTGAAAAGACTGTATATGCAGATCCGAGATTTGTACTGGATTCTGAGTACGAAGCAGGGATCCTGGCGGAAATGTTGGATCTGGACAAAGATGAAGTAAAAGAAAAGCTGGACAATAAAGATTCAGGGTTTGCATATATAAAAAGGAAAGTTTCTCTGGAAAAAGCTGAAGAGATAATGGGATATGATCTGCCGGGTATATATTTTCAGGATGAGGCCAAGAGATATTATCCCCAAAATGATATCGCGGCTTCAATAATCGGGTTTACCGGAATGGATAATAACGGTCTTTCGGGGATCGAACTTCAGTATGAAAAAATCCTCAGGGGAATCGATGGCAGGGCGGTTGCTGAAAAAGATGTTTTCGGCAATATAATCCCGGGTGAGAATAATACCTATATAGAACCCGTGGACGGTAAAGATGTGGTACTTACTATTGATTCCCAGATTCAATATATGGCACAGGAAAGCCTGGAGGAAATAGTCTCGGAATTTAATGCACTGAGAGCGATTGCAGTGGTTATGAACCCTAAAAGCGGCGAGATCTATGCAATGGCAAATTACCCCGGCTTTGATTTAAATAATTACGCGGAGTTTGATGAGGAATTATATAAGACATTAGGCGTATCATACACTTACGAGCCGGGTTCTACTTTTAAGATAATAAATGTTGCATCAGCAATAGAAAGTAATTCGGTAGGGAAAGATTGGGTTTTTGACCTGCCACCTTCAATAAAAGTCGGTGATAGAGTCATTCCGGAGATATTCAGGACTTATAATATCAGCTATACAACTGAGGAGATAATTAAATATTCAAGCAATGTGGGAGCAGTGACTGTTGCTTTAAGTATGGGTAAAGAACTATTCTGGAAGAGTATAAAGGATTTTGGATTTGGTGAGCTTACAGGGATAGAATTGCCGGGGGAAGAGAAGGGGCTTTTTTATGATTACAAGACCTGGCCTGCGTCAATGATAGGTGCGCTTGCAATAGGCCAGGGTATTTCTGTGACACCGCTTCAATTACTACGTGCAGCCTGTGCTATTGCAAATGGAGGCTATTTAATCGACCCTTCTATTGTAAAGGAGATAAAATTATTGGAAAATGGAGAAGATGATGATATACAGATAGAAGAAGGAAACAGGGTCTTAAGTTCTGAAACAGCAGGTGCATTAAAGGACATGATGCTTTCTGTGGTAGAAGAGGGAACAGGAACAAAAGCCCAGATCGATGATGTAAAAGTCTGCGGCAAGACCGGGACTGCCGAGAAAGCTAATAGAAACAGAGCCGGTTATGACGAGGGTCGAAGTATAACATCGTTTATTGGTTTTGCGCCATATGAAGATCCCGAAATAGCGGTGCTTATAGTCGTAGATGAACCGCAGGGCGAAGATAATACAGTCTGGGGCGGTACTGTTGCGGCTCCTGTTTTCAAGGAAATAATGGATTTTTCATTAAAAAGATTGAAGGTGTATCAATAATAATGGACTTAAATGAATTATTGAAAGATATAGATTATATAAAGATTTATGGAAGTACTGATATAGATATAAAAAGTCTATCTGCAAATTCCAAAAATGTACTGCATGGAAGCCTGTTTGCAGCTATTGAAGGATTTAAATATAAAGGGCACAGCTTTACAGAAGAGGCGGCATCTAAGGGTTCTGCTGCAGTAGTAACGCAAAGAGATGTAAAGATCCCTTTCCACATAACCAGGGTCATAGTTGGAAATACCAGGGAGATACTGCCGATTTTATGCAGAAATTTTTATCAGGACCCCAGTAAATATTTTAAATTGATCGGGATCACAGGGACTAACGGAAAGACAACAACATGTTATCTGGTAGATTCTATTTTGAGAAATGCGGGACTGAAGACTTCACTTGTTACTACAGTCGAGTCATTTTTAGATAAAAAAAGAGTTTTTTTTGACTGTACTACTCCTGAGTCTCTTGACTTGAATAAATTTTTTAGTGAAAGCAAACAAAGTAATATAAATGCCGTTTGCATGGAAGTATCGTCCCATTCCATAGATCTGCATAGAGTCGATCATCTTGATTTTGATTACTTTGTTTTTACAAACCTGTCACAGGATCATCTTGACTATCATAAAAGTATGGATAGTTATTTTAATGTAAAAAATAAATTATTTTTAAAAAAATACAGAAAAATATACAGTGGTAAAAAAGCGGTCATTAACATAGATGACGACTATGGAAAAAGAATTTTTAAGTCTACTGATTTAAAGAAGATATCATATTCACTTGAATCTAAAAAGGCAGACCTCTGGGCAAGCGATATAAAGAAGTCAGTCTCTGGAATTGAGATGAATATAAATATATCAGGCGGTAAAAAGATAAAAATATCTTCCCCTTTGTGCGGATCTTTCAATATTTATAATATCCTGGCAGCAGTTGGTGTATGCCTTGATATGGGTATTAAGGTCAGCTTTATTAAGAAAGGCATAGAGTCTATGAAGGGAGTAGACGGCAGATTTGAAAAGATAGATGCTGACGGAGGATTTACGGCAGTTGTAGACTACGCCCATACTCCTGACGGACTGGAAAAAGTACTGATTACTATAAGGGAAATACTGAAACCGGGAGGGAAAATCATATCAGTTTTTGGATGCGGCGGTGACCGTGATAAAGATAAAAGAAAAGTCATGGGCCGTATTTCAGGGCAGCGCGCGGAATTCACTGTGATAACCTCCGACAATCCAAGGACCGAAACTCCGGATTCAATAATAAATATGATTGAAGAAGGATTGATCGAATCCGGTAATAAGAAATATATAAAAGAGGCTGACAGGAAAGAAGCAATATATAAAGCTCTTAATATGGCCGAAAAGAATGATGTGGTTCTTATAGCAGGGAAGGGCCATGAGAATTATCAGGAGTTTGAGAGCTATATGAGAAGATTCAGTGACCAAAAAGTAGTCAAAGAGTGGATTGATGAAAAAAAATGAAAGAAAAGATAAAAGTGGAACATATATTGTCCTGGACAGATTGCAGGTTGCTTTCGGGGAATATAAAAAAATATATTTGTAGCATATCCACTGATTCCAGGACTATTAAAAAAGGTGATTTTTTTATTCCACTGGCAGGTGAGAACTATGACGGCAGTGATTTTATACCGGAAGCTTTGAGGAAGGGCGCAGGCGGCTTTGTATTTGAGTCAAGGCATAAGGAAAGATTAGAGTTATGGAAAAAAAGTCTTGGAGCCGAAAGTTCCAATGATCCGATAATATTGCGATCAGATAGTAACCTGACTTTTCTGCAAAGTATTGCTTTCGGGTATATTCGTAGATTCAGCCCGACTGTGATCGGCATAACCGGAAGCGTGGGTAAAACCACTACAAAGGATTTCCTGGTAAATATATTAAACAGGAAGCACACGGTCATGTTTACTCCCAGAAATTATAATACTGAGATAGGCGTATCCAAGTCAATACTAGAGATCGACAGGCAGACGGAATTTTTTATTGCTGAACTGGGTATGAGAGCAAGAGGCCAGATAGGTACTCTCTCTGAAATATGTAATTTAAATATAGGAGCTATTACTGCTGTAGAGCGGTCTCATATGGCTTTCTTTAAAGATATAGAAGAAATAGCTGCTGCCAAAGGTGAGATTGCAGGGATCCTTCGCAAGAACGATGGGGTCCTTTTTTTAAATAATGACGACAGCAGCAGTGATTTGATAGAAAAGAACGCCGGCTGCAGGATCAAAAGATTTGGGAGAGACAACAAAATTGCGTTTAATTTTATAGAAAGAAATATGGATAAGATGGGCAGATATACTTTTGACTTTTATAAAAACGATAAAAAAATCGCAGAAATATTCCTGGGCATACCCGGCTATCATAATATATATAATGCCTGCTGTGCGGCTGCAGTTGGTTCATATCTGAATATCAGCGGAAGTGTTATTAAAAAGGGGATAGAAGAGGCGGTCATAGAAGGCTCCAGGATGGAAATAGTAATAAAAAAGGATAAAATAGTCATAGATGATTGCTATAATGCCAGTCCTGTTTCAGTCAAAAGAGCTGTTGATACCCTGGTTTTGATCTCAGAGAAAAATAATATGAGAAGCATAGCAGTATTGGGAGATATGCTGGAACTGGGTGATGACTCACCCATACTTCATTATGAAATAGGAAAGTATTTGTCTGAAAAAAAGGTAGATGTCCTGATCGCCCTGGGAAATCTTGCTGAAAGTATATTCGAGGGATTTAAAAACGGCAGTAACTTTGATAAAAGCAAAAATTTATGTTTTTATTTTAAAGATAAAAAAGAGCTGGCTGCAAGTGTAAGTGATTTGATCAAATCAGATGATCTGGTTTTAGTAAAAGGCTCCAGAGCGGATAAAATGGAAGATATTATAAATATATTATAGGTGAAGATAGTATATGACCTGGATATTCTTATCAATTATGATCGGGGGCTTATTGTCACTTCTGATCACACCCCTATTTGTAAGGTTTCAGAAAAGTAAAAGAATCGGAGAGAAGATCCGTGTTGATGGTCCAAAGACTCACTCAATAAAGACGGGGACGCCGACTATGGGCGGGATAATATTTGTATTGTCTTCAACGGTTGCATTTGCAGCAGTAAGCCTTATTAAGTATTACAGGCATAATGTTTACAGTATAGAGGGGATATTTGTCCTTTCTGTATTATTGTTATGCAGCCTGATAGGGTTTATAGATGATTATATATCACTTAAGAGGCAGAGATCCCTAGGTATGAGAGGATGGGTCAAACTGTCGCTACTGGCTGTGGTATGTGTATATTTCGTACTATATTCCAAATACATACTCAATATCGGCACATTTATAAATATACCTTTTACTGATATAAGCGTTGAACTGGGCAACTGGTATTACATTTTAGTGATAGTGATCATAGTCAGTACGACTAATGCGGTTAATCTGACTGATGGCCTTGACGGCCTGGCGACAGGAGCCTCATCTTTTGTCCTGGCTGTATTTTGTTTCATAGCCTTTTTTGAATGGAATATACTTAATGTTTCTTATGCGATAGATATAGCAGTGGTCAGTGGTGCAACTCTTGCCGCATGTATAGGATTTTTATGGTGGAATACGGCTCCGGCCGAGATTTTTATGGGGGATACCGGCTCAATCGGGCTCGGGGGTCTGATTGCAGCGGTCGCAATAATCTTAAAACAGGAAATTTTACTGATCATAATAGGAGGGCTATTTGTTTTGGAGACGTTATCGGTGATCATCCAGGTCGCCTGGTTTAAGATTTTCAAAAAAAGGGTGTTTAAAATGGCTCCCATACATCATCACTTCGAACTTCTCGGATGGCCCGAAATAAAAGTCATTATCAGATTCTGGGTGATCAGCATCTTATTTTCCGGAGTAGGATTTTTTATCTATTATTTGAAGTTTATAGACTAAAAGATGGAAAGTAGATTTGACTTAATCAAAGATAAAAAATTATTGGTAATCGGTCTGGGTAAGACCGGGTTATCTGTAATAAGAAAGATGCTTGATTTTTCCTCTTATATAATCGGGATCGACAATAATCATAATCTGGATTTAAGCGGCACATTTAATGGGAGTATAAATACTGAATACAGTAATTTAAAGATAATACTAGGCGAAGATATATTTCAGGATAAAAAAATCATTGAAGAAATAGATCTGGTAGTAGTCAGTCCCGGTGTACCCGGTGATATACCTTTGATCAGATTTGCAGAAGAAAACGATATTCCTGTCTGGAGTGAGCTGGAGCTGGCATGGAGGTTATTAAGTATAGAGGAACAAAGAAAGACCATTGCAGTAACCGGGACCAATGGCAAGACAACAGTGGTGACTTTGATAGGCAGGATTTTTAAGGACTCCGGGAAAAACTGTGTAGTCTGCGGAAATATCGGCCTGCCGTTAATTGATACTGTAAATATGGAAGATAAAGGTGATAATTTACAGAGTGATCTGATCAGAGTGATAGAAGTAAGCAGCTTCCAATTAGAGAGGATGTACAGTTTCAAACCCTATGTGAGTATAATATTAAACATTACCAGTGATCATATAGACAGGCATAAATCTTTTGAAAGTTATGGAAACTTGAAAATAAAGCTTCTTTCAAATCAAGATAAAGATGACTGGTCTGTTATTAATATGGATGATCAGTATATAAATAAAAAGATCCGTCATATTTCGAAAGCGGGGAAATCACTGCCGGAGTTCATCAGGTTTAGTCTAGAACCGGGAAACGATGCAGATTTTTTTTATAAAGATAATCATATTTATTACAGGATAAAAAAAGCTGATGGAAAGATAGGTACGGAAAATATTTCTTTAAAAGGCAGTCATAATATCTCTAACATCATGGCTTCCGCCGCACCGGCAGCACTTATGGATATAGGTGAAAAGAATATAGAAAGATCGGTAAGAGGCTTTGAGCCTCTGGACCACAGAGTTGAATATCTGGGTCATGTAAAAAAGATAAGATGCTTTAATGATTCAAAATCTACCAATCCGGATGCGACCATAGTAGCTATTAATGATTTTAGAAAAGAAATCACTTTGATTATAGGCGGTAAAGACAAAGATATGGATTTTTCAGGATTGGTGGCCGCTCTGGATAAAAAAGTCAAAAACCTGATTTTAATAGGAGAGTCCGCACCCAAAATTTATGATCTGGTTATAAAAAGCAAACATGATTACAGGATATATAGATGCAGAACGCTTGAGGAAGCAGTGAAGAAGGGACTTGAAATCACCGCGCCCGGAGAGGTCCTGATGCTTTCTCCTGCATGTGCCAGCATGGATATGTTCAAGGACTACAAAGAACGGGGTAATAAGTTTAAAAGCCTTTTATTCTCAGGATAAACAAGATGCCATGAGAGAAGGGATCAATATTAAAAGATACGGCATGATGAAAATCGATATAGAGTACTATTCTCTGTTTGTTTTGACGTTAGTACTTTCAATAATAGGTTTAATAATGATATCAAGTTCATCTATTTCAATAGGAGAAAGGTATTTCAATGATCCTTACTGGTTCATCAGAAGGCAGATAATATGGTGGGTCATATCTTTCATATTGTTTTTGATCGTCTCAAGAATAAATTATCGCCATTACCAGAAGGTTTCTATTTATATAATGATCATAACAGTCGGGTTACTGGCCATGGTCCTCATCCCGGGTTTAGGGATTGAGATCGGAGGCTTTAGAAGAGCATTAAATTTATGGTTTTTCAGTGTCCAGCCTTCTGAATTTGTAAAAATAGCGCTGATCATCTTTTTTTGTGACAACCTTGATAGAAGATATAGAAATAATAAACGTATAAGAAATATAATTTTTCCGTCATTTTTTGTTTTGTGTGTAGTTGCCGTTTTAATATTTTTGGAGCCCGATCTGGGTTCGATGGTAGTCATAGGATTAGTTACATTTATAGTTTTATTTGCAGGAGGGGTAAGATTTAAACATTTATTTGGTCTGGGATTTATTGCGGCTCTGGTAACTACCGGCTATCTGTTTCTGGAGGATTACAGAAGAGAAAGGATTTTTGCCTTTACTGAAAGAATCATTGCTATGATCAACGGCAGTGAGGAAATCGGAGGGATAAGCTTTCAGGTATCACAATCACTGATCGCTCTGGGTTCAGGAAATATAATAGGATTGGGATTGGGCAATAGTGTGCAGAAGTATTATTATCTTCCGGAAGCACATACCGACTTTATTTTTGCTATAATTGGTGAAGAGTTCGGTCTGGTAGGTACCATACTCATAGTAGTCTTATTTATACTTTTTATGTTTTTTGGGATCAGAGTCTGCATTAAGACCAAAGATTATTTTGGCAGAACAATGGCAGTAGGCCTTACCAGTATTATAGTGATCCCGGCAATAATCAATATTGCCGTTGTCATCGGATTAGCTCCGGTTACCGGTCTTGCTCTGCCCTTTATCAGTTACGGAGGATCATCGCTTCTGGTCAGCATGATAAGCGTGGGTATACTGCTGAATATATCCAGAAATAATATGATATCTAAAAGAGTTAATACAGGTTCAGATAAATAAAGTATGGCGATCTATATTTTGGATCAGGTGAGTATGATTTAGATGAAAAAAAAAGTTTTAATATGCGGCGGAGGAACCGGCGGGCATTTATATCCGGCTCTGGCAATAATAGAACATATTAAGGACGACTATCCTTTATGCAGGCTTCTTTTTATTGGGACTGAAAGGGGATTGGAAAGAGAGGCAGTATCAAAATTCAGTATAGATTACGGGACAGTAAAGTCATGCGGTCTGGTTCTGAAAGGAAATGTATTTAAAAAAATATTTAATGCCGGTAAATTTTTTTACTTCTTTGTATTGGGATTTTTGCAGTCGATTAAGATAGTACTGACGTTCAAACCTGATATAATAATAGGCATGGGCGGTTATATTTGTGCCCCTGTTCTTTCAGCCGGTATTTTTACGGGTAAGAAAATCGCTTTGCATGAGCAGAATTACATCCCGGGAAGACTGAATGGTCTTTTTTCAAAGTTTGCCAAGTATATTTTTATCAGTTTTAGAGATACGGGCCGGTATTTTAAAGTAAAAAAAAGCAGAGTAATATTTACCGGAAATCCACTAAGAAAGGCAATAAGAAATTTAAAAGATAACAAGCCGGATTTTAAAAAGTGGGGCCTGGAAGAAGGAAGGTTTACTATAGTAGCATTTGGCGGCAGTCTGGGAGCTGAAAGAATAAATAATACGGTTGTTAACCTATATGATTATTTTAAGAATAATAACAAAATCCAGATTTTACTGATCTGCGGTAAACGTTTCTATGATAAACTGATGAAAGAAAAAAAAGATAAAATTTCCGGTAAAGATAAACTAATCTTAAAAATTTTTCCCTACATAAAAGACATAGATAAAATATACAGGATAACAGATTTAATGATTTCGAGGGCGGGGGCAAATACTATATCTGAAATAATCGAAGGCAATATACCTTCAATACTTATACCGTATCCATATGCAGTTGCCGATCATCAGTTTTATAATGCCAGATTTTTAGCCAGGAAGAAAAAAGCTGTTCTTATCAGAGATAATGATTTAAACGAAAAGAAAATAATTGAAATAATGGATCTGCTCATGAAGGATAATGGGAAAAAATACAAAGAGATGGAAAGAAGAAAAGTAAAAGACTCCGGGATGAATAGTGTTAAAATCATAGTTTCAAAACTTATGGAGAATTAAATTGGAAAATATTTATGACGGCTTTAAAAAAATAAAAAGATGCTTTTTAGTCGGAATAGGCGGGGCCGGGATGAGTGCCGTAGCCCTGGTACTTCACGGCATGGGATATACAGTATCAGGTTCTGATATAAAGGAGTCCCGTTATACCAATTTTTTAAAGAATGAGGGTATTAAAATCTTTATCGGCCACAGCAAAAAAAATGTCAAAGGCTCGGATATGGTCATATATTCTACGGCAATACCTGAAAATAATCTGGAAATAAAAGCTGCTGAAGAAAAAAAGATCCCTGCATTAAGCCGTTCAGATATATTGGCGTGGATACTGAACAGCAGAAACGGAATAGCTGTTTCAGGCACTCACGGGAAAACTACTACTACTTCTATGATTTCAATGATCTTCAGGGGTCTGGGATTTGACCCCATCATAATGGTAGGAGGGGAATTAAATGAGCTGGGTTCAAATGCCAGATACGGAAAGGGAGATTATGTAATAGCCGAAGCATGCGAGAGTGACGGTTCATTTTTAAAATATAAACCGTTTATAAGTGTTGTTACAAATATTGAAGAAGACCATTTTGACTTCTATGAAAATATTGAGGAGATAAGACAGAGTTTTGTAAAATTCATTGAAAACACCAGGCCCGGCGGTCTTGTGATATTAAACGGTGATGAGATATGTCTAAATGGTTTATTGAAACCAGGTGGCAGGCAGATCATATATTATGGGATCGACAGTAAAAACCATATTTATGCCGAGAATATAAGACTTTCTAATTTTACTTCCACTTACAATCTGGTCACACGGGATGATAAAAAACTTGCAAAGATAAAAGTCAAATTAAATGTTCCGGGAATCCATAATATAAAGAACAGTCTAGCTTCTTTTGCAGTGTGCCGCGGTATGAATATAGACCTACAGAAAGCTGCAGATATATTAAAATTTTTTACCGGAGTCAAAAGAAGATTTGAAAAAAGAGGAGAGAAAAAAGGTGCTGTGATCTTTGATGATTATGCCCATCATCCTTCAGAAGTCAAAGCGACTCTGGAAGCTGCGGCAGAGAAGAAGAATAAAAGGATAATCACAGTTTTTCAGCCCCATAGATATTCAAGACTGGCAAATTTTAAGAATAAATTCAACAGCTGTTTTAAGGAAAGTGACCTGCTTATCATTACTGATGTCTACGGTTCGGGTGAGCAGCCTATACCAGGTATTACCGGCAAGATCCTAGTCGACAATCTATTAGACAGCGGCTTTAAAAATAAAATAGCATATATACCAAAACTGCAGGATATAACTGAATATCTTGAGCTTAATATAAAGCAGAATGATATAGTTTTATTGATGGGGGCCGGTGATATTACAAGGGTAACTGATGAAATTTTAAAATCTTAGATCAGAAATACAGGTCTTTTTTATGACAAAAGCGGAATCGGTAAGGGAAAAAATCAAACGGGTGGTCAAAGATATCAAACCGGATAATATTATGTTTGATACAAGTGCCGCTGAACTGACTTCCATAAAAGCCGGCGGTAATGTCTTCTGCTATTTTGTAGCAGATAAGATAGAGGATTTAAAAAGAATTGTCGGAGCCTGTATTAATAATAAAGTTGATTTTATGTTAATTGGTGACGGTACCAATATCCTGTTCAATGATAAATACATTGACCTGGTACTAATAAAACTTGGAGTAGATTTTAATTACCTGGAGTTTGCTGATGAGGATAATATAGTCGCCGGTTCTGCTCACAGGCTTTTTAAAATGGTAGTATCAGCTGCGGCCAGGGGTTATGATTTTTCTGAACTCTCAGGAATACCAGGAACGATAGGCGGAAGTGTTATGGGAAATTGCGGTATTAGAAATAAGAGTGTTTGCGATTTTGTAAAAGAGATAAGCTATATATCGAATGCAGGCGGAGATATCAGAGAAAAGACCAAGGTTTTAAGTAATAGCGATTTCGGTTACAGGTATTTTTATATACCGGATCTTGCGGTCCTGACCAGAATCGTTCTCAAAACCAGGAAGTCCGAAAGGGACGATATTTTAAAAAAGATCAGAGACAGGGTAAAGAATAGAAAATTGACTCAACCGGTAAATACCAAAAACGCCGGCTGTTTTTTTAAAAATATTCAGAGCTGCCCTGAATCTTCCGGCAGGTTAATAGAGAGATGCGGTCTGAAGGGATTTGTTTACGGCGGTGCCAGGATTTCCGACATACATGCCAATTTTATTGAGAATTTTAATAACGCAAGTTCAGAGGATATATTAGTCCTTTCAAATATAATAAAAGATATGGTCATGGATAAGTTTAAAGTAAAGCTTGAATATGAGGTAAAAACGATAGGTTTTTAAAATGTCAGATTTATCAAAAAGATTTAAAAATATCCAGATAAGAAAAAAGAAAAAGTCGCTTAAAATCGGATTGATTTCCGGCGGTATTTCTTCTGAAAGGGAGATCTCTCTTATGACCGGAAAAAATATTTACCAGTCATTATTAAGATCGGGCTACGATACAATATTCATTGATTTGAAAAATGATTTTTGCCGGAAACTAAAAGAAATAAATCTAGCATTTCTGGCAATTCACGGAAGGTATGGTGAAGACGGTACCGCCCAGGGATTGCTGGAACTGATGCGGGTCCCTTATACGGGTTCGGGTGTGCTGTCAAGCGCTATTGCTATCAATAAAATACTATCAAAGAAGATTTTAAAGTATGAAAATATTCCTACCCCGGATTACATTGCTTTGGATTTTAGTGAAAGCCGGGATCTAAAGAAGATAAATTCAGTTATTGAGAAAAGATTTAATTACCCTGTAGTAGTAAAACCGAACAGTGAAGGTTCGACCATAGGTGTAAATATAGTCAAAAAAAACGGACAGCTTAAACATGCTATCGAAGATGTATTAAAATACGACTGTAAGGTCTTAATTGAAGAATATATCAGGGGAAGAGAATTGACAGTGAGTATTATTGGACGTGAGCCAGTCGCTCTTCCCGTAATCGAGATAAAGCCGAAAAGCGGTTTTTACGATTATAAGTCTAAATATACTAAAGATATGACCGAGTATATAGTCCCTGCAGAGCTTGATAGTCAAACAGAAAAGAATGTTTCAGAAGCTGCGTTAAAGTGCCATAAGGTACTGGGATGCAGCGGTATATCAAGAGTGGACTTCATATTGGATGATCATAATAATATATATTTTTTTGAATTAAACACCATGCCTGGTATGACTGCTACAAGCCTGGTCCCAAAAGCGGCAAAAGCAGTGGGAATTGATTTCGACCTATTGGTGGAGATAATATTGGATTCGGCAAGTTTAAAATTATAATTTCAGGTGGCAAAATTAGAAAAAGTAAAAATATTATCTTAGCTAGAAAAAGAAAGGTTTTTAGAAGGAGATTTTGGAATTTTATTAAAATCGTATCGGTAATCATATTCTTTGCGGGTGTGGTCTGGGGATTAAATTATTTTTATAACAGCGGTTATTTTAAGGTTAAAAATATAGATGTGCAGGACAACGAGCACTACGAAGATGAAGAAGTGACGGTTTTAATACCTGAAGTAATAGGTGACAATATATTTGATATAAATAAAAAAATGGTGGAAGAGACTGTAGCCGAAGAACTAAACTGGGTCAAGGAGGCAGAACTTAGAAAGATTTTTCCTAATACAGTTATAATAAAATTGATTGAGAGGAGACCTGATCTTATAATCTTTTACAGAGATGATTATTTTTTAATGGACAACGAAGGAGTAGTCCTTGACGAGATTAAAAGAGAAGAGCTGGATGGTTACGAAGATCTGGTCCTGGTAAAAAATGCCGTAAGCCACGGAATAAATGTAGGAGAAAAAATAGCAAAAAAAAATGTATTAAGCTGTGCGGATATCTATAAAACTTTGGACAGTCAAATAAGAAGCATTATCAAAGAAGCAAGAATTGAAAACAATGAGTCAGGTGACATAGTTTTTGTAAAGCATGACGAAAAAGAGATCATTTTTGGCAACGGGAACGATATAATAAAAAAGATTGAGATACTAAAGCAATTGTTAAAAGAAGAAACAGATTATACTATAATAGATTTAAGAAGCACTGAGAACCCTGTAGTAAAATAAGAAATATTGGAGGTTTTGTTGGCAGCTAATGACGGGTGTCTTTTTGGTATTGATATAGGCACTACAAAGATCATAACTTTAATCGGAAAAGCAAAAAAAAATAATACACTGAAGATAGAGGGTTATGGGATTTCCGGTTGTAAAGGGATAAAAAAAGGTCTTATTGTAGATATAAACGAAGCCACCAAATCTATACTTAAATCCGTAGAGATCGCTGAAAAGTCCGCTAAAATGTTTGTAGATAAAGCCTATATTGGAATTACGGGAAAACACATTTCCTTTGTAAGCAACTGGAGCGAGATAGATATTAGTTCTCCAAATAACATAATAAGAAAGACAGATGTAGATAAACTTATTTCTCAAGCCAATAAAGTAAATATATCCTCAAATTATGAGATCATACATACATTGATCAAGCAATTTGTTATTGATGAAGAAAAAGGAATAATAGACCCGATTGGCCTCTCAGCTGATAAATTAGCAGTTGAGCTGCTGGCTGTTTACGGGACAGCTTCTCTGATAAATAATGTGGTCAATAGTGTAAAAACGGCTAAAATAGAGATAGAAGATATAATTGTAGAGGCGCTGGCTTCAAGTGAAGCTGTTCTTACACCGGAAGAGAAAGAAAGCGGAGTCATACTTCTTGATATCGGCGGCGGCACGACAGATGTTGCCATATACAAGGATAAAAAAATGGTATTTACATATTGCCTGCCGGTAGGAGGAAACCTGATAACTAATGATATTTCTGTCGGACTGAATATAACTTTCCCGAAGGCAGAAGAGATCAAGAAGAAATTTGCAAATGTTGATTATAACTTTTACGAGACTTTAAATAAAGTAAATATGGGTGATGTTAAGATTGACAGCAATAAAACGACTTTAAACATACGCCTGTACAATATAGTAAACTGCAGGGTCAAAGAACTGTTAAACCTGGTTAAAGATAAGATTGAAAGTTACAGCCTTATACATGAAGTGCCCTGCGGCCTGGTCATAACCGGCGGGACATCACTGCTTAAAGGTATGGCGGCACTGGCAAATTCAGTTTTTGGTCTGCCTGTAAGATTGGGAACTCCTCATGATGTTGAAGGGCCTTCAGAAGTAATCACCAATCCTATTTATTCCACAGCTGTAGGTTTACTGAAGTATGCTTTCCAGCTGGAGAATTACATGGATATTGGCCGGGCTCAAGAGAAGAAAGATCAATACAAGGGCTTTATAAGTAAATTTAGAGAATTTATTTTAAAAATTTTAAAAAATGAAGGTAGGGGATGATTGTGGGCTTAGACTTTAATAAAAGTTATTACGCGGTTATAAGAGTCATGGGGATAGGCGGCGGCGGCAGTAACGCTATTAATAGGATGATGCAGGATAACTTAAGCGGATGTGAGTTTATAGCTATAAATACTGACGCGCAGGCTCTTATGATGTCAAGTGCGGATAGAAAGGTGTTGATCGGTGAAAGCGGCCTTGGTGCGGGATCCAATCCTGAAATCGGTAGAAAAGCCGCAGAAACGTCAATAGAGGTCATAAAAGAAGTGGTAAAAGACGCAGATATGATATTTCTTGCATTAGGAGAGGGAGGGGGCACCGGAACTGGAGCAGCTCCGGTTATTGCAGCTGCAGCAAGAGAAGCCGGATGCCTGACAGTGGCTGTTGCTACAAAACCTTTTACATTCGAGGGGAGAAAAAGGATCATGCAGGCCGAAGAGGGTATTGAAAACCTGAAAGATAAAGTTGATACGCTTATAATAATACCAAATGACAAACTGCTGGAAATATCTGATGAAAAAACTACATTACTTGATGCATTTAAGCTTGCAGATAATGTGCTTAAGGCGGGTGTCAGAGGAGTCACTGATCTGATTACTCTCCCAGGGCTGATCAATCTGGATTTTGCAGATGTAAGGGCGGTAATGAAAAATGCAGGCACTGCAATTTTAGGAGATGGAATAGCGTCTGGTGAAAATAGGGCTATAAAGGCTGCTCAGAACGCGATCAGCAATCCTTTGATAGAAATGTCAATAGAAGGGGCAAATGGAATTGTATTAAATATATCCGGCGGACCTGATTTAAAGCTTTTTGAAGTCAACCAGGCTGCAGAAATCATAAGGAATGCTTCCGGCCCGCATACAAATATCATTTTTGGCGCTGTTGTTGATGATAGTATGAATGACAATGTCAAAGTCACTATCATAGCCACCGGATTTGAATCCGGCAGGACGCGGAAAACAAAAACAGGCAGTGAAGTAAATGGTAAGAAAGAGTTGGAAAAAAAGTTGTATGAGTTTGAAAAAGATGTATTATCAGGAAAAGATAAAAAGGAGGGTTCAAAGAAGATAACAGAAGAAGACCTGAGGTCATTGGGCGAAGATGATTATCTTGATATACCTACCTTCCTGAGGAAAAATAAGAAATAGTCTATTTTAAATGATAACTATAAAAAAGACACTATTGTGTGATTTTCCATTATATACATATCCCTATTTAAAAAATAATCACGGATTAATTTTTTGCTTTACTACAAGAGACGGCGGGTACAGCAACGGTAAGTTTAAATCCTTAAATCTTGACTATCACGTAGGTGACGATAGTGTCAATGTCAAAAAAAATAGGGAAATAATTTTAAATGAAATCGGACTGAAAAGGCTGAAGAAAATATATTCTGTAAAACAGGTTCACGGAAGCAGCATAATAAATATTGACAGAAATAAGGACTACAGGTCAGACGATATTTTAGAAGAGGCTGACTGCATAATCACTGATCTGCCGGATACACCGGTAATGGTTATGGGAGCGGATTGCAATCTGATACTTGCTGCAGATGTTGATAAAAAGGTGGTTGCGGCTGTTCACGCCGGATGGAAGGGAACACTGAACGAATTAGTTTCCAAAGCGATTTTATTTTTAAAAAAAAGGTTTAAAAGCAAGGCAGGAGATTTATTTGTGTCATTTGGGCCAAGTATTAGAAGATGCTGTTATAAAGTCACAGGTCCAGTACTTGAGAAATTTGTATCCAGGTTTGGCGATGGGAATTTTTATTTGAAGAAACATAATGGTATTTATTTGGATCTGGCAATGGTCAATTATATGCAGCTGGAAAAATTAGGACTTAAAGAGAAAAATATTTCTGATTGTAAGATGTGCACTTACTGCAGTCCCGGTTTTTTTTCATACAGAAAGAGCAAAATAACCGGCAGGCAGGCAGGAATAGCAATTATAAAGTAAGAGTGATCGGTTGATTATGAATAGCAGTAAGACTGCTGCAGGGGAGTCATATAAATTAGAAAAAAATATAAACGATTTAAAAAATGAAATAAAAAGTACCTGTAAAAAAATCGGTAGAGATATGAGGGATATTACAATTATAGCGGCTACAAAATATGCTTCTGCCGAACAGGTAGATCTGGTTTCAGGTTTAGGGCTTAATAATTTCGGTGAGAACAGAGCTGACCAATTGAAAGAAAAATATAGTATGGCCAAAAAAGAGTCAATATGGCACTTTATAGGGCATCTTCAAAGCAGAAAAGTAAAAATCGTAGTTCCCCTTGTAGATTATATACATTCAATAGACAAGATAAGTACTTTAAGCAGGGTAGATGATGAATCAAAGAAGAATAATAAAATACAGAAATTATTAATAGAGATAAATATTTCCGGAGAAGAAACAAAATACGGCATAAGTCCCGAAAGTTTATACAGTTTCATTGAGAAGGCACTGGATTATAGAAATATAAAAATTGTTGGATTGATGACCATGGCACCTTTGACTGATGATTTTAAGCTTATAAGAAAAATTTTCAGGGGATTAAGGGTTTTAAGGGATAGTCTGAATAAAGATTTCAGAGGTATAAAACTAACTGAACTTTCAATGGGTATGAGTAATGATTTTAAGATAGCAATTGAGGAAGGCGCTACCATGGTAAGGGTAGGTTCAATAATCTTTAAATAAAATTTTAATTATATATAGGAGGATCAATGAGTGGATTTTTTAAAAGAACACTTTCTTTTTTAGGTTTATCTGATGAAGAAGAGATAGATTACGGGGATACGGCACAAAAAAATAAAAGAGAACAAAAAGGCAGAAGATCTATACCAAAAGAAAGCAAAACTGATAGAAAGCATATTAAAGAAAATACAGAGAGGAGACATATCTTTGGCTCCAGGCAGCAGAGAAAAGTCCCATTGATAGGTTCTGTAAAAGATAATGCGAAGTCGAGAGTATTTGTTGCAGAACCAAAGAAATTTGAGGAAATACAGGTAATAGCGGATAACTTTAAGGACGATATACCTGTAATAATTAATCTGCAGAAGGTAGATCAGGATCTGGCTAAAAGGGTCATTGATTTTTGCAGCGGGCTTACCTATGCACTAGAGGGAAATATAAAGAAGGTGGCAGACAAAGTCTTTTTGATCACTCCATATAATGTAGAGGTCAGTTCGGAAGAAAAAGAAATGCTGAGGGAAGAAGGCCTTTACAGTAATTATTAAAATATATAGAGGTGTTTGATTGAACAGTTATAGATTAGGAATAATCGGCTGCGGCAATATGGGCGAAGCATTGCTTAAAGGAACACTGGATTCCGGATTTTTAAAATCTGATGAAATAATGTTTTATGACGCGGACACTAAAAGAAGCAGCTATATTAAAAAGAACTATAAAATATTTTCTGCTGGAGGAGTCATTGAAGTGACAAGGAAGTCAAGGTATATCTTATTGGCTGTAAAACCTCAAAATATAAAATATGTGCTGGAACAGATGAATGGCAACCTAGACTGCAGCAGCAGTTCAATTATAAGTATTATTGCCGGTGTTCCTACAGATTATATAGAAAAAAAATTAAATTCAGATGTTTCGGTCATAAGGATAATGCCAAATACTCCTGCACTTTTTAAAAAGGGTATGGCCGCGATAAGCAAGGGCAGGTTTGCGGCAGGTGAGGATCTGGCATTTTCAGAGAACCTGATAAAAAATATAGGCGACTGTGTAATAATCGAAGAGAGATATCAGAACATAGCAACAGCTTTAAATGGAAGCGGACCGGCCTATTTTTTTCTTTTCTGCAAGTACCTGATTGAAGCCGGAATAAGGAATGGACTGGATCCTGAGGTATCAAGAAAACTAGTAGTGGGGACTATAATCGGATCGGGAATAACCATTGAAAAATCTAAAATCGGACTCGATGGTCTGATAAAAATGGTTACATCTCCGGGAGGGACCACAGAGAAAGCACTGGAAGAATTTAAAAGAAAAGATTTAAGGAAAATAATTCATGATGCCGTAGAATGTGCAAATAAAAGAGCAAGGGAACTGCAGGATTCTGTAGATTGATCAATTATGACTGGATTTTTAATATTTTTAATAATATTTACAGGATTGTACTATTACAAAGGTTGAAGGTTTCTTATTGAGTTTTATTATATTGAGGATTATAATAGTTAAGTTATAAAAGATATCGTTGTGTTAGCTTAGTAATAATATATGTAGTCATAAAGCTTGTTTGGAGGTAATAATAGATATGGATTCAGAAAATATCCAGAAAAAAGAGTTTCATATTGTATTTAAAGGATACAAGCCTGAAGAAGTTGATGAGTTTCTGGATTCTCTTGCTGTAGAATTTGATAAATTAAAAAAAGTAAACAGTGAAGTGCAGAATGCATTAGATAAGCAGAAATTTGAAGAAGGCAAGGAATCTGTTGAAATGAAAAAAGTAATCCAGGAGACTCTGGTTTCGGCACATAAAGTAGCAGAAGATATAAAACAGAAAGCACAAAAAGAAGCAGAGGATATGGTAAAGAATGCAATAGCGAAAGAAGAAGATTCGTATAAAGATCTGTTGAGTAAAAAAGCTCAATTGGAAAATGATATATCAAGACTTAGTGATGAGTATGACGACTTCAAAAAAAAGGTCTCGGGGCTGGTAGATGATTTAAAAGGATTCACTTCAAAAGTAGGAGAAAGCAGGATCTTAAGTGTTTCAGGAAATGATAAAAAAGACCTGGATATCGGCAGGATCATGATGGATAAAGATTTCAAAGAGGATAAAGAAGAAGATACTAAAGAAGAAACTACTGAGGAAGAAGATACTAAAGAAGAAACTACTGAGGAAGAAGATACTAAAGAAGAAACTACTGAGGAAGAGGATACTAAAGAAGAAACTACTGAGGAAGAGGATACTAAAGAAGAAACTACTGAGGAAGAGGATACTAAAGAAGAAACTACTGAGGAAGAGGATACCAGGAAAGAGGATACTAAGGGAGGGGATACCAGGGAAGAAGGTTATTCTCTGATCGACGAATTAGAAGTAGAGGAAAATAGAGAAAAAAAAGACAAAGAAGAACAGCAGGTAGAAAGAAAAGAACATGAAGAGAAGAGAGAAAAAGAAATAGATATAGATGATATAATTAAAGAGAGGAAAAAACCGGAATTTGAGCATTCTGATGAAAGAGAAGAAGATGAAGAAGATGATGGTTACAGGCCTAGAAGAGTCAAGAAAAAGATGGATATAGCCAACCCCGATATAATTAATGATTTCTTTAAGACTGATGAAGACTGAGATCGTTAAATTGTTTGTAAAGCCGAATTCCAAGGTAACTGATGTCTGCGGAGTCTATCTGGATAGGATAAGAATAAGGCTGGCAGCACCTCCTGAAAAAGGAAAAGCCAATAGGGAACTTATAAAATTTATTTCAGGCAGGATAGGTATTCCTAAAAAGTCTATTAAGATTATTTCCGGTAAAAGATCTAATTACAAAGAAATCTGCGTTAGCTTAGAAAAAGATTTTGATTTAACCTCGAGACTTCTTACTGATTAAGAGGTTTTTACTTAACAGATAATAGATAATTTCAATATAAATAATTAGTAAATATAATTTTATTAATGTCAGAAAAAGTGGAATTAATTTTAATCGTAACTAAAAATAATGAAATAATTGATAATATACCTAAAATAAAACTGCAAAACTATAATTTAATGATCCTTACTGATTTAAAGTATATAAAATGTTATTTAGAGGAATATATGCCAAAATATATAATATTATCAGAAGGATTTGGAAATTGTAAAAGTATTACGGATTATGTAAGCTCTCAAAACGACTGTGAATTATTGGTCACTGATCCGGATAATAAAAAGAATAATATGCCAGGAAAAATATATTTAGGAAGAATCAAAGATCATAAAGATTTAGACAAAGCATTAAACATTATAGATGAGCTGGATTCAGAGGCAGATATAAGAGAAGTAAATGATTATAGATTTATCAGCCAGCAGGTAATATCATTTTATTCAATACAGGGCGGAGTGGGTAAGACCAGTATAGTCTTTAATCTTGCCTGGCATCTGAGGAATATTATTAAAGGTAAAATATTGATTATAGATTTAAATTTTTGCGAAGGTCCGTCAGATTTAAATGTTAATCTGGATTTAAACTTAACCCCAAATTTAAGCATGTTTATTGAAAGGATCGTTCAGGGGGCGGACTGCTTTGATAAAACAGTAGTAAGTCTGGGTAGTCATAAAATTGATATACTCCAGCCGCCTTTATCTATTTACCAGAGTGATAGATTTAATATTGATATGCTGGAAAGTATAATTTATCACGCAAGAGTTAAATATGATATTATACTGGCTGACATCCCGTTCAGATATGATAATATTTCTCTTGAAATGCTGAATCTTTCAACAACTTCAATTCTGGTATTGTCTCCAAATATAAGGCTGGCTCCAAGAGTATTCGATTTTCAAAAGTTTTTGCCGTTAAACCAGAAGAAAGGCATTATTTTTAATAAAATAGCATCGGATGAAAAAAAATATATAGATAAATATAAAAGTATGCTTGGAATTCCTGTGTATGAACAGATATTACTCATTCCTGCCGGGGATAGGAAAATGATAGCAGGCGGCAGGTGCCATTTTAATATTCTGGACCTTCAGCCAGCAATGCCAGGTCTGGAGAAATTTATTTTTTAAAGATGGATGACGAAAAAAAATTATATACCATTAAGGAAGTATCAGAACTGGTAGGCATCAGCGAATCAGAAATAATAAGGGTAGTAATGCTTAAAAAGCTGCCTGCTGTAAGAATCGGCAAGTCAATCCGGATAAAAGAAGAAGATCTGGAAATGTTTTTAAATGACTTTATTGGCGGTGAAGAACGAAAACCAGGCTACAGGGAGCCGGTTTTATATACAGCGGAGCAGGTCGCAAAAATATTAAAACTCTCAGTCGATAATATATGGGATCTGCTGAGAACAGGAAGATTAAAAGGATTTAAGATAAGAGAAGGCAGAAGCTCGTGGAGGATCCCTGCCGGCAGCCTGGATGAATTTATAGAAAGAAGAACGAAGAAGAGAACTTAAAGGCCACAAACAATAATGGAGGATTATAAAAGAAGGAAATCCCGGCTGACTGTCGGGGAAAAGGCAGCAATAGCGGTAATTATAATTTTAATAATTATTATAATTCTCTTACTTTTTCAGGAAGAGGTCAGGGAATACTATGAGGTCTTTAGAAACTGGTATGAAGGAAATAAGTGACCGGAGAAATTATCTTTTATTAAAGTTTACCTGGTAAGCCTCTTTTTCCATTTAAAACTATTAAAAACAAGCCTGAAAAATTTAACGGTATCCTTGACCGGATTGACATAGCTTATAAAATCCTTGTGGTAAATTGTACTTACCGGTATATTTTTGATCTTATAACCAAGCCAGCTGGCTTTGATTATTATTTCCGGTTCGGTATCAAAATTTCTGGTTTCAAGCCTGATATTCTTTAAAGCTTTTGAATTTATATATCTGAACCCGCATTGTACATCACTGACTTTCCTGCCTGCGATTTTAGAAATAATCCAGGAAGTAAAAACATTGGTAGCCAGTCTTATAAATGGCATGCTTCCGGTATTACCCAGTCTGTCTCCGATTATTAAATCAGGATCTTCTTTTTTTACAACCTTAAGAAAATTTTTAATTTCTCCGGTATCATGTTGACCATCTGCATCAAGAGTTATGACCCCGGAATAATTATTTTTTAAAATATATTCAAATCCTGTCTTAAGTGACTGGCCCTTTCCTTTATTTAAGGAGTGCCTGATTGATATTATTTTAATATCTTTAGGGCTTGAGATTGATTTGATTATCTTTGGTGTATCATCAAGTGAACCATCGTCTACGATGATTATATCCAGACCGTATTTAAAACAATCCTTAATAACACCGCCTATATATTTCTCCTCATTATAGGCGGGAATAAGAATTACTATTTTAGTATTAGCCTTTTCCTTTTTAGGCATTTTATTACCTTATTTTATAAAAAATCTTTCAAATGCGGTATATTTTGGATTCTGTAATTAAATGATCGATTTTTATATCGTTCTCTGCGGTAGGGATGCTATCAACGACCTGGACATCAAAACAAAGTGCTATCTTTTTTACCTCCCTCGGAAAAAGCGGAAGAAGTCTGTCGTAAAATCCTCTGCCGTATCCAAGGCGATTTAAATTTTTATCAAAACCAAGCCCGGGGACCACGACCAGATCAATATCTTTGATTTCAGCAGCTCTGCAGAAACGGGGGTCAGGTTCCATTATGCCGTATTTTCCTATTTCCAATTGCTCTGATAATTTATCTATGTAATAAAGGTTCAGCTCCTGATCATAGACTTTAGGTAAAATGATGCTTTTGTTATTTTTCAATGCCTGGCTTATCACAGGGGCAGTATCTACCTCACTGCCAAAATTGTAATATATCAGGATATTATTTGAGTTTATATAGTAAGGCGTACTGTAAAATTTTTCTGCTATTATCTTACTTCTCTTTTTTCTATCCGAAATCGGGATGCTGTCCCTTTTTCCCAGGATTTCTTTTCTGAGTTTTTTTTTAAAAAGGATAGTTGTTCTGGATTCCTGGTTATTCTTCATAAAAAGATATGCTGATACCTCCCGGTCCAATGTGCGTACCTACTACTACACCAATATCTACCTTCAATATTTTTTTAGGATTAAATTCTGATTTTATTCTTTCATACATCTCAGCCGAGTCTTTTTTCGCATCTGAGTCTCCTATAGCTACTACAAGATTCCGGGGATTTTTTACCATTGTTTTCATAGAGTTTATTAATTCGATCTTGGCCTGATTCCATCTTCTGGTTGTTTTGAACTGAGAAACCTCACCATCATGAATAGTAAGTATGGGTTTGATTTCCAGGATTGAAGCTATAAGACCTTTCGCCTTTCCGATTCTTCCACCTTTTTTTAAGTATTCCAGAGTGTTGGGTATGAACAGCACTTTAAGCTTTGGTTTTAAATCGGATAGACTTTTTAAGATCTCCTGTTTCGATCTGCCTTCCTGGTTAAGCTGCGCTGCCTTTAATGCCATAAAACCCAATGGAAAGTGAACATATCCGGTATCGATTATTTCTATATCTTTGCCGGGCAATTCCTTTTTTGCCAGATCTACAGAATTTATAGTACCGGATATTTTTTTTGAGATATGGATGGAGATTATGCTGTCACATTTTTTCAGGATCTCTGTGTACACTTTTATAAAATCCTTTGGGGTAGGTTGAGTGGTGGTGGGTAGTTTTTTGGCAGACCTTATTTTCTTGTAAAATTCACTTATGGTTATTTCTTTGCCGTCATCCAAAAAACTCTCCTTTTCGAAAATGACTGTTAAGGGTACAACTGTTATATCCAGTTTCTTTGCTATATCTTTTGGTATATCAGAAGTACTGTCGGTGACTATGGCAACTTTACTCATTTTCCCTCCTTCTTTTAGTTATAGTTATTATAATTTATGCTTTTTTTAAAATATTTTCAATTAGTTTTGCAAATCTTTTGCCGATAAAGATTTCTTTTTTTGAACCATCAAGATGCTTATAATCTTCTTTCTTATTTTTTTTCTTAAAGTCCGGCTGGTATGATGAGGCTATATTTCTTATATGAGATAGTCCAAGTACATTTATTTTTAAGAAATTTGCCATTATAACTTCCGGAACTGTTGACATACCAACAGCATCGGCTCCTAATTTGCGCAGGACATCTATTTCGGCTTTTGTTTCAAGTATTGGTCCCTTCACCCCTGCATATATACCGGGTTTTAGATCTAAGCCGGCTTTTTCTGCTGATTTTTTTGCTACAGCGGAAAGGTTTTTATCATATGGGTGACTCATATCGATGAAGTAATCATATTTTTTGCTGTATTTATTGCCGAAGAGCGGATTGTCAAACATGAAATTTATATGGTTTTTTATTATCATAATATCGTCTTGGTCAAATTCAGGATTTAATCCTCCTGCTGAGTTGGTGATTATTATGTTATCAGTAAGAAAACCAGCCAAAAGACTTATAGGATAAACAACTTCTTTCATGCTGAAGCCCTCATAGAGATGAAGTCTTCCGGAAAATATTAAAACCTTTTTATTTTTTGATTTTCCATAGACTATGAATTTTTCATGCCCGGGAACAGTCGGTACAGGCATATGGGGTATGTCGCTTATATTCAGAATAATTTTATTCTGCAGGGGTAGAAATTCTATGCATTTATTAAGGAATGACCCCAGTATTATTCCGAAATCAAGCTTCTTTGGTATATAAGAATATAAATAATTGCATGTGTCTTTAAGTTTTTCTTTTTCCAGAAAAGATGGTTCACTCATGCGAAAATTGACGGCCTGGATTATTGAATAAATACTTTCTATAAATTCTAACATACTTTTATGTTAAAAATAATTATTATTCTATTTTTTTTGATATAATCTTCATATTATTTTTGTAAATTGACTTACAGGTTTACGTATTATGGAGAAGATATATGAATATTAAGACATTATTTCAAAGTCTGCTTTTTAGACTTTTTTTTATGATTTTAATAATTGCTTCGTTAATATGCCTGTCTATCAATCTCGCATCCTGCGACTACAGGAAAAGAGTCATTAAAATAGGGAATCAAACTGTACTTACCGGTGAGTATAAGTCTTTTGGCGAAGACCAGCTGGTAAGTATAGAGCTTGCTGCCAGTAAATTATCACCGGTAAATATTGGAGGATTTGAATACGAGATCGAAGTGGTCACCAAGGATGATGAAGGTAATCCTGAAAAAGCCTTTCTTGTTGCTCAGGAAATGGTGGACGAAGAAGTAGCGGGTGTAATCGGCTCTACTTTTAATGGAACTACCGAAGCTTCTATACCTATATATGATGAATATGGCATACCTATAATTTCTCCTTCTGCTCAAAAAACTGAAATATCCAAAATAGGTGATACTTTTTTTAGAATGGTGATCAACAGCGGGCAAAAAATAGAGAATATAGCCGGTTTTATAGAAAGCAAGATCAACCCCCAAAATCTTATACTTATAAATAACCGGGAGGAATATTCAGTAGAACTGGTCGATTACCTGAAGGAAGTGCTGATTGATTACGGGATAGAGACTCCTGAACCGATGTCAGTAAAAATAGGGGAGGAAGATATTAAAGACATTGCAGAATATTTATTGATAGAAGGACCTGACGCTGTATTCTTTTGCGGAAACTATAGTGAAGTGGCATCGCTAATGGCTGAAGTAAGGGAAATCGGTCTGGAATCAATATTTATAACAGAGACACTGGGAATGGATGATGATATTTTTACTTTGGCCGATTCACAGGACCTTGAAGGTTTGATTGCTGTAATTCCAGAGCCACCTTCTCTGGCCAGGTATTCCCAGGATCCTGAAGCAGTAAGTTTCTGGTATGATTTCAATAATTATTTAAACGAGATAGGTGACCTGGATATCAGTATTGACAGCCCGGGACAATACTCCCCTTACTGTTACGATTCTGTTTTTGTGGTCATTGAAGCAATGAAAAGATCCAATTCAATACTGCCCAAGGATTACATGGAAGAGCTTAGAAACACTTCTTATGATGGAGTAACGGGCTACATTGAATTTGATTCCAACGGTGACAGGATAGACCCGGCATCAACAGTTTTTATAGTAAAAGACGGTACATGGGTAAGGTATTAACCGGAAACTATAAACTTTAATTTTTTCGGGACTATCTTAAAGCCTGCAGGCAGTTTACATATATATTCACCATCAGCAAAAACGCTGAACCGGTATTCACTATCAAGGGTGAAGTGACTGGTCCTGAATATTTCAACATGGCTGTCTGTTACGTGCTTACCCTCATAGACTTTTGGAAATATTTTTATAAAGTGGATCTTGCTCATCCTTTTTATAATGCATATATCGAAAAGGCCGTCCTCTGGATCAGCATCGGGGGTTATTTTCATACCTCCGCCGTAACTGGGCATATTTGACGCTGCGATCATCATTCCAAAGATCTCTCTTTGATTGTTATTATAATTTATAAAGAACTTTTTTGACCTAAAGGTAACTAAAGTCTTATATACTGAATAGGTATATTTTGCCGGCCCCCTTACCGGAAGCCTGGTGTTATTTGCAAGGTCGTTTACCTGTGAGTCAAATCCGGAACCAGCAATACATAAGTAGTAGTACTTACCGTTTATAAGACCTAAATCAAGTTTTTTTATTTTTCCTTTTTTTATAATACGGCAGCAGTTTTTTACATCGGACGGTAGGCCGAGATTGATTGATATATCATTGCCGGATCCCATAGGTATTACTCCTAAAATTTTTTCGGTTTCTGCGAGAACATTTGCCATATAATGAACTGTACCGTCGCCGCCGACAGCTATAAAATTAGAGAAGCTGCTTTTAAGATTCTTTTTTGTGATATTTATTATATCCTGCATGCTTTTACTTATATGAATATGGTAGTCTATTTTGAGTTTTTTAAATTCGGACTCGATTTCTTCTCTGATTTCCATGGCTTTACCTTTTGCAGAAGAAGGATTTAAGATAACAAGTGTTTTCATTTTTTTTACTCCAAGAAATATATTTGCTGATATACAATAACCGGCTCAATCAATAAAAATAAATCTACGAGAGATATAATTAAATACTTTATTTAATTTAGCTGATTTTGGCAATAATTTTTTAGATATTTTTTTACAGCTGACGGATTTATTGACTTTTTATTTTGCCTATTATAATCTTTAAATGCTTTTTATATTTAAGTAAATTTTACAGAGGTGAATCATGAATATATTTAATCGGGTAGTTATTGTTCTGATCCTTATCTGTCTGGCATGTGTATCGCTTGTTGCCATTTTCAATGAATTTACAGGATTTTTCACATGGTCGGAATTTGCCCAGAAGGTCTTTAATCCCCAGGTTGACATCCCTACATATATAACAGTTCTTGCGTTGATTGCCGTATTTGCCATTAGTGTGGTCTTGTTGCTGCTGGAGCTGTATAAGAGGAGAGTGAAGGTAGCAAGTATATCCAGCTCCAAGGATGGAAATGCTATGATAACATTACAGACTGTGGCTGTGCAGATAAAAAATGAAGCGCTGAAGGTAGAAGGCCTGGAAGAGATCAAGGTAAGAATAATCCCCAAGGCCACAGGCGTAATAATCAATATGTATGCCAGATTAAGAGAGGATTCGGATATACCGGAAAAGATGCAGGAAATAATAAATGGAGCTACAGGTATAGTAGGCGATAAACTCGGAATTAAAGTTTTAAAGACAAATCTTACAATTGTTGGTTTTGCTGCAGAAAAAAAGGTGAAGGAAGTAAAAAAAGAGGTTAAAGAGGACAAAGAGGAAGAAGAAACCGATGCAGTACAAAAGCAAGCTGAAGATGTATCCGAGGTAGAAGATAAGAAAAGTAGCACCGGCAAGGATAAATAAAATAATTGAGATTTTTTAAGGTAAAGTATGGTCTTGGCTGTATTTGGTATAAAGTGTATTTTTGATTTTGTAAGGCGGGCTTAGTATATTGGTAGTACATGAGCTTCCCAAGCTCAAGAGGCGGGTTCGATTCCCGTAGCCCGCTCCATAGTGAAAGGTTCATTTCAGTATCAGGTATGTTTTTTAAGGCAATATTTTGATTAAATTCTTAAGAAAGGAAGAATATTATGGCGGATATATTATCAGAGCTTGATAAATATATTCCTGAAGGCAACCCCAGAAAATGGGCAAAACTTTCAAATGATATTGATTTCAGAAGACTTCAATTGACTCTGTTAAAAGAAATATTGATTGAATTAAAACAGATCAATGCCAAATAAATAGTGCCGGGGAGTAGTAACCTTTAGAAATTCTATACTTTCCTGCACCAATGAGAATATTTGTTTAACTCATTTTTTACTATTCTGAAATAGAGGTCCTGAAGTTTTTTCGTTATCGGCCCCATTTTACCGTTTCCGATAGGACGTTTGTCTACAAATCCTATGGGAGAGATTTGAGCCCCTGTTCCGCAGAAGAAAAGTTCATCTGCCGTATACAGTTCAGTTCTGTCTATTGATCTTTCTACGACTTTGATATTTCCATTTTCTGCAGCAAGTTTTATTATTGTATCTCTTGTAATCCCTTCCAATATATCATCAGTTACCGGAGGAGTGACCAAAGTACCTTCCCTTACCATAAAGACGTTCATGGCACTTCCTTCACTGACATGTTTTCCGTTGTCTGTAAGGACAAGTGCTTCATCAAAACCGTTTAGCAGTGCCTCGGTTTTCTGCAGGGCAGCATTGACATATGAACCGGATATTTTTACACGAGGAGGTATGGCATTATCTGCAATCCTTCCCCATGATGAAATACAGACACTTATAGCTTTGCTGGTATTCAGATATTCTCCAAGGGGTATGGAGTATATAAAAATATTTTGCTCATTACCGATTAATTTAGGTCCTATATTTAATCCGCTATTATAAGCAAACGGCCTTACATAGCAATCTTTTGTGTACATTTCTTTTTTTAATAATTCCATAGTTATGTCACAGAGTTCCTCAATGGAATATTTTATCTCTATCATCAGTATCCCTGAATTTACTTTAAATCTCCTGTAGTGGTCTTCCATTCTGAACACGTAGCTTGTTTTTGTCTTTTCGTTCCAGTAACCTCGGATTCCTTCAAAAACGCCTGTACCGTACTGCAGTGTGTTGGTCCTGATATCTACTTTTGCCTGTTTAATAGGGACTATTTTCCCTTCAAAAAAAGCATATTTGGGATTAGCCATAATCTCCTCTTTCAAAAAATTTTAATTTTTAATATTGTACTTATTTTAATTTCATTTTGCAATTGGCAGGCTTTATATTGGTAAGCAGCCCGTAAATCTTAATAAAATTTGATTCATGCAGTCGGCTAAAAGATTTATTGATGAAGAAAGCCTTATTCTATAAATAAGATTATAACTATAAATAATCGGAGATACACTATACTATAATTGGATATTGTTAAGCAAATAATTGCTTTTAACTAAAATAGGGCAAAAAGAAACCCCAAGTTATCTTTTACCATAGTTTACACCTTAGGCTACTCAACATCTTGGGGCAGCTTCCCTAGAACTTTTCTCAGGCCTTTTTCGAATTTACTTACTTTTTACATTCTTTCGTTTGCAAATTTCAGTAAGTTCTGAAAGTTACCTCCTGTTCAAAGGTTATTATAATATAGCAGATGACGATATTTATGTCAATAGCAATTTTAATAGCAATTTTAATATTTATAGACAATTTTATAAAAATCCCGGCCACGGCAGCCATTATTTTTGCTATTTTTTAATTTAATAGAAAATATTATATAATTTATGCCCATAGCAAAAAATAAAAACCGGGAAAGGGCAAATATGACAATCAAAAAAAACTTCACTGCAGAAGAAGCATTGAAAATCGGAGAAGAACTTGGAATTGACTGGTCTAAATTTGATGTGGAACAATTCAGAGTTGGGATGGATGTTGAGCTGGAACATGGGAAAGTAGATCCTAATACAAATGTCTCAGATGATGATCCTTTGATCACGGGTAAAATTGCTTTAGCTCATCTGAATGAGTTTCCGGATTATTATGACCGGTTGACTAAAATGGAAGAAGAAGCAGAGGAATACTGGGGGATAGAAGATTAGGATTTTATAATTACCCCGCCTCCGATAAGAGTATCATTAATATAGAAGACTGCTGACTGCCCGGGAGTAACGGCCTTCTGAGGCCTGCCGAAGGTAATATCTGCTGTTTTATTGCTGTTTAATTTAATCTCAGCCGGTTTTTCATTAAAGTTATATCTTATTTTGACCATAGCCTTAAACTTCTTACCGGGAGGACTGCCGGCAATAAAATTGATATCCTTTATTTTTAATGATTTTTGATTTATGTCTTTTTCCTCACCTGCTACTATGATATTTTTCTCTGGTATTATTTCTTTTACATACAACGGTTTTGAATGACTTATTCCCAGGCCTTTTCTCTGGCCTATGGTATAGAAAGGGTATCCTTTATGTGTGCCTATTTTATTGCCCATGATGTCTATAATATTTCCTTTTCTTATATTCCTGAGTCTTGATCTTAAGAATGAATGATAATCGCCACCCGGTATGAAACAGACATCCTGGCTTTCACTTTTCTTTTTTAAAAATGGAAATATTTTGTCTGAGTGTTTTCTTATATTTTCTTTTGATGATTTTCCAAGGGGAGTCTTGATCAGTGAGAGCTGCTTCTGGGTGAGTCTCCACAATACGTAACTCTGATCCTTATCTCTATCGACTGCTTTTTTTATTTCAAATAAACCTGTGTCTGATGATTTTTCAATCCTGCAGTAGTGGCCTGTTGCCATAAAACCGGCACCAAGGATTTTTGCTTTTTCTAAAAGTGTTCCAAACTTAATATATTTATTGCAATCCACACAGGGATTTGGGGTACGGCCCTGCCGGTATTCCAGGCAGAAAGGATCGATTATTTTTTCTTCAAATAGTTTTAAAAGGTCTATTATAATATGCGGAATGCCAAGCTTGAGGCATACTTTTCTTGCAGATTCGATATCTTTTGGCAAGCAGCAGGTCTTGGCGGTATCTTTCCACTTAAAATCATCGGGAAGGAATTTCATAGTGATACCGATTATTTCCCAGCCTTTATCTTTTAGGTTCTTTGCAGACATGGAACTGTCGACACCCCCACTCATCGCTACAGCTATTCTCCCGGCCCTTCTTTTATAAATATTTTTAGTGTTTGGTTTAGAAACATAGCTGCTTATTAAGTTTTGCAGGGCGTTTACGGCTGCATTTAGGACATACTTTTTTTCTCTGGGAAATTTTCCCAGGTGTTTTTCCAGTTCTTTTTCAGTTATAAGGGTAGATTCAAGGATATCTTTGTTTTTAATCAGAGCCGCAAGGCAGCTTGACGCTGCAGCAGTATAGCTGCAACCGGATGTTTTAAATTTTATATGACTTATTATATTTTTATTTATTTTTGCGGTAAATCTTATGATATTTACGCATTTATTATTGCTGCTGCTGCCGACGGCATCGGGGCTTGATATTTCACCCGTATTTTGCGGGTTTTTAAAATGCAGCGTAAAATTAGAGTTAGAATTTATCATAATGGCTATTTGTTTTATCTGGATAATTATACGATATTATGTAGAATATTATACAGCTTAGTTGTTCAAAACATTTATATTCTTATGATTTCATCAAAAGAGATAAGAAGCAGAAAATTTTACTATAATGACCTGTTAAGAGATTATATTTTTGATTTTAGAAATGTAAGAAAGTTCTATGAATATGATTACAGGAAAATCGACCATTATAAAAAAAGAGTACTTGATATTAAAAAAGGTTACAGTAAAGAAAACAGGGCAAAGCTGTATAGTATTTTAAAAAGCTGCAATAAGAGCATCGGCTGCAGCAAAAAGACTGTAGAAAATATAGAAAAACTCAAAAGTGAAAGATCGCTTGCGGTCATAGGAGGACAGCAGCCCGGATTTCTGACGGGACCTATATTTATAATATTTAAAGTACTTACAGTACTAAAATTAAGCAGTTATTTTGAAAAAGAATTAAAATCGCCAGTTATACCATGTTTCTGGAATGCATCGGATGATAATAACTTCAGCCAGGCAGATAATCTAAACATAATCAATGGCAAGATTACAAATATCAAATTAGACCTGTCGGATTTTGATCCAAAAACAAGATATTCGGATATTTATCTTGATGCAGGCAGAATAGAGAAGGTGATCGAAAAAGTGGAGGGCATACTCCGCCCTACGGGGTTTAAAGACGATATAGTTGATTTATGTAAGAGCAGCCTTGCCGGTACCGTAAAGAATTGTTCCAATGATAAGGGAGAAATAAATATTTCCTCTTTTTTTTCATCCGTGATTGCCAGGATATTTTCAGATTACGGTATAGTGATAATTGATCCTGACTGCGCGGAACTGAAAAAACTGTCTTTGGAGCTGGTGGAGTTTGATATGGAAAACCACTGCCGCATAAGCGATTTAATAAATACCGCAGGTAAAAGACTTAATAGCTGCGGCTATCACAATCAGCTGAATTCAATACCGGGCACACTTGATTTTTTCTTTAATTTAGAAAACACAAGAAGTAAGATCTATTCAGAGAAAAATGACTTATTCAGAGTCTCAAATAAAAAGTACGGTAAAACAGAATTCCGGGACCTTATCAGGAAAAGCCCTGATTTTATAAGCCTCAACGTAGTACTGCGGCCGTTGTTTCAGGATAAGTTTCTGCCGGTGCTGTGTTCTGTCTGCGGTCCGGGTGAAGTAAGCTATTTTGCGCAATTAAAACCTGTCTACGACCTGGTAGATTTAAAAATGCCGGTTATTTATCCCAGATTTTCAGCTACTATAATTGAAAAGAAGATTAAGAAACTGACTGAGAGATTAAAAGTACTATATTCGGAATTGGAGTCTGAAAAAGAAGATATGATAAAAAAGGTCATCGGTAAAAAATTAAAAATCGATCTTGCAAAACTTGTGCAGGATCTGGAAGACGATATACAGAAAAAGCTGGAAAAGCTAAAAGAAAGTATTTCAGATTATGAAATGAATATTTCAAGTTCTTTTGATAGAATTAAAAGAAATACTAAAAAGGAGATAAAAGTCTTAAATAAAAAGTTATATGCTGAATATAAGAAGCAGAATGAATTTATTGCTAAAAGTATTGATAAAATTTATGAAAATATTTTTCCGAATAGCAATCTGCAGGAACGCGAGGTCAATATAATAAGTTATTTAAACAAATACAGCCTTAAATTTATAGATGAACTTTATCTTACGGTAAAACCCCTGGATTTTTTTCATAAATTTTTGGAGATCGATTAGGATGGAAATATGAAGAAAAAAAATAAAATAGACATCCTGGCATTCAGCCCTCATCCGGATGATGCCGAAATGGGCTGCGGAGGGCTTCTTTTAAAATTAAAAGACAAAGGGTACAAAACGGGAATAATAGACCTCAGCAGAGCTGAACTATCTACAAACGGCGATCCGGATACCAGAAAAAAGGAAACCGTAAAAGCATCAAAGATACTGAGACTGGATGTACGGGATAACCTCGGGCTTGAGGACGGCAATATAAAAAATGATTTTGACAGCAGGTTGAAAGTAATCAATGCTGTAAGAAAACACAGGCCGCGGCTTGCTCTTATACCTTTCAGGAGGGACAGGCATCCAGATCACGAAAACTCCTATAAGCTGCTGAAAGATGCTATTTTTATTTCGGGACTTAAGAAATTTAAGACCGGCCTTGATTTTTACAGGCCATATATAGTAATGAGCTACATGCTTCACTATGAGTTCAGGCCGTCTTTTATAGTTGATATAAGCCGGTACTATAAAAAGAAATTAGAAGCAGTGGCTGCCTACAGGTCCCAGTTCTATACCGTTAAAGGGGAAAAAGCGGAGACTTATATAGCTTCTAAATATTTTTTTGATGTAATAAACAGCAGGCACCAGTGTCTTGGATTAAAAGTAAGATCAGAATATGGAGAGCCTTATTATATAGAATTTGATATCAGGATAGAAGACCCGCTGGAATTTTTTGAGTATATGAAGTAATACCCGGGCATTTTTTAATTTGTTGACCAATGAGTTGATGTTATGAAAATAGGAATAACCTGTTATCCTACCTATGGCGGTAGCGGGGTTATAGCCACGGAGCTGGGTATAGAACTGGCAAAAGCGGGCCACAGTATACATTTTATCAGTTACGGCCTTCCCTTCAGACTCAGTAAATATTACAAAAATATTTTTTTCCATGAAGTCGAGATGCTGCACTACCCCCTGTTCAAATACCCACCGTATAGCCTGTCTCTAAGTGCTAAAATGGCAGAAGTCACCGAATCGGAGGATTTAGATATACTCCATGTACATTATGCGATGCCTCATGCGACTTCTGCATATCTTGCAAAAAAGATAATTGGAGGCGGTAAGATAAAGTTTGTGACGACACTGCATGGTACTGATATTACTCTGGTTGGGATACATGGGTCTTTTTACAGGATAACAAAATTCAGCATAGAAAAAAGCGACGGCGTTACCTGTGTATCTAATTATCTAAAAGAAACTACGGAAAAGACTTTTAAAATAGACAAGGAGATGGAAGTAATCCACAATTTCATAGATACTGAAAGGTACAGGAGGATCAGCAGTAACAGGAGAAGTATAGATTTTATTGATAAGGATGATAAAGTCATCATGCATATTTCCAACTTCAGGCCGGTAAAGAGAATTGATAATATAATAAGGGTGTTTTATTCGGTCAGCAGGGAAGTAAAGAGTAAATTAATACTTATAGGTGACGGTCCGGATATATGTAAAATAAGAGATATGGTAAGCGAGTTAGGTCTGGAAGATAAGGTGAAGTTTCTGGGTATACAGGAAAATATAATACCGCTGCTTAATATCAGCGATCTCTATATGCTGCCTTCAAAAAGTGAGGGCTTTGGACTATCGGCTCTGGAGGCCTTAAGCTGTGAAGTCCCGGTAATAGGGACAAATATAGGAGGGCTTAAAGAAGTAGTACAACATGGGAAATCAGGATTTATTTTTGATCCCGAAGATATTGATTCTATGATTGAAGCGGCAGTTAAAATATTGAGCAGTGATGATGCCAGGATCCAAATGGGCGGTGAAGCAAGAAAAAGAGCAAAACTTTTTGACGGCAGGGTAATAGTACCGCAGTATTTGAAATATTATGAAAAAGTTTTAAATACCCCGTAAATCTTTATTCAGGGAATTTTTTATATATTATTATATAATAAATATATTATTATAAAATTATAAGAAAAATAATAAATATTTAATATATCTATTGACTATATCGCAAAAAGAAAATGTAATTAGTAATCAGTGTATGTGTTAAGTATTATAATTTTTATAAAGAGTTTGGTGGTGATGGCAAAAAAGATACTTAAATTGCTGATTTTATGTCT
>Ga0114922_10000282_pt1 | contig 49015 bp, 44 predicted proteins | sample AartaG_FD_100975 | JGI IMG/M metagenome (GOLD analysis project Ga0114922, IMG submission 100975) | Deep subsurface microbial communities from Aarhus Bay to uncover new lineages of life (NeLLi) - Aarhus_00045 metaG | ecosystem: Environmental > Aquatic > Marine > Oceanic > Sediment | place... | reverse complement strand
TAAATAATTTCCTAAATCCCTTCTTAACATAATTTTTGATTCATTTGGTAAATTTTTTCAATAATAAAAGAAAATTTAACCAGATTAGGTATTAAATTTAAAATATGAATTATAATTTTTAAATTTAGAAAGAATATTAATCATTTTTAATGTTGGGGAATGCTTCTTATCCAGATTGGGTCTTACGCTTAGCAAATAGACTCTTTAATTCTCCCATAATTGCCCCTCTAAGTGATACTGGACTTGCCGGACGGGCAGGAGTAGGGGCAGGACCTGGACCTCCGGGTGGACCTCCGGGTGGACCACTAGGTGGTGGTGGAGGTGGACCTCCGGGTGCACGTGCTGCCGCTGGACCAGCTGGTGCAAGAGTCGCTGTTGCTGGAGCACCTCCAGATCTTAATTGACCTGATGTTATTTGACTATTCAGAGAATTAATTTGGTTTTGTAAATTTGATACTTTCTCATTTACTGAGCCTAAGGATTGATCAACCAAATCAGGGATGCGTAAGATAATAGACATTATCTTTTCAATAATATCACCAAAAGCATTTAGTTTTTCTTCCAATGGTGCTTTTCGAGTACTATCTAAGAAGCTTGCAAATTCTTCAGCACACATATTAACTCTTTAAGTCTGGTAATTTTTTATGTTATCTAGTAATTTAATAGATTTTAGTTTAATAAATTTAAGTTTAAGCTCAATTAATTTTTTTAAATAAAGTATATAAAAGAAAAGAAAAGTTTTTTCTAGCTTAATTCAGTAATAGTGTCTTTTAATTTAATCCAGAGAGTATTAATTTCATCTCTTACCTCAGTAAATTGATATATTTTTTTTATTAATATATCTCGAGCTCTGTCAAAATCTCTTTGAACATCATTTAATTGTTGGTCGAGGATGTTTAATTTATCGCCGTCAATTAATTTATTTTTCGCTTTCTCAGCATCTAATGCTTTTTTTATCACTATTGATCTTTTATCAGCGAGTTCTGCTAATGCATCGACAAATTCTTCTTTTTTTTGCACTAGATATTCTTTTTGTACTGCAATGTCTTTAATCGCATTTAAATAAGTATTATTTGCTTTAACATAATCGTCATTTTTTGAGATTATATCTTTATATAAGTTTACTTCCTCATCTTTAATGTTAGATCTATGCTCTCGAGCAAGAGTCTGCATTTGTTTTAATACATCTCTAAAAGTTCGGGTTAACATTTCTCGAATATTATTTGCTTTAGTTATATTTTCCGCGTATTTAATTTGAGAACTAATAAGTGAATTCTGTGCTTTAGCCAATTTCTTAAATTGGGAGACTAATTCTTTTTCCATTTTAGCAAGTTCTAATTCATCCTCATGGGTTATAATTGGACTCATTTTCAATCCCACTCTATTGGTTTTTATAGTATTTGATAAATTTCATATATGATTTACTTATTTTGAATAATATAATATTATTAATATTTAAGTTTATATTGAAAAGGATGCTGTTAAAATATTATCTTTGTAATTAGCTTTTATAATTTTTGCTTTAATATCTTTTCCAATAAATTTTTCAGATTGAATGATTGGTTTGTTTAAGAGTACCTTGATACCAAAATTAGTATTAATTTTCCCAATATATTCTTTTTTCCATCGCCCTTTAGAAATAACTTTTAATCTTAATAAGTCATTTTTTCGTACTTTCAAGAATGCGGCTGTTTTCCGTTTGTGAATTCCAAAATCAAATGGTCCCAATTTTAATTTGATGTTATACTTCTTTTCAAGAAAGGATAATTGATCATAGAAATAACCCCAACTTTTTGGTCTAATTTTCTTCAATTTTCTACCTGTTTTATAGATCAAATATTTTTGGATGCCTATTTGAATTTTCTTTTCAGAATAGCCCTTTTTCCTTAAATCTTTGATAAATCTAATGATATCTTCAATATCTTCATCATTTTCTCCTGGAAACCAGACAGGGGCGATTAACACATCAATTGTAGTATTCAATAAACGTGAGATATTTTTCAATAGAGTATCTAAATCATAATTCATATTGTTGCATAGGTAATTAGCTTTTTCTGAGCGCAGTGAATTTAAACTAATATTTATTCGTGTTATTTTAACTTCTTCTAATTGACTAATTATCTCTTCATTAAGTAATAGCCCATTTGTCTGTAATGATATAATTTCAATTCCTTTTATTTTCCAAATTTCTCTAATTAAATTGAATAAATTTGGGTAGAGGAGTATTTCTCCATATGGAGCAAAATGAATTTCTATTTTATAATTTCCTTTTATATTAACAACTTCTTTTATTTTCTTAACTAAATAGTTAGGATCGACAGTAAAATTTGTATCATAATCTCCAGCACTTACAAAACAATACTTACATTTCAAGTTACATAGTGTTAAAGGTTTTATTTCAATAACATTAGTCCCTCTATCGATTATGCCAAGAAAATCTACACCAAATAAGGGAATCTCCGAGTTTTCATCTACATAAATAATTTCATTAGTCATAAGATTTTTCAGAGTTTATATCGTAAAATTCCTATTATTGATCCTAGACCTACTAATTGTTCTCCAGTTAGATTTTCTGTGCTCATAATACTAATTTTTCCACCAGTATCTTCAACACTTGTTATAATTTCTTCAATTTTTAGTTTATTTTTTTTTGAAGATCCTCTAATTAATACATCCGCTATCAATAACTCTTTAATTGCTCCTTTTTCAGAAGCTTTAGACACCTCATCAAGGCCTATAACAATAAGATCAGCATCTGTGGCAAATTGTGTCATTATATTTTCTATCTTCTCAGCTTCTTGTAAAACTTTAATTTTATTTTTAAGACTATCTAACTTTTTTGATTTTAGAGTTTCTCTAATTGCGCTTTCAGTCCCAGAACTTGCATGACAAGTCTCAATTTTACCTTTAAAGTCAAAACTAGGTGTTTTTTGAAGAAAATTTATAAAATTATCTTTGGTATTTCCAGGTCCACATACAATGATTAAATTTATCTCCAAGTTTTTAATATTTTCTATTACTACTTTCTGAATATCTGTAAAAAATTCATTTAATGCCTTATTTCTATAAGTTTGTTTATATCTTTTACCTGGTATGTTTTTTCTAATTGTAGCTATCCTATTATGGCTAAAATTTGTGATAAGAGCTAAGGTTGCCAAACCGGTTTCAATTCCAATAATTAATGTAATAAAGTTTGATTCGAATTTTGAGGTCTCTTTTAGTCTTCTTAATTCATTTTTTAACCAATTTTCTTTAATTATTGTTAACTTTTGAGAAACTTCTATATTAAATGTATGATAAGTTCCAAAGCTAACATAATCCTCTGGTCCTTCTAAAATTTTACCTTTTATTCTTAATCGATTTGAAAATTCATGAAAAGACACAGATTCAACTTTGAGTTTTAATTTCATTAATTTACGCTCGCCTGAAGTTCCTTCTTTAAGAACAACTCTTCTTTGAGTTAGGGAAGACACTTGATCATCTTTAATGATAATATTATATAATGACCACAGATCGTTAAGGCTTTCAGTCTTAACTGTAACTTCTCCATGTTTTTGATCTATGTTGAGAATTTTCAAATCTAAAACTGACTCATCAAAAAATTCTATTTATTTATAATTAATTCAAAATTTAAGAAAAGCTTAATTCAATTTGACTTGAAGATTATTGCTAAGAAAAATAAAATAAATAAAAAAGATAAAAACTAACTCTATTAAATATGTAAAGCCGTTTACTTTTCTCCTAAAGCTTCTTTAACTTTTTCTAATTCTTCCATGCGTTTCTTTTTTTCTTCTTCTCTTTTCTTTAACTCTGCTTCATCGACCTTTTGAAGTGAAACGCCTTTTTTAATTTCTTCTTGTAGTTCTTTATCTGCTGGAGCCACTTTTATTTAACACCTTTTATTTTAAATTCTCGTAAAATAATTAAATTGATATATTTACAAAAAATATAATAGAATTTATTTATAAGTTTTAGTTTTAGTTAATTTCTAATTTCAATTCCATAAGAAACGCAGATTCTCCAGATGGATAGTAATTTTCAAGAATTGCTGGATTTTTTTTGAATTTAAATTTTTCATACAATTTAATAGCAGCAGAATTACTTATTTGAACATTTAATACTATTTTTTTAATTCCCTTTAAATCTTTTATTTTATCTATAGTTTTTTGAAGAATATATGAACCAAAACCTTTATTTTGAAATTCTGGTTTAATAAGAAAATTAATCATATTGGCTCTATCCTTTTTATCCATTATAACTATTATAAAACCAATTAATTTTTTTTTTACGTTACCAATTTCCAATTTTAAAAAGAGTGCATTATTTTCAATCAAATTTTTTATTAAATCCTTTGAAAATGCATTCTTTTTAAAAATTTTTTGCTCAAGATTTACGATTCGCTTTAAATCTTTTAAAGTTACCTTTTTAATTTCCATTAAGACCATTTTCATTCTTAAATACTTTTATAGGAGTCTTTTCTGTTATTTGTTTGTATTTTAAACGTCTAAAAGGTAAAGTTTCTATTATATATCCTTTTAGCTCATATCTTTCTATTAAGGATATGACATGATCTTCGATTGAAATATAGAAGGGCATTCTAATATATTTTTCTTCATAGGATAACAATTTATCATGAATTTTGAGATCAAATAATAGATTTTCATAAAATTTATCCAGTTCTTTTTCTTCTCCTTCAATTTGTGCATATAGTAAAAGTCCTTCTTCAGTAATTATTTCATAAGGTAATTTAACATTATTAGCTCTCCGAATATATCTATTCTTCAATTGATGATAATCTTTAGCTCTTATTGAACAGAAATGCATCTTTATATTAACTTCAGTCCCTAATTTTCGAATTAGATTAAAAGCTGTTTCTTGACTATTGACAACAGCAGCAATTGAATCTTTTTTCAATTTGAATCCTCGATCCTTAAGTGACTGACTATTAGGAAAACAAAATTCAAATTCATTTAAATTAATAAAATCTACACCGATATTGTCTAAATAACGTATAAATTCCTCAAGATACTTTTTATTTTTATTTCCTGGGATAACTGGAACTTCTGCTCCTACACTTATTTTTTTATTTAGAGCCTTTTTAATATTTAACCAGTGTTTTCTTGCAGGGTGGAATCTTATTTCATCTAATCCCGCAAGAGAAAGTCTTTTAGCAATATTTTCATTAAAATCAATACCATTTGTATATAAATGGATGTGGAACTTTTTTCCTTTCGCTGCTTTAACATAATTAATATAATCAATAGTTTTTTCAAGATTTAATTCTGAAAGTGGTTCTCCCCCAGTAATACTCATTCCTTGAGCATTAATTATATCAATTTCTTGGAGTAATTCTTCTTTATTTTTAATTTGTATTTCATCAGCAAATGTTATATCTTTCCCTCTCCTTTCTTCTGAAATTGGACAGTACCAAGAACAATGATCTGGTTTTTGGCAGATACCATTTAAAAATAAAACTACTTTAGATCCTTTTAAACAATATTTGCATCCTTTAGGAATACCCTTTCCTTTAATATAGTAAGTTTCGCCTTTTGATTTTTCTAATTTTACTTTTTTCATTTTTTAAATAATTTTTTTCTTATGATTGATTTTCTATCTGCTAATTTTTTTAAAACTTCCTCTGTAGTTTCATTAATCTGAAGGTGTCTTTTTAGAAATACTCCAGTTCTTCCATACTTTTCTCTTCTTAGAAGTACTTTTTTTCTTTCATTTAATGTATTAATACTAATCCCTACTTCTTTCGCGGCATTAACTTCATTGCCAATAATAGAAATTTCTTCGTGCCCTTGAGAATTTGGTTTGATTAATACTAATCTTTTGTCGATACCAGTTACTCTTACATCCAATTTCAATTGATGCATATCCATTTTTCCCCCAAAATCATAGAATTCCATTGTTTTTTTCTCAAATTTGGATAAAGGTAATGTAATATTCTCTAATTCACTTAAATGGATATAAAGTTTAATAGAATCTAAGGGAGTAGCCATTATTATTTCTCTAAAATAGTTTTTAAAACCATTTTTTTCTAAAATAAGTTCTATTTGAAATGGAGGAATTTGTTGAAAAAAGATGAGATCGATATCGCTATTTTCATGGATATCGCCACGGGCAATGCTTCCGTGGATAAATGGATTGAAACCTTCTTTAACGAACATATCTAATAAATTAATAGCATAATTCCTTTTTTGTCTTAAGAGAATCCAATCTTCTTTAGAATAGGTTATTTTTTCAAAATGATCTCTTAAGATATTTTCTTTTTTCATAACTCAAAATTAGATTTTTGATTTTAGTAATTTATTCTCTATAATATCAATAATCATGCCTAATACAATAGTTTCGTAATACTTAAAGGAATATGTGGCTTTCTCTATGGTTAAATGCTTTAAAATATTATTTTTTTGAGGAGTGATTTCTTTTAAAAACTTAATTAAATGTTTATTTTTAAAGATAAATGTTGATTTTCTACTAAAAATTGTATATATTTGACCATTTATAGAGTTATTTTTAAATATATTATAATAATCAGAAGAAATTTTTTTGTTTAGCTTTGGATTAATCAAAATAGCACCCTTAATATCAGAACCTGATAAAATTTGTTTGTAAGAAATAATAGATTTTGAATGACTTATAAGAATATATTTTGATTTTATCAGAACTTCTGTTAATTTGAAATCATCAAATATTGCTGAAATAAGTGAATTCCACTCATCAATCAATGTTTTTTCCAATATCCTGCTATCTGGAATATGGTTGATTTTAGCTTTGATGTTTATAACATTAAAACCATAACTACTTAAACCTTCAGTAAAAACTCTTAAGAGCTTTCTTTTATAATTCGTTCTAAATATTAGAATTAGAGGAAGATTACTAAAGTTTTCTTTAAGAGATGAATTCCTAGTCAGACACCATTTCTTTGTTAAAAATATTTGATTTTTCGATTTTTTACGCGCTTGCGAGAAGCATATATGTTCTAAGGCTTGATTTGAAAAAGAATAACGCCATCGATGAGTAATTTTGAACATTTTCACACTAAAAAGTAATAGAAGTAATAAGATAATTATGATAATGTCAACAGAAATCCAATCTATTTGAAAAATACTTGTCATGTTTTAAAAAATCAAATTTGGTATTATTCTACAACTTCAGTGATCCAGTTTAAATATTTTTCAGAACCTTTTTCAATTTTAAATCCAATACATTCTGGTGTTTCATAACTGTGAATTTCATTAATTTTTTGTATTATGAGTTTATTATTTTCTTCAATTGTTTTAATAAGTAATAAGTACTCATTGTCTTCCTCAATTTCTCCCTTCCATCTATAAATGGATAAAATATTATGAATAATATTTACGCATGCAGCGAGTTTACTTTCAACTAAAAGTTTTGCTATTTTTTTACCTTCTTCTATATTGGGTACAGTTACAAGGAAAATATAGTGATTCATATTAGATCTTTTTTTGATATTTATAGTTCTGATTAATGTAATACTTAATATCAACTTTTTTAAGATTTATTGGTTTGGCATTTCAATAAATTAGAATCTAATTTATTTGCATATAAGCTAGAAGGAGATATTGATATTTTTTAAAATTTCTATTGTGTTAATATATTTTGATAAGAAAGAATAATTCAAAATGGAATCATTTTTCTCTAATTTCTCGAAGCTATGGAAAAATTAATTTTATACTAATATTTAGAAATGTTGGAAAAACAGATTTTAAGAAAACATCAAAAAGAAGATTTAAATAAATGATCTTCATGATTTAATTCTAACGAAATTAACAATTTAAACGGAAGTAAAACTCTAAAAATACATCTTTAAAATTTAAAATACTATCAAGCTAATTAAAATAGAGAGTGTTAATAAATAGGGATATTGAAGAATTAAATTTTTAGAAATCAGTAGAGATCTTTCATGTCTTTGCAATTTAATAATTTTCTTAGGATTGTACCTTGTTAATTATGTTATTAAATAAATTATAGATCACACAAATCGTCAATAATATGAAAAATGATAATACTGTATTGAAAAAGTTTTGTTTATATCCGCCTATTTATTCTCTCTCTTTCTTCTTTTCCATTTTCGTATTGAGAGATATGAGATATTCTCCTGGAAGTATACCTTCAAGAAGAAATATCTATATATCAAAATCATATCAATATCAGGAGAATTTTGAAATATGGGAATTAGGGAGGAAAACCTAATTCTTCGCTAATATCTTGAAAATTCGGAAGAATCAATTATTTCAGAATATCTTGATATGTAGGGAATCTAGATTTTCCAAAGAGATTAAGAATAATATTTAAATAAAAGATCTTCGTGTTTTAATTAATCTATAATTTACATATAAAAATAAAGTAAAAACTGAAAAGGTTTACTTATAAAAAAACAAAATTTTTAACAAAAAATCAAAAAAAATATATCGTGTATTTATTATGGAAATGGAGAAAAAAAATTTAGCGATAATCATCTTAGCAGTAGTATTAGCAGCCTCTGGTGTTGGAAACGTTATGATGGCTGTGATGCTTGGATTAATTAAACCAATTCCTACTTTTGAAGTAGTTAAAATAGCAGCAGTTTCCAACCCCGTTACCATGGATCCATGTGATACATGGGACGGTGTTTCAAATGATATGCTTCGTCAGGTAGTTGAACCTTTAATCGCTTAAAATTTATCTGACCCTGAATTTCCACTTGTAGGAAGACTTGCCTCATCTTGGGACTTCCAAAGCACGCCTTTAGGCACAAATATCACATTCCAATTACGACCAAATGTATATTTCCATGATGGTGAATTACTTACTGGAGAATGTGTTATCCATACCTTTACAAGAATAAATTTTTTTGGCAACTGGACAGGAACTTTAACAGATCCTCATCATATGGCGTTTCCACACTCTCTTTATAAATTTGCCGATGAAACACCAATTTTTAATGAATCTCTCAGTTTTGTTAATCCAACTGATAACTTAGAAGTTACTCTTGTATTAAATGGTCCATTTGCTCCTGCTGAAGGACTATTAGCCTATGCAGCAAGTTCAATTGTGCATCCTGATTCTACTCCTGTAAATGAGATGTTAGAACTCGGCACGGATCTAGCCATAGGGACTGGTCCATTCAAATTTGTTAGTTATGTGCCAAATTCAGAGATTAGATTTGAGCGTTGGGATAGATATTGGAGAGAACCCGCTTATTGGGATGAAATTGTCTATCTCTATTATAGAGATGCTGTCACCGCTAATAATGCTATGTTGGCTGGAGATATTGACTACTTAGGCCAGGGTATTGCTGCACTACAAGAATACTTTAATGCGAGTACTGCTATCACGGTAACTGGAGATGGAGTTAATGATTTTATCAATGGTTCTATCTATTGGTATATTGCTTTTAACTCCCCTTATATAAATATTACATGGAGAAAAGCTATATCATCTGCCTTTAACTTTACATATCTTAACGAAGAAATAGATGAAGGCACTACTGTGAAAGCTAATTCCTTAGTTCCTCCCGGTTTTCCTGCTCATAATGCTTCAGTTAAAGGTGGTGTTTTTAATATTCCCTATGCCAGACAACAAATGCAGAAAATGGGTTTTGGTGTAGGATGGGAAATTGGCAGTCAGGTTGGAGATATCTTTACTCCTGGTCTTGATGAAGCTCTATGGAAAGCATCCGCATGGGTTCCAGATGTAGGTAACTTTACTGCAAATCAGTTTAATTTCCGTCATAGACAAGGAAGTCATTTCATGGAACTCCTAATTCAACGATTTACATATGATATGGACTTAATTGGAATTGAAATTAACATACAAATATTGACTTGGAGCCAATTCATACTATTGGGACAAAATCATCCTGAAAGACTCCATATCTATTATGTCGGATGGGGCCCTGATTACTTTGAAACCTTCAATATGATTGATCCATTAGTAAATCCAGCATCTTCATCAAATTTTGCTCGAATTAATAATCCTCAAATAAACATGTATTTAGATCTCGCTGCTTCTGAAACCGATACTGAAACGAGATATGGATACTATATGAAACTTCAATATTTAATTATGGACAAATATCGATACCATATGGGCTTAGAGTATGATAAACTCTATTTTGTGCACGCTGCATCCTTGAAGGGTTTCCCATATAATACTATGAGGAACTTATACTGGTATCCAACTTATCGCGAAACCGCATAAATGAAATATAAAGAAATATAAAAAACTACTAACTAAATTCCTTTTTTTTTAATTTTTATTTGTCATAAACCGATTTTATAATAATAGATCAACATTAACTTTTTTATAGACTACTTAAGAGAAGTTCCATTAGGTAATCTGATGTGATAACTTACGCTCCTTATTAGAAAATAGAAATGCAGCGTACTATATTTAATCAAGAGTTAATTAATAATTTAATTTCAAATATATAATAAAAAAAAAATGATCTAAATGTCTTATAAAGAAATTTAAATTAGTATAATTCTATTAAATATACAATTAAAATATTATAACTGAGGTATGTAAAAACTTGTTACATAATGTTTACCTTATCCACCAATACACAGGAATTTGCTTAATCCATCGGAAGTATGGGAGGATTGAATTTAATCAAGATTTAGTTAGCGGCTTTCTAACGGCATTAAAGGATTTCAGTGTCGAATTTTCGAAGGGATCTGGAGAATTGAAAGTAATTGACATGCAGGTATTTTATTTATTATTAGTTTTTAAAGAGGGTGTGTTAATAACTGCTGCTGCTGATAAGAATGACGATGCTAAAATAACACACAAAGCTCTAACCGATATCATTGATAAATTTATAGCCAAATATGGCGATCAGATTGAAAATTGGTCCGGAGACGTCCGAATCTTCCGAGATTTTGACCAAATTATTGACAAGATTTTAGAAAATGGTAAACTTGCTGAGATCCAATTAAAACTTCCAATTTTGAAGATTTTTAAGAAAGATTTTCAGAAATCTCAGAAGCAGATTGCAAAGAAGGGTTTAATGTTATCGGATGAAGATTTGCGTCAGGTTCGGGATCAGAAACCGGAGTGGACAGCGAAGAGGCTTCCCAAGCAAGTTATTACACAGGGATTTGTAAACAAGAAGGAGTATAAGATTGCGCATTTAGCGGATGGATTTCATACGATTGGTGAGATCGCTGAGGAAGGAGGCCGGCCAGAGTCAGAGATCCAGAAAATAATGAAAAGTTTAGATGACTTGGGTTTAATTTCGTTTATCGATATAAAATAAGACTCTTTTTGATTTTTTTACCAACTCTTTTTTAATTGATATCGATTTAATTTTCAAAGAAGCCCCATAAATTTTGTTATTTCATTGATTTTATTAATTTTTGACATTTTATAAGAATAAAGGAAAAGATTTTTCAAAACTGTTTTACTTATAAAGTTAGTATGAATGTTAATAAAATTGATGACAATATCTATGAGATTCCTCCAAAGACATTAATGACACGGGTTAAAGGAAATATCGAAAAATTTCAGATGAGGGTCCCCGTAAAAATTTATGCTAATGAATATATTTTAGAGAAAATAAAGCAAGATAGGACTCTAGATCAAATTTGTAATGTTGCCTGTTTACCTGGGATACAAAAACATGCTATTGCTCTTTCAGATGCTCATCAGGGATATGGTTTTTGTATCGGGGGTGTTGCTGGGACAGACGCAGAGAATGGAATGATTTCTCCCGGGGGTGTTGGATATGATATTAATTGTGGTGTAAGATTATTAAGATCAAATTTATTTCTTAAAGATATTAAGAGTGTGCTTCCTAATCTGTTGAATACAATCTTTGATAATATTCCTTCAGGTTTGGGATCGAAAGGTAAACTAAATATAAGCTATTCAGAATTAGATAAAGTTTTAAATAATGGTGTGAAATGGGCAGTAGACAACGATTATGCTTTTGATGAGGACCTTAAACATTTAGAAGAAAATGGATGTTTAAAGGATGCAGATGCTAGTTTAGTTTCACAAAAAGCAAAACAACGTGCTATAAAACAACTTGGTTCTTTGGGAAGTGGAAATCACTTTCTAGAAATACAAAAAGTTAATGAAATTTATAATCAAAGTATTGCTAAAACTTTAGGAATACATGAGAAGAATCAAGTTACTGTTATGGTTCATACAGGGAGCAGAGCTCTTGGACATCAAGTATGTACAGATTCTTTGCGCAATATCGAACAAGCAATGAAAAAATACAATATAAAAGTTCCTGATAGAGAATTAGCATGTGTTCCAGCAAATAAACCTGAAGCACAGAACTATCTAAAACAAATGGCATGTGCAGCTAATTTTGGATTTACCAACCGTCAATTAATTACGCATTGGTTAAGAGAGTCCTTTCAGAATACCTTAAGAAAGGATATAGACACTTTAGGTTTACATTTAATCTATGGAGTTTGCCATAATATTTTAAAAATAGAAGAACATGAAATTGATGGTAAAAAAATGAAATTAAATGTTCATAGAAAAGGTGCTACAAGAGCATTTCCGCCAAATCATCCTGATCTACCGCCTGAGTATAAATCTATAGGACAACCTGTATTAATCCCAGGAACGATGGGTTCTGCATCTTATCTCTGTGTTGGTAAAAAGAATGCAATGGATCTATCATTTGGTTCTACAGCGCATGGTGCTGGAAGAGTAATGTCTAGAACAAAAGCTACTAAGAAATATTGGGGAGAGCGAGTTAAAGACAATTTAAGTAAACAAGGTATCATGATACGAGCTGCTTCGATGAAGATAATCGCTGAAGAGGCCCCTGGTGCATATAAAGATATAGATCAAGTTGTTCAGGTCAGCCAAGATCTTGGAATCGTTGAAAAAATAGTAAGACTAGTTCCAATAGGTGTAGTAAAGGGATAATTTTATCTGATTATTAATTTTGATTTAAATATCAAATACAATATTTATTTTAACTCTATTCTTTTTTTCTTCAAGATTCATAAAAGAATAAGTTATAGCCTTAACTTCAGTACCGGGTTCATGTTTGAGCTTATCAAACTTTTCTCCTTTTGCAACGGCCTTTAGATAATATTTTTTTTGATCTTTTTTTATTGGATGAATTTTTATTTCATTAAAAATTAGTTCGTCTACGTCAAAAATGTAAAGAAATTCTGTTAAAAAGTCAAATAATAAAGCTTCTTTATCTTCTGCTTCAATTGTTATGATTCTTTCAATTTCAGGTGATATTGATCTTAAACTAGGAGTAATTGTTTCCATTAAGCTATAAACGGTTTGTTCAAAAGCTTCTTCTAAGGTTGTACCTTTAGCTTCGACTGAAACATCAGCGGTGTGATCTAAAAATTTATAACCTGCTTTCCTCATCTTCCTTTAGCTAATTGAGTAGAATTGTATCATCTAAAAGTCCTTGATATATATAAGATTTTAGTAATTATATAAATTTCTTAGTAGTTTAAATTGATAATAAAAAATTATACAGTATGTTTTATACGATTGCGGATGACTTGATTTTTTATCAATTGGTATCATTTAAAAAAAAATATACAAATTTTGAACTTAAACTACGTGAGTATTTTTTTGAAAAAACACAAGGAATCTATCCGGAATTTGTAGTTGTTATAAGGCAATTCATCTTCTTTTTCGTTAAGAAGCAACACTATTTTAGCTCTAAAGTGTATTTAGACTCTATGAGAAGGGAACTAGGTAATAGAAAGATTATAATTATAAGAATTGAAAAAACTCTAATCAATATATTATTTAGTTTTTTTCCTGATTTAAATATAGAAAATATCAAAATAGAGTTTGATAATCAATCTAGCAAGAGAGAAATTTCAATATATTTTCTCTTTTTTAAAGAAAGAGGGATTGCTATTGGGCGTAATGGAGATTACATAAGGGCAGTAAACGAAATGTTTGAAAATTATGTTGTTTTTGAAAACCAAAATGCTCCATTAATAGTTAGGTGTAAATTCAAGGAATGACGTCAAATTAGGGCCTCCTTACCAAGGCACATCTTTTAAATTAATGACAAAGGCTACTGTGTTCGCTATAATACTTACTGCAGGAGTTAAAATTATTAGAAAAGTTATAATAAAAATATCAGGTAAGAGGAAGAGATTTGGTGCTATGAAGCCTGGGATAGAAACAAATAATAATGCTACTAATGCGAAATCCAGCTGATCTATTATCCAAAAGGGTGCACCGCTTTTTATATCGAATCTTCTTTTCAAAAAAGAACCAATTAAATCGCCTAATACCGCACCATATGAAGCCAATACAATTCGTATAATTAAAACAAGGAAATTAATTGGAAATTCTCCACCTATAAAATAGTATTTGAAAATTCCAATGTTATCATAAAGCGCATATTGTCCTTGAGTAGTTGCATCAACAATTATTCCATTTATTGGTTCCCATAATCCATTAAAAAGGAGAAAAATGCAAAAAGATATCGGAATTCCAATGTATAACGGCCCTTTTAATCCATTCCATGTTTTATGATCTCCTAATATTCTCCTACCATCTCGAAAATATTTCCCACCATCGATTGGTTTACCTCCCCCAGTTATCACCATCGAAGCATTTGAAATGTATGCGGGAACAATGATTAGAAGGCTAAATATTAATAAAGCAACCCAATCAGCCCAATTGAATAAAAATGTTATTATTAGGAAACTACCTAAAATCAAACACGCAAAAATTATTGCTAAGATAACAGCAATCTTTTTGTGGTTTTTTTCAGCATCGGAAAGATTAGTTTCAGCTGGCAAAAGTCAATAATTCCTTAATAAGAGTGTTTTTACATTATTAAAATAAATAGTTAATTAAATTAAACTTTTTTTAATAGAAAAAGTTATTAATAAAATCTTAATAAATATTGCTTCATAAATAATAATCTTTTAAAATACCGACAATAATAATATAAATTATTAAAAAGATTCATCAAAATTAGCTATTAAAGCTTTAACATTTTTCTACTAAATTAAAGATTAATAATTAATTTTAAATATGCAATTGAAATTTTCATTATGTAATTGAATATTAAAAATTTCGAGTGCAAAAATTTATAAAAAAATGATGGAGTAGCGGAGTCATAATTGTTGAATAATAATAACCATGAACATCAATTTAATATCGATAAATTTTATAAGAATTATCTTAAGGGGTCAAAAATTTTTAGTAATAGAGATGCTTTAGATTCATCTTATATCCCCGAGGAATTACCACATCGTGATTCTCAAATAAGATATATTGCCGAAAAGACTGCGTGTGCATTATTAGGTGATACGCCTCCAAATTTTCTATGTTATGGGATGACAGGCACAGGAAAAACGGCGACTATAAGATATGTTAGCCAAAAGTTAGCACAACAAAACTCAGAAATTAAACCATGGTGGATTTATATTAACTGCAATATTATCTCAACTCCCTATCGTATTTTAGCCCATATTTATAACACAATTTCAAGACGGGATAAAATTCCTCCTACAGGTTTGCCAAAGGATATTATTTTCAAAAAACTTCTGGGATTATTAGATTTAAAGGTTGGACATTCAATATGTTTCTTGGTTTTGGATGAGATAGATATTTTAGTTGATAGGAAAGGTGGTAATGAAATTTTGTATGATTTAACAAGATTAAATGAGAATTTGGATAATTGCAAAACAAGTTTAATAGGTATTTCAAATAAATTGAAATTTCGAGCGAACTTAGATCCAAGAATAATATCGAGTTTAGGCGAGGAACACATTGTTTTTCCTTCTTACGATGCAAATGAGTTGAGAGATATATTGATTGAAAGAGCAAAAATAGCTTTTCAAGAGAGTGTTTTGAAAGAGGAAGTTATTCCACTATGCGCAGCGCTTGCAGCAAAGGAACATGGTGATGCTCGAAAAGCACTACAATTATTAAGAAAAGCAGGAGAATTAGCTGAGAGAGATCAAAATAAAATTGTCTCAACTAAGCATGTAAAAAAGGCTCAAGAAGATTTAGAAAATGATCATATCATGGAATATATTAAAGGTATGCCACTTCAAGCACAATTGATATTAACTTCAATTTATCTAATTTCAAGATTCAGCCCTGAACATATAATAATATCTGGAGATATCTATGACGTCCACTCAGAGATCAGAGGGTTGATACCAGGGGTCAGACAATTGACTAAAAGAAGAATAAGTGATTATATTAATGAGTTATCACTAGCAGGGATAATCTCTGCAGAAATAAAATCTATGGGACATTATGGAAGAACCAAAATAATTAAATTCGATATAGGTCTGGAATTATTAGAGAAGGTTTTGTCAGAGATTGAAAAAATAAATGGTATTATGAATCATAAACCCGTTTTTTTACAAACAGATAAAGTAAAGTTAAAAAATAATATATTTAAAAAGTTAATTTAGGTAATAAAATCCCATTTATCAATATTTTCAGCAAGTTTACTAAGAAAAAACTCAGCAATATTCTCATTTTTATCTTTTAATAACAAGAATAGTTTTGTTAAGTGTTTACAAAATTTTTTGTTATCAGCTCTTCTTGTTTTAAAATCATTACAATTATGACGTAATATCTTGTTATTAGTATCTATTTCTATTAGATAGGCCTCTTCTTTAGAACCCTTGACTTTTGATTTAATAATTCCTTTAGAACGATCACATTTCAATAATTCAAATGCCGCATCAGAAACAGATACAGATCTATTTAGTGTTCCCTTATCGACGAAAGCATTAATTAAAACACTAAAATTAGATAATTCTTTTGATATATCATTTTTTAAGCTTTTAACTTTATTTGCAGTCTTAATTTTTTCGACAACTTCAATTTTTCTTTTTTTTTGCCAATTTTTTAATTGATTATTCAAATCCTCTGATAATTTAAGATTTTGGTTATCGTCTTTAATAAGCACTTTATCTTCCATGCATCTATTAATAAAGATTTTAGCTTTTTCTGGGGGATCAAGAAATAAATCAAATGAAATTCTAAATAGTAAGTCATTATGTAATATAAAAGGGAGATCGATTATTTTCCAAATATATAATAACATCTCTGAAATATTTATGCGAGGAATTGCAAAATTCATAGTAGTTGATTTAGGTTTTTTATAATTTAAGAAGAATAATTAAATATTATTTTTTAAGTCTAATTGTATTCCTTTTAAAGTATCTAGTTCGATAATTGAAAGAATACCTGGAGTAGGATGTATGCCTAAAGAATTCATAAAATCTGTCTGAGTCTGAAAGCATCCAGAATTAACTAATGCGATATTATTATAATAATCCATGCCATTAATGTGAATGTGACCTGTATGAAATATATCGGGAATCTTATCTATCACAAGCCAATCTTTATTTGTAGGAGCAATTTGTGTTTTTTTTCCATAGATAGGTGCTAAATGTCTACATTTTAATAATTCAATCATCGTATCTACTGGCTTGTTGTTCTCTAGGCCAGGTATCAACATGTTTAAATCAAGTATGCTATCACCATGAAAAACTAATGTGTTAACATTATGTGTTTGAACAAGTGAGGGATTTCCAATGCATAATACACCAAGGTCTATAAGTTCTGCGGAGTATTTCTTTGGCACCGCAGGCCTAGGAATTGCCTTTCTCACTGGTTCATGATTTCCAGAGCTGTAAAAAATTTTAATATAATCTGGCACTCCAGAAAGGATTTCTGTTGCTTTTTTAAATTGATTGTGTATATCTGTTATAAGAAGGTCACTCTTTTGTGTTGGATAAACTCCAATACCGTCAACTAAATCGCCATTAATTATAATATATTTAATTCTTCCAGCTCGTTCTCGTTGATTTTTATTTCCTAGTTTCCCATTTAAGAAATTTATAAATCTTGTCCATAATTTTTCCTCAAATTCTTTACTACCGATGTGAGTATCTGAAATTAAAACAATAGATATTGGATCTGGTGATATATTAGGTTCATAATCTCTTGGAATATCAATTTTGGATATATAATTACCGTAAATAATTCCACTTTTACCTTGTTCTGCTGGTTTGTATGTTCCTTCAATATAAACCATTTGATCATTAATAGTTCTTTCCGCTATTTTTACATTTTCTTGATTCTCTGAATCTTTACGGATAATTACATTAATATTATTGGTAAGATCTTCCAACGTTAGGAAAAAGTTTCCTTTTTTAGTTTTTCGAATTTCATTGACTAATCCGATTACTGAAACTTCTACACTATTCGTCAGTCTTAGAATATTATTAATATTATTTGCAGAAAGAACCTCAGGTCTTTTTCTTATTAAAGTACGAAGTTTATTGAATTTATCTACAGTAAGATTATAGAAATCTTCATAATCTCCGTTTGTATAAAGTTTATCTGTAGGATCTTTTAATATATCATAAGAAAACGCTAATTCTTTTGCAATAGGTCGATAGGTTAGCGATGATTTCGATCGTTCAAAGGAAGTTCTCTGGAGTTTATGCTTGATTACAGTTTTAGTTAAATCTTTATGATTATTGTGTAAAATTGTTTCCTCTGTATTTAAAGCTAAATTATTCTTTATTTGAGGAAAATTTTCAGAAATTTCGTGAGATTTTATCTTTATCTTTTCAAGTGCTGCTGCATTTAATGAACCGGATATCTCATTTATAAGATCTTGCTTCAAATCTTTCTCTTGAATGGCTATTGAATCCGTATTTTTAATTAACACATTTTTTAATGATTTCTGTGATTTTTTGTTTGAAATATTCTGTAAAATTTCTTCTGTTAGATGACTATTAAAATTCGGAAGAAAGCTAACATTCTTAATTACTGATTTAACTTTCTTTAAAGGATCATCTAAATTTAGAAGGATTTTCAAAGTTGAAGGTGTTATATTAATCCCAGAATTAACTAATTCTTTGATAATATCTTCTTTTTCATTTAAATTATCGTCTTTCAATGTTATACCGTTTACAATGGAATTATTATATTAATTGAAGTATGAAATTAAATCATTTTTTATTAAAGGAAAAACAAATTTCCTTTTATAAGTAGAGTCTGTAGAAAATTAGCATTCTCCCTAAATTTATAAAAGAAATAGCTGATTAATAAATGAATTTAATTAAATTCAGAAAATTAGTATAATAACTCTTAGTTTTAATATATTAGTTTTTCTCGACTTTAAAAATAGGGAATTTTATGGCAGATATTAGTAAAACAATGGAATTATACTTTAATTCTATTCAAAAACAAGTTGATGAATGCTATTCAATTGCAGAACACGCACGTCAGAAAGGACTTGATCCTGAATTAGAAGTAGAGTCTCCTCAAGCAAAAGATTTAGCTGGTAGAGTTGAAAAGCTTGTAGGTCCAAAAGGTGTTGCAGAAGTAATAAGAACATTAAAAAGGAAAGGTTTAACTGAAGATGAACTTGTCTTCAAGGTAGTTGCTGATATTTTAGATAATAAAATTGGAAATTTTGAATCTATAGAGGCCCGAGTAGATAGAGCAATAAGAATTGGACTAGCTATAAAAACTATGGGAGTTGTGAGTGCACCGCTTGAAGGTATCTCTAAGATCTTAATTCGAGAAGATAGTTCTGGTAGAAAATATTTATCCTTATATTTTGCAGGTCCAATTAGAGCAGCTGGAGGAACAACAGCAGCTTTATGTGTATTAATTGCAGATTTTGTAAGAAGAAAGTCAAAAATTCCTAAATATGAAGCCACTGAAGCTGAAATTGGGAGATACGTGGAAGAAGTCAAACTATATGATAGAAGAGTCCATTTACAATATCCTTCATCGAACAAAGAAATTAGATATGCTGTAAGTCATTTGCCAATAGAAATAAATGGTGATTCAACTGAAGATGAAGAAGTCTCTGCATTTAGAGATTTACCTCGGATTGAAACAAATCACATAAGAGGTGGAGCATGCTTAGTATTAAATGATGGTTTTCTTCTAAAAGCCCCAAAATTACTCAAAATTGCTAATGCTATGAATTTAGAAGGTTGGAATTGGCTTGCCGAATTGAAAAAAATTGCTCAAAACCAAGAAAAGATAGAAAAAAAAAAAAAAAAAGTTTTAAAAGAAGAAAATAAAATCCCCCCAAATTCTAAGTATGTTGCGGATATTATTGCCGGACGGCCAGTATTCAGTCATCCTTCAAGAATAGGAGGTCATAGAATAAGGTATGGGCGATCCAGAAATACTGGTTTAGCTGCGGGAGGAATTCATCCCGCAACAATGGTAATTTTAGATGAATTTGTAGCAATTGGAACGCAATTAAGAATTGAACGTCCTGGAAAAAGTACAAGTGTATGCCCCGTGGATAGTATTGAGCCCCCTATTGTAAAACTGAGGAATGGTGATGTGATAAAAGTTTCAAATGTTATAAAAGCCAAACAAATATTTTCTGACATTAAAAAAATATTATTCTTAGGAGATCTACTCTTTGGCTATGGGGAATTTACAGAAAATAACCATATATTAATACCATCAGGGTATGTAGAAGAATGGTGGGCATTAGAACTGGAAAAATCTATTAAAGATATTGACATAATTGATGAAAGTCTAAAAAATTTGATTGAAAATCCATTTGAAAATATTCCTACAGCAGCAGAGGCAATTGAGATTTCAAGGAATTATGATATTCCTTTACATCCTTATTATTTAGATTTTTGGGGCAATATAACATTAGAGGAATTGGACCTATTACGAAATGCACTTATCAAGAATTTTTCAGAATCTGAACAAAGAATTACCTTAAAATATGAAAAAACAATTAAGAAAATTCTAGAAAAAGCATTTATACCCCATAAAATAAAGGATAATGAATTGTTGTTAAGTTTAAAAAGGAGTTTTATATATAAAAAAATATTTAACCTTGAAGATAAAAAACCAATAGAAATAGAAAAAGATGATGATGTTTTTACGTATTTTTTTAAACTTTCTTCACTTAAAATCAAAAATAAAGCCCCATACTATATGGGATCTCGAATGGGCAGACCAGAAAAATCAGAAAGAAAAAGTATGAAAGGAATTCAGGCATTATTTCCTTTGAGTAATGTTGTTGGTAATTCAAGATTGTTTGAAAAAGCAATGGGATTTAGTGCACGAAGACAAAATGGTGATGATTTTGGCTCCAAAAAAAAGAAATCTTTCGATTTTGGAAGTAAAAATAATACTGTAGAAACCGGTAAGGTTAAAATTGATGTATGTAGGAAAAAATGTATGAACTGTGGAAAATCAAGCATTTTTAATATCTGCCATAGCTGTGGAGGTCATACTGAATTACAGAAAATATGTTCACGATGTAAGATACTTTATCCTACTTTCGAAGAAAAATGTTCAAGATGTCATGAGCCTTTGAAAACATCAAATGAAGCAAAATTTAATATAAGAAAGTATGTAAACTCAGCTTTGAAATCACTTAATATGTTATTCCCTCCAAAATTTAAAGGTATTATTGGTTTAACTAATGAGTATAAAGTTCCGGAACCCATAGAGAAAGGATTATTAAGAGCAAAAAATGATGTTTTAGTTTATAAAACTGCTGAGATAAGATATGATGCTACAGATATACCTTTAACTCATTTTAAACCAAAAGAAATTGACACTCCTATAGAGAAATTAAGAGAGATGGGATATAAAAAGGATATTAATGGAAATCCTCTCAATGATGAAAATCAGATTTTAGAGTTGAAAGTTCAAGATATTCTTCTTTCTAATGATTGTGCTAAATACTTTATTAAAGTTGCTAATTTTCTTGATGACGAATTGGAGTTATTTTATAAAAAGGAGCGTTTCTATAATGTATCAGTTAGAGAAGACCTATTAGGACATCTAGCTGTAGGATTAGCCCCTCATACTAGTGCCGGAATAATAGGTAGAATTATTGGATTTACCTCTGCGAGAGCCATATATGCTCATCCATATTGGCATGCAGCAAAAAGACGAAACTGTGATGGAGACGAAGATGGTGTTATGGTACTCTTAGATCCTTTATTGAATTTTTCAAGACACTATCTTCCAAGCAAAATTGGTGGAAGAATGGATGCAACTTTAGTAATTAGTACAAAAATAGATCCTAATGAGATTGATGTCGAAGCTCACAATTTAGACACTTTAGATAAATATCCATTAGAGTTTTATGAAGCAACAGAACGATATTGTACACCATCTGAGATAGAATCGTTAATGAACCTAGTTAAAAGTCGTCTAGGAACATCTGGACAATATGAAAATATTGGATACAATATCCCAACAACAAATATTAATAAGGGCCCAACGACAACAGCTTATAAATTATATGAGTCAATGGATGATAAAATTGAAGCTCAACTTCACTTAGCAAAACTTATTAAAGCAGTGGAGGCGAAGAAAGTAGCTGAAAAGATTTTAACAACTCATTTCAATCCAGATATACTAGGTAATTTGAGAAAATTTGCTATTCAAGGCTTTCGTTGTGTCAAGTGTAATGAAAAATTCAGACGTCCCCCTTTAGTAAACAGTGGAAAATGTCCTAAATGTGGAAATAGAATTATTCTGACAGTAAATCGCGGGGGTATTGAAAAATATATACCTCGTGCTTTAAAAATTTGTACAGATTTTAATTTAGATAACTATACTAAGCAAAGAATGGAATTAATTGAGGAATATGTAGAAAGCCTAACAAATAATCCAAAAATTAGGCAACATAAGTTATCTGATTTCTTTTAACGCCCTCTATCCTTAAGTCAATACTTCTTAAAGCTTGATGACAAATATTTACGCAACCATTTAAGTTTTCTAAAGAACATTTGTCAGGTGTATCGCTTAATGAATGGATGTATTTTGAATCCTTACTTGAATGAAAACAACTTACTTGAAATTTACTCTTTGTTTTTTTAGCATATTTTTCAAAGGATTTATAATCACTTTTAGGTTTAATAATCTTGTTATAAATTTCTAATGGAATATTTAATTGATTTGCTGTTGCTCCAAATATTTCGTTTAAATTGTTATTCATTTTACTTCTAAAAATTAATCCAGATTTATTTAAAAGCCCTATATAAGAACCAACCATGTCAATATTTATATTAAATGACCTGTCAAGATCATAAAGCTTTTTCAGACTTTTAAAATGACTTTTACAAAATTTTCTTGATCCCTTTAAACCCCATTCTTCGGCTCCAGGCCATAAAATCAGAATATCCATATTTTCGAGTGGATTTTTTTTGAAAATCTTTGCCAATTCAATTGAAATTGCTACTCCACTTGCATTATCGATTGATCCTGATGATGGGCGTTCTTTAAATACTATATATAAAATGGGGATTGAAATCAACACTCCGCCAACTGAAGAAAAAGCTATAAAAACTACTAATAGATTAGAAACAGAGATTATTAAAAGAAGATCGAGGAAAAAAATAGTTATAAAAACTGCAAAGACTATAATGTAAAAAAATACTATTAATCTATAAATGAAAAAGATAACAACCTGCAATCTATATGGTATATTTGCCGAAATGGAATCATAATGAGCAGTTATTATTACCAAGGGTCTATTTGGCACCTTTTCTTTAGCTTTAATTAACGTAAAGATGTTTTTGGACTCTTCACTATTTATGAAACTCATTTCACGTAAGCTTGCAAACGAATATTTTACAATGAAATAAGCAATAACAAGCAAAATCATACGGAAAAGTATTAAATTAACTATTATAAGAAGGTAGCTTGTCCTCATAAGTACCGTTATTGGGCCTGTCCAATTGAAATGTTCAACTTCGGGATGGATATTTTTTTCTATTAGTTCTTTCTCTATATAATTTAATGCTTCAGTTTCTCCTGTAGATGAAGCTGTCCGGTTAAATGTTAAAGATTGAATATGCTCCATAGTTTTCTGCTTATTATATAATTGTAAATTTGAAATAGGAATCACTCAAAAAATTTGTTAAATATTATTCTAATTCATTAATTAAAGAATTGATACAAATATAAATTCTCATATTATAGAAATCGAACTTATCAAAATATTAAGTTAGGTAACATAAAGCGAAGAAATTAAAAATAAAATATCCTTAGGCTGTTTAATGAGGTTTATGGTTAGAATTTGGTTTTTTTACTCGTTCTTTCAATATTAATTTAAATTTATTAATGTGAAAAATAATGTGCAGGAGGTGGGATTCGAACCCACGAATTTAGGCCGAGGAAGCATTTCCTTCGAAGACCTATGTCACTAGAGCCTCAGTTACGCCATAAACGTATTATTACGTACTATTCTAGCGCCGTAGACCAGGCTTAGCCATAAACGTAGAATTACGTAGTATTTTGGCAACTCCTGCATTATGAAACAATTTTTTCTCTAATCATTTAGAGTTGATGAAATAAGATAATGAAATTAATTTTTAAAATTTTTTTACTTTTATTTTATTTTATTAAATCTGAACTTTAAATTCTAATTCTATCGAATATTTTCGTTTTCTATAAATTTTAAAACAAACGTATTATATAAAATAATATATTTCAGTTATTTTATAATACATTTGCAAACAAAGTAAAAAGGTTGTGAGTTGATGTCTGTCGATCGAAAAAAACTTGAAGCACTACTTAAATGGTATAAGCAGGAAGTTGGAGAAAACTTAATCGCGACTCTTATTGTAAATAGAGAAGGGTTAGTAATGTCTGCATTAAAAGGATTTTCAGAAGCAGAGGTAGAAGAAGATGTCATTGGAGGAGTCAGTGCATTAGTAGAACCTGTTTTGACTAGAATCACAGAAGAGTTTAGTTCTGGTTCTTTTGGAACTGGAACCTTTGATACAGAAGAGCAAAGATTCATTTTTTGTGAGGCTGGCCCTGAGGCAATTTTTGTGACTGTATTGAGTTCAGTTGCTATGGTAGATCCCGTTTTTCCCTATGCATATTTAGCTGCTGAGAAAATTGCTAGAATATTTGATGGAAGATCAGTAAGCCCAGTAATTCCTAAATTAATCGTTGAGAGAGAATCTCAAAATATTCAAAGGAAAGTAGATAAATTGCAGAAAATTAAGATACAATCTGGTGAATATGCATTTAAACTAATCCTTGGTGGTGAAGGCGGAGTAGGAAAGACAAGTATGGTTCATCGTTTTGTTGAAGATTCGTTTCAGACTGATTATAAATCTACAATAGGCACATCAATAATGAAAAAAGAATGTGAATTTCAAGGATTAGAATCAAAAGTTCGTTTTGTTATCTGGGATTTAGCTGGACAAGCACAGTTTAAACGAGTGAGACAAAAATATGTTGCAAATGCTGAAGCGGGTATTTTAGTTTATGATGTTACTCGTAAAGAAACTCTTGATAGTTTAGAAAGTTGGTTTAAAGAAATCAAAAGCGTTTCACAAACAATATCAATGATTCTCGTTGGAAATAAGATAGACCTTGAAGATAATCGCGTTATATCCACTGAACAAGGAGAAGAACTCGCAAAAAAATTGAATCTTTCATATATTGAAACATCGGCTAAAACGGGTGAAAATATAAATGGTGCTTTTAAAATGCTTGCCTTACAAATGATTAAACGTTATGTTTTTACAGAAGAAGTATGAATAGAGCCTCTGGGGGGATTTGAACCCCCGATCTTCAGATTTTTCATCTATATTTAAATACGAATCTGACGCTATACCACTAAGCAACAGAGGCAGAGTAATTCTTAATAATGCGAGTTTATTCAAAAATCATAATCGTATAAAAATTTTAAATTTTATCTAATGAAAAATAATCTTCAGATAGGAAAGCTTGGTGAAAAAAAGTTAATAAAAATTATAGAAGATTTGGTTTTAAAAAAATCTGGAAAAGAACTTTTGAGCGATGATTCTTTCTTTTTTGATTTTAAAAATAAGAATTTGGAAGGGAATATTGTTTTAAATTCTGATATGCTAGTATCTACAACTGATGTACTACCCCAAATGAATTCTTATCAAATCGGTAGAAAATCGGTTATAATGAATCTAAGTGATTTATTAGTTAAAGGCGTTAAACCAAGGGGTTTGATTATATCTTTGGGTTTACCAAAAGAACTCAAAAAACATGAGTTCATCGATTTATTGAATGGTATTATTGATTGCAGTTTGAAATATGATATGGATTACATTGGTGGAGATCTTAATGAAACAAAAGAATTAATAATAAGTCCTACTGTCTTTGGTTTTAAAAAACCCTCAGACATAATCTATAGAAGAGGTGTAAAGGTGGGTGATATTTTAGTTGCTAATAATAAGTTTGGTTTGACTGGTGTAGGATTTAATATTCTCTTAAAAAAGAAGGGAGATCTCAAAGATTTTCATGAATATAAAAGATCAATAATGAGTGTTTTAGAACCTGTAATCTCTGGTAATGAAGCATTTATATTATCAGAAAAGATTTTAGCTACTGCTAGCATAGATTCCTCTGATGGGCTATACAAATCTTTAAAAGATTTAATGATTTCAAATCCAAGTCTAGGATTTGAAATCGAATTTAATGACAATTTAATTGATACAGAAGCAATTAATTATTCAAATGAATTTAATGTTTCTTTAGAAGAATTAGTTTTAAATGGAGGGGAAGAATTTATTCATCTCTTTACAATTAATCCTAAAGATTTCAATAAGGCCCAAAAAGAAATTCAATCTATTGGGGGGCATATTTTTAAAATCGGAAAAGTAATTTCTGAGGTATATGTATCTATTTCTAAAGAGGGTGAAAAAAAAGAAATAAAGAATTATGGATTTGAACATTTCATTAAAAGGGCTTAAATCTTGATAGTTTTAAATAGGTTAATTTATATGTGGAGGAAAGAAACTAATTTAAATAAAATTTTTATATTATAATAGATTTATACTTATACAATTCACGCTTAAACATTAAGAAAATTCTTGATGGGCTATTGGCGCAGGCAGGTAGCGCAGCAGGCTTTTAACCTGACATTTATGGGAAGATCTCCCTTAAAAAGAAAGGTCAGGGGTTCGATTCCCCTATAGCCCGCCATTTTTCACCTTTTTATCCATGATTTCAATTATGATTTGAAACTTACAGTTTAAGAAAGATTTATGAGATCTTTAAGTTTATAATAAATTAAAAATACCCTTCATAACAATTTCATATGGAAAATTTAGAATTTAAATTGCCCTCCGATGAACCTGAGCAATTAATGGTAAAATCTCAAGATCAAACTAACCCAAATTATGGATGTGAACCAGAGAAAAGAAGTATTGAATCACTTCTACACTATGGAGTAATAAATCTAGACAAACCCAGTGGCCCAACTAGCCATGAAGTCGTCTCATGGGTTCGTAAAATTTTGAGTATCTCAAATGCAGGGCACGGAGGAACGCTCGATCCTAAAGTTACTGGCTTATTACCATGTGCTTTAGGAAATGCAACTCGTGTATTATCCGCACTGTTAAGTGCCGGTAAAGAATATGTTGGTGTAATGTATTTACACACACTAGAAAAACAACAAAGGATAGAAAAAATATTTAAATTATTCACTGGAAAGATCTATCAAAGACCTCCATTAAAATCATCGGTCGTTAGAAAACTAAGGATAAGAGAGATATATTATAGCGAAGTTATTGAAGTTGACAAGAATCATATTTTATTCAGAATTGGATGTGAAGCTGGAACGTATGTGAGGAAATTTTGCTTTGATTTAGGAGAAGCTCTTTGTTCTGGAGCTCATATGCTCGAGCTTAGAAGAACTAGAGTTGGGAATTTTAAAGAAAGTGACAATCTGATATCTCTACAGAATTTAAAGGACGCTTATACAATTTATCAACTAGAAGGTAATGATTATTATTTGAAAAAATTGATATATCCAATGGAAAAGATGGTATCTCATTTGCCAAAAATTTATGTTAGAGATACGGCGATAGATGCATTATGCCATGGAGCGGATTTAGCATCTGCTGGTATTTGTTATATTGATGCTAGGATAAAAAAAAATATGTTAGTTGCATTTATGACTTTAAAAAAAGAATTAATTGGATTTGGAACAGCTTTGAAAGATGCTTTACAAATTTATAAAGCTAAATCAGGAATCCTTGCAAAAACTAATAAAATTTTTATGGAGAGGGGAACTTATCCGCGCTGGAATAAGAAAAAATAAACAAATTAAATTATTCTAAATTTTTATCATGGAAGATAAGAAAAGTCATTATTATAGTAAATTTCCTGATGTTGCTGTAAAAATTCATACTATATCTGAAAGTTTAAGAAGGCATCTTTTTATTTTTAAGACTATTTCAGGGGTTTTCTCCTTTAATAGAATCGACCTAGGAACTAAAGTTTTAATAGAACATATGTATATTCCACAAGAGCCTTCTGTTTTGCTTGATTTAGGATGTGGTTATGGAGCAATAGGAATTGTTTTAGGTTATAAATCACTTCAGAGCTCTGTTTATCTAATAGATATTAACAAACGAGCTATATGGTGTGCTAAAGAAAATATCAAGATAAATCTGCCAGATCAAACAAAAAATGTTATTGCTTTATCTGGAAATTATTTTGAACCTATTAAAAATAAAAATTTAAAATTTGATGGAATATATATGAATCCTCCTTTACGTCAAGGAAGGAAAGATTTCCTAAATCTGTTATATGATATTCAAAATTATTTAAAAAATAATGGTGCTTTTCAATTTGTAATAAGGAAAAAAATGGGAGCGGCTTATATCTTAAAATATTTTGAGGATACCTATCCGGATGAAAAGGTCGAGATTCTATGCAAGCGAAGCGGATATTGGGTTTTTAGATGTTTTCATTAAAGATAATTTAAAAGAATCCTCGCTAGTTTTAATAAAATAAACGAAAAAATGGAAAAATTTTTTAGATTGGTATCATTTGAATATTTATAATTCGTAAAAAGAGAGGATTTTTCCTTGACTAAAAAGAAACTTATTGATATTTTACTCCATAAATTCGTTCCTAAACATGTTCTTTTAACTAAAGAAGAATCGCAAGATCTTCTGGAAAAATTTCGGATTGATGTAAATGACTTACCTCAAATATTTGAAAAAGATCCAGTTGCGATTGCTATCGGAGCAAAAGAAGGGGATATAATAAAAATAATTAGAGATTCAGAGACAACCGTTAAATCAGTAGATTATTATCGATATGTAAAAAAGGAAAAAGTTTAATATTATTTTTTTATGAAAAATAAAATTTAATAGGGTTTATTGTATTTTGAGTTCTGAAAAATTATCAAATGAAGATAAATGGATTATCTTAAAAAGTTTATTTGATGAAAAAGGATTAGTTCGCCAACATTTAGATTCTTATAATAACTTCATTGAATATGAAATGCAGACGATTGTGGATGAATCTAGTGAAGTAATTCCTGATATTCCTGGTTTTAAAATAAAATTTGGAAAAATTAAAATAGGAGTACCTAAAGTAAGAGAGGCAGATGGTGCTACTATGGAGATCACTCCAATAGAAGCAAGAATTAGAGAACTAAGTTATGCTGCCGATATTGCATTAGAAATGACTCCAATAACAATTGATGAGCGAACACAGAGAGAAGAAGCAGAGGAAACTCTTGATATTTATATAGGAAAAATTCCAATAATGCTTAAAAGTTGCCGATGTCCATTAGAAAGTCTTTCTGAACATGAATTAATTAATAGGGGTGAAGACCCATTAGATCCAGGTGGTTATTTTATAATAAACGGAACTGAGCGAGTTCTCGTTACACAAGAAGACTTAGCGCCTAATAGAATTCTTGCTGAAGAAGCCAGTAGAAGTTCTAGTGCAACTCATCAAGCGAAAGTCTTTTCAACAAGAAGTGGATTCCGTGCACCGGTAACAATTGAAAGGAAAAAAGATGGTAATTTACGAGTTTCATTTCCTTCAGTTCCAGGTAAAATTCCTTTAGCAATTCTTATGAGAGCTTTAGGATTACATTCAGATAGAGAGATTTTTGAGGCAATATCGGAAAATGATGAAATCCAGAAAGAATTAATTCCTGTAATAGATGTAGCATCTGAAATCCAAGTGTTAAAGGATCCCGAGAAATCTCAACAAAATGCACTTGATTATATAGGAAAAAGAGTAGCAATTGGACAAACGAAAGATTATCGTATTAGAAGGGCTCTTCAAGTTCTCGACAGATATCTTTTACCTCATATCGGAAATGCGGAAGAAGATAGAATTAAAAAAGCTTATTATTTAGGACAGATGGCACAAAAAGTAATGGAACTTGCTTTAGGATTAAGAGAGCCAGATGATAAAGATCATTATGCAAATAAAAGATTAAAATTAGCGGGAGAATTATTTACTTCTTTGTTTAGAGTAGCCTTTTTAAATCTTGTTAAAGATATTAAATATCAATTAGAAAGAACTGCTGTTAGAGGAAGAGCTCCGAATATTAAAACTGCAGTAAGGGCAGATGTAATAACAGAGAGAATTAGACATGCATTAGCTACAGGAAATTGGGTTGGCGGAAAAGCGGGCGTTAGCCAACTTTTAAATAGAACTAATCACGTCGGGACTTTAAGCCATTTAAGAAGAGTAATATCACCATTAAGTCGTAGTCAACCTCATTTTGAAGCTAGAGATTTACATCCAACTCAATGGGGTAAAATTTGTCCAGCAGAAACTCCTGAAGGTCCTAATTGTGGTTTGGTTAAGAATCTTGGATTAGCATCAATAATATCTGTTGGAACTGATGAGCGAATTATTGAAAACATTTTAATCGATTTAGGGGTTATTCCTATAAATGAAGTTAAGAATGTAAAAGGAGATAAGGTGAAAGTTTTTCTAAACGGAAAATTAGTAGGTATACATCAACAACATAATCCGTTTATACGCCAATTAAGAGAAAAACGAAGAAAAGGAGAGATTGGGCAACATGTAAATATTGGATATTATCATGATTCAAATGAAATTCAAATTAATTGTGATGCAGGAAGGGCTACTAGACCTTTATTTGTTTTAAAGAATAAGAACTTACTTGTTTCAAAAGAAGATATTGAAAAATTAAAACAAAACAAATTTATTTGGTCAGATTTAGTTCAAAAGGGTGTTATTGAATATTTAGATGCTGAAGAAGAAGAAAACGCTTATATAGCGATGTTCGAAGAAGATATTAGCCCTGAACATACTCATTTAGAGACATCACCGGCAGCAATTTTGGGAATTTGCGCTTCTATTATTCCGTTTCCAGAACACAACCAATCTCCTAGAAATACTTATGAAGCGGGGATGGTAAAGCAAGCATTAGGTTTATTTGCTGCAAATATGCATTTGAGATTAGACACTCGAGGACATACCTTACATTATCCTCAACAGGCCTTAGTAAAAACTAGTCCAATGGAGATAATAGGGATAAATAAAAGACCCGCGGGTCAAAATTTTATCATCGGAATGATGAGTTTCGAAGGTTTTAACATAGAAGATGCAATTATCATCAATAAGGCATCAATCGAGAGGGGTCTTGCACGGAGTCATTTTTTTAGGACATATGATGCTGAAGAAAGAAAGTATCCGGGTGGAGAGGTTGATAAATTTGAGATTCCAGAAAGGGGTGTAAGAGGATTCAAATCTGCTGAATCCTATAGATTATTATCCGAAGTTGATGGAATTATAGAACCAGAGACACAAGTTAATGGAGGAGATGTCCTTATAGGAAGAACATCTCCGCCTAGATTTATAAAATCATACGAAGAATTTGAACTTATGCAACCAAATAGACGTGAAACTTCAAAAAATATGCGTCATAATGAAAAAGGAATAGTTGATACTGTAATTATTTCAGAAACTGTTGATGGAAATAAGTTAGTTAAAATAAAAGTTAGAGATTTAAGAATTCCAGAATTAGGAGATAAATTTTCTTCCCGGCATGGTCAAAAGGGGGTATTAGGGTTAATTGTTGAACAAGCAGATATGCCTTATACCGCTTCTGGAGTAATTCCAGATATCATTGTAAATCCACATGCAATGCCTTCAAGAATGACCTTAGGACAGCTCTTTGAAGGTATCAGTGGAAAAATTGCTTGTACGACAGGAAAATTAGGAGATGCAACTGCTTTCGAATGGACTGATATTACAAAGCTTCAGGAGCAATTGGTAGCTTCGGGTTTTGAATTTAATGGAAGAGAAGTAATGTATAATGGAATTACTGGTGAGAAATATGAAGCGGGAATTTATTGTGCTCCAATTTATTACCAAAAATTATATCACTTAGTTGCAGATAAACTTCATGCCAGAGCAAGGGGTCCAGTACAGATCTTAACAAGGCAACCTACAGAAGGTCGTGCTCGTGAGGGAGGTTTAAGATTTGGAGAAATGGAGAGGGATTGTTTAGTTGGACATGGGTCAGCGTTATTATTAAAAGAACGTCTTTTAGATGAATCTGATCGAACAGTAATATTAGTATGTGAAAAATGTGGACTTCTAGCTGTTTATGACAGAAACAGAGATAAACGATATTGCCCAGTTTGTGGAGAGGGAACTATTATTTCTAAGGTGGTTTGTTCTTATGCTTTTAAATTGCTATTACAAGAAATGATGAGTTTAGGGTTAGCACCTCGTTTAAAACTTAAAGAAAAAATTTAAAGCAACAAATTTCTTTTTTTGTATTTTTTTACTCTCTCTGTACTTGTTTTATTGCTTAGAAAATTCTCTATTTATCTTAAAATTTTATATTAATCAAACAAGTTTAAGAAAAAAATAAAAATTAATTTTTAAGTCAATTATTTTGCTAATTATAACGTAAATCCAAGGAAACTAGCGAGTCCAGGTATTAAAGTGTACAGAAGGAATAAAATAAACAACGTTAATAAGGATATCCATACAGAATTGTCCCAAGCAACATCTAATAGAAATTTTACAAGAATCAATATTATTAGAAAGCCAATAATTGGAATTAAAAGTGTTAAATAATTTCCATCACTCCATGGGATTTCATTAAAGATTGCGAATACCGTACTAATTGCACCTAAAACTATTGGAATTACAAGTACACATATGAAAGCCAATAATATAATTAAAAACTTTTTGTCTGAGGCTTTAGTCTTTGACACGATAACTAAAACAGCAATATATAGAATCAATGTTACAATTATCGTCGCTAAGATAAGCCACAGTATAAACCAAAGAGTAGCATCCATTTGAAATAACCTTTTTTTTATATTAATTTGAAGAAATTTTAGTTATTAGAGGAAAACTTTTCTTCTTTTTTAAATATTAACATAACAAGTTATAATAGAGAAAAATTAAGAATTAAAACTACAAATCCTTTAATTAATGAAAAAATAGATATTCAAAAGAAATACTTTTGATTTTACAGCTTATAATCCCCAAGAGAGCAATAAAAAGTGAAGAGCAAATGCTAAAAATATAGCAGAAATTACACCACTAAGGATCGATAGTTTAATTGATATTTCTCTCCCATACTTAGTGTATAAGACTAAAACTGTTAATGAAATTAATCCTATAATCAGAAAAAACCACGCTAAAACCCAGATAGTTAGAGATGGAATATCAGCCATATTACGTTAATAAAATTTTTTTTATAATCTATATTTTTAAATATGTTTTATTTTTTTTTAATTTTATTAATGAATAAAATTTATAATTATAATCTTTTGATATTTAATAAATAAAATTAGAATTAAATTTAAAGAAAATTAAATGGATAAATGAGATGCATTTTCTAAGAAAAATTATTGAAACCCCAATTCTGGATGATCCAGCCAATAATCATAAGAATATTCATCGGCACTTTTATAGATATTCAAGAGGAGATTTTATAGGACCTGCTTTGAAAATAACCCAAACAAAAGCTAAATTAACACTAAAAGGTAGCCATGAATATGAGGATTTGATTCATGAGGTAGTAGTGAGTGGGATTTCAGATCCAAATGAAAAATTTGAAATTAAAGGAAGATTAATCAGTGGAGCAAATATTAATGATATAATAATTAATTTAGGATTTAATTGGGATCTTAAACAATCTACAGGTCAAACAAAAAATTTCAAGGCGGAGATTATTGATACAGCAAATCGAGATTCTATATTGCAGAGTATTGAAGCATTTCGGGAAAATAGTTATTTTCTACTATCATTCAATTTAAATCCAACTTGTAAGGTAACTACCAAAAAAAAAATACCACAACCCTCTAAAAAGAAAGCAGAAGAAGATGATGTAAATAAAAGAATTCACTTTTGTACTGGATATCTTAGTAAAACAGAGAAAAATCTCAATAATCTAATAGAAAATGCGTTATATGATTTTAAATCTGACCTCCCAAAAAACTGGAAATCAATCATTATTTTTAATAATTATAAAATAACGGACATTGAAATCCCTAAGAATGTTTCAAATTCAAGGTTGTTAAGAATAATGGCAATAAGAAAAGGCAAAATGCTTCGTAGCCTTGATATTGATGGTGAAATTATAGAAAAACAGTATTCGATTGTCGTTTAAGGATTAAAATCAAATTTTTCTAAGGGGAATTTTCAAATAAATTTAATTTTTATCAAAGATATATCTATTAAAGTTAAAATTATAAAGTGAATGAGGCAAAGTCATATTAAAGAATTGAATCCTTTCTTACGATCTTTTTTATATATTGTTGGCGGTGAAATCGCAATATATGTTGGGATGGAACTTTTAAAATCTAAATCTGAAGATATAACTGATGAAGATATAACTGAAAACATAAAAGAAAGTATTGAAGGTACAGACATTGACTTCGAACCTGATGATTCTGAAATCTTAAAGTTGAATACAGTTCGCAAAACACTTTATAAATTATATTCTGAAAAACTTGCTCAATTTAGGCGTATTAGAGATAAATCTACAGGATGGTTTATCTATTACTGGTGGCATGAATTTGATTTGCTGGAAGAAATTCTTCTTGAGAAAAAGAAATTGATTGATGGCAAATTAAGAGATAGATTACAGTTCGAACAAAACAATTATTTCTTTATTTGCGAAAAATGCCAAGAGTCAAACAAGAAATATAATTTTGATGAAGCTTTTGAGCTTAATTTTAGATGTCCTGATTGTGGAGACCCCCTTGAAGCTCAAGATAATCAAACTATCATTGAATTTTTGAAGAATAAGATTGCTCTAATTCAAAATATAAAAATTTCAGTTGATTAAGAAGATTCTTGGTAGTTATCAAAAAACATGATTACAATAAGATTTTTTTAGTTAGAATATTATCTATTTTAAAATTTAATCTAAATTTTCATGAAAAGAAAAGACTCTCTTGAAATAATTAGATTTGGTACATGCTCAAAAGATTGTTATGGTTCATGTGTTTTTAAGGGATATTGGAATGATAAGGCATTAGAACATAAATTTTTATTTGCAGTTCCATCAAAGGACCATCCATTTACTAATGGTTTTTTTTGCCCAAAATTGAAGCGAAGAGAAAATTTGGTATATCATCAAGAACGGTTGAAAACCCCATTAATCCGATCTGGACCTAAATCTGAAAATATATTCAAAAAAATCTCTCTAAAAGAAGCAATCAATCTTATAGTTGTAAAAATAAAAAAAATTCAGAAAAGTAATAATGCTACGTCTATTTTGGGGGCATTTTATGCGGGTAATTCTGGCATAATATCACAGTATGCGCCATTAAGATTCTTTGAGAATTTAGGTGCCACAATAACAAGTGGTGGGATCTGCAATGAAGGAGGATGTGCTGGACTTAAAGAGTTATTTGGTACATATTCTATTACAAATCCTTTTCAAATAATGAATCCCTCCACAAAATTAATTGTGATTTGGGGTAGCAATCTTTCAGAGAGTAATAATCATGCTTATTATTTAGTAAAAAAAGCCTTAAAAAGTGGAACTAAACTTGTGGTTGTGGATTCTCGACATACATTAATTGCACAAAAAGCTCATTTATTTCTACATATCTTCCCGGGTACTGAACATTTATTAGTTAAATTAACAATTAATGAACTAATTGCCTATCATGCTCATGATGAAGATTTTTTAAACAGTTATGTCGAATCCTACTCAACAATTTTTCAGGAAGTAGCCAAAATCGATAAAGAGAAGCTATTAAGACAAATTGGAATTGATCTTCAGACATTTCAAAATTTTGTTGAATTACTAATAAAATTCAAACACCAAACTTTGTTCAATATCGGATATGGTGTTCAGAAAGATTATTTTGGTGGAAAAATAGTTAAAAGTATTACATTAATTCAAACTATACTTGGAAATATAGGAAAACCCGGTACTGGGGTGGTATATTCTCAGAGTGATTTTATAAAACCACTACTTCAACCTCTTCAAGAATATATAACTAATATTAAAGGAGAATCGAAAATGACTGAAATTCCTATAATCAAACTTGGTTCATTTTTATCTTCTGGGAAATATAAGATGCTATTTGTGTATAATTTCAATCCCGCAAGTTCACTGCCTAACCAAAATCTATTAAGAAGAGCATTATTGAGAGAAGATCTATTTGTAATAGTATTAGATATGTTTTTTAATGAAACAACTAAATATGCAGATATTGTTATCCCTGCAAAATTTGATTTAGAATCATATGATTTAATATCTCCTTATTATATACCAGGTTTATCGATTAATAATGGAGGTCCATGTCCGTATCAAGATTGTTTATCGAACTATGAGTTCTTCCAACAATTAGCGTGGGGAATTAGTCTTGAAAACACACAAATTTTCCATGAATCAGAAGAAACAATTTTTAAAAATAGTGTGAGAATGTTGCCTTCTAACATTCAAGAAGACCTGAATTCAAAAGGTTATTATTTATTATTTGGCAATGATTCTGTTCCTTTCAATGATTTAAAATTTCCAACTCCAAATAAAAGAATTCAAGCGATTGGTCCACATTTTAAATTTGGAGAAAAGGAACTGAAGCGTAAAGTAAATATGAAAAAAAATGAATTTTTACTCATCTCTCCATCTCATTTATACTTCTTACATTCTCAATTAGGACAATTAAATCAAAGATATTTGAATGAATTTAATAAAATTTTTTTGACATCAGAAGATATTGAAACAATAGATTTAGAAATAGGGGGTAAAGTTCATGTTTCTAATGAATATGGTTCAGGCATATACATCTTAACAGAATCTCCAATTTTAAAGCCTAGAACAGCATTAATATATTCTGGTTTATCTTCAACTTCACATGAAAGTCCAAATGTAAACTATTTTGTTCCTGACAAACCAGAAGAATTAGGATTTTCTGGAGCATATAATTCTGCTATAGTTAAAATTAAAAAATTGGACTCTTAAAATAGGTTCAATTATGTAATATAATCTATTTTTTCTTTTTAATAAAGGCAATATCGCCAAGGGAAGTCCCAGTTGATCTTTTCATGTATTGATTATTTTGAACATTCGCTTCAATCTCGTCAGTTTTCTTTAGGATTTTAATTTTGTAGACATCTTCTATTTTTTTAGCCAATTTTATATTAGGTTCTGCTTTACCAGCTTCAATTCTTCTTAGTAATGAAGGTTTTTCATTCAGTTTCTGAGCGAATTGATCTTGATTGAGTCCAAGGGAATTCCTCTTATTTCTTATTTTTTTTGCGTAATCAGGGATTATCTCCAAATCATCAACAAAATCCTTTTTTACCACTTGCCGTTTTGGAGAATGGTTTTTATCGTAGGAGTATGATTTTTTAACCTGCGTGCTTGAAGGCGGTTTATTAATTTTTATTCCATGTTGAGCACAATTATAACAAACAGTTATTTTAGCTCCTTCTAATAAAACTCTTTGCCCCTTACCCCAAATAATACTCCCACATATAGGGCATTCCTTATCAATTTCATTAATTCGCGATTTTGGCATGAAAATATCTTGAATATAAATTATTGAAAGAAAGCTTCTATATGTATAGAATTTGATTAAATACTCTTATAATTTACGGTTTACATTCATTATATTTTATAATGTATATATTTTTTAAAAATCGACATTTTTAGGAAGTAATACAGAACTAACCTTAAATTTAAATGATTAAAAGTTTATTATTAAATTAAATCATTTTCTTTAAAAAGTAAATCAAAGTTAGAGAAGAAGGGGTATACTTTTTTTGACTACGACTAAAGAGAAGCGAAAAAAAGAAGAATCAAAAGATGGAGAATATCTTATAACCTATACCAGACATTTAGAGAAGCGACTCAGAAACTTGGAAACAGAAAAACAATTATTAGACGCAGAACGCCTAAGGTTGGAACAAGAATTACATAGTTTAAGAAACGAAATTGACAGATTAAGAGAACCTCCATTAGTTTCTGCCACCATCATAGATTTTTTAGATGAAAAGGGGAGAGCTATCGTAAAAAGTTCAACAGGACCCAGTTTTGTTGTCAATGCTAGTAGAAAAGTGAAAAATGAAAAGTTAGATCCAGGAATGAGGGTAGCATTAAATCAAAGAACATTTGCAATTATGGAAGTCTTACCTACTAAATTAGATCCTTTTGTAAAAGGTATGGAAGTAATTGATTCGATTCCGGATATTTCATATGTTGATGTTGGAGGTTTAGAAGAACAAATGCTAGAAGTTAGAGAGACTGTAGAATTACCTTTGAAAAAACCAGAATTATTCAAAAGAATTGGGATTGACCCTCCTAAAGGAGTATTATTATACGGTCCACCGGGTACAGGAAAAACATTATTAGCAAAAGCTGTTGCTCATGAAACAGAAGCAACATTTATAAGAATTATTGGTTCTGAATTAGTGCAAAAGTTTATTGGTGAAGGTGCACGTTTAGTTAGAGAAATTTTTAACTTAGCAAAAGGAAAAGCCCCGACTATCTTATTTATTGATGAATTAGATGCTATTGGCTCTCAAAGACTTAAGATAGCAACTTCGGGAGACAGAGAAGTTCAAAGAACTCTAATGCAATTATTAAGTGAATTAGATGGATTTGAACAAAGAGGAGATGTAAAAATAATTGGTGCAACAAATAGAGTGGATATTTTAGATCCTGCATTATTGAGACCTGGGAGATTTGATCGTATGATTGAATTTCCTATTCCTGATGATGAAGCTCGAGAAGCGATATTTAAAATACATTCAAGAAATTTGAATGTCGAAGAAACAATAGAATTCAAAAAATTAGTAAAACTTACAGAAGGAGCAACTGGAGCTGATATCAAAGCAATTTGCACAGAAGCGGGAATGTTTGCAATTCGAAAAGATGCTGATATGATCATTAATAAAGATTTTTTTGATGCAGTAGACAAAGTAATGAATAAAGTCAAAGATCAGTGTTTCGAATCCCGACTCTACTCATAATTTATTTATATTTCACTTGCTTTTCTTAATTTAATTAATTATTTTAATCATGATCTATGGAAACAAACTTATTAATAGGCTTAAGACAAATTAAGGCAGTCTCAGATTATCAATTTGGGAAAGATATTACTGATATCCTTTTTGATGATATTAATCAGATTTACTTTGAAAGATCATCAAACACAAATAAAATCAGATATGTCTATTATAAAAATAATTTACTACTTATACTAAGGCCTAAAAATGGCTTTTTTACGTTAACACTCTTCTCAGCTAAAAAAATAATTAAGAAAACTTCAGTTCCTAAATTAAGAGTCATTGTATTAAATGAAATTTCAGAGTTCATTAAAAAAGGAAGAAATGCTTTTTGTAAACATGTCGTAGATATTGATGGTGAATTAAGACCCTTAGATGAAGTAATTGTAGTAAATCAAGACGATGAGCTGCTAGGTATTGGTAAACTAAAAGTTCCCGTTTCATATGTAAAAGCTTTTTCTATAGGGGTTGCAGTAAACATAAGAAAAGGGGTTAATAAATCAAAAATTTAAATCTCGGATTATTATATAAATTAAGATATAACCTAATTTAAAGTGATAAAAATTGGTAAAATTACCAAAAGAAATGCAAAATAAAGAAAAGAGTAAACCCAAACGCCCCCAACCAGTTGTAAAGCGAGAGGGACAACAATTTGGATCAAGACAAATGCGAAGAAGAATGTCACAGCAAGGCATAGATATGGACCAAATTGATGCCACAAGAGTTATTATAGAGGGAGCAGAAAAAACGTTGGTAATCGATCAACCCGAGGTTTTTCTTATGAAACAAGCAGGTCAAGAAATATATCAAGTGATTGGACAAAGTGAAGAGGTTTCTCCTGAAAGTTTAATAATTGAAAGTGGAGAAACTTATGAAGAAATTGAGCCTTTAGGAGAATCTGAAGTAAAGCCAACTATAACAGAAAATGATATTATGCTAGTTGCTACGCAGGCAAACGTAGATAAGCAAGAAGCAGAGACAGTTTTAAAAGAATGTAATGGAGATATTGCTAAGGCTATTTTATATTTAAAAAACAGACCTTAATATGAAAGAATAATTTAAATCATAAAGATTAAGAATTATAAAATTTTTAATATTCAAAAAGCATACATTTTGATTTTAAATGTCAAAAATTAAGAAAAAACCAGTTGTCAGCTCTTCAGCTATTTCAGAATTAGATATAAAATTTACAAAAATTGTTCAGTTTTCAGGCTGGTTGTTTTTATTGGGGCTTCTAGGATTTTTGGTTGGTTGGCTAATCTTAGATAACATTTTAAATATTATTAATTTAGAGCTGGATGCTGTGGAATTCACTATTATAATTTTTACTGGTACAAACTCAGCAATCAGTTTTGCTTTAGCTTCAAAGATAAAAAATAATCGAGATAAGAAAAAACAATATTTTCTCGATTGGTTATTAGGAGAATTTATCTTTTGTATGCTAGCAGTCTTTACAATTGCGGCATACCAATGGTAAATTTTTCCATATCTTAAATAAAAAAGAAAAAAATTTTATTATTATTTATAGTCGTCTCTAGAAGGATGAAAGACTTCAATAACTTCTGCTTTTTCAATTATTAAAGCCCAATGTTTTTCATTAGAATCAAAAACATAACTATCTCCTTTTTTAGCAATAAAAGCACCACTTTCTGTTAAAAATTTGATTTTACCATTAATTACATACCCAATTTGGTGTTCCTTATGATTATGTATTGGAATTTTAGCATCTTTTTCGAGTAAAAAATGGCATAACATAACTGATTCATTATAAGTTAAGATTTTCCGAAAAACTCCTTCGACAAGTTTAATTGGCCTAACATTTTCTTTATTCGTAGTTCTATCTAACATGATAGACATGTAAAACTAAGTATTTGAATATCTTTTTTTGTTTAAATATAACTAGAATTAATTCTTATAAAGTTTTTACAGGTAAATAGTGGATGCTTTTTCGATGTCTTCGACATTATTTTATGTCAAATGTAATTAAAGATTTAATAAATTAGAAATTGAAAAGACTCCAAAGGATTAAGAATTTTTTCGTAATTTTAATAGGCAGCTTTTAAACGATCAAGTAAAGAGTTAATAAAATAAGTTTAAATTGGAAAAACAAATAAATTTTTATATCAAAAGAGGTAAAATATTAACGATAATAAACAGTTAATAAATCTCTTAATTAAGTTCAGATTACCGACAAAATTTTTAAATTAAAAATAGTGTATTTTTCCACTATATAATTAACGATTGTATAAGAATTAAAAAAAGGAATGATATCCATTGTTTTTAGTATCAGATTCAGAACCATTAAAAGAAGGAAAGAATAAAAAAATAAGACGTAAATATTTGACAAAATTATTACCACAAGTTTTTCGAACTGAGGGTGATGTAGTACCATTCGATCCCATAAAAATTGAACAGAGCCTTATAAATGAAACAGGATTGGCCCAAACATCCGCTGATAAGATTACTGAATTAGTCGTAAGGAGAATAATTTCTTCTGGAATTCGTTTTTTATCTGGACCTCATATTAGAGAAATTGTTTGTTCAATATTATCAGAACAACATTTTGAAGATGAGCGTAAATTATATACAAGAATAGGAATGCCACTAATGGATTATGAGGCTATTTTAGAATATGGCGTAGATGAAAATGCAAATCAAGATATGAATCCTGAAAGTATTCATCATTGGGCAGCAAATAGAATATCAGATGAATATGCTTTATTAAGGATTTTAGATTCTGAAGAAGCTCATGCTCACTTATATGGAGATGTTCATGTACATATGTTGAGATATTTCGATTTAAGACCATTCTGTCAAGAATGGGATCCGCGTATGATTCTTGAACATGGGCTACCGCCAGTAGATAGTTGGGCACACTGTAGTAAATCAGGCCCCGCAGGAAGTTTACGTGTGGCAGTAACGCATCTTGCTAAGTGGCTTGGAATTATTCAAGGTGAATTCAGTGGAGGTCAAGGATATGATTATATAACAACCTTTTTAGCCCCATATGCACGTAATCTAAGTGCTAGAGAAATTGAACAATCGATGCAATGCTTAATTTTCGAAACTAATCAAATATTTGCAGCAAGGGGAGGACAAGTACCATTTACTTCAATTTCTTGTACTCCTACTATACCTGATGGTTTGTTAAATATCCCTGCTGTTGGCCTTCATGGAAAAATAGTAGGTAAATATGGCGATTATAAGGATGAATGTCTTAAACTCTTTGATGCTTTAACTGATGTATATATTCAAGGTGATCATAATGGAAAACTTTTTGCATTCCCAAAACATGAAATTAAAATTAAAAAGGAATGGTTGCGAGAATTTGAGCCATCTTACTTAAAAATAATGGAAGAAGTAGCAACAATGGGAACTCCTTACTTCCTTAATATGTGTCCAGATTGGATGCCAGATGAAATTCATAGTCAATGTTGTAGAAAATTTTTAAGTGGAAATCAAATCATTGAGCAATGTATTCTTGATCCTGAAAAGAGAAAGAATGCAAATATATGGGAAAATTATGTTACTATCGGCTCATTGCAAAGTGTTAGTTTAAATCTTCCTCGGTATGCATATTTGTCTAAAAATCAAGATGATTATTTCACAATATTAGATGATAAAATGGAACTTTCTGCGAGAATTCTACGAAAAAAATGGAGTTTAATGGAAAAAAGATTAAAAACTGGACATTTACCTCTGTGTAGTGGTAAAATAAACGGTAAACCTATTTTTAATATAAAAGATCAGAACCTCTCTATAGGATTTACAGGGTTAAACGAAGCTGTGAAAAGTTTAACTGGATTTGAATTACATGAAGATAATAGTGCATATGAGTTTGGAAAAAAGATATTAAGCTATATGGTCGCAAAGTGTAATACTATGACAGAAAGAGATCATAAATACTATTCTCTTTGGGAACAACCCGCTGAATCTAGTTCTGGCCGCTTTGCTAGATTGGATTTAAAACATTTTCCTAAAAAAGCTATTGTTCAGTCTTCTGGTAATTCTGCTTATTATACTAATTCTGATCATTTTAGATATGATGCTGAAATGCCACTATCGCAACGAATTAAAAAGCAAGGTGATTATCATCCAATCGTAAATGGAGGTGTTATTACTCATATTTGGCTAGGAGAACAAAAACCAGATATCGAAGGTTTATGGGAACTTACAAAGAATATTTGTCTTAATACAAACACTGCTTATTTCGCGTATTCACCAGATTTTACTTACTGTCCTCATTGTAGAAAGATGTTCCGAGGCGGAAGTTTTATATGTCCACAGTGTCATTCTGGAGATGTAAAAGTATATTCGAGAGTTACAGGATATTATAGTGAGGTAAATAGATATAATTCAGGAAAACGAGCAGAATGGGAAGCTCGTAGACGAGAAATATTATTTACCTAATTTAAGTCCCTTTGAGTAATTCTTGCGAATAAAAATAAAATTATGAGAAGGCGTAGAATTCAAATAAAACTAACTTATTCCTGCAATAAACGTATTTATATGGAAAAAAGATTTATTGAAAAATATAACCAAAAATACTAAATCAGTATTTCGATTTTTATTTTCAACAAATTATAACGATATATAATGAGTGGTTTCAATTTAATAATAAAACCTGATGAAGATGATCCCGAAGCTGCCGAAGTCTATGTTGATGGAACGATTAGTGGGAAAAAATATCGCTTTATTCTTGATACTGGTTCAGCAAAAACCTATGTTCAATTTGATGATTACACTTCCACGTTTGGATGCATTCAAAAGCACAAATCTTCAGGAGCATTTGCAGAAAGTAATGATGATTTGATTAAAGTGCCATATATTCAACTTGGTCCCATCTTAAAAAAAAATTTCATGCTGGCTCGTTTACCAGAAAATTCTCTTAACACAAGAAATTTAATCGGGATGGACCTTCTTAAGGACTTCTGTTTTCAGTTTTTATTTAATGAAAATAGAGTTTCGGTTGATAATTCAGAAGGAATCCAGATTAGTGACTCTCTCCATGAACTTTTCCTAGGCAAGAAGTTTCATCCCTACATCAATATTCAATTCGGAAAGCTGAAAGCCACAGCGGTATGGGATACCGGTGCGGGAATTACGGTTGTAGACATTGATTTTATAAACAAGTTTCCCTCTTTTTTCCAAGAAATAGGAAAATCTATCGGTACAGACTCGACAGGGGTTAAAATGGAAACTCCTATGTTCACTATGGGGACAACCATAATTGTTAATAATGAATTTCCACCCCATAAAGTTGCCGGCGTCGATTTATCTTATTTAAATTCCACAACCGAAGTTCCTATGGATCTAATATTGGGTTACAGCACCCTAAGTAAAGCAAACTGGCTGTTTGATTTCCCCAATAAGAAGTGGGCGATTTTAAAAATGCTGAATGCAAATTCTGAAGAAGTTAATTCAGAAATCTGAAGAAATTAAAATACATTCAAGAATGACAAGATATCACAGCTTAATTGATGGATTTAATCTCGAAAAAAGGGCAGTATGGGAATCAAGAAAACGAGAGTATCCTTTTTAATTAACTTTTCTCTTTCTATTTTATATATAGAGACACTCAATATTATATATATGGTACTAAAAGATGCTCTTGATGAAGTTCAAGAAGTAGTTGATAAATGGATCTGTGAACATGGTGGATACTGGCCTCCATTATCAATGATTTGTGCTGTAATGGAAGAATTAGGAGAAGTTGCAAAAGAAGTGAATTCAATTGAAGGATATAAACCTAAAAAATCAAAGATTGCAGTTCCTAATTTAGGAGAAGAGCTAGCTGATCTTCTTTTTTCCATAATCTGCATTGCAAATCATTATAAAATTGATTTGGGGAAACAATTTAGTAATATAATTAATAAATATTCCACAAGGGATTCTATTCGGTTTTCTTGAACTATATTCGTTTCATAGCTATTTCAAATAATATTCTCATAATTTTATCTGTAATTTGTAAAATTTTAATTGGTTAAAGATTTCTATTTTATGAAGAAATAGGAAAGGAAAACTAATTTACATAAATAATAATGTTAAGAGAAGGATTAGAAAAACAGGAAATTCTTAGAATTCTCGATGATAAATTAAAGATGGATTATTCATATAAATCAGGTTCAATATTAGGATCTATGTGTACAGAACCCTTTGACTTTGGTGTTGAGGTGTATAAGAAATATGTCTCTAAAAATCTAGGAGATCCGGGTTTGTTCTTAGGGACTGCAACATTAGAGGAAGAATTGGTTGCAGAAATTGGTGAGCTCTTTCAGGGAAAAAATATAATTGGAACTTTCACTACGGGGGGTTCGGAAGCAAATTTGATAGCTATGAGGATTGCTAAAGATTTAAGGCCTGATATCACTAATCCTGAAGTTATAGTACCTCTTTCTGCTCATATCTCTTTTGATAAAGCAGCTGATTTATTAGGGATTAAACTTAGAAAAGCAAGATTACATGATAATTTTGATTTAAACCTAAATCACTTTGAATCTCTTATCAACAAAAATACTTGTGGAGTCGTAGGTATTGCAGGCACAACATCACTAGGTCTGATTGATCCAATAAAGGATATTGGTAAATTAGTAGAAGATAAAGACATTTTCTTTCATATCGATGCTGCGTTTGGAGGTTTTATATTACCTTTTTTAAAAGAATTAGAATATAATCTTCCTTCTTGGGATTTTTCTGTAAAGTCTGTTGATTCTATAACAGCGGATCCTCATAAAATGGGTTTAGGGATCATACCTACTGGAGGATATTTTCTGAGAGATTCCTCGATTTTACAAAAATTTGGCTATGAAATTCCATATTTAGCAGGGGGGAATTTTAAACACTTTCATATAGTTGGAACTAGATCTGGGGGGACAGTAATTGCCTTTTGGGTAATCTTGAAATCTTTAGGTATAAAGGGTTTTACAAATATTGTAAAAACATGTATGGAAAATACAAAGTATTTAACTAAAAGAATTAATGAAATTGAAGGTGTAAAATTAGCAACTATTCCAGTAATGAACGTTGTTGGAATTACGACTGAAAGTGGAGAAAGTATTTGTCAGATTGATGAGGAATTACGAAAGAGAAATTGGATGGTGGGTAAATTTAAAGAGTTCAATCTAATTAGAGTAGTAATTATGCCACATGTTCAGAAAACCCATTTACAAAATTTCACCGAAGATTTAGAGAAAATTATAAGAAAATTAAATATTTTATAGTAAAGTTAATTTTATTGTTAATTATAATTACTGGATTTAATTCTTTCTTTAAATTTGATCACCCCCTCAACAGATCTAAATATCTAGTAGAACATAAGAATTGTGCTTCTTATATCTAATCTAGAACTCTTTATATTCACTTCTTTCTAATATAAATCTAAATAGAGCTCTTAGTAAAATTATAAATTTTAATAGTAAAGTTAGAAAAAAAATATATTTAGGACTAGTTATTATTTAATTAATAGAAGGTTTAATTGGGAGTTTAATTTCATAAACTTGGAATTAAAAGCATGGGCAAAGAAAAAAAGAAACTCGGAATAAAAACAACTCGGTATTATACAAAGAAATGTTCTAAGTGTAGTTTTGAATATCCTAATTGGTTTACTAATTGTCCTAAATGTGGAACATCTTGGGATAATACAGAGGTAGTTTCTGCTCCTAAAGAGGCTTATAAAAAAACCATTAAAATTGTAGTAAAAATTACTGAAGAAACTTTTAATAAATCCATCTTTTCAGTAAATTTAATTTTTAGTGCTGACCAAGGAAAATCATGGTATCAAATGGAAATGGACCTAAAAATGGATTACTACATAGCAGAAATTGCAGAAGTTCCCATTGGTTCAGTAATTATATATTATATAGAAGTCAATTTAGAGGATGGGGAGAAAATTATTGAAAATAATGATGGAAAATACTTTTTATATAAGGTTGGAGTACCAATTGGAGAAGCCGAACCTGAAGCATCACCCCAAGAAAGTGAAGCGATTAAGAAAAGCATTGATCAATATACTACTAAGCCCCAAAAATACCAGAAACCTCCAATAGAGGCTCCACCACAAAAAAAACATGTTACAAGAGAAATGGTTGAACACTCCACAATTATTCCTCAAGAAGAGATTAAAGTTCCAGAAAAAAGCAGTTCTCAAGAATATACCATAAATGATGCAACCATATTTGGGAAACCTCAAACTGAGATTGATCCTGAATTAAAAATATGTGTTCATTGCAATTCTAAAATTAAAAAAATGTGGAGTATATGTCCAATTTGCGGAAAATCACTCTAAACTAATTCGAAAATAGATCATGCATTGAGAACACTAATTTTATAACAGAAAGTATTTTTAATATAAAAAAGATAAGATCTATATATTCTTAGTGAATTCCAATTAAAGTTGTGATCCACATTTATTACAAAATTGATAATCGCTGGATAATATCGCTCCACACTGTTTACAAATAATAATTTCTTTTCCAGATTGTTTTGCTTGTTGTGCCTTAACTGTTTTGGGTTGTGGAGGGGTGCTTTCTAGATCTGAAACATTTGGTATGATCCGTAATTTACTAGTTTCTTGAGTTTCAGGTTCTTGTTTTGCTGTAAACGGCATAAAAGTTGCTACTGACGCTTTTTCAGTTTCAGTTTTTTGAGATAATGTTTGGAAAAGGGAAGGCGTAGTAGTCACTTCTGGTGTGGGAGTTTGTTTAGCTTCTACGGTTTCAGCCTTTTCTTTCTTTTCTTTTTTTGGTTTTTGTTTTTTCTCTTTCTTGGTTTTCTTCATTTCTTCTAATAATTTTTCTTGCCTTTCTTGTTCTTCTCTGAGTTTCTTCTCTTTATCTTCTTTCTTTTTCTGTTTTTCAAGTTTCTTCTTTCCCTTCTTAGAATACATTGGTTCAGGTAAATAGTCCATTAAAGAATCTGACTTAGGTTTAGTTGTATCCTGAGTTGGAAAAAGAGCGCTAGTACTTGAAGGAGTCCTCTCATCAGAGGGCGTAAATTGTTGAGATTGAAAACCCTCGGGTGCTGGAGCCGGAACCGGAACATTATTTGTAAATGGAACCGCTTTTGGTTTATATGATTCTTCTCTGCTCGTAAAATTTACCGGTTGAGAAGTAGTAGATTGTTGTTTTTCTGGAACTGCTTCAAATAATATTTCATCTGGAGTCTTAAATTCGAATTCAACAGGTTGACTAGGGGTTTCAGCGACTTGAGACTCAGGTAAAGGAATTTCTGGTTCAAATTCAGGTTCTAGTACAGGTTCAGGTACTGGTGGTGCTTCATATTCATATTCATGTTCTGGTTCAAATGATGAGATAGGTTCATTTACTTTGGGGGATACAGGTTCTGGAACAGGAGGAGCGGCATAATCAAATTCTGGTTCCAATTGTTGCATAGGAGTTGGATATGTCCCTATAGCGGTAATTGGAACTTGACCCGGATTGAACACAATCCCTTTCGAGATTAGTTGATCAGGGACTCCTGAACCAATCATTAGACATGCTAGAATATAAAAACAATCGCCTACTCCTTCACCCGTCTTTGCTGAAGTTTCCATATAATACAAATTAAAATTATTTGTGAAACTATTAATTTCTTCTAAAGAAACGGCTCTTTGATCAACTAAATCGCTTTTATTACCAACAAGTAATAAAGGGATCTCAGTTTTCACATTTGCTCTTACTTCTTCTATCCATTGTGGCAAGTGTTCAAAGCTCCCAGAATTTGTAAGATCAAAGATCATTAATGCTCCTAAAGATCCTCTATAATACAT
>Ga0114922_10000281_pt1 | contig 49134 bp, 39 predicted proteins | sample AartaG_FD_100975 | JGI IMG/M metagenome (GOLD analysis project Ga0114922, IMG submission 100975) | Deep subsurface microbial communities from Aarhus Bay to uncover new lineages of life (NeLLi) - Aarhus_00045 metaG | ecosystem: Environmental > Aquatic > Marine > Oceanic > Sediment | place... | reverse complement strand
CAAGCGCTTGAGAGAACATTTCTATGAAGATAAATCCCCATTAACAACTGAATATTGCAAGTTTGATCCAATGGTCTCTTTTGAAAAAAGGCTGGAGGGAAATTATATTCCCATTCAAGCAGAAACAACCTGGGGAAAAAATTGGGAGCGTGCCTGGTTTCATTTGAAAGGATGTGTACCCTTAACATGGAAGGGTAAAAGGGTTTGTGCCAGGATCAATCTCGGCAGTGAATGTTTGATATTTGACAAAGATGGAACTCCAATCCAGGGATTGAGTATACATACACTCTGGCCAATCGGAGGTTTTATCAGAGACCGTTATGAAATTTTCAAATCTGCTAAAGGCGGCGAGGAAGTAGACCTCTGGATTGAAGCAAGTGCCACACAATTATTCGGCCTCGAATTGAAAAATGACGAGGGAGAACTGGCTCCGATAACATATGGACATTATGAGGCCAAAGTCCAGACCATTGAATTAACCGTATTCCGAAAAGATATTTGGGATCTCTGTTTAGATTTTCTCGTGCTCAATGATCAAATGAGAGCCTTGCCGAATAAGAGCGTTCGTCGTGCACGATTATTACAAACATTGAACAGGGTCATTGATGATTTTCAATTTAATGGGGAAGGTGTCCAGAATGCGAGAGAAGCCCTCAAGGCGGAGCTGAATAAAAACAGCTGTGCTTCAGATTTAGAGACATTGGCCGTGGGGCATGCCCATCTGGATACGGCGTGGTTGTGGCCGATTTGCGAGACGATTCGTAAGTGTGCGAGGACGTTCTCCAACCAGATTGGACTCATCGAAAAATATCCCAAATATGTTTTTGGTGCATCACAAGCACAACATTATAAATTCGTAAAAGATCACTATCCGACACTATATGCAAAAATCAAAACGAAAATCGCCGAAGGCAGATGGGAAGTACAGGGGGGTATGTGGGTAGAAGCCGATTGTAATCTCATCAGCGGTGAATCAATGGTACGGCAGATTTTGCATGGTAAGAACTTTTTCAAAGATGAATTTCAGGTTGAGGTCAAGAATCTCTGGCTTCCCGATGTTTTTGGATACAGCGGTGCAATGCCCCAAATTCTGAAGAAAACCGGTATCCATTATTTTGTAACACAGAAACTATCATGGAACCAGTTTAACCGATTCCCCCATCACACTTTTATCTGGCGAGGCATCGATGGATCTGAGATTATCACTCATTTTCCTCCTGAAGAAAATTATTCCAGTGAATTAAAACCATCAGGGCTGATGCGGGCCCAGGAAGATTTTAAAGAAAAAGCTTTTCTCGATGAGTTCCTGACTTTGTTTGGACACGGTGATGGTGGGGGGGGACCCACAGAAGAAATGATTGAAGCAGGATTACGTCAACAGGATTTGGAGAATTCTCCCAGGGTCGTTTTTGGGAAGGCACTCGAGTGCTTAAATCAAATGAAAACAAAGAAAGAGGAACTCGCCGTATGGGTTGGTGAACTTTATTTTGAATTACATCGTGGCACCTACACAACCCATGCCTATAATAAGAAAATGAATCGATATATGGAATTGATGTTACGAGAGATTGAAATCCTCTACTCCTCGTTACCCCACACGAGTTATCCGGTAATTGAATTGGACAGAATGTGGAAGTGTGTCCTGATGAACCAGTTCCACGACATCATACCCGGATCGAGTATAACACCGGTATATGAAGATAGTCGTAAAGATTATGAAAAATTGTTCCAACGAGCTATGAAACTCATCAATGAATTCGCTGAGCTAGGACTCGAAAAAGAAAAAAACAGTCTTTGTCTGATCAACACACTCTCACACACCTATAAGAGACCTATAGAACTGCCAGAATCATGGCTGGAATACGAGATTTTTACTGAGAACAATGAGGTTGTGACTGTTCAAACAGAGGAGAAAATACCTGTTGTATCGGTCGTTATTCCTCCCTTAACCGCTTTCACCCTTAGACGTGGGAAAAAGAAAAAATCTGTTAGTCCGGGCAAGCCACCCCCCAAAATCGTATTGGAGAACGATCTCATTCTGTATGAATTTACTGAAAGGGGAACAATTTCAAAGGCCTTCGATAAGGAGTGCCAGAGAGATATTTTGGTTGATGGAGGGTTGGGAAATAATCTTCGGATGTTTGAAGACCGGCCTGTAAACTGGGATGCATGGGATATCGATATTTTTTATGAGAATCAATTCTTAGAACAGGCCCAGTTGGCATCCTATGAATGGATAACTCTGGGACCGGTAAGGCAAGTTGTCCGGTTGAATTTCAAGATTGGAAATTCTACAATATCACAGAAGGTCTACTTGGCTTCAAATAGTAAACGACTCGATTTTGTTACAGGAATCAATTGGCAGGAATGTCACAAATTGCTTAGGGTATATTTTGAAGTCGATTTGTGCACCGACGCGGCTTCCTATGAAATCCAATACGGTCATATAAAACGAAATACCCACCGAAACACAAGCTGGGATATGGCAAAATTCGAAGTCATCGGTCATCGCTATACCGATTATTCGGAACGAGATTACGGAATTGCCCTCCTGAATGATTGCAAATATGGATATCAAATCCACGATCATGTGATCAGTCTGAGCCTGCTCCGTGCACCCACGGTGCCTGATCCAAGGGCCGACAGGGGGGGTCACCATCGTTTTACATACAGTTTCCTTCCACACAAAAATGACCTGATCGAATCAGAGGTATTATCCGAAGCAGCTCAATTGAACCAGAAAGTTCTGTGTTACCAGGGTTATCGTGGAGACAAATTTCAATTTCCTTATATACTCGATTCGGAAGAGATTGTCCTGGAGGTAGCAAAGAAAGCCGAAAAAGAGAATGCCACTATTTTACGTGTGTATGAACCCATGGGCATGCATGCGACGAGTCGGCTGTTGATTAAAGAAAAAAATGTCAAAATTTACGAGACAGATATGCTCGAAATCAACGCCAAAAATTTACATGCCACCGGCGGAAAAGTATTATTAAAATTCCATCCATTTGAAATTAAAACATTGAAAATCGTAAAATAATAATTTTACTCTTATAATCATCGTAGATATGTAAGAACCCTTATTTTCTATCAGAATTACACCGCTGACATTTCTCTCGAATACGGTTGCCAGGTCTAGATGATATCCAAAATCCTTTTTTCGAATCTTTAATGACTTGCGGAAAAAGGGTCTGAGCGGAATTGATGAAAAGTCCCACTCTTCAACTGCTGTTTAACAATCTGAAATTTTATGTTTGCTTGACATTATTCTTTTGATTTGGTATATTTAAATTAATATTTTTTATTGAGATTTTAACATCTGGCTTAGATATGTACAAGAAAATTGATTTTTTCAAAATCAATCATTGACATATGGAACGGATTATTTACGAATTCCAAGGGGAACCTTCAATACGTCTAAAAATTGCCAAGGGAAAAAATCAATTAGATTTTTACACTCTGGGTGAATTTTCCATTATCGACGATCAAGATCAAATCGTAATGCAGAAAATTTCCTCGGATCGAAGGTGGAGGATCAAGCTAGAAGCATATGAACCTGCCCAGTTTGCTTATGCATTAAAAATCAATATAAAACGAACTCTTAAGGAGGCTGAACAAACCGTACAGGGATTGATCCAACGGGGGTATGATGCAAGGCTTCAGATGGTTGGAGGACTTATTCGTTTAAACGGTGAAATCCTATCCAACAATACACATTATCGAATTCTAGTGGGCCAATTCAATACTGCTGCGGATGCCTTTTCCTATGGATTGAATTGCTTTAACTCAAATGATATTGAAGTTGTCCATGAAAAAATTCGAGAACCACGAGGCACATTCGAAATATTTGACTCTGAATATGAACAGTCAGTCAAGATCAACAATGAATTAACGATAATTCTATCAGGAACTGAAAATGAGATCATATTATGGGATTCTCATGACGATAATGGTGATAACAATGCACCACTTACACCAAAATATTATCAGTGGCCGATTCGATTTTGTGCCGGTGATTGCGGAGGCATCTTGGCTATCTGCAACATAACACTGGAAAAATATCTTCAAGGCGTTCTTAACGTTGAAATGGGACAGGATTATCCTTTAGAAGTCCTTAAGTCTCAGGCAGTTGCATCCCGTAGTTTGGCTCTTACAAAAATAGGCCAATGTCATCATGAAGAGCCATATGATTTATGCAACAGAAATCACTGTCAACAATTTCATGGACTCTCAGATTATGCTCCGAACATAAAAAAGGCTATCCAAGAGACCCGTGGCGAATTTTTATTTTACAACCGTTCAGTTTATGAAACGCGTTACAGTATTCATTGTGGTGGACATACTGAAAGCGAATTCATCATGGAGAATGGATCTGCACCTTACCTCCATGGCATTTGGGATGGCCCCAAACAGAAGCAAACCAAATCACTGACTGATGAAAAAACCGTTGCACAATGGGTCACATCGGAACCTCATGTTTATTGTAATCCTAATGGAAAGCTGAATTTGCATCCAGAAAATTTTACCAGCTCGCAATTCCGATGGGAGGTGACCTATTCGCGTTATGAACTGGAAGAGATCATTTATAAGAAAACCGGTGAAGATATCGGTACATTATTCGACATCCTACCTGTGAAAAGGGGAAATTCAGGTCGATTGATAGAAGTTGAAATATTAGGGAGCAGGAAGAATATTCGGATTAAGCGTGAACATAACATTCGCCACGCACTATCGGAGCGATGGTTGAACAGCAGTTGTTTTGTGATCGAGATAGATGTGGGAAGCGATGGCATTCCTTTAAATTTTTCTTTCATAGGTGCAGGGACGGGACACGGAGTAGGGTTGTGCCAAACAGGTGCGACTGTTATGGCCCTGAAAGGTGAGTCTTATAAAAAAATATTGGGGCACTACTATAGAAGAGGGAAGCTCAGGAAGATCTATTGACACATTCAGTGAAAATCAATTATATTTAAATTGTGATGTCTGTTTGAATTAGGTTATATCAGCAAGGAATATTGATATGTATAATGAATTGAAAAACAATCTCGATATTTTAGAAGAACGAATCCAGAAACTCTGGAGGCATCTTTGACATTGAGGTCAAACAAGAACAAATTAAAACATTAGAAAAACAAAGCTCTGAAACCGACTTCTGGAGCGACAACGAAAAGGCTCAGGATGTTCTTAAGCGGTTAACAGAACTCAAAGAGTGGAATGACGCATGGCAAAAAATCGATGCAAAACATAAAGAGCTAATATTGCTATTGGATTTGGCCCATGAGGAGGAAGACCAAAAGACATATGAAGAAGTCTCTTCTGATATGGTCATCTTGGAAAAGGCCATAGATGAACTGGAACTGCGACGGATGTTGGGTGGGGAAGACGACTCGAAAAGTGCTATACTGACAATTCACCCTGGGGCCGGAGGTACGGAATCACAGGATTGGGCAGAGATGCTTTTCCGAATGTATATTCGTTATGCCAAAAGCCGTGACTTCGAGGTCAATGTGATGGATCTATTGGGAGGTGATGAAGCGGGTATCAAGAGTGCTTCCATTGAGATTAAGGGACCTTATGCATATGGATATTTAAAAGCCGAGGCAGGAGTTCACAGGCTGGTTCGCATCTCACCTTTCGATGCCAATAAGAGACGACACACTTCCTTTGCCTCTGTATTCGTCTACTCAGAATTCGAAGATAATATCGAAGTCATCATCAATCCATCAGATCTGAGGATTGACACCTATCGGGCATCAGGGGCTGGGGGGCAGCATGTAAATAAGACCAGTTCGGCCGTGAGAATCACACACATTCCCACAGGTATTGTTGTTCAGTGTCAGAATGAACGGTCTCAATTCCAGAATAAGACCAATGCATTAAAAATATTGGCTGCCAGACTCAACCAGCAGAAAAAGGCGGAAGAAGAAACGAAAAGATTGGCAATAGAAAAACAAAAGAAAGACATCTCATGGGGAAGTCAGATACGGTCATATGTTTTTCATCCCTATAATATGGTGAAAGACCATCGTACAAATGTCGAAACATCGGACGTACAAAGTATAATGGATGGCAACCTGGACGAATTTATTAAAATGTATCTCTTGGAATTTAGTCGTTAATCGATAAGGAGTACAATTTTTGAGCACATTTGACGATTTAAAAAAACAACGTATTGAAAAACTAACGAAAATGGAGAATGCAGGCGTTTTACCATATGCCTATGAATTTCATCAAACACATATTTCAAAGGAAATTATCGAGGGATTTCAACCAACCAAGAACGAATTTACCGAAGTGTCCGTGGCTGGACGACTCATGTCCCTGAGACGAATGGGAAAGGCCAGCTTCGCACATTTGATGGACAGGGCCGGGCGAATTCAGATCTATGTGAAACAAGATGAAGTCGGTATTGAGGATTATGCAGTTTTTAAACTTCTGGACATTGGGGATATCATCGGGATCAAGGGAACTGTTTTTACGACGCGAACGGGAGAGATTACGGTCCTTGTGAAGGAATTAACAATTCTTTCCAAATCCCTGAGGCCTCTGCCCATTGTAAAGGAAAAAATTGAAGAAAGTGAAAAGATCGTTTACGACACATTCAAAGACAAAGAGATGCGTTATCGCCAGCGATATGTTGATCTGATCGTCAGTCCTGATGTGAAAAAAGTGTTTATCCGGCGATCTAAAATAATCTCTTTCATAAGAAGGACCCTTGAAGACAAGGGATATATCGAAGTGGAAACACCCGCACTCCAGCCATTATACGGAGGTGCATTTGCCCGACCCTTCGTTACTCACCACAACGCCCTGGATATGGAGCTATTCCTAAGAATAGCCGATGAACTTTACCTGAAAAGACTCATTGTGGGCGGTTTTGATGGTGTCTTCGAAATTGCGAAAGATTTCAGAAATGAGGGAATGGATAGGGATCATAATCCAGAATTCACGATGCTGGAATTGTATGTGGCTTACCATGACTACGAATTTTTGATGGATCTCGTTGAAGATCTGATAAGTAAAATATGTTTGGAATTGTTTGATAGTACAAAGATTAATTATCAAGGAATGATCATCGATCTGAAACCGCCATGGAAAAGGATTTCTTATTTCGATGCGATCGAAGCGCATACAGGTCTTGCTCTATATGAGAAAAATGAAAAAGAATGCCGTACTGCCGCAGAAAAGCTTCAAATCGAATTGGAGGAATCGACAAGCAAGGGTGCCATTCTTGACGAAATTTTCGCCCGGTTTGTGGAACCTAAACTGATTCAACCGACCTATATTATGGATTATCCTCTTGAACTGTCGCCGTTGGCAAAGAAACACCGTTCCAAGGAGGAATTGGTTGAACGATTTGAAGGATTCATCGCGGGAAAAGAAATATGTAACGCCTTTAGTGAGTTAAACGACCCGCAGGATCAGCGGAAACGCTTCGAGGAGCAGGCTCAGTTAAAGGCCGAAGGGAATGAAGAGGCGATGGTGGTTGATGAGGATTACATTCGTGCCATGGAGTATGGTATGCCACCTACAGCGGGATTGGGTGTGGGGATTGATCGTTTGGTCATGCTATTAACAGATGCACCATCTATCCGAGACGTCATCTTATTTCCTCAGATGCGGGCTGAAAAAGACCAATCCAGTAAAGAGTAATGCGAATGATGCTACCATATGAATTTTTTATTGCCAGACGCTATTTAAAGTCCAGAAGTAAAACCGGATTCATCAACCTCATTACCTACATTTCGATCCTGGGTGTGACAATCGGTGTGGCCGCCTTAATCATTGTGTTATCCGTGATGAATGGATTCGAGACAGAGGTAAGGTCCCGAATCGTTGGTTTCGATACCCACGTTCGCCTACGTACGTTTCATGACGAAGGAGTGGAAAGGGTTCAAGAAGTTATGGATCAAATTATGGATATTCCCCATATTATTGGAATGTCTCCGTATATCGATGAGAAAGGTATGATCCGGAGTGGTGAGAACATTGATGGTGTCATGGTACGCGGTGCAGACCCGGAATCGATTTATGACGTTTCCGATATCGGTAAAAATATCGTCTATGGGAAGCTGGAACTCGGCCTCGTATCGCAGGAAAGCGGACAGGATCTGCCGGGCATCGTGCTCGGGCGATATCTAGCAGATCGGCTTCTTGTTGATGTAGGGGATGTAATCATTATTTTTAGTCTAACGGGTGTGCGTTCCATGTTTCAGATGCCTGAAGTAAAACAATTTGTTGTAACGGGATTCTTTGAGACGGGTATGTATGAATACGATAACGCCTATGTTTATATCGGTCTTGAGCCAGGGAAAGAACTTTTTAAAATGGGAGATAAGGTCACTGGCATCGAAATTCGATTGGATGATCTCTATAAAGCCGATTCCGTAGTGGAGGAAATTGACAGGCGCCTGGGTTTTCCTTACTACGCCCTTACCTGGTTTGAGATGCGGCAGACACTTTTTTCCTGGATACAACTCGAGAAATGGGCCATGTTTATCGTTCTATGTCTCATTATTCTGGTTGCTGCATTCAACATTGTAAGTACACTCATCATGTTTGTAATGGAAAAAACAAGGGAGATCGGTATATTAAAATCCATGGGGGCTACATCCAAGGGTATCACGAGAATTTTTCTTGTTGAGGGAATCGTTGTCGGTGTAATTGGCACATGGTTGGGATTCATCATTGGGTATACTCTGTGTTGGGCCCAGTTAAAGTACCGTTTTTTTTCCCTGCCCGGAGAGGTCTACTTTATCAACACCTTACCTATTAAGATGCAGGTCAGTGATTTCATTTTTATTGGGATGGCAGCTATTATTATATGTCTTATTGCGGCTATTTATCCGGCTAAAAAGGCCTCCAACTTAGTACCAGTCGATGCCATTCGATATGAATAGGAGAAAATCATTGGTAGAATCAACCCCCAAAACGATCCTAAGAGCCGAGAATATCCACAAGAGCTATACCATGGGGAAATCTTCAGAGTTGAAGGTGATTAAAGGACTCGATCTTGAGATCCACCAGGGTGAAATTCTGGCCATTATTGGACCCTCTGGAGTTGGAAAGAGTACTCTCCTACATATTCTGGGAGCACTGGATAGACCAACAAAGGGCAAAGTGATCATAAATTCGACGGATGTGTTTTCAATGGGAGATCAGGAGATTGCCAACCTTCGTAATCGGATGGTCGGTTTTGTTTTTCAGTTTCATCATCTGCTACCCGAATTTACAGCTTTGGAAAATGTGGCCATGCCTGGATTGATTGCACGGAAAAACACAGAGCAGGTTTATAAAACAGCTAAAGGCCTCTTGGAAGACGTGGGTTTGCAGGATAGAATGGAACATCGTCCCAGAGAACTCTCTGGCGGTGAACAACAACGGGTTGCCTTTGCACGTTCATTGGTAAACGATCCTGTGATGGTCCTCGCCGATGAACCCTCAGGGAACCTGGATCTGGACAATAGTACATCGCTCCATCAGCTCATATGGAATTTGGTTCAGAAGAAAAATAAGACATTTGTTGTCGCGACACATAACAAAGAACTGGCTTCAAGGACAGATAAGCTTATTGAACTCTATGATGGTCGTATAAAGACATAAATTTTCGTTATTTTCATAATAAAGAGGATCATTTTAAAAAGATGAGGGTATAATACTCATGCTGTGTGAGAATTGCCATAAGCGGGAATCCATGGTGAAATTTACTCAGGTGATTGGTTCTGAAAAGAAAACAGTTAACCTCTGCAAAGGGTGTGCAGAGAAACAGGGGCTAGGTAATCCATTAGGAGATGTTTCAAAAGTATTTGGGAAGATCATTGTCGCCATTCTAAACGAACATCTGATTTCGAAAACAGCACATGTTTCTATGCCAGTGGGGGAACAAGAAACCTGTTGTGTCTGTGGACTTTCCTGGAGCGAGTTCGAAAAAACGGGTCGGTTGGGCTGTCCTCAGTGTTACGCAACGTATGAGAAAAATTTGAAAACACTGCTTCGTCGTATACATGGGAATAATCAGCATATCGGAAAATCTTCTCAAAAAAATTTAAAGTTGAGTAAGGAATCTGCAGCGGAATTGAAGAAGAAACTTAAACAAGCCATCAAAAAAGAGGATTACGAAGCGGCCGCAGAATTACGAGATCGTATCAGGGAACTTCAACGTGAGGTTGAGACATCATAGCCATGACCAGTGTAATTGATAAAATGTGTCAACAAACTGCGGGCTGGCTGTCTGGAGAGGGAGTGGACTCAGATATTGTCATCAGCAGTAGAACTCGGTTGGCTCGAAATTTGCAAAATATTTCTTTTGTGGATAGGGCCACCGAGGATGAGCATAGAGAGAGCTTATCTAAGGTATTAAATGCGGTGCAGGATAATGAATTTTTAAATGATGGCTTTTATTTTGATATATCTATACTCGATGATCTGGATCGACAATTTTTCCTAGAAAGGCGTCTCATTAGCACTGACTTTATTGAAAAGGATAATCCGAGAGGTTTCTTCGTCACTCCCAACGAGGAAACCAGTATCATGATCAATGAGGAAGATCACTTCAGAATCCAGAAGTTATGTTCTGGATTCAACCTCGAGGAGACGTGGCATTATGTTCATCAGGTTTATGAAGAGCTGTCTCGTGATTTAACTTTTGCTTTTTCTGAAAGATTTGGTTACCTTACAGCTTGTCCTACGAATGTAGGGACCGGTGTACGTTTCTCAGTTTTTATTCATCTTCCGGTGCTCACATTCACAAAGGAAATAGAAAAAGTATTTGCCGAAATGATTCCAACGGGCATTGCCGTACGCGGTTTCTACGGAGAAGGGAGTAAAGTAATAGGAAATTTTTTCCAAATTTCTAACCAATTTACTCTGGGATGGACAGAACAAGGCATATTAGATCGAGTCATTCCTTTTATTAAACGTTTCGTTTCATTGGAACGTGATGCACGTGATCGGGTAATGAATGATGATCGGATTATAATCGAGGATAAGATTTATCGCGCGCTGGGTATACTCGCCAATGTGAGGATTCTATCATCCATAGAGTTTCTCGATCTTCTTTCCGCTCTTCGATTAGGTGCAGATTTAGATATGGTCAACAATATAAATCGAAAGAGTTTCAATGAATTGATCGTTTTTACACAACCTGCACATATTCAAAAGATAGAGGGGAGAAAATTAACTGAACGAGAAAGAGATACAATAAGAGCGAGATTAGTCAGAGAAAAACTTCATTTTAATTGAAAGGTTCTAAGGAAACATACTATGATACGTAACAATTTTTCACAGAGAGTTCAAGTTGTCATTCAGCTCTCCAGAGAAGAGGCCCTTCGGTTAGGTCACGATTATATCGGAACCGAACATCTCCTTCTTGGTCTCATTCGAGAAGGAGGGGGCGTCGCCATCGAAATTTTACAAAACATAGATCAAGATCTGGATGAGCTGAAGAAGGCAGTAGAAGATACGATCCGTTCCACCGGCGGCACAATTACAATGGGGAATATCCCGTTTACCAAAAGAGCCGAGAGAGTATTACGGGTTGCTGCCGCTGAAGCTGAACGTTTTAAGTCAAATGTTATTGGCACCGAACATCTCCTTTTAGCCCTCCTCAAGGATGCGGAAGGAGTGGCCGCTCAAGTACTACAGAGTTTCGATATATCTTATGAGGTTATTAAGGAAGAATTGGAGAATATCTATCGTGGAGGTGGGTCGAGTAGAACATCGAAGGAATCCAAAGATAAGTCTCAAACACCTGCCTTGGATCACTTCGGACGGGATCTCACAGATATGGTGAGAAAAGACGAACTGGATCCAGTCATTGGCAGGGATAAGGAAATCCAGCGTGTAGCACAGATTCTCTCCAGACGAAAGAAAAACAATCCCGTTCTCATCGGAGAACCCGGTGTTGGCAAGACGGCCATTGCAGAAGGTTTGGCAATGCGAATTGTGGAAAAAAAGGTTTCCAGAGTACTGCACAACAAACGGGTTGTTACTCTTGATTTAGGTGCCATAGTCGCTGGTACCAAATACCGTGGCCAGTTCGAGGAACGAATGAAAGCCATCATGAACGAGTTGGTTAAATCCAAGAATATCATGCTGTTTATCGATGAGTTGCATACCATTGTAGGAGCAGGAGGGGCTTCCGGTTCATTAGATGCGTCCAACATGTTCAAACCTGCCCTTTCGCGAGGGGAATTACAGTGCATTGGGGCCACGACCCTGGACGAATATCGACAATACATCGAAAAAGACGGTGCCTTGGAGCGTCGATTTCAAAAGGTCATGGTTGATCCCCCATCTCTGGAAGACACGTTGGCTATTCTCAACGGATTAAAGGAAAGATATGAGAAACATCATCGGGTTCGCTATACAGAGGAAGCTATCCATGCGGCGGTGAATTTCTCGGATCGCTATATCACGGACAAGTTTCTCCCCGACAAAGCTATCGATGTTATGGACGAAGCTGGATCCAAGGTCCATCTGGCGAATATCTCTGTTCCTCGTGAAGTCACCATTCTGGAAGAAAGGCTTAAGGTCATTCGGACTGAGAAGGACAGCGTCATTCAACACCAAGAATTTGAAAAGGCTGCTGTTCTTCGCGATCGTGAGAAACGTTTGACTGCAGAACTACAAGAAGCAAAAGAGCGATGGGAAGATTCGGTAGGTGAAATACTTGCCGAAGTGAACGAGGATGATATCGCCGAAGTCGTATCGATGATGACAGGGATTCCGGTTTCTAAGGTCGCCCAGTCTGAATCGGAAAAGCTTCTTAAAATGTCTGACGTTTTAAGGGAAACAGTTGTGGGACAGGATGAAGTCATCGATATTATGAGTAAGGCGATTCGTCGAACAAGAGCAGGATTGAAAGATCCGCGTCGTCCTATTGGATCTTTTATTTTTCTGGGACCCACCGGTGTTGGAAAAACTTACCTCGCACGCGTACTGGCTCGATATCTTTTCGAAGATGAAAATGCTCTTATCCGGGTAGATATGTCCGAGTTTATGGAAAAATTTGCTGTATCCAGAATGACCGGGGCTCCTCCAGGATATGTGGGTTATGAAGAAGGTGGGCAACTAACTGAAAAGGTGAGACGACATCCTTACTCGGTTGTCCTTTTAGATGAGATCGAAAAAGCCCATCCTGACGTTTTTAATATTCTCCTTCAAATTTTAGATGAAGGACACTTGACCGATGGACTCGGGCGTAAAGTTGACTTTCGAAATACGATTCTCATCATGACTTCAAACCTGGGAACAAGGTCTGTTCAGAAAGGGGGCTTTGGTTTTGGCCAAGCGGATGAAGGAATCGATTATGATAAAATGCGATCCGCTATGTTGGAGGAAACTAAAAGGCTCTTTACACCGGAATTTCTTAATCGAATTGACGAGATGATTGTATTTCGTCCTTTAACACGAGAACACATTATAAAAATTATCGACATTACGATGGATGAATTATTGGAAGGAATGAGGGATCGGAATATCCAAGTTACACTTTCTAACAGTGCAAGAGAATTACTTGCCGATAAAGGGTACGATCCTGTTTATGGGGCGAGGCAAGTAAAGCGGACATTACGAAAATATATTGAAGATCCAATTGCGGAAGAACTACTCAAGAAAAAATTTAATGATGGCAGTAAAATTCAAGTGAGATGCAAGAAGGATGAGTTGGAGTTCATCGAATTGGAGAATAAAAAAAATCCCGAGAAAAAAGCGGTAGATGAACCTGAAGAAGTCAATCCTGAAAAATCTATTTGATTTTATTCTTCATATAGAGGAGATTGCATTATGAAACGCCGGGATTTTCTGAAAACCAGTGTTTATGCTGCAACAGCAATGACATTTTTACCTGATAAATCTTTTCTGCATGGACAATCGACCATTCCAGATTTGGTCGTTGTCAAAGATGGAACACCTGAATCGATGGTCCGAAAGGCAGTTGAGGAATTGGGAGGCATGTCTCGATTTGTGAGTAGGGGAGATGTTGTCGTATTAAAAGCAAACATCTCCTGGGACAGGGCCCCAGCACAGGCTGCCACAACGAATCCCGATGTTGTTGCCGAAGTCGTTCGTCTTTGTATAGATGCTGGGGCAAAGAAAGTCAAGGTCTTTGATCGTACCCTCAACGAACCCAGAAGATGTTATAAAAGAAGTGGTATCGAAAAGGCAGCAAAAGAAGCAGGCGCCGAGGTACAGCATATTCTCGAGCGGAAATTTAAAAAGGTTAAATTTCCAAATGGCGAATTGATCAAATCCTGGGAATTATACAGGGATGTTTTGGAGGCAGATCGGATCATCAATATACCCATTGCTAAACATCATAGTATAGGGGGGATTTCTCTCGGTATGAAAAATTTCATGGGTTTTCTCGGGGGAAATCGAGGAAAATTCCATCGGGATTTCGATGTAAAGATTGTCGATTTAAATACGAAAGTAAAGGCTGATTTAACTATTTTAGATGCATACCGTATGTTACTGCGTAATGGACCAAGTGGGGGCAATCTGGCCGATGTGGAGTTGAAAAAAATCGTCGTCGCAGGGATCGATCCTGTAGCAATGGACAGCTACGGTGCAACACTATTTGGACTTCAAGCGGGACGCATCCAATTTATGCAAAATGCATATCAACGCGGATTGGGACAATTCGATTTAACAAAGCTGAGCATCAAGACATTCACTTTAGTATCCTGACTGGAATCGCATATGCAACTTGCAAGACGTATATCACAGATCGTATTCTTGTTGTTCTTTTTCGTATTGTTTTTCTTGGCCACTTATCCATTAACTTCTAAGATTCCCGTTGATTTTTTCCTGAGGATGGATCCCCTCCTCGGGCTTTCTTCAACTCTGGCAGGGCGCGCTCTTTTTATTAAAATCATACCTCCCCTCGTATTACTCCTCCTTTCCCTCGTAGTTGGTCGGTTTTTCTGTGGTTGGATCTGTCCCATGGGAACGACGATTGATGGATTCGATAATACAGTTCGTACCAAGAAGAAAAAAGAAAAGACCTCCAACCATCTTAAGTGGATTAAATTTTCCATCTTGGTTGTGGTGGTTGTAGCGGCATTGATGTCTGTCCAATTGGCAGGTTTTGTGGATCCAATCCCATTATTCACACGCACAGTAGTCACTGTTCTCTATCCCCTATTTGTTTGGGCCATCGATGGTTTCATGGGTTTCATGATGTCAATCTCTTTCTTGGAAGAACCCATATTCCGGTTGAACGAATCTCTTCGTGGGATTATTTTACCCATCAACATTTCCTATTTTCGTCAGAGCGTGTTTATCGCCATTATTTTTATTGTTATTTTAGGACTAGGTTACTATCATAGAAGATTTTGGTGCCGAAATTTGTGTCCATTGGGAGCCTTACTGGGTATTTTTTCTAAGTTTCGTTGGTATCGTCGACGCGTATCAGATGCCTGTACCGATTGTGGCGTCTGTAGAAAGATATGTCGGATGGATGCTATTGCACCCGACTTTAGAAACACGGATCAGGTGGAATGTATATCTTGCATGGATTGTATTGCCGTTTGTCCTGTGAATGCCGTCAGTTTCGGATTCACTAAAAGTCGTGAATCCGTCAAAGTGGATTACAACCGTAGGCGTCTTTTAACTGCTGGAACAACGGGTCTTTTTACAATTGGGCTCTTAAAGATCGGTTTTTCCAAACCCTCCCTAAAAGGTAAAGTCGTTAGACCACCAGGAGCATTTGAAGAACCCGTGTTTTTGGATCGCTGTATTCGATGCGGAGAATGCATCCGGGTTTGTTCCACCTCCGGTGTGGGTCTTCAATATGCCACTCTTGAGAGCGGATGGGAGGGAATTTGGACTCCAATACTCTTGCCAAAAGTTGGCTATTGTGAATACAACTGTAACATGTGTGGTCAGGTCTGCCCAACGGGCGCCATTAAGTCCATTCCTTTGGAAGAAAGACAGAAAATCAAAATGGGCACAGCCCATTTTGACAAGACGCGATGCATACCATGGTATTACGGTGAAAATTGCATGGTCTGTGAAGAACACTGTCCACTGCCTGACAAGGCCATTAAGTTCCGAGAAGAGGAGACTGTAACCATTGATGGAAAGGAAACAACAGTGCTACTTCCTTATGTCGATGAGTCTCTCTGCATCGGTTGTGGTATTTGTGTCAATCGATGTCCGGTAGAAGGCGAAAGGGGAATATTTCTCACAAATGCCGACGAAGAACGATGGATCGACTGACACGTTTCCATAATTATCTTTCCAAAATTTTATTTGAAAAAGGTCTACAATCGAAAAATCCATAGAGAGGTCAATTACAAGCTATAAGGAGGAGACTGATGAAACGAAAAACTTTTTTATTTTTGATATCGTTGACGACTATTTTGATTGTCAATGGCAATGTATTCGGTCAATTGGGCCTTAGAAAGGGTATAAAACTCGGTTACAATCGGGCTACAATTACAGGTGATAATCTTAGTGGTGTCGAATCTCGAAATAGTATTGCTGGCGGAATAGGCATTGAGTTCAACTTCATCGGGCTCCTGTCTTTTCAAGTCGACGCCTTGTACTCGCCCAAGGGTTACATTTTATCCGACAACAGTGAGACTTCTTTGAATTACATATCGGTACCTATGGTCTTAAAAAAGAAGTTCTTCCCTGTTGGTTTGCATCCCTATATATTAGGAGGAGCAGAGTTCAATTTTCTTTTATCGGCAAAAGCTGCGGGCATAGATATAAAAGATCAGCTTACTTCAGAAGACATGGCATTCGTAATCGGGGGTGGATTGGAATTCTCGTTTTTACGTAGAAGTGCCTATCTCGAAGGACGCTACTCTCATGGATTAAATAATATAAATAAAAATGCAGAGCAAGGTGAATCTAAAAACCGGGTTACACAGATCTTCTTCGGGTTCCTTTTTTAAGTTTCTAACCTGTATGTAGGGTATCTCTTGGTTAAGACGTATTATTGGGTGGTTGTTTTCCTTCCACAGAAATGAGTCAGATCTGCCCTGTATGACTGAACATTTCCGGATGAAAATCTTCTGAGATTTAACCTGTCCGAGGAGGGGAGGAGATGTTTTTTGTAGATGCACAAAGGGGCTCAAAGATGAATATGTGTTTGTATTTAAAGAGTCTGCGTATTCTTTTCATTTTCGCCCTCACTCTTAATTGGGCAAAACTCAGCTCCAATCCGGTATTCCAAGTTGAAAACACGGATAGTATTCGACAGGCTATCCAGGCGCTTGAAGATGACATCAGTACGAAGCCTGGGAATGCTTCCCTTAACCTACGTCTTGGATATCTCTATCTCAAAATTGAAAAATCGGATAAAGCGATGTTGGCATTTAAAAAATGCCTTAAATTGGATGACATGTCGGCTGAGGCCTATAATGGAATGGGATTATCCTATCATGGTAAGGGAGAAAGCGTCATTATTCCCATTGAAGTCATTAAAAAGTTGTTTAAAATTGATAACTACTCAAAAGCAGAGAAACAGTACAAGCGTGCTCTGGAACTTAAACCTGATTATATCGATCCGTTATACAACCTGGGAGTCAATTTTCTGGCGAAAGGTGGAGAGGACAACTACCAGAAGTCTGTAGAATCTCTGCAACGGGTTCTGGAAAAGGATATGGTGTTCAAGGATGCGGATTGCATGCTTGGGATTGCGTACCAGCACTCGAAAGATTATGTAAATGCAGAGCTTGTTTTCAAACGTGTTATCGAGGCGAATCGTTCAGTTGGAAGGTCCATGCTTCGCCTTTCCGATATTTATTTAGATACAGGAAGAGAAGAAGATGCAACAAATATGTACTATGAAGGTATTGTACACTTATACGATCCTAAGACTTGGAATGATATCTATGCCGAACTCGAGATGCTGATAGAGCCTGACCAACGGGAACGTTTTCAAAACCTCCCAATAGATGAGAAAGGGCATTTTATTCGTAAATTCTGGAAACAGAAGGATCCTGTCCCTACAACGAAAAAAAACGAGCGCCTGGTTGAACACTTTCGCCGTGTGAATTTTGTGCGCAATATATATCCCGATGCCAGTCCTCCTTTTTACGATGATCGTGGAAAGATTTATGTGAAATATGGTCCTCCTGACAACAAATATACTGCACAAATGCTCGGACAAGAAGTCAAGGACAATGAATCTTGGAGCTATGAAAGAAGTATCAGGAAAGGATTAACCTTTGACTTTGTAAAGAGAGGGACGAGTTATTATTTGGCCCAGGACCTTGCTTCGGCAGCTCCTACAGGTTCCGGTATGGAGGCGCAATTAGGGATCATGCGCGAATTGTATATCGAAAGGGCAGATTTCACTGAATCTTATAATAGATTCGCAATAGAGATAGGAGGTGGAGAGGGAAATGTAAGGGATGCGTTAGCCAATTTTCAAAACGTCATGTCAAATTTTCATTCGGAACGATATAACGCCGAAAAGGCGGCACCCATAGAAAATTATGACTATCGGCCAGTGGGAAAGCAACTCCCCTTTGTATACAACATATCCCAATTCCGCACCGTTGATGGGAAATCTCGAGTAGAGGTTTATCTGGGTGTTTCCAATAATAAGTTAGAGTATTTTGCTACTGGTGGAGGGATGGCCACTTCATTGAAGTGCCAAACGGTCATACAAGATTCTGATTATGTCGATATTCGCGATCAGACGAGGGAATTCGCATTACGCGCTCAATCTGCGGAAGAAATTCGTGGTACTCTTTTCTTGCATCAAGAGAATTACGATGTCCAACCCGGAGAGCATCTTCTGGCCATACAGCTTGAAAACCCTCAAGGGAAATCAAAAGGATTCTATCGTAATGATTTTGAGGCCCGGGATTTCCGGGGTGATTCCTTAATGATCAGTGACATACAGTTGGCCACGGACATTCATCCTTTCAGCGGCACGGGTAAGTTTGTGAAGAAAAATTTAAAAATTGTTCCTTACCCGTATACCGTCATTCGTCGCAAACGACCCATTTTTATTTATTTAGAGATATATAACCTTAAATTCAACGCTTCTGGACAAACCGATTATACTGTGACCCATCAGGTCAACATGATTGATTATGAACGAAGTTTCTTCTCAAAAACGTTTGGGGCTATCGGTCGCATATTTAAAAAAGGAAAAAAGATGGGAATTTCGACTTCATATCAACAGGTGAAAACAGACTCTGAAATTTCTGAGTATCTGTCCCTGGATATGGGAAAGCTCCCCGTGGGTACTGCTGAGTTGATTGTATGGGTCCAGGATAACACTTCCGGAGAAACGACTACCCAGAGCATCAATTTACAATTAATTGAATGAAATGAAACGAAAATTTGGATTGTTATGCGGTACGGTGAGTTAGGCAAAAGGATCGGTGTCGCCGCCATTACGATCCCACCCATTTTTGCCATCATACTCTGGGGGAGAATAGCTTTCCTCCTGCTGGTCAATGTAATCATTGTCATGGCACTCTGGGAATTGTACGGTCTTGCAGAGCGCAAAGGTTTTTTCCCATCAAAGGTTGCAGGCACTTTTGCAATTCTCTTAATTAGCTGGAATTTATACTTTTACCGCGGACGATTTCTTGGAGAACTTCTTGTAACAGTTGTCTTAATCATTCTTTTTATAGAACTATTTAAGGGGAAAGAGGGACCACTGGCGAATGCGGCCATCACATTATTCGGTCTAATATATCTCTCTCTATTTTCCTCTTTTATTCTCATCCGGGAAATACCTTCTCACTCGAATTTGGATTATCGCGTGGGGGGATGGCTGGTTATATTAATCTTTTCGGCAATCTGGATTTGTGATTCAGGTGCCTATCTTTTAGGCGCAAGATTTGGAAAACACGCCCTCTTTAAACGAGTTAGCCCCAACAAAACCTGGGAAGGAGCGATTGCAGGCTTCAGTATTGGCATTGCAGCGTCCATTGGTTTGCGATTTCTTTTCGTGCCTTCTATTTCAATTATCGACAGCATGATAATCGGGATTATTATCGGTGTCTTCGGACAGATCAGCGACCTTTTAGAATCCTTATTTAAAAGGGATGCAGAGGTAAAAGATGCCTCTAACATCCTGCCCGGACATGGAGGATTTTTAGATCGATTTGATAGTCCTTTATTCGTCGGACCTATAGTCTACCTCTATCTTAAATTGGTTGTTTTCTGAGAACACAAAAATTTCAGGGCCCAAGCCTACTGCCTATGATATCATTTACAGGATCCCTTCTGAACATTTTTTCAATAGTCAGGGATGGCCGTTTTTTTCATGAAATAATTTTTCTTGATATATTTAGTAGATTGATTCAGGGAAAGGCTATCTTTGGAGTAGAGAAAAGTGTCATCTTTAAATCTTCAGATATCCTCTTTTATGCTTTCTCTTTGACCCGATAAAGAATACGTCCCAAATAGCCCTTGGGATCGATTTCGGCAATATACATACCCGCCTGGATATGGGCAGTCGTTTTTAACCTGGGTTCGGAGAGTTTTTCCAAAAGTTCATTCGCATCCCAATCTTGATTGCCATCATTCAATAAGACCGGTTCATTATCTTGGGCAAGTTTCGTCAGAATTTCCTTCAAACTCATCATATCTCCCTCACAACAACATTTTTTCTGCCAAAGGCGAAAGACTTCAAAGAAAATTCCCATCGCCTTAACTGGTTCTTAGTATCTAATACGTAGAATAAATAAATAAGTTGTCATTTTTTTTACAAAAATAAAATAATTATAAGTAGTAAATTTACAAGTTTTTCCTTGACTTATTTATAATAATCTGTTATACTATTAATTGTCAATTCCTCCAGAGATAATTCATTTTAGTAGCGAGATATCACTTCTCCTATAGAGACGGGGGGTAATTTTTTTATCGATTTTTTTGTTTTTGAGTGATAATACGGTGATCCGAAATTTTGAGGTATAAAACCATGAAATTGCGTATACAAATGATGGAGGGTCCTGATAAGGAACGCTGGGTGAGGAAAGAAATCAATGAAGCAGCTCTGAAATAATCACCGCGTAGCTGGGAACAGATCCTGTGTGAGAGCTCCATAACTGAAGTTATTTGGGAGGAGACATGACACACATTGAAGTGATCGATTATCTGTCTGAACATCTTGAGACATCAAAAGCTGAAATGCGACGATTGATGGATCAGTCAACCAGTGTGATCACACAAATTCTGGATCGGGAATATGCCATAACACTGCCAAGGCTTGGGACATTCAATACGAAAAAACGACAGAAACGGAGAGGTTTTCATCCACGGCGAAAACAGTTTATGATGCTGCCACAAAGACGGGTAGTGTCCTTTCGTGCCGGTACGTCTCTTCGGAATCATGTTAAAAATATGAGGGTCGGAAAATGATTGGCAGAATGACATATGCAGATCTTTTACAAACAGTAACAGAAAAAACCGATGCTTCGAAAAAACAAGTACTCGAGTTCATGAGAGGAATTGTCGATGCCATCCGGTATGGGCTGGAACGTGATGGTCGTGTCGTCATACGCGGACTCGGTCGATTTGAACTGAGATGGCAGGAGTCCCGTCTCGGGAGACATCCTGTAACAGGGGAGGAGATTGAGATTCCTGCTCATAGTCATGTTCATTTCAAGCCTGAATCGGGATTGCGCAAGTTCATCAATCGGAAATACTCACATCTCAAACTAAAAATACTTTCTGAACAAAATGAGGACGATTCGCAAGTAATCAGAATTGAACCAATACCGGTCCCAGAGGAGCGTGAGCAACGGGAATCATCGGCTGACGAGGAATCCAGGCATAGGAAACGGACCATGCGCTGGTTATGGCTCATTCCCATTCTTGTAGTGATAATTTTTCTCATCTGGTTTTGGCCGAAATCCCCGGATGGTTCTCCTGAGACTGACACCAATAGCGAGTCTGCCGTACCCCAGACTGTGGAAAAACAATCAACACCAACGGATGAGAAACCGGATACAGAACCGTTTGAAGGGATCCCAAGGAGAACCCATCAGATCCGGGCAGGAGACAGGCTGTGGGAAATATCCACCAGATATTATGGAAATGCCTATTTATGGCCATACATCCATCGTGAAAATGCGGCCTCGATGCAGGACCCCGACATGCTCGAGATTGGAAAAACAATTGCAATTCCACCTCTGGCTAGACGTCCCGGTCAATTGAGCGCCACAGATAAAATCAATATCGCAGATGGTTATTTAAAGGTCTATCTGGCTTATCAACAAAAGAATAAAACGATGCGACATACTTACCTCTGGGTGGCCAAACAAACCGGAGGTGAGGCTGTATTAGAGGAATATACTGGTCAGATCGATGAAGAGGATATGATCCGGGCAAGTGCATTGAAAGGCAATGTAATGATTCATTAAAAAGAGGAGTACACCATGACAAGAGTTCCGACAATTACCAAAAAGGACGTAGCGAAACGAACCGCGAAGCTATCAGGTGAAAAAATGAATGTTACTGAGAGGACCGTGGATGCACTTTTTACAGCTCTACGCCAGCTTATGTCAGAAGCTGATCCTGAGGTAAGAATTGAAATCCGAGATTTTGGTGTTTTCGAAGTGAAGAAAACAAAACCGAAACCAAAAGCCAGAAATCCCAAGACAGGAGAGATCATTTATGTTCCTGCCAGGCGAAAGACCCACTTCAAAGCCGGAAGACGATTGAAAGATGTGCTGAAAAAGCCAATGGAATAAGCTTGGGATTTCTTCTGGATAATTAATGAATAAGAAACAGAAGGTTATATCAATCATCGGAATCTTTATCATCTTAATCATGGGATTCATTCCACCCTGGAAATATATCGATAACGATTCTTCAACCTACAGAGAAATGCCTGCAGGATATTATCCGATCTTCTCGCCACCGGAATTGGATGAAGAACAATTGCTTGGACTGGAAATTGATATATCCCGATTGGCAATTCAATGGATAACAGTATTATTCATGATGGCAGCGGCACTCTTTATTACACAAGAAAAAAGAGATGCGACAGAATCGGATGAAGATGAGCTTTTATAGACCGAAATAGCCTATTTGAGGTTATTCATAAAAGGATAAGACTAAAATTTCTATTAATATGTTTTTTATTAGGAGGTTTCCATGAAACCAAACGATCGGTTTACAAAGCTCGCCCGCTTGCTCGTTAAATATTCTGTCGAAATTAAAGCAAAAGAAAAGGTCACTATTTCAGGTACAATTGCATCTGAATCATTGCTCAGGGAAGTATATCAGGAAGTCCTTCGAGCAGGTGCCCATCCCAGGGTACACATCCAATTTGAAGACCAGGAATATCTCTTTTACAAAACAGCAAAAGACTATCAGATTGATTATACAGATCCCTTCACTCTACATGAAATGGAAAATATCGATGCAACAATTTCGATTTTCCCGAATCTTAATCCCCATGCCTTGACATCAATTGATCCTAAAAAAAAGCAGCGACGTGTGCTCGCTCAAAAACCTATTACTGAGATTGTTTTCAGACGATGGGGAGAAGACAAACTTCGCTGGGTAGGCACCGCGTGTCCTTCTTCGGCGTTGGCCCAGGAGGCGAATATGTCATTGGACGAATATACCGAATTCGTCTTTTCCTGTATGCATATGAATGAAAAAAATCCTGTTCTCTTCTGGCGTAATTTTGGCAAGTGGCAGCAAAAAATATGTGATCGGCTCAATACTGCCAGGGAAATGCACTATATTGGATTGGATACCGATCTAAAGTTTCGCTGCGAAGGCCGGACATGGGTCAACTGCGATGGAAAAAATAACTTCCCAGATGGCGAAGTTTTTACCGGTCCTGTAGAAAATTCAGTTGAAGGGACCATTCGTTTCACTTACCCGGGTATTTTTCAGGGTGAAGAAATCGAAGATATCTTTTTACGTTTCGAGAAAGGAAAAGTAGTCGATGCTCGGGCACGAAAAGGGGAAAAATTACTTCATACGATACTCGACGCCGATGAGGGAGCCAGATTTGTAGGCGAGATTGCTATTGGGACCAATGACAATATAAATCACTTCACAAAGAATATGCTGTTTGACGAAAAAATGGGAGGGACAGTACATCTCGCCATCGGGAGAGGTATACCTCAAAGTGGCAGTAAGAATGAATCGGCTATCCACTGGGATATGTTGAAAGACATGAGGGATGGTGGTCGAATCTATGCCGACGGAAAATTAATCTACAAAGACGGATCTTTCCTGGATTGATATGGAAGATTTCATTATTTTCAGAGAAGATAAAAATCCATTATCTTGAAATTTCTATAATTTTATATCTTATTACACCAGCCGGAACCTCAATATCAACAACATCTTCTACTCTATGCCCCAGCAGTCCTCTTCCAATTGGTGAATTGACTGAAATCTTCTTTTCCATAAAATCGGCCTCCGCATCCGAGACGAGGGTATATTCCAACTTTTCATCTGTATTCAGGTCTGAAAGCTTTACAGTTGCACCAATATATGCCTGATCAGCGGGAATATCCATGGTATCGATGATCTGTATAGAAGACAGCTTACCAGACAGTTCCCCGATTTTCCTTTCATTCATTGCCTGTTCTTCTTTGGCAGCATCATATTCTGCATTCTCGCGCAGGTCCCCTAAGGATCGCGCGTGGGACAGTTTCTCAGCAATTTCCTTCCTTCGCACCTTGATGAGGGTGTTTAATTTTTCTTCCAGTTTTTTGTAACCTTCTTTGGTAAGATAGGATATAGCCACAGTATTCACCTTTTTTCTATTATTTAAGTACCAATTTATTCATATTTTACTTCAAATCAAAATAGAAAATTCTTCAATATAAATAATCTTGTCTGGTCCATGAATCTATATTGATCTGTACAATTGTGCAGTTATGATCAAAAATAATCGACTATTGGACCAGACAAGATTATTTAATGACACAATTGTTACAAGATTGAAAAATTTTCCTATAATATCTCGGCAAATATTGCCGTTTTGTAAAAGATATTACGAAATGGGAAAAAATAAACTTGAGCTAATTAATTGTAAAATATATTGGTTAGGCTTTAATTGAATCTCTGGTATATGTATTGCATAATTGTTAGGCGAATGTTGAAGAGTAATTTAATTAACCATGATCCATTCAAATAAAGGAAAAGAAAATGGATTCAAAAACGGTACTCATTCTTATCGGTCATTCGAAAATTGGGGATCGAATCGAAGGCGCATTTATCAGGGCCCGTTTTCATGTCATTCGTACTGATGATTCAAATCAGATGGTCAGCCTCCTCAAAAAGGAAAATCCTGATGTCATGATCATCGATTGGGATCTCACCAACGGGACCATGCTGGAAATCACTCGTGTCATCCGTGAAAACTGTCGAAAGACAGGATTGGTACTGCTTTCAAAGAGTAAAAAAGCAACTGAACGGATACAGGCTTTAGAAGAAGGAGCTGATGATTGTTTCCAACAACCCCCTGAGATTGACGAGTTGGTCGCAAAAGTGAAAGCACTTGTGCGACGTATCGATCTGGTCGATCATGCGCCACGAAGGATTCATGTCAAGGACATTTCCATCGATTTGGATACTCATGAAGTCAGAAAAGGCAATAAACTCATTGACATGACCTACACTCAATTTAAACTGCTCTATTTATTGGCTTCCAAGCGAGACTACGTCTTTACTCGAGATGAGATTCTGGATAAGGTGTGGGGCGAAAATACCTATGTGACCAATCGGACGGTCGATGTTCATGTCAAACGGCTCAGAGAGAAGTTGGGTGAAGATAAGCAACCATCGAAATATATTCAGACGATTCATGGTTTAGGATACAGGTTTGTATAAATACCAGAATCAAAAAATAGAAGAAGGAGCGATGGCTTCTTTCAGTAATGTTTTATTAGGAAGAGATACCGCATTAGAAAATAACTTTACCGATGCTCTTTACCTTGTATGGCGTCTCCTAATCAAGAGGGGAATTGATATCATCGGATCGACTATTATTTTCTTGCTTGGATTACCATTGTTCTTGCTCATTGCATTGGCCATTAAACTCAGTTCGCCAGGACCGATTTTTTTCAGGCAAGAGCGCATGGGTCATCACGGAAAGGTGTTTCGAATTTGGAAATTCAGGACAATGTTTCATGAAAATACATTGGAAGATCATCGACAGTATATTCGATATCTATTACAAGAAGGCAGTCAGGCCGAAAGTCGGGTTGACTTATTGACAAAATATATCTCTCATGTGGTAGCTAAAACCACTAAGGTAGGCCGTCTTTTAAGAACAAGCAGTTTGGATGAATTGCCTCAATTACTCAACATAATGAAAGGCGATATGAGCCTGGTCGGACCTAGACCTCATCCAGTTTATGAAGTCAATGAATATAAAGAATGGTATAAGCGACGATTAAATGTGAAATCAGGACTGACAGGATGGTCGAAGATAAATTTAAGATGCACACCGAAAAACTATGAGGAATCGATACTCTACGATCTCTGGTATATAGATCACTGGAGCTTGACTTTGGACTTGCGTATTCTCATCAAGACGATTCCATATGTTATTTTTCGAAAGGATGCACACTAGCTTTTCCAATATCGAAAGTGAGATTTATAGTATAACAGCTAAAGGAGAGCAAGTAATGCGATTTAAAGACAATAAGACACTGGTTACTGGTGGAGCAGGCTTCATCGGGTCTAACCTTGTGGACAGATTGGTGGAAGAAGGCGCTTCGGTTACGGTTTTAGACGATCTCTTTACCGGTCGATGCGAAAATATCAAGCATCTGAAGGAAATTGAATTTATTGAAGGTTCGGTGACTGATTATGATCTTGTGGCTCGCTTGGTCAAGGGATCGGATTATGTTTTTAATCTTGCAGTGAGAAACATTATTGTGTCCACCGTATCCCCAATTCTGGACTTTCAGGTCAATATTGGAGGTACATTTAACGTACTCCTGGCAGCCAAGATGTATGGAGTTGGACGTGTTGTGTATTCGTCTTCTGCATCAATATATGGGAATCCCAGGTATTTACCAATAAATGAAGATGATCGTATAAGTACTCTTAATCCTTATGCGGCCAGTAAATTGTCAGGAGAAAACTACTGTTCGGCTTTTTATGAATCATACGGCGTTCCTGTTGCCGTTCTCCGATATTCTAACGTGTATGGCATCAATCAATCACCTTTGAATCCCTATTGTGGTGTGATATCAAAATTCTTTGACCGGTTGATGCTAAAAAAAGCTCCCCATATTCATGGAGATGGCGAACAGACCAGGGACTTCACATACGTGAGTGACGTTGTGGAGGCCACTCTGCTTGCTGCACTGAGTCCCAAATCCGAGGGTGAAATATTTAATGTAGCTTCGGGGAAGGAAACGAGTATTAATCAATTAATCCATATCATGACAGAAATCACAGACATTTCAATTTCACCTGCATATATAGATAAAAGAGATATCGATAATATCCGGCGACGTGTATTGAATATTGAAAAAATCCGTCGAGTTCTCCGCTGGTCACCGACAATCACTTTAACGAGAGGTTTGGATTTTACGCATGACTGGTTGTGCAACCAGAATGAGAAATCTAAAACCCGGAGTATAACATCACGAAAGAAAACATTATACGCCTGAAAAACAGATGATTAAAACCAGGTTTCGCAATGAATCGTTTGCAAATGATAAAGAGTCGACTCGCCACATGGTCCATAGGGGCTGTCGTTTCGAGGATTCTAAGTATCCTTCATCGATATGGCATGGGTCATATCCGTTTTAGTAAAACATTATTCGAATTTGTCAGATTGGTAAAACAATTCGATATTACACCCACTTTACCCGTAACGGCATCGGTCCTAAATCGCCATCCTTACTTATTTCAAAAAATTCAAAAAATGGGTGTAGAATTTGCAATTCATGGATACAAGCACGTTGATTATACACAACTCAGTCCAAAAGAGGTGCGTGAACATTTCAGACATGCAATTGAAATATTTAACAAACATAAAATACGATGGTCAGGACATCGATTTCCATTTTTACGGTGGGATGAAGAAAAAATCGACCTTCTACCGGGTCCAAAAATAGAATGGGATAGTAGTCAGGTTATTTCATGGAATTCATTAAATCCAAAAGATTTCACCGAGAAAGCATGGCAAAATTATCAAAAGATATTAAGAACATATCAACCGGTAAATGCAGACGATACCCGATCTCTCCCAAGGATGAGGAATGGATGGGTCGAAATTCCTGTTTCTGTACCGGACGATGACATCTTAGTCGAACGTTTGGGTCTCATGGATGGAGAATTAATGAGTAGTATATGGCAGAGAATGATGCAGAAAGTCCGTGATAGGGGAGAGCTTCTCGTCTTGCAACTCCATCCGGAACGGTTTAAATGCTATACGAGAGCATTGGAGACATTACTCGGATTGGCCAGGAATCAGGGGGATGTATGGATTGCATCCTTGGGCGAAATAACTCAATGGTGGAAAGAGAAAGAGAAATTCAGTTTTAATATCGAAAAAGTGAGACCTCACCGATACAGAGTAATCACCAATTCGTCAGATCGGGCAACAGTACTGATCCAGAAAGATGTAAAAAGCGATATAAAAAAACAAATACCGGGATTTGGTGTCTTCGTAGAAGAAAAATGCTGGGAAATGGAAAGTCCAGTAAAGCCTGTCATTGGTGTGGCTCCTGATATGACAAGGGATACCATCGGTTTCCTGCAAGAGGAAGGGTTTGCCTATGAGATTATGGAAGATTCCAACAAATGTGGTTATTATTTAAAACATCAAAATGCGTTTGGAGAAAAAGAGATCAAACGGATTCTCAATGATATAAGAAACTCACGGTTTCCACTGCTTCGGTATTGGAGATGGCCAAATAGATGTCGTTACAGTCTGGCCGTGACCGGTGACATAGATAACGTAACCATAAGCGATTTCTTGGAGAGATTCCATGGATGATATGGCGAAGAAAATAACTCTCGTTGAACTCCTTCGACTACTTAGGCGGCATTGGGGAATTGGTTGTGTATCCTTTTTGAGTGTCGTTTTCACTGTTGGATTCCTCACCTTTTATGCGGAGAAGGAATATGAAGCTTCGGCGATTTTATCTTTAAGGGAAGGAGTGGATATTCAAGACCAATTGTTCGATCTTCCCAGCATTATCCGACAAAAATATCTCGTAAAGAATCAGGTCGCTATTTTGGAGAGCCGTAGATTGACGAAAGACGTCATTAAAAAGCTTCAAGAATCGATCCATAAGGATTCTTTAGGCATACTGGGATGTGCACCACCGAGAGATGTGCAAATACTCAAAGAAAAGTTACTCTTTTGGAGGTCGAAGCCGGATACACAGCTACTTGAACTTTCACTCAAAAAAATAGTAGAAGAATTTCAGTCCAGTACTAAGGTCTCATTTGGGAAGGAATCGGACATCATTGAGGTAATAGGAAGGGCTGCTACACCGTGGGAAACCGCATTCATGGTAAATACCTGGGTGGAGGTCTTTCAGGATTACAATCGTTCCGGAAATCTGGGCGAAGTGAGCCAAACGAGGATATTACTTGAGAACAAACGGATTGAGTATCAGAAGAAACTGGCCATTTCTGAATCATTACTCACGAAGTATCAAAAAAAGGAGAATGTCATTTCACTTTCCGATGAGACAAAACAGCTCGTCGGACAGGCGACAAACTTTGAATCTCTCTATAATAAGGACAGGACAGAGTTGGAAGCAGTGGAAAAAGAAATAATCTATTTGTATGATCAACTGGATGAAAATAAAAAAAATTTTGTAGAAAAAATGACAACCAATTCGAGCCTTAGAGTATTACTGAAACAACTCACTGAAGAAGAAGCCAAGAAAGTTATGCTGGAAGCCCAACTCAGAGGAGCAGGACTCTATAGCACGAGCAATGAACAGCTCATACAGAAGGAAAATCGAATCAAAGGAATTCGGGAAAAAATTAATAAGGAGACAAAGAAGCTACTGGATCAAGATATGGGGAATATCAATCCTCTGGACTACTCGGAAAATTTGACAAAGAAGATATTGGAACTTGAAATCACACGTAAATCTCTGATAGCGAAGACAGATAAGCAAAAAGAGATCATTAAGGAATACAATCAAAAATTAGAGACAATACCGGACAAGAGCCAGAAATTGGCCAGGCTGAAAAGGGATGTTGAGCTCAACAGTAAAATTTTTACCATGGTGTCGCAACAACTGGAAGAAATTAGAATCCGAGAAGCCGGGCAGATGGGTAATATTCATATTGTGGATCTGGCAGAAGCTCCGACAAAGGCCGTTTATCCAAAAACATTCTTGAATATGATATTAGGATGCTTTTTTGGCCTGTTTTTGGGTTTTGGATTTGCTTTTGCCCGTGAATATTTCGAGACATCGGTAAGGAATGAAGAAGATCTGGAGAGAATGGGTCTCCATGTCATTGGCGAAGTGCCTCTGCATAAGAATGGGAAATTGAGAGCAAGCCACCGCTACAGACAGAAAAATGTGAATATCATAAGGGCGCGAGCAATCTTTCCCCATCTTCTTACACAACAGAATGGTCAATCTACGTTTTCCGAATCATACAGGGCAATCCGAACCTCGATTCTTCTTTCGAATCATAAGAAGAAGTTGCATACTATTTTAGTGACCAGTGCAGGACCCGCAGAAGGAAAATCGACGACAGCAGCAAACCTGGCTATCTCCATAGCCAAAAAAGGCACTAAAACCCTTTTAGTCGATAGCGATCTCAGAAAACCTGTGTTGGATGTTCTCTTTATGGGCTCTCATCGTAAAGTCGGTTTAACGAATCACTTAGGGCGAGAGATTGGCTGGCAGGAGGCCATTCGGGAGACGAGTGTCAGTGGATTGTATATAATGGCAGCAGGAACGGGTGTGACCAACGCTCCGGAAATCATCAGTTCAAAATCAATGGTTTCTTTTATCAAAGAGGCGAGGCGAGAATATGGAATCACGGTTTTTGATAGTTCTCCGTTGCTACCTGTTGTGGATGCAACCATCTTAGCATCAGTGGTAGATGGCGTCATTCTCGTGGCCAGAGCGAGTAAAACATCCAGAGATGGATTAAGACGGTCCATGGAGGTACTTCGAAGCGCCAAAGCCAATATTTTAGGAGTCGTTTTGACTGGAGTCGATATTTTCGATATATCTAGATATCGTGGTTATTACCATGCTTACCTTGAAGGTAAGGATAAATAAGGAATTTCAAATTTAAAATTACCCAAGGGGATTTAGATTCTTAAAAATGGTCTCGAATTTAAGATCGGAGTAGTGAAATGAATCATGAGTCGGGCGCTGTTGTCATTGGTGGACATTATCAGGGATTGGGTGTGGTGAGAAGCCTGGCTAGAAAAGGGGTGAGAGTCGTGGTTATCGATTCTGAGCCCTGCCTTTGCCGTTTTTCTCGCCATGTGACCAAGTGCATACGATGCCCGGATGTTCGTAATGAGAAATTGTTTCTAAATTTTCTTAGAGACATTGCAGATTGGGAAGGACTTCATGGTTGGGTGGTTTTTCCGACGGATGATGAGACGGTATTTTTTCTATCTCGTCATCGGGCCGAACTGGATAAGATATTTCGAGTGACTACTCCTGAGTGGGATATTGTAAAATTTGCCTATGATAAGAAACAGAGTTATCAGTTGGCAGAAAAAATTGGCATTAACATTCCCAGGACGTTCTATCCAAATCATATCGACGATCTAACTGACATGGATATGCCATTTCCCGTTATAATTAAACCTTCGGTAATGAGAAAATTTTTCAGAGTCACTGGAAAAAAGGTATTTCAGGCGAGGAATCAAAACGAATTGATGAAGTTGTACGCAAAGGCCAGTTCGATTATTGATCCGACAGAAATACTCATTCAGGAGGAAATCCCCGAAGTGGCGAGTCATCTATATTCGTTCTGTCCTCTTTTTAAAGATAAAAAAGTGTTGGCAAAGATAAGTGCCAAACGGACGAGACAGCACCCCATGGATTTTGGCCATGCGAGTACATTTGTTGAGACCGTTGATATTCCCGAACTCCAGATTCTTAGCACCAATATTCTGTCTGAAATGGATTATTATGGTCTCTGTGAGGTTGAATTTATTCAAGATCCCAGAGACAATATATTCAAATTTTTGGAAATCAATCCCAGAGTTTGGGGATGGCACACCTTGGCGATACGGGCTGGAGTCGATTTGCCCTATTACCTCTACCTTGACCAGCTGGACAGAAATGTACAAAATGGTTATTTTCAAGAAGGAGTGAAGTGGATTCGTTTAACCACAGATATACCGACTGCAGCATTAGAAATCATGAAGGGTAGAATGCGATTTAGTGATTATATCCATTCATTAAAAGGGGAAAAAGAGTTTGCCGTTTACTCAAATGATGATATTCTCCCATTCTTTGGAGAATTCTTCCTCTTACCTCACTTGTGGAAAAAAAGGGGGTTTTAAAATGGTTTGGCAGATAGCGCTTTCCAGTTTAATACTCGGCGAATTCTTACTTGTGCCTCTTGCATACAAATGGCAATTAAAGTTGAAAATCGGTCTGCTCTTTGGCTTTATATTCGGATCCTTATCAGGAATTATTAATATTGGTTTCCATTATTCCTTTCCAGGATTACAATTTTTTATATTACTGATTTTTGAAATTTTTTTCATCATTCTCTTTACTGCGTTAGCGATTATCAACCGATTTTTCCGTGATCCGGAAAGAAAAATTCCTGAAAGAAGCAATGTTATTGTGTCTCCGGCAGACGGGACCATTCGATATATTCTCAATGTGGATGAGGGACAGATACCTATTTCCATAAAGGGAAAACATTTTTTTCCATTATCAGAAATAACAAAAACCGATTTACTTCAAAATGGCAGTGTACTGATTGGAATTGAGATGAGTGTACTGGATGTTCATATAAACAGAGCGCCCCTCGATGGTAAAATTATTTATCAGAGACACATAGGAGGCAAGTTTCTATCTCTCAGAAGCATAGAGGCATTATTAACCAATGAAAGAGTGACAACAGTCATCGATCATATAAATTTTAAAATAGGCATTGTTCAAATTGCCTCGAGACTCGTACGAAGAATTGTGTCATATCTAAACGAGGGTGAATGTGTCAACATGGGGCAGCGCATCGGTATGATCAAATTTGGATCTCAAGTCGATTTGGTGATTCCCCAATTGGATGGAATAAAAATTCGTGTTGAACCGGGGGACGTTGTGAGGGCCGGATCAACAATTATTTGTGAATATGAAATCGAGTAACCATTAGAATTGAAAGGCCGAGATACCATTTCGGAGAAGATACGATGTGTGATGATTTACGCGTTTTTCTACTGGCTTATCCTGACAATCCTGTCGGGAAAATTTTCATGAGAACATTCCTTAAGCATAATATCTCAGTAAAAGGTATTATCGCCGAGAGGAAGAACACTAAGACGAATTGGAAACGAATGAAAAAGAAAATCCATAAAGATGGATTGATAATGGCAGTCAAACGTTTTTTACAGGTATTGCTTTTGAAAATATGCAAACAAAATATTGTCGATATTGCTAAAAAGCATGGTATCGATGTCTTCTGGGTCGATAAGTTTAATAGTAAAGCCTGTGAGCGTTTATTAAGTTCTTTAGATATTGACCTTTTCGCCATCGTTTCTGCCCCAATTTTAAAGGAATATATCTTTTCGAAGGCAAAATTTGGCTGCTTGAATGCACATCCCGGTTGGTTACCCAAATATAGAGGATTGGGAGGGAACGCATATGCAATACAGAACGGCGATTCACCAGGTGTTACAGTCCATCTTATCGATGCAGGCATTGATACCGGAAAAATCATTACACGTGAGAAGTTACCTGTTCAACCTGGGGATACCATTGCTAAAATCAATGATCGTGCGATGACCAGGGGGGCGGAGTTAATGACTGAAGCGATTCATAAAATACGGGAAGATCGTCTCATGATGCCGATCATTGACGAACCAGTTGGAGAGATGTATTTTGCCATGCCCTATTCTACCGTAACAAAATTGAATAAACGGCTCAGAAAGAATCAATTAGTTGCGAATTGAATATTGGAGATAAACATGCATTACTCTCGTGTTTTACTCGTTAGTCCTCCTTCATCCAGTTATTTAGGGGCTGCGCGACCACCTCAAAACCTGGGATTCCTGGCTCAGGCTTTACTTGAGAATGGGGTTGTATACGATATCCTAGATATGCGTCTTGGGTATGAAATGAAACACTTAATGAAGTCAATTGAGAAATTTAAACCTGATCTTATTGGAATGACGCTTGTCTCTCTCGAATATAAACGGTCCTATCGGTTAATTTCCGATATTAAAACAAGATTTCCGGCTATTAAAATTGTCGTTGGGGGGCCCCATGTAACTGTATTACAGGGGGCTGTTTTGGAGGAATGTCATGACATCGATTATGGCGTTGTTCACGAAGGAGAAGCCACACTTGTCGAATTATGTCAGAATCATTTACAGGTACAAGAGATCCGGGGTTTGCTCCACAGGGAGAATGATTCAATTGTGTTTAACGGGCATCATAAACTGACGAAAGAACTGGACGAGATTTCATGGCCTCGTTATGAAATGTTTGAAATGAAAAAATACATCGCTGAAATGCCATTCAATTCCAGCAGGGGTTGTCCACATCGTTGTGTATTCTGTCCCAACAAAATAATCACCAAAAAATTCCGCTGGAGGAGTCCCGAGAATGTCGTGGACGAGATTGAATATTGGTATAAAAAAGGATATAGAGTATTCAATTACGACGACGATAATTTCGGCTTCTTTCCTGAACGTGTCTACGCGATTTGTGATGAAATCGAGAGTAGAGGAATCAAGGAAATAGAATTACGGTGTTCCAATGGACTGAGAGCCGATAAAGTCGACCGAAATCTACTCAAACGAATGCGGGAAGTGGGATTCAATTATATCGCATTTGGTGTCGATGGCGGCAATAACAAGATGTTACAATTGAATAAAAAAGGTGAAACGATCGAGCAAATCGAACAGGCGATAAAAGATGCCTGTGAGTTGGGATTTGATGTGAAAATTTTTGTTATCACAGGAATGCCCCATGAAACTATGGAGGACATTGAGGATTCTTTGAGAATCGTTCAGAAATATCCTGTTGAAAGGGTTCTCCTGAACAATCCTATCCCATATCCAGGAACGGAACTTTTCGAAATAGTCAAGACAAACAACTGGTTTTTAAAGCAACCTGAAGAATATCTGAATTTTGTTACCGAAAATGAGACGACCCCTGTATTTGAAACGCCGGAACTTTCCAAAGAAGATAGAATACGGATTTTAAAGAGATGCAGAGAGATTGAGAAGAAAGTCACACGGGAAGCGGTAAAACGAATATATAAGAAATATTATTTTATCGCAACCTTGATTGCTTTTATCTTTGCGACCAACTTTATGCAACGACTCTTTTTTGAAAATATGATGTTTAGGAGAATCGTTGAATATATACGTCATAAAAGGATGTTGAATAAAAAAATTCCACAGTAATGGGATTAGTGCTTTGAGTAAAAATGTTCAAATGAAATTGATCGATGCTGAAAACGACCAGCGGTGGGATGCGTTCGTTGACATGCATCCCATCGGGAGTATTTATCATCATTCTTGTTGGATGAAGACCATCAAGAATACATACAATTACGAACCCTATTATCTGGCCATGGAAGATGAAGAAGGGATCATCCAGGCGGTTCTTCCTCTGTTTCATGTGAAAAGTCGATGGACTGGTAACCGACTGATCTCTGTTCCCTTTTCCCCATTTTGTGGTCCATTACTCAATCATCCGGAATACATGGATAATGTCCTGAATGGATTGGAAGAATACGTTCATCTGCTCGATGTTGATTATGTTCAATTACGATTTAATATGAATAATCTCCCTATTAGACGCAAAAATTATACTGCCGATTACTTCTATAAAATACATCTTTTAGATCTCAGGCCAGAGTTCGACGTTCTCTCCTCCCATTTTCATAAGAGTTGTATTCTAAGACCTTTCAAAAAGTCGTTGAAAATGGGTCTGGAGCTCAAAGTGGCCGAGTCAATCGATGATATTCAAGATTTTTATCATTTACAGGTCAAAACCCGAAAACGGCATGGTCTTCCACCACAACCCCTGGATTATTTTATCCATATGTGGAATTATCTAAAACATCACAAGTTCATGAAAATATTGATGGCTGTTCACGATTCCCATGCTGTTGCTTCGATACTGTTACTCCAGTACAAAGATATGATTATTTATCAGAACGGTGCTTCTGATAAAAAATTTCTTTCGTTGAAACCTAACCATTTCTTACTCGGGAAAGCCATCGAAATGTCCAAGAGAGAAGGATATCGATTTTTCAATTTTGGGAAATCCTCACCTCAAGATGTGGGTCTTATCCAGTTCAAACAGAGGTGGGGGACCGAAGAGTACAATTTACCCTATTACTATTATCCAAAGAGACTGGGTCACGTAACGAATGTAGAATCATCAATTCGATATCGTATGATGACGACCCTTTTTCACCATATGCCATTAGTTTTTCTGAGAAAGATTGGGGAACTCACATATCGCCACTTGGCCTGAAAGGATTCTCTAATATGAAAATATGTATGATTGTCTATTCCTATTATATTTCAGACTCGCGGGTTCGACGAGAGGCTGAAGCATTGGTCGAGAGGGGGGATGAGGTAGAGGTATTCTGTCTGAAGCACCATGATCAGGAAATGAACAAAATACGACTCAATGGAGTCACGGTGCATAGGATTCAAACGCGTAAAATTAATGAAAAAGGACCTTTAAAATATCTGTTCAAACTGATCCGTTTTGTATGTGTTTCGGCTATTTATGTCACGATTCATCACTTCAGGAATAAATTTGATGTCATACATATCCACTCGGTACCAGATTTTTTGGTATTCGCAGCATTCATACCCAAAATGATGGGAGTCAAAGTTATACTGGATATTCATGATTTGGTACCAGAATTTTACGCTCGCAAATTTAAATTAGAAGAATCGCATCGAATCGTTCGCTTTCTGAAATGGATTGAAAAAGTCTCTGCACGATTCGCAAATCATGTACTCACAGTGACGGAGATGTGGAGACAAAAGATCATTAACCGTTCTGTAACAGATGATAAATGCACCGTACTCCTCAATGTTCCCGATACGAAAATATACAGACCAGTCGCACAGAAGAGAAGAAAAAACAATGGATTTACATTGATCTATCCGGGTAATCTGGGGGAGCATTGGGGAGTGGACATCGCCATAAAGGCCATGCCGATGATTAAGAATCAGATCCCCGATGTGAAATTAAACATTATAGGTGAGGGGAAGGTGTTAGACTCCCTCCTTCAACTCACCGGTGAATTGAAATTAGAAGATCACGTCTATTTTAGTAAGCAGGCTATTCCGGTTGAAGATGTACCGGAGTGGATTCACAATGCAGATGTTGGTATTGTTCCCAAACGCGGATCCACGTTTGCCAGCGAAGCATTGAGTACCAAGTTACTCGAATTTGTTGCCATGGGTGTACCTGTCGTGGTATCCAGGACCAAAGCTTCGCAGACCTATTTTGATGATTCTATGGTCATGTTTTTTGAACCTGAAAATGAAAAAGATTTGGCCCGGTGTGTTATTGATCTCTATCACTCTCCTGCAAAGAGAAAGGAATTGGTCCATAATGCCAATCGTTTTAACGAAAAACACAATTGGGAAAGATATAAAAATATTTACTATAATGTGATCGATGGCCTATGCCGGAACTAATGGATCCACCGAAAGTGAAAAGAATCTTAAAAAAATAGCGAATAGATATGGGCATTTCTTCAGAAAAAATTTTTATTACAATGGAAAAGACAATCACCTCAGTCCTGTATCCTTTTTACTTAATCAGGCACCATGTCTTTAAAAACGAGGAGTGCTTGATACTGGCATATCACAATATTTCACCATATGAAGCCGAACAAGATGAAATGTTTTACTATGACGTATCCCTGGAATCATTTGAAAAGCAAATGCAGTTTTTATACGATCGACATATTAATGTGATTACACTTGACGATTTTGTAGTCTCTTGTATTAATGGAGAGAATATCCCGGAAAGGTCTGTCGTCATCACTTTTGATGATGGTTATAAAAACATCTATCAAATCGCTTACCCCATATTGAGAAAATTTAATTTTCCTGCGACCATTTTTCTTGCCACCGGTTACATTGGAACAAAAAGAATTCTGCCGGGTCTTGAGCATCACCTCAAAAAAATTGGGAATCAAAACAACGGCATGAATCATTGGCTCCATCTATCATGGGAAGAAATTCGGGAAATGAGTCGAGATGGGATTTCCTTAGGTTCACATACCATGACCCATCCCAAAATGGGAGCGTTGAATAAAAAGCAAATTGAATGGGAAATCACCGAATCAAAGCGATTGATTGAAAAAAAAACAGGGATACGAGTCAAGCATTTCTCCTATCCGTATTCATTTTTGGGTGGACAATTGGGTGATCCAAGAGTTCTGGAAACTGTAAAAACAATCCTGAAGACAGAAGGTTTTGAGGCGGCATGTTCCACAGAAATCGGTACAAATTTAAAGAAAACGGATATTTTTGCACTGAAAAGAGTCCAAATATTTAATAAGGATTCATTGTTCCATTTCAAAGAAAAAGTAATGGGTGCATATAACTGGATGAGATTTCCCCAGCAGATCTTCAGAAAAATTCATTTATTGATCGTGAAAAATAATAAAAATGCACCGATAGGTTATAGATATATTGCAGGAGAGTCGTGATGAAGAAAAAAAACATGAGTATCCTATTCGTAATAGGATTCTTGGAGATCTATTCGATTCATGCCGAAATATTATCCTCGGATAGAAGGATCGATTGGCGGCCAGGGATTCCGGGTGGTTTCCCCAATAAAGATTTCATCGTTAATGTAAAGGATTTTGGGGCATCGGGTAATGGCACAATAGATGATTACCAGGCCTTCACATCTGCCATCGATGCTCTCGCTATCGGTGGTGGAGGTGTTATTTATATTCCTGAAGGATTCTATTTGATTAAAAATACCCTGGCGATGCAAAATGGAATCGTGTTCAGAGGAGAGGGCTCTGAAAAAACCCATCTCTATTTTCACCTCGGGAATGAGGAAAAAAATTGTATCGATTTTGTTAAATATGACAGGGGAACCTGGATAAAAATGATTACCGGTTACACTAAAAATTCTAAACAGATCACTGTCCAAGATGCCAGTTCTTTTAACATAGGTGATTTTGTTGAAATTCAACAGGATAACGATCCGGATATCATGTACACACAGGATCAATGGAATAAATCTTGGGCTCAAGGTGCAGTCGGCCAGATATTGGTGGTAGAAGCGATTAACGGAAACAATCTAACACTCCATAATGGACTGCATATCGAGTACAGGGCGGAGTTGAATCCTATCATTCGAAGATTGGGATTGGTTGAGTATGCAGGTATTGAAAAACTCCATTTGAAAAGGTTGGATTCAGGCGATGGCAACACAATCCTTCTAAAAAATGCCGCATACTGCAGGATTATGGAAATTGAGAGTGAGTATTCCAGCAGATCCCATGTCAATCTTGAGACAGCTTTCAAATGTGAAATTAGAGATAATTATTTTCACCATTCCTATGTATATGATGAAAGTGAATACGGAGATGGTGTGATCTGTTCGTTTCATGCAACGGATAATCTTATTGAGAATAATATATTTCAACGCTTAAGGCATTCATTCATGATCCATTTGGGTGCCAGTGGGAATGTATTCAGTTATAACTATTCGTTCGACCTGTATGACCCAAATACCTGGTCTCCGGTCGATTTGGCACTTCAGGGATATTATCTCAACTACAATTTATTCGAATCCAACATTATTCAAGAAATAGGCGTGGGGAATTATGGAGGACCGGCAGGACCGGGCAACACATTCTTTAGGAACATCATTGAAACAAGACATGTAACGGTCTCTGATCATTCCCATTACCAAAATATCATTGGCAATATCTTTGGTACCGATGATCAATTTATCTATATTGAAACCTCGGTGTATCATACGTTGGTCCATGGAAATACGATTCGGGGAACTGTGGAATGGGATCCCAATATCTCGAATCACAATTTTCCTTTTTCATATTATCTCGACTCAAAGCCTGACTTTTTTGGAGACAAACCATGGCCCCTGTTGGGTTCTGATGTTTCTTACAGCGATATTCTTCTGCCGGCAAAGGAAAGATACGAAAACTCGATAGCTACAGGTATTCGAATGGCCATTCCGACCGCTAAAGAATTAAGACTCACCGTCTATCCAAATCCCTTCAACCCAGTGACGAACATATCTTATGATTTACCAAAGTCGGCGGTTGTGGAAGTAAAAATTTATGATATCAACGGTAAATTAATAAGCATATTGATTGATGAATATCAGGAAAAGGGGGAGAGAATCATCTCTTGGGCCTCAAAGGATTCGAATGGGCAAAGAGTACCCTCGGGCTTGTATTTAATTGTCCTGAAATCGGACAATACAATTAAAAGTAAAAAGGTCCTGCTCTTAAAATAAGGACGATTTTGAAAAAAAAGAAGACAACATCAAAATGGTGAGAGTAAGCAACATAAAATCAATGACATTGGCAAGTTTATTCGGCTTGGCCATTGGTACATTTACTTTAAGTTTGTCAAGTTATCCGGCCAAATTGTCCATCATTTTGGTTTTTGGTATTCTATTTATGGCTCTTATCGTTCTAACAGGTTTTTCCAGATATTTCATTCTATTTAGTCTCATCATGTCGCTTATTCTCTTTCTTGACTACCATATCATTAATTTGGAAAAAACAGCACCCGTTCATGGATTGACAGTCAGCATTCTGGATATTTTCTTGGTATTTCTCATTTTGAGGAAAATGCTATTTCCCGACAGGAACCACCTTATCGATCGTGTTAATAATGGTTTATCTTCTCAATCAAAATTGTTAGCTGTCATTTTACTGGCAACCTTTACGTTATCATTCATGGATTCCAATGATTCTTCATTGACTTTATTCGGATTAATCCAATATGTTAAAATGGTTGCCCTCTTTTTTTTCATAGCCAATGATCTCAATACCGAATTTGATTTTTCATTTATTTCCTGGAGTCTTACCTGTGCTCTGGCATTGTTGAATATCTTCTGTATGGCACAGTTTCTAACCAAAATAAACTTTACGATCAGTTTTCAGGTGATTACAATGCCATCATGGTACCAGGGTGACTTTTCCCCTGTCGGACCAGCAGGTTCACCCAATGTGACTGCCGGCCAAATCATAACACTCCTACCGTTCTGTTTATCGGTGTTATTGAGAAACAAGAATCTCACTTTTCGAGCATTTGCCCTTGTTACAGGATTATCTAGTATAATATGCCTCGTATTGACACAAAGCCGGGCAGCATGGGGTGTTTTTGTTCTGATTTTTGGTGTCTTTTTATGGCTCGTCTGCTGGAAAAAATTAATGAAAGTAAGATATGCCCTCCTCATACTGTTCATATTTGCCATAATCGGAGGCGTCTTCTTTGTCGAATCCCTCGATAAGATGTCAACAAACGATATTTCTGATCCTCAGAATTTAATCGCCAGGCTGACCTTGATGAAAACAAGTTTTCAAATGATACAAGCTCATCCTTTCATTGGCGTAGGCCTGAACAATTACAGTGAAGTCATGATGGAATACGTTCCTTTGTTTCTGTCAGGGGAATGGCTTTATCTCGTCCACAATAAATATATTTTAATTTGGTCTGAAACAGGGACCATGGGGCTTATCATTTATCTTCTATTTTTAATTTCTATCTATCGGAACGTCATTACTTATATTAGAAATCAAAGAGAGGAGCATAGCATGATTGGAATTTCGGTCTTTTGCTCTTTGATGGCATTTAATCTCCATATGATTTTTGAATCTTATTCCGGTGGAGCGATAACTTTCCAATTCTGGCTCATATGTGGTTTAGCCGTCGCTTTGGGCGGTTATACTGTAAAGGAACATCATTCATTAACTTCATCAAGGGGAATATCATGAAAAAGAAAATTTTTATAACCCTCATCATTGTCATTTGTGTATCTCCATGTATTGGATTCGGAGATATTTTCTTCGTGAGTTTACAGGGAAATAACCAGAATCAAGGGTCCGAGGAGTATCCCTGGAAAAGTGTGCAATACGCCATCGATCATGTGAGGGCTGGGGATACGGTGTATGTCAGAGAGGGGATATTTTATGAGTCATTACGATTTAATAATCATTCAGGAACACTTCAATATCCCATCGTCTTTCAAAATTATCCGGGTGAGCCCGTCACCATTGAATCGGTGACCGCTTCTGGGGGAGATCCCACTATGCGTATCGGTGTCAGTCATATCCAAATTAAAGGATTTAAGGTTCACAAGGCCACTCGATCAGCAGGCCCCGTCGATATTGTGGGGGGCACCCATGTTCTTCTTGACAGTCTGGAAATCTGGGGGCCAGGATCCTGGGATTGCGTCTCTGTTACCAATGAAACCGGGGAGACTTCATATATCACTATAGAGAATTGCAATATTCATACTGCCCTGCATGAAGGAATATATGTCCGAAGTGAAAACTCAAATCCAATCCATCATCTTTATTTTAAGAACAACGTCATACACGATTGTGGAGATGAAGCATTCCAAATTAGTGGCGAGGACTCTCCTTCCAATCCTCCGACGGATATTTTCATATCCCGTAATGAAATCTACAATGTAGGTGCCTGGGCCATTATCCATCTTTATTACGCACCTCAAAGAGTCACCATTGAGGGAAATAATATCCATGACAATACGGCAGCCTGGGTTGGAATCAGTTTAGATGGAGCTACTGCAATCATTAGAAACAACATCATGAGTCACAACAGTGGAGGTAACTCGACCTATTCTTTCTCTGCAATACACGTCAGCAATAGTCATGGGTCTCCCGATTTTCAAATTGATCACAATACGTTTGTAAATTTAACACGGGGTGTGGCACCGGCAGCATATGGCATTTTTATTCGGAGTGAAGCCGGCACCTTCAATTCCTTCATTAAAAACAATATATTTTATCATATTCAAGATTATGCCATCTACAATGACTATGCTTCTCTTCCCGAAAGTAAGGGCAATCTTTTTTATCACGATTCTATGGGAAATGCGGTTTACGATAATGGACAGTTGTATACTTATCAAAATGTAAACACATGGGGAAGTGGAAACATCAATGGGGATCCTTTATTTGTTGATCCCATCAATAGAGATTTCCATTTCCAACCGAACAGTCCAGCAATAGATTCAGGTGTCGATAGTGGCACTTCAACCGATATTGAGAGTGTGATGCGACCTCAAGGTGGAGGATTCGATATTGGTGCTCATGAATTTTTTGGGATGTTAACGCCATCACCACCAACAAGATTAGAAATTATAACACGAAAACAACAGTTGGAATAAGTGACAATATATGAATACGACCATACGATTACTAAAAAACACCTTCTATCTGGCGATTGCCGATATTGCAAGTCCCTTTATCTCAATGTTCTTTGTCATTTACATTTCAAGGACATTGGGAACAAAGGGCTTAGGTGCCTATACGTCTATAATTGTTTTCCTCTTCTTTTTTGAAAAGATTGCCCAGTTGGGTCTGCAGCACCTGATCATAAGGGACATTGCCGTTGACAAGTCGAAAACGAAGGATTATTTATCCACTTCATTATATATGGGATTGATATCTTCTTTCCTTGTCTTACCTTTCCTCTTCGTCCTCCTTAGGGTACTTCACTATCCGGCAGAGATCAGTTCGTGCATAAAAATATTGAGTCTTTCATTGTTCTTTTTCGTATTGACTCAATATTGGATATCTTTTTTCGAAGGTTTACAGCGAATGGAATTTAAATCCTTTGTGACCATGGTACAGGTGATTTGTAGAGCCGGATCCGGAATTCTTGTCGTTTATTTAGGTTATGGAGTGACCGGCCTAATCTGGAGTCTCTTATTTTGTCGTATTCTCGTCTGTCTTTTGTGTTTTGGTATCTTCATAAAACTCGGCATAAAGCCATCGCTAAGACCCAATTGGTCTCTCTGTGGCAATTTACTCAAACAGACCTGGACGTTTTTCATCATATCCCTGGTCACCACCACCTATTGGAGAATCGATATCATCATGCTTTCGAAAATAAAGGGCATCGTTGATGTGGGATTTTATAGTGCTGCCTATCGTTTTTTCGAGATCTTAAAAGGTCTGTCCTACTGCTACATCGCTGCTCTTTTCCCCATACTGGCTTCGTCTTTTTCAAATTCGAAAGAATCGTTTCAACGAAAATTTATTCTTTCAATCAAATATCTTTTCATTTTAACTTTTCCGATTTCTATCGGCACTTCAATATTGGCCAAGAACATCATTACATCGGTTTACGGAGTCGAGTTTACGAACTCTACAGGTGTCCTGCAAGTACTGATTTGGTCAATTTGTTTTTTCCCAATCGCATTGGTTTTTGCAAAATCACTTGTTGCGAGTAGGAATCAAAAATTTGATCTCTACGGCAATGTCATTGCCATGTCTATTAACGTGATTTTAAATTTTGTATTCATTCACCGTTATGGTTATATTGGAGCTGCAATAGCGACTTCTGTATCTATATGCTTTTTTATGTTCATTCAATATTTCTTTGTTTCAAGGGTGCTTTATAAAATACCGTTTTTGGGAGAGCTGGTAAGACCGTTTATCGCGGGTTGTAGCATGGGGCTCTTTACATATTTCGTGAGAAATATGAACATATTTTTCGTCATAATGACATCTGCCTGCATCTATACGTTTGTACTCTTTATCATCAAATCCTTTTCCGGCGAAGAGATTAAAATTTTTCGGGAGCTCTGGCAAAAGAAATCTCTTTTAATAGCAATTCGTGATTAAAACAACCTAATCAAAATTTCATTTGTAAGGGAAAAAAAGTGCGTATTTCAAAACCACAACTCATCTTAAAAAGATTTCGACAGGGCAAACGTGGAGCTATTTTACCTGCCGAATCCATAGAGATGTTATCAAGGGAATATGGCATTCATATTCTTAATTTTGAAGAGGTCAGTAAACGTGACCATGTGCATGATTCCGGATCTTTTTTGGTCGAGACCGAGAAAGGAAAAATGATATTAAGGGAACATTACCGAAATGCCTGTGAGCCTTCTCTGTTATATGAATATTCTTTACTTCAATTTCTTCTCAATAAAAACTTCAAAGTCCCCAGACCTTTACTTACACGAGACGGGAAGTCATTCTTGAAAATCGGAGAAAAATACTACGTCTTTTTTGATTTTATTCCAGGTTACATGTATCGTGACTATTTTATGGTAAAACGGGATAAGATCAAATATATTGAGCAGGCAGCAGAGACACTTGGACGATTTCATCATTCCGTGAAGGATTTTAAACCCGAAGGCCAAAAGCCGTATAGCAATTATAAAGAAACTAAGAAACGAATGGAATCCTTTTACGATTTCGTAAAGAACAAACCTGAGTCGGATGCTTTTGATTATTTCTTTCTTAATAGATACAATTTCTTAATGGAGTTGTTGAACCATTTGGGCGAGGTCTTCGAATCATTTGAACCACTTCAAAAATGTATTGTACATGAGGATTTCGGTCCATACAATCTCATTTTCAAGGATGGGAGACTCGCAGGCATATTGGATTTCATGGATGCACACTTAGATTGGAGAGCCAGGGATGTTGTATTTTCTCTTTGGATTTTTACCGATACCAGAAAAGGTTACTATGATGAAAATCTGATGCGACTCTTTTTTCACGCTTACCAAACACACTGTCATATCACCTCAGATGAAATGGATGTCATGGCAGATCTGTTTTGTTTAAAACGACTCAATGAAATGCCCCAGTATCTCACTGCCCATTATATTGAAGATGGAAATGATCCTCTATATCCTCGTATGTTCACGGATTTCGTAAATGAGATTCAATGGCATCGAGAGAATAAGGAGCATTTGATTAAGTCATGTATAAAATGTATGAAGTAACGGATTATGAAAAAAATTCGCGTACTACATTTAAGAAAAAGTGAAGGATTTTATGGTGCAGAGAAAATCATACTCTCTCTGGTAGAGGAGATCGACAGTTCCATTTTTGAAACGACCATCGGCTGTCTCAATGATGTTCGAAAACCTTGTCTGGATTTGGCCTTTGAAGCTCGTCAGGGAAATATCAATACCGAAGTGATCACCTGTCGATCGAGATTCGATCTGCAGACCATTCTCAAAATCATCTCAATTGTCAGGCGAAAGAAGATTGATATCCTCCATTGCCATGGGTTTAAAGCAGATATTTATGGTTGGTTTGCTGCCAGATGGACGGATTGTTACTTGATGACAACAAAACATGGATGGACTCATGCCAATAGGCTAGTACGACTATGGGAATGGATGGATCTCATTTTTCTTCGATCGTTTGATAAAATCGTTGCAGTATCGGATCAGATTGCTCAAGAACTCTTAAAAAAACACATTTCTCAAGATCGAATCCATCGGATTCCCAATGGAACACCCATATACGATAATAATAAATTAGATCAATCTTCTCTTCGGAAAGAAATGGGATTTAAACGAGAAGATCGGATTGTTGGCATTGTGGGTAGATTGAGTATCGAAAAAGGACACCGATTTTTCTTGGAGGCGGCAAAGTCGATTTTGAACAAATTTCCATCCACAAAGTTTTTAATTGTAGGGGAGGGGAACCTATATGCGGAGTTAAAGAACCAAGCCTTTTCGCTGGGTTTGAAGGAGAATGTTTTCTTTACCGGATTCAGAAAAGATGTTGCGCTTTTATATCGCACAATGGATGTTGTGGTATCCTCGTCTTTGCGAGAGGGGATCCCTATGACAATCCTGGAGTCCATGGCAGTGGGGAAGCCGGTCGTAGCCACTTCGGTGGGAGGCGTCACAAAACTGGTACAGAATAACCGGACAGGATTTTTAATCCCTCCTCGAGATGCCGATGCCATTGCGAAGAAAGTTATCAAAATGCTGGGAGACAAAAAGCTTATGAAGAACATGGGGCACGAGGGGAAAAAATTTGTACGCGACCATTTCTCTTCAAAAAAAATGGCTGAGGCCTACAGTGTCCTGTACCGAGATATTCTGGCAGAACGTTCCCTGGAATACAATCACCATAATTAATTCAACCGATTGAAGGGTGGAACACATGCGAACTTTATATTTGATATGGGCACCCCATGAACGTCATTCGGAGAGTTTTGCAAAACACTATGGAACTGAAATCGTTTTTGTCCATTATTTTCAATATATGCGTCCTATCTGGTCTCCACTCAAATATCCATTAATGGCTGTTAAAACCATAGTCGAACTGATCAAGAGAAAACCGGAGTTGGTGTTTGCAATGACTCCACCTCTTTTTTGTGTCCTCGTTGTCTATCTTTACTCATTTTTCACGGGAACACATTTTATCATCGATTCCCATACGGGCTCCTTGATCTCGCCTCCCTGGGGCACAGTGTTCCGACCCTTGCATCGTTTCCTCTGTAAAAAAGCCGTCGTTACCATCGTAACAAATGATCATCTCGCATCAGTGGTACAATCATGGGGTGGAAAAACCCTGATCATCACACCACCCATTTCGTTTCCAAAAGTTGAATCCCATTCGTTAGAGGCCGAGAAAAATCTGCTGGTCGTGAATACTTTCTCTTCTGACGAACCGGTAAAGGAGATCCTCCAGGCCGCCCAGAAGTGTCCGGAAGTTCATTTCCATATAAGTGGGAATCTGGCTAAAGCACACCCAAAGATGATACAGGAAAGTCCGACCAACGTTCGATTCACAGGTTTCATTCCTTATTTAGAATACTTTGCCCTTTTAAAAAGTGTAGATGGCGTCATCTCCATTACCACAAGGGACCATACCCTTCAATCGGGTGGGGAAGAAGCCTTATTTATGGGGAAGCCTCTGATGACGACACGTTTTCCCTATTTAATGAAATTTTTTAATAAAGGAACGGTCTATGTAGATCCCACAAGCGAAAGTATAAGGAAGGGTGTTTTGGAACTCTTTGAGAATAAAACCCGGCTGATTGAAGAAATTATTCTTTTGAGAGATGAGCATATTGAAGAATGGAACAGGCGTTTAGCAGAATTAAAGACGATCGTCTCTGAACTGGGTTGACTATAATGAAAAATTTTATAAATTATCTCTATCTTTAACAATATGGAATTTCAGGAGAGGCTGAATGATATTTGTAAAACGTTTGAAAAATGGTTTTCACAGGTTATTGATTCCATTCTGGACCTTAAGAGACAAAACAAAAAATGTTCAAATGAAGAGTAAAAACAGGATGGAAGCAGGAGCTTTAGCCATGATCTGGTTGTGCCGTGCTCAGGATGTAACGGATGGGGGAGGTGTATCCGCCGGATACGATCTCAGAAGCGGATGGGAACCGGATTTCCCTGAAACGACCGGATATATTGTTCCCACATTTTTTGATTATACCCATTTTACAGGAGAAGTTGAGTATAAAAAACGTGCACTTAAAATGTTGAATTGGCTGATTTCGGTTCAATCGAAGGACGGCTCGATCCATGGCGTCATGCCAGGAGCGCAATATCCGATTGTCTTTGATACGGGTCAGGTCCTATTGGGATTGGTGAGGGGATACCATGAAACAAAGGAAGAAAAATATTTAGAGCATGCCGAAAAAGCAGGAAATTGGCTGGTTTCAATTCAGGATAAGGATGGTAAATGGAGTAAAAATGTTTATTCCGGATTGGTACATACGTATAATACACGAGTCGCCTGGTCATTACTAAAGCTTAATGAAATATCTCCCAGGAAAGGGTATCTTGATTCTGCAAAGAAAAACGTAAAATGGGCCATCGGGCAACAGCAGGAGAATGGATGGTTCACTCAGAATATTTTTGAACCTGGTACAGCTGTGATTACACATGCTATTTCTTATGCCACCCGGGGCATATTAGAATCGGGACTCATCCTGAAAAATGAGGATTTTATTGAATGTGCTAAAAAAACGGCAGATGTCCTTTTGAAACATCAAAGGGAAGATGGATTTCT